>Ga0209718_1002266_pt1 | contig 19322 bp, 15 predicted proteins | sample AD_JPNAS1_MetaG_FD_184420 | JGI IMG/M metagenome (GOLD analysis project Ga0209718, IMG submission 184420) | Active sludge microbial communities of municipal wastewater-treating anaerobic digesters from Japan - AD_JPNAS1_MetaG (SPAdes) (version 2) | ecosystem: Engineered > Bioreactor > Anaerobic... | reverse complement strand
GGCTCTTTCTTCGCCCGGCTCGTTGCCTTCCCACTGAATCGCAACCTGATTGCCGCGTTTCTCAAGGTGCCTGTCCAGGCAGTTGTAAGAAACATTGAGTTTGCCGCCTTCAAAAAACTTCACATAGATGGGGCCTTTTTTAATGTCAAAGTTGTAATCCATCACTTTGTCCCATTTTTTGAACCAGGTCACCTGCTGCTCGGCGATTTCCGCCCAGAACTCTTCCGGTTTTTCGACCGATTTTTTCCACAACTTGTCGTAAGCATCTCTTCCGCTAATCCAGGCTTTCTTTTTCGCCTTTTCCGGAATCGGATATATCTCCTTTAATTGAACTTTTGCATCAGCCATGATAATTTATTCCTCCCTAAAAATTTTTATGATTTCAAACGTTTTTATTACGCCTTGATACCGGCCAAACAAACATTCTAACTGTTTGATACTAACGGTGTTTTTGAACAAAGGTCACAACTTGACTGAAAGTCAGAGATGCCTCGGATTTTTCCTATCCTAAGATTTATTTGATGTCAAGAAATATTTAAAAATCACGTCCTGCAATTTATGAATTTCCCTTTTAAAAAGCCGGACCGGCCTACAGATGCCTTTTGACAATCAAAAATCAAAAACACAAATTAAAAATTATCATAATAATATTATGCTATTATCCAGACTTTTTCCGTTGGGTTTTTGGCAAATATTCAAACTTCCGAAAAACGGCCCATACCTTCATACAGAAACTTCAACCCCCTTGATTCGATGCGATGGAATTCAAACAAAACCGTTTCTGCTTTACTATGTATCGTACGACCTCAATCAGGTGGACACTGTAAGCGCAAAGCGAGAGATTAATTTTATCCGCACACAAAAACACCTGTCTCCATTTTCAAATGATCAAATTTTTATGATTCGTCTTTGGGTTTATTGGAAAACATTTTCGAACGTAAAAACATTCTTGACAAAATGAATTATTCAGTGCTATTTTAATACAGACGTATTTTTGACTGTAATTCACGGGAGTTTTTCCCGTAATTTATTAAGTGTGTGGAAGTCGCTTGAAGAAAATGCCCGTTTTCTGAAAAGCGGTAATTAATGACTCTTTATTTAAGGAGGAAAACATGAAGAAACTTTGGTTAGTTTTGTTGTCACTGGGGCTACTCATGGCCTTCAGTGTGTCAGCTTCCGCAGCTGACGTTAAATTCAGCGGCGAATATTATGCCGCCGGCCTGTATATGAATCATGTTAATTTACAGGATCCCGCATTAACGTATTCCCGCAGCACAGCCTTCTTCTATCAGAGACTGCGCTTGGGAACCGACTTTGTCGTATCCCCCTGCCTGAGACTGGTAACCCGCATGGACATTATGGAAAGAGTCTGGGAACCGGACGACACGGGAAATGATGCATTTGGCAGACCTGTTGCTCCCGGCATCACCAACGATGCCCGTAATTTGGACTTTGACATAGTTTACGTCGACTATACGTCTCCCATCGGCAAGTTCCAGGTTGGTTATCAGCCGGACTATATGTGGGGCACCATCTGGGCCAACAGAACCACCGGACCGACCGCTCCCCAGATTAAATACTTCCTGCCGATCGGTCCCGTTGTGTTGTTCGCCGGTTTTGCCAAAGAAGATGAAAATGATTATTCCGTTCAGTATCCCCTCGCAGCAGAGACTGACAGGGATCAGAACTCTTACCGCATCGGTCCCATCTTCAATTTCAAGGGGAATAATGTTTCCGGTGAAGCAGGCGTTCTTTTCACCTATGATGACGTCCGTCAGTATAGCGGACCCGCTGTGGGCTTCTTTGAACAAGACGTATATACTGTTCAACCTTATTTCAAAGCCAAGTTCGGACCTGTCGCTCTCCAGGGCGAAGTCAACTATGCTTTTGGTCAAAGAGATTTCGAGACCAATATCCCCGGCACCATTGAGGATCGGGATATCAACTCCTGGTCAGCATTTCTGGATGGCGATGTTAATTTAGGGATATTTGACTTCGGCGGTTCTTTTGCTTTCGTCCAGGGTCAGGATTTTGATGATACCACCGCTAACGGCGGTGATATTCAGAGCCAGCTTTCCGGCGGTCGCGACTGGGATCCCTGTCTGATTCTGTTCAACAACACCACTCAGGTCAGCTGGATTGCACCGCGCATTACAACGTGGGTTCCTGCAGTAATTGAAGGATTAAATTACAAATCCAGCCCGACGGGTGAAATGCGAAATGCCTACTTCGGCCAGTTAAGATTCGGTGTGAAACCGGTTCCCAAACTGCGTTTGGCCACATCGGTTTCTTACGCGGCAGCTCATGAAAAACCGAATGTCGGATTTGGCGATTTCGATCGCGATTACGGTTGGGAAGTTGATGTCACCGGTACCTATAAAATCACCAACAACCTGTCCTACATGCTGGGCGGCGGTTATTTCTTCACCGGCGATTACTTCCAGGCAGGCAATGATGCTCTTGACCTCAACGACGATTTTATCATCATCAACAAGTTGACTCTTGCCTTTTAAGAGCCATGTAAAATCCGGCAAATGCCGGATGAACAGTAAAACCAACCCCGGGAGGAAGTTTCCTCCCGGGGTTTTTAGTGAAACCCAAGTTCTAGAAGCGAAGCGCACTAGAACTTGATGGTTGAACTATCCCGCTTTAGCGGGATTCCTGAATTTAAGAATCAACAACATCGCAGTAATATCTGGCTGGACGAATTACCCCAGGAGCGAAGCGACGTGGGGTAATGAGCCTTGACTATAATCTTAGAGCGAACTATCCCAGTCCCGCAGGGACGTGGGAAGTGACACTCGCTTGAAGCGCTAGTGGAATTATCCTAGGAGCGAAGTACCCTAAAGGGCATCTTCGACGACGTAGGAAATGAGACCCGCTTGGTGCGAAGCGGAGTGGGATTGTGAACTTCATTTTATAAACGCCTGCCACCGAATCTAGTAAGCCGAACTATCCTAGGAGTGCAGCGACATTAGGAAATGACCCTCGCCGGTAACAAGCCCCTATTCGGTGGGATGCATCTTGAATTTTGAATCCAGAACCGTTTTTTCTATTCACTATTCACCATCAACTGCCCTTCACATCTTTTGACTAAATCCTGCAAAATGTGGTAAAGCAATTTCAACGCATCACATCCTCCACTGGCCGCGAAGAATGTGATGTGAAAATATTTTTAACAGGACCACTGCCATCAACAAAATTTCCGGAAATACGACAGGATTAAAAGCGGCGCACATCAAACAACTGGAGCGCCTCGGATATAAAGGTATCCCGCCGGAAAACATCATTACGAATGATCTTGCCCGGCAGGTCTCTTCGCTGTCCCGTGAAATCAACCGGCAAATCGGCCTGCTGATCAGCCGCAAGGGCGAAATCAGCAAAGTTATTCTCGGCGATTACAAAAGCATATTCATTCCATCGCTGGACGGATTCCGTTCTTCTTCAGTGCGTTTTAAGGGACTGCGCCTCATTCACACACATTTAAACGGTGAAAATCTATCCGATGAAGATATGACGGACTTGTCCCATCTGCGCCTGGACCTCATCGGCGCGCTGGACGTCCGGGAAGACGGATCACCGGGCCTGTTGCACTGGGCGCACCTGGTTCCGGAAAATCCGGCGGGAGACTACTGGCTTTTCATGAAACCGGAGGAACCGCACCAGATCAAAATTAATTTTCTTTCCTTCATTCAGGCGCTGGAGGATGAGTTTGCAAAAAAACAGCAATCGCGTAAAATTGATGCAACGAATAAAGCCATTCTGCTGCGGGTTGAAAAAAATCCGCTGGCGGGCGCCGACGCATCGCTGGAAGAACTGGCTCAACTGGCGCATACCTGCGGTGTGGAGGTTTTCGATTCCATGATTCAGTACCGGCCCCAGCCCGATCCCAGGTTCATGGTGGGACGGGGCAAGCTGTCCGCGATCGATCTGCGCGCTTCGCAGATCGGCGCCAACATGCTCATCTTCGATCACGATCTGACACCCGCGCAGGCGCGTTCAATCAGCGACTTTACGGGCCTGAAAATCATCGACCGCACACAGCTCATTCTGGATATTTTTGCCCGGCGCGCCCACAGCCGGGAAGGGAAAATTCAGGTGGAACTGGCACAGCTCAAATACCGGCTGCCCCGGCTGACGCATGCCGACACGTCGCTGTCCCGGCTGGCCGGCGGCATCGGCGGCACCGGTCCCGGGGAAACCAAACTGGAAATCGACCGCCGCCGCGTCCGCGAGCGCATTCATCGTCTGGACAAAGATTTAAAGACCATCACAAAATCACGGCGTCAGCGCTATGGTCGCCGGGAAAAAACAGGATTGCCGATTATTTCCATCGTCGGTTATACCAACGCGGGCAAGTCCACATTGCTCAACACGCTGACGCAAAGTTCCGTCCTGGCGGAAGACAAACTGTTTGCGACACTCGACACGAAAAGCGCGCGTCTGCGTTTTCCCCGGGACACGGAAGCCATCATCACCGACACGGTGGGATTTATCCGCGATCTTCCGGAAGAATTATTCACCGCCTTCCGCGCGACGCTTGACGAACTGTTCGAAGCGGATATCCTGCTGCATGTCATTGACGCCAGCAACGCTCAGTTCGAGGATCAGATTGCGGCGGTGGAAAAAATTCTTACGGATCTGGAAATCCACGACAGGCCGACGATCCGGGTGCTGAACAAATCCGACCGTGTTGCCGACAAGGAGCTGCTGAAACATCTCTGCCGCAGGCTGGATGCGGTTGCCGTCTCGGCTCTGGATAAAAAAACGCTTTTCGCGCTGATGGAAAAAATAGAATCTGTTCTTCCCCGTAAAGACGACTTTTAACTTTGCCGATTTTGTGTTATTGGAATCCCGTGCAAATGATTTTTTGACTTTTGCGTTTTTTTGAGTATTTTGTATATATGAAATGTCCGGCATGGCAAAGACGGCCGGAGCCTGTTTGCAGCCTCCCCCATAATGCCAGAAAAGCTTGTCCTCCAAGCTCAATCGCTGAAAGGCAACCCCGGAACGTAAGGAATATCGCATGAACAGGGATTTTATTGAAATCCGCTGGCACGGACGCGGCGGACAGGGCGCCATCACAGCGGCGAAGGTCGTCGCAGGAGCGGCATTTGTCTCCGGCTATGAGGGCGTCGTCATGGCGCCGACATTCGGTACGGAGCGCCGGGGAGCGCCGGTGATGACATCGCTGAAAATATCCAGGGAAAAAATCTACGATTTGTCTCCCATCGAAACGCCGGACATTGTCGTCGTCCTCGATCATCTGCTTTTAGCCGAGGCGGATGTCACGCACGGCCTGAAAGCAGGAGGCATTATTGTTTTAAACACGCCGATGGCGCACGACACTTATGATTTTAAAAATTTTCGTCTGGCCACCGCGGATGTCACAGCCATTTCCGTGGAAGCGGGACTGCCTCACGGCATGATCAACACCGGTATCATCGGATCGCTGGAAAAGGCCACGACCCTGCTGGGCATGGACATATTGATCCAGGGCATTGAGGAGGAATTCCGCACACGCAAACCCCAGAAAAATTCGCTGGCGGCGAAAATCGCCTACGAGCGAACGGTGACGGGAGGCTGATCATGGGCACCAGAAATTACAGAAGAAAAACATCGCACAGCGAACACGGTCCCGGCGACGGCGGCAGAACCGGCTCCTGGCGGGTGGAACGTCCCGTGCTGGACCAAAGTCTCTGCATCCCCTGCAAGCGCAACAAGGAAGCCTGTTTTATCTGCTGGCTTTACTGCCCGGAAATCGTTATTTCGCGGACGATACCGCCGCAGTTCAATCTGGAATACTGCAAGGGCTGCGGCATCTGCGCCGAAGAATGTCCGACCAAAGCCATCACGATGGTGGACGAAGCACATTTCTCAGAACAAAAAAAGGACAAGGAGTAGCCGCCATGTACATGATCGAAAACGGAAATACCGCGGCGGCTCTCGGCGTCAAACTCTGCCGTGCCGGTGTCATCGCAGCTTATCCCATCACACCGCAGACGCCGCTGACGGAAAAGCTTTCTGAATATGTGGAACTCGGGGACATGAAGGCCGAATATATTCCGGTGGAAAGCGAGCACTCCGCGCTGGCGGTCTGCATCGCGGCTTCGTCGGCGGGCGCACGCGTTTTTACCGCCACCAGCGCCAACGGCCTTTTGTACATGCACGAACAGATTCAGTGGGCATCCGGCGCGAGACTGCCCATCGTGATGTGTGTGGTCAACCGCGCGGTAGGCGCTCCGTGGAATGTCTGGAACGACCAGCAGGATTCCATCTCTCAGCGCGACACCGGCTGGATTCAGATCTACTGCTGTGATCATCAGCAGATTATCGACACGGTAATCAAAGCCTACTGGCTGGCGGAAAAAATAAGCATTCCGATCATGGTCTGCTACGACGGATATATTTTATCCCACACCTACATGCCGTTTGATCTGCCCGATCAGGAAAAGGTCGATGCCTTCCTGCCGCCGTTTCAACCGGACTACGCCTTAAATCCCGACGAACCGGCCAACCTGAACACCGTCACCCTGCCGGATGTCCGGATCGACACCAAAGGCCAGTTGGCTCACGGTTATATGGAAATCCGGTATCTGCTGCAGGAGGAATTGAGAACAACGCTGCAAATCGCAGCCGATGCAGAAAAGCGATTTGCCGAAATATTCGGGCGGGGCGGGAATCCGTATATAGAACCCTACCGCTGCGACGATGCCGATTATGTCGCCGTCGGCCTGGGATCCATCACCTATCAATTGCGCGTCTGCGTGGACACATTGAGAAAAGAGGGCATAAAAGTCGGCGTGATGGGCGTTCGTTATTACCGTCCTTTTCCCGATGCCGTTATTGCCGGCGCATTAAAAGGGAAGAAGGGAATCATCGTTTTTGAAAAGGCGCTCAGCTACGGCTACGAGGGCGCGCTGGCGTCGGATCTGAAATCGGCGCTTTATGAACATCTGGCGGGAACCGGTTCCCTGCCGGCCGTGCAGAATTTGATTGCCGGCATCGGCGGCCGCGAAATTCATACCGATGATTTGACACAAAATCTCAGAGCGGCAACACAGGGCAGGATTTCCCGGGAACCGGCGTGGATTGGTCTGAAGATTTAGCACATCCGCAATAACAAACGCATCCCGGTGATGGAGGTCAGGAGAGGCAAATGCAGGCGAAGACAAACATTTTAAATTTACCGACTCAGGAATTTGTTCATCCGGGCACACGCGCCTGCACGGGTTGCGGACTTTCCATTGCCTACCGGGTCGGACTCAAGGCCCTCGGGAAGGATACGATTCTGGTTGTACCGCCCAGTTGCCTGACCGTTTTGCAGGGGCTTTTCCCCGTGGCGTCCACAAAACTGCCCTGCCTGAATGTAACGTTTGCTTCGACGGCGGCAGCGGCCACCGGTATCCTGGCAACGCTGAAAACCAAAGGGAACGACCATACCACCGTTGCCGGATGGGCGGGCGACGGCGGGACCAGCGACATCGGCCTGCAGGCCTTATCCGGCGCCGCGGAGCGCGGCGATAATTTTATTTATTTCTGCTACGATAATGAAGGCTACATGAACACCGGCGTGCAGCGCTCGGGCACAACACCGATCGGCGCGGTCACCGCCAACACGCCGTTCAAGGGCAAGCTGCAACAGAAAAAAGATGTTCCGGCGATCATGGCCGCACATAAACTCAGCTACGTGGCCGCCTGTTCGGCCGCTTATCCCCTGGATCTCTACGACAAGATCAAAAGCTGCCTTCATCTGCCGGGCACCAAATATTTTCACATTCATATCCCCTGCCCGCCCGGCTGGGGCTATGATCCGCGTTACGGTATCAAGATCGGCCGTCTGGCTGTGGAAACCGGCTATTATGATCTCTACGAGATCGTCAACGGCGAATTCCGATTAACCGCCGCATCCGAAAAGCTGATCGAAAAACGCAAACTGACCCCCGTGCGCGAATATTTCCGGGCGCAGTCGCGCTTCCGGATTCTTACCGACGAGCAGATCAATGAAATTCAGCGCCAGATCGACATGAAATGGGACGGTTATTATAAAAAAGGCGAGTAACCGGACGGTTGCCCGACGCAACCGAAAATGACGGCGGGAGCAACATGTCTCCCGCCGTCATTTTTATTATTCCCTGTAAAGACTTTCCAGCATTTCACCGTACTTATCCATAACCACTTTTCGCTTGAGTTTCATGGTCTGGGTGAGCATTCCGTTATCCAGTGTGAAATCTTCTTTGATAAAGGCAAACTTGCGCGGAACCTCGTAAGAGCCGATGATTTTCTTGAGATGATTTTGTACTTCAATGGTCAGCAGATCCGCGAGTTTCCGGCCTTCGGGACTTGACGGGTCAAAAATGGCCTGCGGATCAACCGATAAATCCATTTCTTCCGCCACCCGTTTCAGCACCGCCATGTCCGGCACGATCAGTCCCACATTGAACTCATGTCCGGCGCCGGTGACAACCGCATTGAGAACCCAGGGCAGTATTTTCATTTCCCGCTCGATGGTGTCCGGGTGAATATACTTGCCGTTGGACAGTTTGTATTCTTCCTTGAATCGTCCGGTAATGTACAGAAAGCCGTCATCATCGAGTCGTCCCCGGTCACCGGTGCGCACGCCACGCATGCCGTCACGTTCGACGATGACCTCTCGGGTCTGTTCCGGTTTTTTGTGGTAACCGATCATGCACTGCGGACCGAAGCAGATGATTTCCCCGTCGTCGCCGTCCTCTCCGGTACGCGAACGGTCAATCACGACTTTTGTTTTGTTGATGGGTTTGCCGACCGATCCCAAACGATTGCCCATCAGAGGAGAATTGATCGTGATGGCCGGCGATGTTTCGCTTAATCCGTAGGCGTCATATGTCGGAATCCCGACATCAATAAAGAATTTGGCGATATCGACATTCATCGGCGCACTGCCGGTCACTGCGTTTTCCAGGCGGCCTCCGAAACGCTCCCGGATTTTTTTCAAAACTATTTTATCCAGAATTTTATATTTCCAACCGGTCTCCCCGGTCTCTCTTTTCCTTTTGGCCGCCTCCAGGGCCGCTTCGAACAGTTTCAGTTTCAAGCCGCCTTCCTCCCGCATTTTAGCCCAGACACCGTTATAGACTCTGTTGAAAATGCGGGGCACGGTGATCATGAACGTGGGCTGAATTTTGGGCAGATCGTCAATCAGCGTTTCCACCGATCCCATGATGCCGATGGATGCGCCCTGGAGAATAAACGCATGCAGATCGGCCGTGATGCCGAACGAGTGCGCCCACGGCAGCATGGAAATGCAACGGCTCTGTTGCGTCAGATTGGGAAACCAGGCCAGGCCGGCCTTGACGTTTTCCGCCAGGTTGCCGTGAGACAGCAGAACGCCTTTCGGCTCTCCGGTGGTGCCGGAGGTGTAAATCAGCACGGCGACATCGGAGTACTTCGGTTTGCGTGACGGTACCGGATTTGCCGCGCCTTTCCTCTCCAGGGCGGCCATAGTTTTTTCTCCTTCGCCTTCAATCAGATAGATGTCCTTCAACGAGGGGATTTCCGCAGGAAAATCTTTGACTTTGTCCAGAATCTCAGACCTCGACACCAGGAGCACCTTGATTTCGGCATCTTTCACAATATATTTCCACATCGAGACGAGTTCTTTTTCATACATCGGCACATAAGCGGCACCCAGCCCCTGCGTTGCGATTTCTCCGATTAACCATTCCTTGCGATTGTTGGCAATGATACCGACCGTGTCTTTGGCACCCACGCCGATGGACGCCAACCCGGCCCTTAAATCATCCACCCTCCGGGCAATATCACCGTAGGTGACCCATTGATAAACTCCGGCACTGTCTTTTTCTCCGATGAGTGGATTATTCGTATATTTCGCCGCGCTGGACTCAAAAAAGTCCACCAGGTTATCCGGTGGTTCATACACATTACTGTATTCGCCATATTCAAAGATCGCCATAAACCTATTCCTCCCTTTCGGTTTAAATCCTGAACTGATACAAATCCGGTACGTTATGGGTTGGGGTTGTCTGGTAAACGTTTAAAACGAAGTTTCAATAGAAAGACGATCGCAAAAACTCTGTTGTCGTAAAAGAATAGCGTCCGTAAGATTGCGGACACTCTTTTATCAGCCGTCTGTTTTGGATGGATTAATAATACGGGCAATGACTCGCCAAGTCAAGACAATTCGAATACCTCGAATCCGCCGTTCCAGAGGTGCATCAGCCTTGAAGCGCCTGTTTCAAAATTTCCATATTCATGTTGCCGCCGGACATAATCATCACCACTTTTTTACCCGCAAGGCGATCTTTGATTTTATATGCAGCCATCAGCGAAACCGCTCCCGCACATTCGGCCAGATTGTGCGTCGTGGTCAAAGCCATTCTCACCCCTTCGAGAATCTCCTCTTCACTCAGCAGCACCACATCATTGATCGTGTCTCGCATAATTACATAAGGCAGATGGAATACCGTTCTTGCGGCAAGACCGTCCGCGACGGTATGTGCTTCATCAAGCGTTACAATTTCGCCGCTTTTCCAGGACTGATAAAAAGAGGGAACGTTCTGCGGTTCAACGCCGATGATTTCTATCTCCGGCTTGAAAGCCCGCGCCGTTTTCAGAATGGAAGCGCATCCCGCGCCGCCGCCGATGGGACAGACGATCGTATCCACGTCGGGCAGATCCTCCAGGATTTCCAGGCCCATCGTCGCCAAGCCGTTTAAGATTTCCGGTTCATTGCCCTGCTGAACATAGTAATAACCGGCCGTGTCCACGAGCTCTTCGCAGTAGGATTGAGCATCATAGAAGTCTTCGCCGTGAACAATCACCTCCGCGCCGTAACTTTCTATCGTCCTGTTGATTTCTGGATTGTTGCCCTCCGGCACGACCACCGTGCAGGGCACATTGAACCACTGTCCGGCCCAGGCCATCGCCAGTCCGTGGTTGCCCCGGGTGGCAACGAGAATGCCCGCTTCCAGTTCTTCCCGCGACATGTGATGAAAAAAATTCAGCGCCCCTCTGATTTTGAATGATCCGGTCGGGTTGTGATTTTCATGTTTGACGAAAGCTTCGCAGCCGATGAGACGGGAAAGCTCCGAATAACAGATCAGGTTTGTCCGGTTGAGATAACGGTCCACCACCGATTTGGCCATCAGGGTTTTAGTCAGATTCACCTGTTCGCTCATCACTTCGTATTTTTTCAGCATACATTCCTCCTGATCATTCAAGACCCGCTTAAAGATATCTGGTTATTAAATCGGCATATCTGGCGGAGGCGCCGATATTATCCAAAACAACAGCCTTGCCCTTCTCACCGCGGGCTTTCATCTCCGCAGGATCAGCAAGCAGCCCCCTGATCCCGTTCAATAATTCTTCTTCGCTTCTGATCGTAATACCGCAACCCGCCGCTTCCAGCAAATCTTTTTCCGCGCTGAAATCCTCCATGGAGGGTCCGTAAAAAATCACCTTGCCCCACGCCGCCGCTTCCAGAATATTCTGGCCGCCCCTCGGCACCAGCGACCCGCCGCAATAAACCACAGAGGCCAGCGAATAAAACTTGAACAACTCGCCGATGACGTCAACGACAATGATTCTTTCTTCATTCCTCTGCTGTCCCTCATTTATTCGGGAAAGCGTTATGACATCGGCGATACCGGCCTGCTTCAAAAGATCGAGAACCTCACCGGTCCTTTCGATATGGCGCGGCACCAGAATCAGTTTTAAGTCAGAATAACGCTTCAAAAGCTCGCGGTAAACATTGATAATAATTTTCTCTTCACCCGGATGCGTACTGCCCGCGACCAAAAATCTTTCGTCCGCGCGCACATTGCAGCGGCGGGCAATTTCCTGCTGCAGCGCGGGCGAGACCAGCGACGCGAGCCCGTCGTACTTGGCGTTTCCCAGCACTTTTATTTTTGCGGGGTCCATGCCGATATCTTCAAGCCTTGCCGCATCGATTTTGGAAATCATTCCCGCAAAATCAAGATCCTTCAAAACGCCTTTCCATAAAAATTTCGTCAGGCGGTACCGGCGGCAAGAGCGCGGGGAAATCCGGCCGTTGACCATCAGCGCGCTGATTCCGCGACGATCGCAGCCTCGCAAAAAATTGGGCCAGAGCTCCGTTTCCACCAGGACGAAAACGTCGGGCGCCGCCGATTTAATCATTTTGCCGACCACCGGAGGAAAATCCAGAGGAAAATAAATCAACGCCGAAGCGTCTTTGATGAACTTTCTGGCCATGTCCTGACCTGTTTCCGTGGACGTCGAAAATATGACATCCACGTCCGGTCTTTTCTTTTTCAAAGATGCCACAATCGGCGCGGCGGCCGTCACCTCGCCAACGGAAACCGCGTGAATCCAGACCCGCGGCTTGTTTTTCAGTCTGCCCAGGATGGCCTTTTGCTTTCCCCCGAGTTTCTGAATAAAGCTGTTGCGGTACTTGCCTGTAAAAATAATCTTCAACAGAAAATAAGGAGCGGCAATCAAAGCCGCAACAAACAAAATAATATTATAAAGAATGTACATGAATGCATTTTTAGATTTTTCCGCACGGGTGTCAAGCACTATCCGCCCTTCAAAGCATAAAAAATGCATTCATTGACAAACTTTTCTCTTTATTATAATTTAGCGTATATTAATTCTCGGGGAGAGAAAAAATGAAATTAATTGCCCCTTCAATTCTTTCCGCGGACGGCAGCAAACTGGGCGAGGAAATCATCGCCGTGGAAAAAGCCGGAGCCGACTGGATCCACGTGGATGTGATGGACGGCAATTTTGTGCCCAACATTACCATGGGACCATCCATTATCTCCAGTCTGAGAAAAGTCACCAAGCTGCCCTTCGACGTCCATTTGATGATTGCGGACCCTGATCGCTATATCGAATCCTTTTTCAAGGCCGGCGCCGATATTATTACCGTTCATGTAGAAGCGGCCGGCCATCTGCATCGGACCATCGACCTGATTAAAAGCTACGGCGCACGGGCCGGTGTTTCTCTGAATCCCGCAACGCCGCTGGATCAGGTTTCAGAAATCGTTCACTATATTGATCTTCTGTTGATCATGACGGTTAATCCCGGATTTGGCGGCCAGCAGTTTATCGGAACCTCTCTGGCTAAAATCGCCCGTGCAAGAAAAATGCTGGATGAACTGCCTCATCAGCCGCTGCTGGAAGTTGACGGGGGTGTAAACCTGAAAAATATCGGCGATATCGCTCAAGCTGGAACCGACGTCATCGTCGCCGGCAACGCTGTCTTTGGAAGCGGAGATTATGAGAAAAACATCGCCGCATTGAAAACCATCGCCAACAGCCACTAAAAAACGTGAAAAGCGAAGGGTGAATAGTGAAAAGATTATTCCTTCACGTTTCACATTTTACCATTCACCATTACGGAAATAAAGGGGACTTCGCCAACTTCATCTTTGCCAGACGAAAAGCAAACGCTGTGCTCAGGCACCCGAAGCCGTACTTGACGCTTCGGCTGAAATTAATGGATGAGGCCTCGGCAAAATAGCTGGTCGGACAACTCACTTCCGCAACGGTATAACCGAACCAGACGATCTGCGCCAGCATCTGATTATCAAACACGAAATCATCGGAATTTTTATCAAGAGGAAGCTTCAACAGAAGATCGCGGGAAAAAGCGCGGTAACCGGTGTGGTATTCGGAAAGCTTTGCGCCAATTAAAATGTTTTCTGTGAAGGTTAAAAAACGGTTGGCGATGTATTTCCAGTACGGCATGCCGCCTTTGAGAGCGTAACCGCCCAGGATGCGTGAACCCAGCACGCAATGATAAAGACCGTTGCCGATCATGGACGTCATCGCCGGAATCAGCCTGGGCGTGTACTGATAATCGGGATGTACCATGATGATGATATCGGCGCCGTCTTCAAGAGCGAGACGGTAGCAGGTCTTTTGATTGCCGCCATAGCCCAGATTGCGCTCATGAACGAAAACTTTCGTTGCCGGCAGTCCTTCGGCTACTTTCACGGTATTGTCCGGGCTGGCGTCGTCGACCAGGATCACCTTGTCCACGACGCCCTGCGCCATGACTTCATTGTAGGTTTTGATGATGGTTTTTTCGGCGTTGTAAGCCGGCATGACCACCATGACTTTTTTATTCTGAAACATGCTTTAACCGCGGTGACGTATGGTTAAATTAGATTGCGAGTCCCGACAAATCGGGACTGGCAATGATATACCGTTATTGTAAACGTTTCTAGGCAAAATGAGCGTCAAGTTTCTGCTGCTGCTTCTGGGCTTCCACGGCCATTCTTTCCATCAGTTCGGCCACCGTCGGTTCATCGTGCAGCAAACCCATGACCTGTCCCACGGGCAGCACGCCTTCTTTCATATCACCGTCTTCGGTAGCGGTTTTAATCGCGTGGAATCCGTTAGCCATAAAGGCCAGCTGCCGGGCATTTTTCCAACCGGACAACAAAACGCCCACAAACAGCTTAAAGAAAGGCATTTTTAATTGTTTGGCGATATCCTGCGCGTTGAAGAAAGCCGCCGGCAGATTCAAACCCTTTTTGATGGCTTTTTCCGCGGCATCGGTCTTCATGATGCGGCAGAGCAGCCCGTCGAACCGGTCCGAATACAAAGTATCCTCGACACCTTTTTCCATGGACAGTCTCTTGTAGACGTTATGCAGCGGGCTTTCTTTGGTCGTCATGAAACGTGTGCCCATTGCGATGCCTTCCGCGCCCAGAGCCAGCGCCGCCGCCAAGCCCCTGCCGTCGCCGAAACCACCCGTGGCAATTACGGGAATCTTCACCGCATCGACAAGCGATGGAACCAAGACCAGCGATGTCACATGCTCACCATGTGCTGCGGCTTCGTGGCCGGTGGCGATAACGCCGTCGCAACCATAATCTTCAGCCCGTTGGGCGTGGCGCGCATTGACCACCGTGGCAATAACCTTGCCGCCGTAGGCGTGAGACGCTTTGACAATCCAGTCACCCTTGCCCAGCGAGAAATTAATGACCGGAACCTTTTCTTCCAGAAGCACCTTGGCGTTTTCCGCCGCGCCCGGAAATAAAAGCGTGGCGTTGGCGCCGAAAGGCTTGTCCGTGAGGGAGCGGATTTCCTTGATGGCCGCGCGTGTCTGTTCGGCATTGAAAGGTCCCGTTGCCAGGATGCCTAACCCGCCGGCGTTAGAAACAGCCGCGACCATTTTCGGAACGCTGATCCAGCTCATACCCGATAAAAGAATCGGATATTTAATGCCTAAAAGCTCTGTAATCTTTGTTTTCATAAATCATTTTCTCCAATATTATTTCTTGGTGTAATCGTAAACGCCCTTTCCGGTTTTGCGTCCGTAACGGCCTGCGCGGACAAGTTTTCTCAGCATCAGCGCCGGACGGTACTTGTCGCCCAGTTCTTTGTACAAATCTTCCATGATGTGCAGCAGCGTATCGAGGCCGACGAGATCCGCCAGCGCCAGGGGTCCGATGGGATGATTGCAGCCCAGCACCATGCCCTTGTCGATATCCTCGGCAGTAGCCAGCCCTTCATCCAGCACGTAGAAAGCTTCATTGAGCATCAGACAGAGGATGCGGTTGACGACAAACGCCGGAGCTTCCTTCACGACGATAACTTCCTTGCCGATTTTCTTGCCCCACTCTTTGGCAACGGCCAGCGTCTCGTCGGACGTTTGATAACAGCAGATGATTTCCAGAAGTTTCATGACCGGAACCGGATTGAAGAAATGCGTGCCGATCATCTTGTCGGGACGCTTGGTCACCGAGGCCATCTCCGTGATGCTCAGTCCCGACGTGTTCGTGAAGAAAAGGCAATGCGGCGGAACAATGGCTTCAAGTTCTTCGTATACCTTTTTCTTAATCGCCATCAATTCAATAACCACTTCGACCACGACATCCGCGCCGGTTGCCGCTTCCTTTAAATCCAGCGTGGGTTTGATGCGTCCCAGAACCGCGTCCATCTGTTCCTTGGTAATTTTGCCCTTTTCCGCATCGCGGCTGAGATTTTTTTTGATGGAGTTCATCCCGCCGTCGATAAAGCGTTGTTCAATATCGCGCATGGTTACTTCATAACCCGCCTGCGCGCAAACCTGCGCAATTCCGCTGCCCATTAAACCGGCGCCCAATACACAAACTTTTTTGATTTCCATTTTGCCTTCCTTTCTTTCTACATTAATTTGGTAAGATAATTTAAATTTATCCTGTTTTATAAAATCTTTATTGTTGCGAAAGCTAACAAACTATCTAAGTTAAATCAAGGGAAAACCCCGGGCTGGCAAAGCAACAGAATTTCATTGAACAAGCGGCGTGGATATGTAATATACCATCAGCATTCATTAAGCCGGTCATGCCGGCAAAGGCCGGTATCCATTTTATTTTTCCTGGATTTACCCTGAATACCCTAAAGGGCACTATAGGGGTACCATGGCCTGCCTTCAAAGGAATGGCAGTAAGGATAGGCATGCTGATCATAATAGACGGTTACAATTTGATCCGGCAATCCGATAACCTCCGGCGTTACGAACGTAAAAGTCTGGAGGCGGGACGCCAGGCGCTGATCAACAAACTTGTCGAATACGAAAAGGGAAAAAATCATCAGATCACGGTGGTTTTCGACGGCGGTCAAAGCGACTGGGTGGACGAAGGAAGAGACCGGGAGGGAAAAATTAATATTGTTTACTCCCGATTCGGCGAAAAAGCCGATGATGTCATCAAACGGCTGGCAGCCAGAACCGTGGGGGATGTCATCGTTGTTTCTTCCGACCGTGAAATATCGTCATTCATTGCACAATTGGGAAAAACTCCTCTGACTTCCCCGGAATTCGAAGTCATTATCAACAACGCAACATCCGCTCCCGCGCGACCCGTCGCGCAAACGCAAAAAAATGCCGTCCACGAGAGGCAGATTAAAAAGAAAGGCCCGGCCAGAAGACTGCCGCGCGCCAAAAGAAAAGCGCAAACGAAAATAAATAAGCTCTAAACAACTCAATTGAAAGATGTCTTTTATACACATAATAAAAAGTTTTTAGAAAAACAAAAAGTATAAACTTGTAGTGCGTCTAACACTTCTTTAAAATACTGTCATTTCGAAGCGAAGCGAGAAATCTAATCAGTATGGGCGTTAAAAAGATATCTCCCCAGCAGAGCTGGACTATAGCCTGGGATACTGTGTCGCAATTCCTTTTCATGTCATTTCGAGCGAAGCGAGAAATCTTGTTTTCAATAAATTCAGCATTTTAAGATTCCTCATCCCGATAAATCGGGATTCGGAATGACAACTTTTCTAATTACGGCACAGTCTCTTGGTCGATATGACAGCTTCTTTCTGACGCACAACACTAGATTTCAAAACTTTTTAACAATAATTATTGACAAACTTAGAAGTTTTTGTTTTCTTGCAGATCATGTAAAAGTCTGCAAATTATTAATGAGACCCAAATTTCAGAAACGAAGTGCACTGAAATTTGATGGTCGAATTATCCTCGAGGCGAAGCCGAGCGGGATTAAGGAGCAATTTGTCTATGAAAAGAATACTCTTTTTTCTATTCTTAATGGTGATATCTTTAACTCTTATTTCTTGTGGAGAAAAACTTACTTCGATAAACCCGGGGCTGTATGAGAATAATTTCAAAATTAAATACGCTGTCCACACACTCTTTCTTAAGCAAAGAGTTCATTATTATCCCGACGGAACCTATCTGGCAACGAATTTTGAGAATAATACAGCCATTGAGGAAAGCAAAGGCAAGTTCAAGGTGGAAAAGAATAAGCTTATTACCTATGATAATCAACAGCGCCTCATCATTCAGAACGGGAAATGGACGCCAAAGGAACAGTCCATAATGGAAATTCGCAGAATTAAAAAGAACAGCTACCAATACTATTTAAAATATCCCGATGCTCAAACGAGAGAAAGGTATAAGAAGATGGGATTATCCGAAGGATGGAAAATTTATAAACGTATCAGTAATTAGCGTTTAAAAATAATTTTAAATTTAAATAGCGCAGTCGAACGATTTCGGCACTCCAAAAGTGCAAAAATTAATTAGACAAGAAGTCTTAATACCTAAAATAAAATTTGGACATAAAAAATATCTTGAAAATCAATAATCTTTATGGTAAACATGAAATACTAAATTAAAAATTTAATCTATCTTTATAATCAAGAAGGAGATTAGAATGAAAAAACTAAATAAACGTGGTTTTTTGTCTTTATTAAATCTAATTATTATTCTTGCCATATTAAGTCTCGTCAGCGCCTGCGGCGGTGGTGGTGGTGGTGATGAAGCAACAGATCTCACCGGAATACACAGCATAACCTTAGAGGCAGACGCAACAACCCTGAACGCAGGGCAAAGGACAACCGTGACGGCAATAGTGACGGACGGCACTGGAGCTGTTGTTACCGGCGAAGAAGTCACATTCTCAATTCCCACCAACCCCAGCGGGGCGACTATAGCAGCTGTAAGTGGAACCACCGATGCCAACGGGATAGCCACTGCGACTTACACGGCGGGATCGAATTTACCTACCACGACAGTGGATGATATCATTCAGGCCAGCACTTCTAATGCAACAAAATCTTTAATCATTACTAGAGCAGCAGGTGATGGTTCAACGACACCAACAGCGGGCCTTTCCTTAACGGCAGCATCAACAAGCCTGAAGGCAGGAGGCGAAACATTCCTTACAGCGACATTAATAGACGAAACGGGAAATCCCGTCACCGGCCAAGCCGTAGTTTTTTCAATTTCCACTAACAACAGCGGGGCAACGATAACAACCATGAGTGGCACCACAGATTACAACGGTCAAGCTACTGCAAGATACACCGCGGGGAATTTGTTTTCCACCGTGCCTCTCCAGGATACTGTTCAAGCCACCTCAGGTACATACACCAGGTCTGTTATCATCACCAGGACAGCAGCGGCGGCAGGCAGCGTCATCTACATAGAAGCTGACGAAACGACTCTGGCAGCAGGAGAAAGTACCCAAATCACGGCGACAGTTAAGGATGACACAGGCGCTCTTGTCACAGGACAGGCCGTAACATTTGGTTACGTTACCGCTCCGCCCAGCGGAGCTGGAGATCTTCAAGTCGTTGGTACCGGCACCACGGATGCCGACGGTCAAGCCACGGCGATCTACACGGCGGGCAGCGCTAACGCCACACTTAAAGTGCAAGATATTATCCGAGTCAGCATTCCAGCTTCTGCAAAAGCTGTTATCATCACTAGAACAGCGGCGGCAGGCAGTTCTGATACCGCGTATAATCTTTCCATAACGGCAAGTCCGACCTCGCTGAAAATAGGCAAAAACAGTATTATAACAGCGACCCTGACAAGC
>Ga0209718_1002243_pt1 | contig 19472 bp, 14 predicted proteins | sample AD_JPNAS1_MetaG_FD_184420 | JGI IMG/M metagenome (GOLD analysis project Ga0209718, IMG submission 184420) | Active sludge microbial communities of municipal wastewater-treating anaerobic digesters from Japan - AD_JPNAS1_MetaG (SPAdes) (version 2) | ecosystem: Engineered > Bioreactor > Anaerobic... | reverse complement strand
AAGAATCTCGCTCTATTCAAACGTTCAAGGATCGAATTAAAGATCCAGGAAGAGTCTTTTCGGGTCCGTAGACATGCCGTTGAGTTTGAAACGAAAAGGCTTTATTACGGTCTTCTTCTGGCCTATGAAACGGAACGAATTAACGGGGAATTAGTTCGCCAAGCCAAGTCCCATTACACGGACGTTGAGACGCGATTCAGGGAGGGAGCTGCCTCACGATTCGATCTGCTTCAATCCAAGGTTCAGATTTCCAAAGTCGAGCCCGAACTCGCAAGAGCCCAAAAAGCAAAGAATCTGATCGCTGAGGAGTTGAAAAAGCTTTTGGGGTTGGAAAGGATGGATGTCATTTTGCTTACAGGGGAGCTAGCTTATACTTTGATTCAAATCGATGAAGATCGATTTTTGGAACAAGCGCAGGGTATGCGGCCGGAATTAGAGATGCGTTCTCTTGAGATTGATGCGGATAAGCAGGGGATAAAAATCGCGCGTGCCGGATGGCTACCGAAGATAAGTGGGGAATTTAATTATTATTCTAAATCCGATGCTTTTATGAAGGATGTTTTTAATTCTCAGCACAATAATTGGAATATCGGGGTAAGGGTTACTATCCCTATCTTTGATGGATTTTCGGCAAAGGCCAAAGTGGATGAAGCGAAAGCGCGATATTCCCAGACAATCATTATGAAAGAGGACGTTGAAGACCAGGTCGTTCTTGAAATCAGACGCGCTTGCTTTGATTTGTCTGAGGCGAAAACTATTATTGATTCCGCGCAGGAGGGTGTTGAAAGTGCACGAGAAGCCCTGAAAATTGCTGAAGCCAGCTATAGCGAGGGGCAAGTCACAAACCTTGACGTTTTGGATGCGCAGATTTCTTTAAGTCAGATCGAGAAGAATCTTTCAGACGCCATTTATGATTACATCATTGCTCTGGCCTATTTGGATAAGTCCATAGGCCGTAGTCCATTCGAGGAGACAAAAAATGAAAACTAGAATCAAAATTATTGGAGCTGCGTTGGTTGTATTTTTTATTTTATTTCTATTGGGAGGGTATTTTTTGCGTCGGAGTCAACATCCGAACGCCATCCTCAGTCTTTCGGGTAATATCGAAGCAACCGAGGTGCGATTGTCTTTTCAGGTTGCAGGGAAGATCAAGGAAATGACGGTCGACGAGGGGCATTATGTAAAGAAAGGGGACATCATTGCAAAACTTGATACAGAAGAATTAATCAAGATCAAAGCGAGGGCGGCAGCGTCAGTGGCCGAAGCGAAATTCAGCTATAAAAGGCTTGAAGAAGATTTTCAGCACGCAGAGAATCTTTTTAAAGTAGGTTCTGTTCCCGAATACAAAAAAGATGCCACGGAAACGAGCTGGAATATGGCAAAAGCAAAATGGGATGAACTTGAGTCCACGCTAGATTTGGCTCAATTAAGGCTAGGGTATTCGGATCTAGTAGCTCCGTTGAATGGTTTTGTGCTTGTTAGAAGCGCAGAGGTCGGGGAAAACGTGCAGGTGGGGAGCACGATATTTACGGTGGCCGATCTGGAAAGTGTTTGGCTCACGGCCTATATCAATGAAACAGACCTTGGAAAAGTGAAGTTAAATCAAAAAGCGGACATCAAGATTGATAGCTATCCTGCCAAAGTCTACAAGGGTCGTATTTCTTTTATCTCGCAAGAGGCGGAATTCACGCCTAAGCATATTCAAACGAAAGAAGAACGAACCAAGCTCGTTTATCGTGTAAAAATAATAATTGAAAATCCAGAATTCGAACTAAAACCCGGGATGCCAGCAGACGCTTATCTTGGAACGGTCTGACACATGTGGGCTATACGGGCGCGGGGATTAACAAAAAAATTTGATCAGAAGACGGTTGTTGATGGACTCGATCTGGAGATTGAAGAAGGCGAGATATTTGGGCTTGTAGGACCGGATGGTGCCGGGAAGACCACCACGATGAGGCTTCTGACAGGTATCCTGATGCCAACGGCCGGCGACGCATGGGTGGAAGAGCAACATATTGTTAAAGATGCTGAGGCTCTTAAAGAAAATATTGCCTATATGTCACAGCGTTTTGGTCTTTATGGTGATCTGAGCGTGATGGAGAACATTCATTTTTATGCTGACATTTATACGGTTCCTAAAAGTAAAAGAACCGCCAAAATAGAACAGCTCCTCGATTTTACGAAATTGGGTCCCTTTAAGGATCGTTTGGCGCGCAATCTGTCAGGAGGGATGAAGCAAAAATTGGGTCTTGCGTGCGCTTTAGTCCATACCCCTCGTGTGCTTTTTCTTGATGAACCCACCAATGGAGTTGATCCCGTTTCGCGAAGGGATTTTTGGCAGATTCTGTATGAGCTTTTACGGGAAAAAGTTTCGATTTTTTATTCTACTTCGTATCTTGACGAAGCAGAGCGCTGCAAGCGAGTAGGGCTTATTCATAAGGGGCGGCTCCTGCAATGCGACACACCCGATGTGATTAAGAACAGCAAAAAAACGGCCTCCCTTGAGGAAGCCTTTATTGCCATTGTCGGCGATTATGAAAACAAATAATTATGCGGTCGAAGTAAAGGACCTGGTTAAGCGTTTTGGATCGTTTACTGCCGTAGATCAAATAAATTTTGAAGTAAAATCGGGTGAGATTTTCGGATTTCTCGGCCCGAACGGCGCAGGCAAATCGACGACCATCCGGATGCTTTGCGGTATTCTGTCTCCAACCTCTGGCGAAGGGCACGTCGGGGGGTATGATGTTTTGACTGAACAGGAGAAGATCAAACAGCATATTGGGTATATGTCCCAGAAATTTTCGCTTTATGAAGATCTCACCGTTGAAGAAAACATTAATTTCTATAGCGGGATCTACCGCATTCCCAATCAGAAAAAGAAGGCCAGAAAAGACTGGGTTATTGAGATGGCCGGGTTGGAAGATTTTAGGTCAAGCCGGACTTCTACTTTATCCGGAGGTTGGAAGCAGAGACTGGCCTTGGGGTGCGCCATCATTCACGAGCCCAAGATCGTTTTTTTGGACGAACCTACCTCGGGCGTGGATCCGATATCTCGCAGGAATTTCTGGACGCTTATCAAAACAATGGCCAAGGATGGCGTAACGGTTTTCGTGACGACCCATTATATGGATGAGGTGGAGAATTGCGACCGTGCGGCTTTAATTTATAAAGGGCATCGCATTGCACTTGGCACGCCTGAGGAACTAAAAACGAAAGTGATGCAGGAAGAGGTTCTTGAGCTTTTATTGCCTAATGCGCAGGCGTGGATCAAAAGGATCACGGCAGTGGAAGGCGTTAGGGAAACAGCTCTTTTCGGCACGAAACTTCACGCTGTCGTGGAGAATTCCCAAGCGGCTATCGAGCGGATTGAAGCGTTGTTTTCGGCCGAAGGAATGTCTGGGTTTGTGGTACGTAAAATCAAACCGTCTTTAGAAGATGTTTTTGTTTCTCTCATCGAGGCGTACGACAAGCGGGGAAAGGTAGCATGAATTTTGTGAGAGTCTGGGCGCTCGCAAAGAAAGAGTTTGTTCATATTGTTAGGGATCCAAGAAGTCTCGGCATGGCCATTGCGATCCCCATGCTACTGCTCATTCTTTTTGGCTTTGCCTTAACCCTTGATGTTGACCAGGTTCCTTTGATGATTTGGAACCAAGATAAATCACCAGTCTCTCGTGATTTTCTATCCTATTTTGAGCACTCTTCCTATTTTAAAATTATGGGATATGCCAGTCGGTATGGTGAACTCGAGGATGCGCTTGAACGAAATAAAGTGCTCCTGGCTTTGGTGTTACCTTCTGACTTCTCGAAAAGGATTGCTTCCAGCGAAACCGCCGACATTCAGCTTCTTGCGGATGGCAGCGATTCGAATACGGCAACCATTGCGATCGGTTACGTCGAAGCAGTGGTGGCGCGCTATAATAAAAAAAATATCACAGATTTACTTTCCAAATCGAGCGAGGAAAATCACACTCCCGTGGAGATGCGTTCGCGGGTATGGTTCAATGCGGATATGAAAAGCCGGAACTACATTATTCCGGGGCTCATAGCGGTTATTATGATGGTCATTGCGTCCCTTTTAACGTCACTGACCGTGGCGCGGGAGTGGGAGCGCGGCACCATGGAACAGCTTATCGCAACGCCGGTCAAATCCCATGAACTCATTCTCGGTAAATTCCTGCCTTATTTTGCAGTTGGTTTTTTGGATGTTCTAATCGCCGTGGGTATGGGCGAGTTCCTTTTTCATGTTCCATTAAGAGGTAACGTTGGACTTCTTTTTCTTCTCAGCGGCGTTTTCCTTGCGGGTGCCCTAAGCTTAGGGATGCTGATTTCCATCGTGACAAAGAATCAATTAGTGGCAAGCCAGCTGGCGTTGGTCTTTACATTTTTACCGGCCTTTCTGCTTTCGGGTTTTATGTATGCGATTTCCAATATGCCTCACGTGATACAAATGCTGACCTTTTTCATCCCGGCCCGTTACTTTGTCGCGATCTTGAAAGGAATTTATCTCAAGGGGATAGGTCTTGAAGCTTTGTTCTATGAGGTGCTTTTTTTGACCCTGTTTTCCGTAGTCGTTTTTATCTTAGCGAACCGGATGTTCAAGAAAAGGATTGCCTGATGTTTGAGCGCATTTACCATATTCTCGTTAAAGAGTTTATTCAAATATTTCGGGATCCGCGCATGAAGGCGATTATTTTCATTATGCCCATGATCCAGGTGATGGTGTTCGGATATGCCGTGTCCACGGATGTCACGAATATCCCGACCGCTGTTTACGATTTGGATAATACCCAGGCGAGCAGGGATTTGATCTGGGAGTTTACGGCATCGAATTATTTCAGGGTGAAGAAGTACATATTCCATGACAAAGAACAGAAGAGGCTGATTGATGAATCTCGGGTTAATGCGGTGTTGCGAATCAACCGCGGTTTTGCTCGCGATCTGAATGCCCACCGCTCAGCGCAAATCCAACTGATTGTTGATGGCACCGATTCCAATACTGCTGCCGTAATTTTAAGTTATTCGAATAGGATCATCGAAAAATATTCGGCGCACATTCTAGATGGCCGCGCCAGAGTAATACTCAAAAAATCAGAATTTCCCCGCGTTAATTTACGGAGCCGTTCCTGGTTCAACGAAAATTTAGAGTCGAGGAACTTTTATGTGCCGGGCGTGATCGCGCTGATTGTGATGTTGATTACCCTTCTTTTGACTTCCATGGCAATCGTCCGAGAGAAGGAGATCGGGACCATGGAGCAGCTGATTGTGAGTCCGATTAAGTCGTACGAATTGATCCTGGGTAAGCTTACTCCCTTTGCGATCATCGGCTTGGTGGATGTGCTTCTGGTGACAGCAGTCGGTGTTCTTTGGTTTAAGGTTCCGATTCATGGGAATTTATTTTTGTTATTCGTATCTTCCAGTCTCTATTTGTTTACCTGCCTTGGAGTAGGCCTATTTATTTCAACAGTTGCCGGGACACAGCAAGAAGCCATGATGACGACTTTCTTTTTCTACTTTCCGGCCGTGTTGCTTTCGGGTTTTATGTTTCCCATTGCCAATATGCCGAAGCTTATCCAATGGGTTACTTTTTTAAATCCGTTGAGGTATTTCTTGGTGATTTTAAGGGGGCTCTTTTTGAAAGGAACCGGTTTTGAGATACTGTGGCCGCAGATGCTGGCGCTTCTACTGATGGGGTTGGGTATTCTCATTTTGAGTTCAATGAGATTTCAGAAAAGGCTTGCATAGCGTGGCGAGTCGGAATTGGTCTAGCCGGGTAGTGAGAAGCGGTGGAAGGATGGGGATCATCCATTGGAATTATGATTCTTCGACACCAAGGGGCCCCTCGATGGAGATCCGTCCAAAGCCAGAGGATTGTATCCGATGGGCGGAACAAGCGAGATTTCATTTCCCTAAGAGATGTGATCTGAAGCCGCACCATTACGGAATTGTTTTAACAAAATAACGGGAGGTTTATATGAAGATCGGGGTCATCATTTCAAGTAACGACGCGGAAACTTCTTGGAACGCTTTGCGGTATGCGAACTTTGCTCTCGGCCAGAAGGATGATGTGACGGTGTTCTTTATGGGTAAGGGGGTTGAGTATCAGAGCATCGGCACGGACAAATTTAACACCGTGGAACAGGCTGAGAAATTTATGCAGGTAGGCGGAAAGATCTTGGCCTGCGGGACCTGTATCAAATCCCGCAATCAAGAAGGCTCTGAAATGTGCCCGATCTCGACAATGAAGGATATGTACGAGATCATCAAAGAGAGCGATAAGGTAGTAACGTTTTAATTAGCCAGGATCAAAGCTCAGCGCTTATCCTCCGGATACTTACCAACATAAAATTGACAGCACGACTTAAAGGTGCTTGGAATTTCTCTTATCCCCATAGTTCATAACCCTCTCGTGGCACTTATCACGACAAACTGTATTGGGCTTTACGATTGCCGGATATATGCTATCTTTTTGAAAGTGGAGGGCTGTCCTTGAGAGATAAACATAGCACGAGACACAAAGATCTCCGGAAACGTTTGCGGTTTGCAGACCTTCAAAATATCGAGGGCAATTCCGAAGCCAGGCTTACCGGTTTCGGGAAAGATGTCCGGAAGGCCCTTCAGGCCAAAGCAGACTCGCCATTGACAATACTCATGGCGAACGAAGAAGCTGCCACGAAGCGGAAGCAAGCGATACAAGAGTTGCGGCGCTTGCGGCGGTATGTTAAATATGCCCGGCTTACGTCCAAACAGCGCAGGGCCTACGAGCTATTCGTCCTGACCAAAAGACAAGGTCTGACCTTGCGTAAGCTTGCCGGCAAGCTCAAGATCAGCCTTTCAAGCGCTTGGTCCAGAATTCGTGGGGTAATCGCTCGCCTCGAAAAGGTGGAGGAGCGCCGCCTGGAAGGCCGAAAGCTGCGGAAAGTCCTTCATCGTATTCTTTATGCCGGAAAACTCAGGCGTGTTTTCCGCTTGTACTTCGAAAAATGCTGGCCGCCTCAAATGATTGCCCGTTCTCTGCATTCCAACCTCTCCACGATTTACGATAACCTCCAAACGATCCGCGCTCTTGGGCATGTTTATTCCTCCAAAGAATACATGCCTCTGGAAGAAGCACGAAAAGCGATCCGTGCTTCTGTAGAAAAAACCTCGAACAAACCCGCCTGATCTGCCCTAATGTAAGGGGAGTGTTTTGAGGTTTTGGCCTCAAATTTTCTTCCTCTAGCCGCTACGTACAGGGGCGGCGGGATTCGTTTCCAGCGCCTTTTGGGGCGCGGTACCGTCAGCAAGCAGAAATTTAAATTGTGACGGCGTCAGCGAGTTCTGCGACTTTCGGGGACCTAAAGCCCTCCATTCCCGGATATCTTGAGATTAAAGGCCTCAAGGGAATGGGTAGTCCCAGCCTTTCGATTCATTTTTGGAAGGCTGGGACGGAGACTGCAAGTCTATTGAATCAAACGAGAGTGCAGTCTCCGAAGTCCGGTCTTTAAGGCGAAACTACTTCAGCCGAGAAGGCAAACCGAAAGGAGTCCTCTGTCGTGACGCAATTGTTGTTAAGGATTTTTTACGCGAAAAACCCCTCCCTCGATCACTTTCCCTTTGGTCCAATCCGGAAGCAAAATGATGTTTGCAGGGCCTTGTTTGGGTCCACCTCGGATGGGGAAAAAGGGTGGGGGCCGGGGTTTCCCCAGGCATTTTTTCGTAAGTCGTTTACCTGCCACGCAAAAGCCATTCGATTTCTTTCCCGACCAATCCCTCTCTTCATAAACTTTTTGAGGCGAGATGGATTGGTCGGGAAAGGGATGCTTGTTGCGTGGCAGGTAGCGTGTTCGTTTGTTGCCTGGGAGATTGGGTTATGAGGTTGATGGAACGGGATCAGTATATTCTAGCCTGGATTTTGCATATGCGGTTCAGCCATTTGGATCAGATCGGCGAGAAGTTTTTTCCGGGGTGCAATATTCACCGTGCGCCGTACCGGAGAATGCAGAAGCTTGTAAAAGCGGGTCTTGTGGGGACGCAGAAGGTCTACAGCGATCCGAGGGATTTGTATATCCCGACGACGGACGCAGTGACGGCTCTCGTCGCAGGCAATTATCCGTTTGCGATCGGGGTCGCCAAGGATAAGACCTTCGTCAATTACTTCCATGACCGGGAACTTGTTGACCTTCGAATTCTTTTCGAAGCGCTTGGGATCGGTCTCTGGATACCGGAGCGGGTGATCCGGTCCGTGAAGCCTCACGGGATTACGCCGGATGCCCTGATAATGACCGTGGATCAGGTTTATCCGGTCGAATACGAGCGGACAGAGAAAGATCCGGCCCGATACAAGAAGATCTTTGACCGCTACAACTACTCATCGAAGTTCGAGAAAGTGCTCTACATCTTGCCAAGTGAAAGGCGGATCGAATCGCTGAAGAAAAAGACGGGCTATGTCTGGCAGAAGTTCTATTTCATAAGCCTGGAGGAATTGGAACGGGAAAAAGGTGATGCTGTTTTTCGTTCGTCTCAAGGAGAGCTGCCCGTAAGAGTGCTGATGGACTACTCCATGGATGGGACGCTTGCCGACAGGACCCGCGAAGAGATCAAGGCGATAGTCGAATCTGAGTCAATGGGTGCGGGACGAAGTCGTATCAGAAGGGATTGTATTGTGGACTACTCTGAAAGAGACCCGGACGATGCGGAAGATGATGATTATGACGACGATTTGAATCGGGACGCCGATGATGATCCGGAAGTGGATCCAGAAGAAAATGATCGCGGTGGTGATGGAGCGGATGACGACTGATGATCCGTCTAACGCCTCTCAAAACCATCCGCGTCTTCTGTCTTGAGTGTGCCGGCGGTAGTCCCAAAGAGGTTCGATATTGTTCCGTCCGGGAATGTCCCTTGCATTTCTATCGCTTCGGGACAAATCCAAACCGGCAGGGCATAGGGCCCGGGAGGATCCTGTTCCGTCAGAAATCCGTTATTGAGTCGGCGAAAATCGAAAAAGACACCGCCTTGGAAGGGGATAGGAGAAAATGATGATTTTAAAATTTGAGGGAAAGGAGGTATTTGAAAACTCTTGGAGTCCGAACGGATTGAACCAACAGATCTCTCGCAACGGGAGATCGACGAACAATCCTACCGGCTCAGGGTTTTTGTAGAGATCATTTCAGAAGCGGATGCGCTTCTGCTTAGACGATTAGTGAAAAGCGGGGCAGAAAGAAATGAAGGTGAAACAAAAACAGATCCTGGACGGTAATTCTTGTTGCGTTTGCGTGAATAGCCGTGTATAAAGACGCCTATGTCTAAGAATCCTAAGCGATACAACTTAAAGGATGCGGCGGCGGAATTGGGCGTCCATCGTCTGACCCTCTATTACTGGATCAAGAAGGGCTGGATCACGGTGAAGCGCGACTACCGGAATCTTCCGGTGTTGACCGCAGATGACCTTCGGGACATCCGCAAATGGCGTAGTGTGCTTCGGGAGGATACAAAACCATGAAGGTAGCGCTTTATACTCGAGTCAGCACAGAAGATCAGGCGCGGGAAGGGTTTTCGCTTGAGGTTCAGCGGGACTTTCTCCTGAAATATGCAAACGATCAAGGATGGGAAGTTTTTTGCGGTATTTCGGGTGCGAAGGTCTATCAGGATGACGGGGTCAGTGGCTATGCCATGGACCGACCGGCATTGCAGAGGCTTCTTGCGGACGCGGGACGAAAGTCCTTTGATCTGGTTCTTGTTTACAAACAGGACCGGTTGAGCAGGAATTTGAAAGACATGCTCAATTTGTTGGATCAGTTGAGTCGTTGGGGGATCGGGTATAAATCCGCAACAGAACCGTTTGATACGACCACGAGCGCGGGAAAGATGGCCTTGCATATGCTTGGAACTTACGCGGAGTTTGAGCGGAACCGGTTGGTCGAGCGCGTATTCCCAGGAATGATCAAGGGCGTCCAGAAGGGGAATTGGCAAGGGGCCAGATATGCGCCGTATGGCTATAGCTACAATAAAGATAAGAAGCTATTGGAAGCCGTCCCTGTCGAAGTCGGGATCGTGAAACAGATCTTTGGCATGTATCTATCCAATAAATCGACGACCCAGATCGCTGGATATTTTTATAAGCAGGGGATCAAGTCGCGAAGCGGCGGAAGGTTTCAGACCAAGCTTATTTGCGATATCCTGAAAAACCCCGTTTATCTGGGGAAGCTCGTCTGGAACCGGACGCATTATGACCGTAATAATCAAAGTCGCAAGACCTGCCGTGCCGTTCCGAATCCTCCCGACCAGGTGGTCGTGGCGGAGGGGAAGCACGAAGCTATTATCACCCAAGAAATTTTCGATAAAGTTCAGGTGAGACTGCACTCGAATCGAAAGGGCGGTGAGCGTTCTTTGACCCAGTTTGATTATCCATTTACCGGCGTGTTGGTTTGTGCGCGGTGTAATCACCGGATGCACGGGATCTCCGCGATTTCGAATGCGGCGACGAAAAAGCGCAAACGATGGTACCGGTGCTCTGCCGCCTACATGCACGATATCAAGTGCAAGAACTCCATGGTCCGGGCTGAAATGATCGAGCCGGAGCTTTTCGCCATTATTGAGAAATTGACCCAAAATCAGGACATTCTGAAAGTCCGTTTGGCTCAACTCGTTAAAGTCCAGGCGGAACCCTGCGAGGCGTTTGTTGAAATGATCCGGGAGCAGAACCGCCTGATCCAAGACAATCTGCGGCGGCAAAAGAAACAAGCGGATGCTTATGATCAGGACTGCATGGCTTTTGAAGTCTATAAGGAGAAATGCACGGACCTGAGGGATGAGGAGAAACGCTTACGGAACCGTCTTTCCGAGCTGGAGTTAAAGCTCCTTGCCCGGGAGAAGCACAAAGGGTACCAGCAGTATGTGCGGGAGGTCCTGAACCGATTTGATGACGCCAAGGAGGAATTGGACCCTATCCGCAAAAAAGAAGTCGTCAGGGTCGTTTTTAAGGAGATCCGGGTCAAGGACCGCAAGATCGTCAGCTTTGAACTTTTCGAGCCGTTTAAATCGTTTTTAGAAGGGAATAAACCATGTCAGAAGAAGTTTCTGGAGGAAATAAAGGTCAGCGACGCCTCAAGGTGTTTATCGCAACCTTCGGCTGGCCGGTGGTTCCATTATGGACAGCGCCTGTTTCAAGGCCTGGAAAAGTACTTTCGTAGAGGGAAAAAGATGCAAATGGGAGTCTGAACGGTTTCGTTTCCACTCCTTTTTAATATCCCGTGGGTTTCTTGACTTTAATAAGTGTTGCATTTGCTCCGGTATGCGGAAAACATACACAGAGAGCGCATAACAGGAACCCGTTGAACGGTTGCTTTTATGTGCAGCAGATGCTATATTTTGCTAACTTTCTAAGGGGGTATTCTAAGGACAGATCATGAAAAAAACCGTTTCTATCCTGATCTCAAGTTTTCTACTTCTGAGCAATCCGGCGCCTGTGCTGCCGGCCTCTGTCGAGCTGGTGCATGATGACCGCCAGCAGCTTGTGCCTGTCGTCAGTTATGATCCTGCAACGGCCAATGCGCCGGCAGCTGTTACTCCCATATCTGACATTCCTTCCGGCGTTGCGGTCCAAAATGCAAATCCGCTCTCGATTTCGACAACATCAAGCGCTAATGCACTTATAAAGACTTACGGAGTTATTCGATCCAGCGCCTTTGCCCGAGACACGGTTCCACCAACAGGGTTAATTAGCGTTAATTCCGGCGCCACTTATGCAACTTCTCGAACAGCGACATTGAATCTCTGGGCCAAAGATAGTGGAAGCGGTGTTGTGGCGATGAGTTTTTCGACCGACGGTAAGAACTGGACAGTGAAAGAATCGTATAGAACTTCTAAGAAACTGATGCTTCCCGACGGAGACGGGCGTAAGACGGTTTATGTAAAATATTTTGATAGAGCGGGGAACATAAGCCTGGTCTATTCCGATACGATCATTCTGGACACTTTGCCGCCGAGCGGCACTGTTACGGTCAACGGCGGGGCGCAATTCATTAATCAGACTGCTGTCACATTAAACCTTTCTGCTGCGGATGCGGGATCCGGTCTCAGCAAAATGCGGTTTTCGACGAATGGCACGACCTGGACGACGGCGGAGGCTTATGCCGCGACAAAAGCATGGACCTTTTCTTCCGGGGACGGGGCCAAGAAAGTGTACGTGCAATACCAGGACAAGACCGGCAAGTGGTCGGCTGCTGCCTCGGCAGCCGTGACTTTGGATACCGTAAAGCCGACCGGTTCGATTACGATCAATTCTGGTGCCGCCTACGCCAATTCCAGGAGCGTGACCCTGAACTTATCTGGGACAGATAACGCGAGCGGGATCGGCACGATGAGCTTTTCCACGGACGGTTCAACATGGAGCGCGGCTGAAGTCTATGCGCCTTCGAAGACGATTACGCTGCCGACCGGTGACGGGACGAAGGCCGTTTACGTGAAGTATTTTGACAAAGCAGGGAATGTTAGCCTGACCTATTCCGATGCGATCATTTTGGATACGGTTCCGCCGGCGGTCGCGCTGGATCCTGCCACTCCAAGCATGATCAATGTAAATGCGCTTACCGTGAGTTATACCGTGGACAGCGTTGCCAAAACGCAGCTTTTCGAAAATTTGACGGAGGGAGAGAACACGCTTGCGATCACGGAAACGGATCTAGCCGGGAATCAGACGACCGTGAACTGGACAGTAACGGTCAATACAGTTCCTTGGGTTCCGGCTGCTTCGAATGCCAACTACTCGTTTCGGGTCATACAGGACGATTCAAATTACAGGCTTGAGCTTCGCTACAATCCGGGTGGAGGCATCACAGTATTAAGTACGGGGACCGGCCCGGCTCCGGACACATTTGACGTGACGCCTGACGGCAGCAAGGTGATCTACGAAGGCAACGGTGCCGCATATGTCCAGCGGATCGGAGAGCCATGGACGGCGGTAACGGTGGCCGGTGATCTTAAACAAATCCTCTATTACAGCACTTACGTGATGCTCAAGACCGATCATACCTATCCGAGCGGTACGGTGATCCGGTATTCGACGGGTGTTACGATCAGTAGTTTCAATCCGCAATATCTCTCGACCTTCTATACAACGATCATCACGCCGGGAACAGGTTTTTACCGTAATGATTCCCTTTCAATCGCAGTTCAGCCGGAATACGATCAGGCTTCGGGCCAATATTATGCGTTGATTTACAGTCTCTATGGCGGGAACGACTACTCGTCGGTTGTCAGCTCTGTATCTCTCGGTCAGGAAGCCCCGGGAGCGATCGGGGGAACATTTACATTGGTTGATGCGGTGGCGGAGCCGAACGGACAAACGGTCCTCGCAATAGGCCTTGATTCTCCGACATTCAATAAGACATTTCTCGTGAATCAGAATTTTACGTTCGATGGAGCCGCTATCGGGGTTACCTATCAGAACAATGTTGCGGTCTACACCGTCCGTGATAATGACGGCTCGACGCGCACCGTCCGTTTCGATCTCGAAAAGCTTGAGATCGTGCCGGAACTGCCTTCGATCGAGTTGGTTCAACCCGTGATCACACAAGTGCCGAATCCGCTCAATCAATTTACGCTCAAATTCGATCAGGCCATGCGCGGGGTTCGCTATGAAGTGCAGTTCCGGACAAGCCTGACCTCCGGGAATTGGCAAACGGCAGGAGAATTCTTTGCGGATCGGTATGGCGAAGTTACTTGGCAAGATCCGGTCCAGGATCGCGGCAGTACGGTTTTTTATCAGGTTGTAGCCCATGAAATCACGACCGCTGCCGATCTTTTGACACAGATCAACATGCTTTATTTCGACGCGAATTTCGGTCTTGTTGATCCGACGCACGAATATCCTCTGGAGGGATGGCTTCAGCGTCGTATCACCCAGCCGTCCAATTTCGGGTTCTATGCGAATCTGCTCGCTACGATCGCGTCGGGAGACCTGGTGACTTCCACGATCTCTAAAACGGAAGCGATTCGCCGGCTCGATGTCTTGATGACGCATTTGCTCCAGGACCAGCAGACGCTTGGTCACAAGGGGCTTTTGCCGTGGCTCGGGTATTACAACGGTGATTGGCAACGGATGGATGATATTTACGGTCGTCAGGTCAGCTTTGAGGACAACACGAACATGACCGCCGGGCTTGCTGTGGCTTACGGCGCGCTTCTCGATTCGTCGCTTGCGGGTAACGCGACGATCCACGGCTCGGGAGGTATTCTGAGCAAGATCGATACTTTCCTCGAAAATCAGCGTGAAGGCTATGTCGCTATGTATAACGACTCGACCCAGACGTTTGCCCGGACGATGGTGATCGCGGACGATCGTCTGGAAGGCACGGTCGATCTTTTCGGCGCTGAAAGTATGGGGCCGTTGCTTTTTCTGATCCTCCAATACGGCGACGAGTTTCCTGCGAGCGCGTACGCCAAGCTTCATTTTTCGACAAGCACCTATACGATGAGCGATGGAACCACCCGGGAAGTCGTCGAACCGTTCAGCGGCGCATTCCAGATGTATTGGCCTGCGCTTTTCATGCCTGAGGCGGACAATCCCGATCTGCGAAGCATGCTTGAGACCTATACGGATGTTCAACTTGATTATGCGGCGCGGAACAATCAGCCGGGAATCCTTTCGGCGAGCTATGATGTCAATCCTTATGATCTTTTGAGCAGTTCCGTAGCGACATTTAGCTGGAAGGGGGATGCGGTGAACTCGAGCCGCGGCTCCGATGGAAGTCTTCATTTGACGGCAGGGAGCACGAACGGTATCGGAGTCGCTTTTACGGACGGATATAACAAGTTCGTGCTTGAAGGTTCGGCGGTGCAGGTCCGGTATTCTTCCCAGACTGCCGTGCCGAACGCGCGCTTAGAGTTCAAGCAAAAGATCGACGGCGTTCTGACGACCGTTTATGCGCGGGATCTCGCTCTGGAGAACACCGGCGGGGAAATCCGCACCCTGTCATTCCAGCTGCCCGAGAACGGTTTGCTGGGAGATCTAAGCGAAGTGGTGTTCGCGGTTTCCGACGGCAGCGGGCCGCTTGACCTCACGTTCTACGACATGGACATGGATCGGATTCAATACAATTTTTCCCTTGGCATCAACGAGATCGCGATGAACGGGGTGATGGAAACAACGCCATCCACGTACAACCTGGGAGCGGCTTACATGTTTCGTCCGGCCGGGGTCGAATCATTATTGCAGCGACTGATCGATGATCATCCGGAGCTCATTACAAGCCACGGCCTCTGGGAAGGATTGAACATGACGACGGGCAAAGTGGTCAAGGAACAGGTCTTCAACAACGTTGTTTCGTTCACGCTCGGCATGGCCGGAACCGGCGGCGCGTCCATGACCCGTTATCTCGAAAATAAGGGGCTGATGACAGAGCTTCGGTCGATCTGGGACCCACAGACACCGGTTTCATTGACAAGCGGGACGAGCAATAATTTTGAATGGAACGGATTCAAAGGGACCGCCTGGCACTTTCCTGAAGCTGTCCGGGCCTCCGATCGTGAATTGCGTATCACTTATCAGTCTTCAACGCCGGTCACAGGCGTGAAACTCGAGCTCAAGCATGCGGGGAGCAATAATCCGGCCTACAGCGTCCAGTTCGACCTTCCGGCGACGGGATCCGTCCCCGGCGAGTATGTGATCACGATTCCTGAAAGCTATCTTTACTGGTACATTACCGATGCCGTGGTCCTGTTCCCGGAAGCGCAGGGATTTCCGAATGCTAAGATCACCGGTATGACGCTTGCACCCGCCGCTCGCTTTGTGCCGCCTCAAGGAGTGGAAGTGGGTGTTGAGTACACGGGAGGGGATCTGGAGGCATTATTGCGGCAGTACGCGCCGCAGGTGAATGCGGCGGATCTGCAGTTACTTTCTATGCCGGTAGGCCCCGTATATCATCTCATTTACACGCGTGGGGGAAATCTCGCTATTGGGTTTCACGCATATTATAAAATGACAGGTAGCGGTCCTAAAAATGAGTGGTTTACGGAAATGAATTATCTCCGTCCGGGAAGAGAAGTTGTTCGTCTTTATGAGGGTAATATTTTAAGCGGGATGAGCCTTAATGGATCTGATGAGGTCGAGCTGTGGTTCGCCTACGGCGATATGATGGGGGTGATCAATAGCGCGGGTGAAATGAGAACGATCCCTAAGAATGATATCACGCCCCCCGTGGTAGTGTTGGATGTCGGGACTCCGAGCCTGATCAAAACGAAGACGCTGACAGTGAGTTATGCGGTAGACGGAGTTTTGAAGACGAAACTTTTTACGGATCTTGCGGAAGGATTGAATGTATTATCAATTACGGAGAAAGATCTGGCCGGTAATACGACGACGGTGACCCATCAGGTGACGGTGGACACTATCGCCCCTGTGGTGGTGCTGGATCCCGCAACCCCGACTTGGATCGCTTCATCTTCTTTCGTCGTTTATTACACCCTGGATGGCGCGTTGAAGCAGAAGATTTTTACGGATCTGGCGGTGGGCGTCAATCAGCTGGCTATTTCGGAAACCGATCCCGCGGGGAACCAGACGACCGTTAATTTTTCCGTCAGCCGTCCTCAAGGGACGGATTTTTTGAAAGGGCAGATCACCACGTTCGCTCTTAACGGGGGCAATGCAACGGCGGCTTGGGATTCCGGGGTGCTTCATGTTACGAGCAGTAATTTCAAGGGTGTCGGCGTGGCGGCGATCATGGCCCAAACTTCCATCAATGTTCGCCAGGTCCAGATCAGTTATTCATCGCTTACGCCGGTTCCGAATGCGAGGATCGAATACAAGGCAAGGGACGCTTCCGGCAATTTGATCATCGTGAAGACGCAGTATCTGAATCTGCAGAACACCGGAGGGCTTGTCAAAACGGTGACTACCGATCTCATCTTTTCAGGCTACCCCGCCATAGATGAAATTGTTTTTGTGACGGACGGAGCAGGCACATCCTCCCTTGATATGAAAATTTACGGGTTCGCAGGTTTCTAGCCCCCGCCTCTCTTTCGACGCCGCCGGAATTCACCTGGCACAAGTTTGTGGAATGGGGTGTTTGTTTGGCGGCTATCTGAGAATATGAAGCGCGACATAATGTCCCACCGACAGAAACGGCATGCTTGCAACCGCTCTTCTTTGGGCTATTTCTGGAGGAGAAAATGCTCGGTTTCGAGGGGTCAGGGAACAGAGCGGTTTTTGGACTGTGGAAGAAGCCCGGCTTGATGCCGTCCAGCGTACCTGCGATAACAACTTCGTTATTAATATTGCCGCATAATCAACTTTGAAATATCATCTTTCCGTTTAGAATTTTTAAAAAGTTTAAAACAAAGGAAATTATTTTGGAGAAATCTTCGTTTCCGAAGGGCAAAAAAGTGTCCATAAGGACTTTTGGGTGTCAGATGAATGTCTACGACAGTCAGGTTGCGGCCGGACTTCTGGAGAAAGCGGGGTTCGAGGTCATCCGGGAGCCTGAATCGACGGGGGACCCGAAAGGCCCGCTTTCGGGCGGCGCGGATGTCGTGATTATGAACACCTGTTCCGTGCGCGATCACGCCGAACAGCGCGTGTGGGGACGGCTCGGGATGCTCGGTGTCGAAAAAAAGGAGCGGCCGGACCTGATTCTCGGGCTGATGGGCTGTATGGTCGAAGAACACGGCGACCGGCTTTTTAAACGGTTCCCACAGCTTGATTTTTTGATCGGCACACGCAACGTCAGGGATTTGCCGACGATCATCGGAGATGTCGGGAAAAATCGCGCGCAGGCCGCGGCCATCGGCAAGAGCGGGATTTCGATCGAGTATAGTGAGTTCACAAAACGCGACAGTCCCTTTCACGCCTGGCTTCCCGTTATGACGGGCTGCGACAAGGAGTGCACCTTCTGCATCGTGCCGAAGACGAGGGGCGCCGAAGTTTCGGTGCCGGCGGATAAAGTGGTCCGTGAGGCGGAGCGTCTGGTTTCGGGCGGCGTCAAATGGATCACACTGCTCGGACAGAACGTTAATTCGTATATCGGGAGTGAAAAAGGAAACAGCTTTCCCGGGCTCCTCGAGATGTTGTGTCATATCGGAGACCTCGAACGGATCTCGTTTACGACATCGCATCCCTCTGATGCGACGGAGGAACTCTTTCAGATGATCGCGAAGAACCCGAAGATCAGCCGCCGGTTCCACCTGCCGCTTCAGTCAGGTTCGGACAAGATCCTGAAACGGATGAAGCGTTACCACACTTACGGGGAGTATACGGCGAAGATTAACCGGTTAAGGGAACTTGTGCCGGACGTTTCGATCACGACCGATATCATAGTGGGGTTTTCCGGAGAAACGGAAGAGGATTATCTCGCGACGAAACGCTCGCTCGAAGAGATCCGCTTTGACGGGGCCTTTATCTACAAGTATTCGGTGCGTCCCGGAACTCCCGCGGAGAAACTTCCGGACGACGTTTCCCCCGGGGATAAGGCGCTTCGCAATAACGAGTTGCTTGCGATCCAGCGGACGATCACCGACGAAAAGAACCGGGAAAATCTCGGGAAGGTGGTGAGTGCCTTTGTCGAGGAAGCGCATCCGGAGAGGAAGGGGGAATGGTTTGCCAGGACCGATCAGGACCGGAGGATCGTTTTCCCTTCATTGGCAGACCTTCGCGGGAAGTTCGTCCGCCTCAGGGTGATCGCACTCCGCCACGAGACGTTCCTGGGGGAGGTCGTTTAGTCGCGCCGGGTCTTCAGCATTTTCTGAAGGGAAATAATCCGGAAGCCCTCCCGCTCAAGTCTCGGTATCTCCCGGGCGAGTACCTCGAGCGTGTTGGCCCGATAGTGACCGATCGCAATCGCGCTTCCGGTTTTTTTCGCGACTTTTTCCAGCTCCCTGATCTGCGCGAGGATGGCGTTTTTTTCGTCCGCGTTATCGAGGAAAATTCCGCGCTGAAGGAACGGGATTTTGATTTTTTTGGCGACTTTGGGGACGACGGAATCCTTGGTCGTGTAGCTGTCGAGGAAGAAAAGCCCCCGGCGTTTCAGGTCTTTCAGGATGATGGTCATCATTTCGGTGTCCGTGGTGCCCGCCGAACCCATGTGATTATTGACGCCCTTGTGATTGGGGACCGATTTGAGATCGCGGTCGAGCATGTCCAGGATCTGGCTCTCGCTCATGGTGCTGACGATTAGCCCCCGGCCCGGGATCACATCCTGGGTCGTGTCGAGAGGCAAATGAAGGATCACTTCGGCCCCCGTTTGCTCGCTCAAGGTAGCGAAGTATTTGGAGTAAGGTAAAAGGGGGAGGATTGCGTAGGTAACCTTGCCGCCCAGTTTTCTGAGCGGTCCGCTCAGCTTGTTATGCGCCCCGATATCATCGATCACGAAAGTGATTGCCGGCTGTTTGCGGGTGTCCGGGGCGCTCACGGTTTTGGGTTTGGAAGGCGCGGTCTTCCGCACTGCCTTTTCAACCGGCGGCGGCTGCGGGGCGGGCCGGGAAAAAATATGCTGGGA
>Ga0209718_1002238_pt1 | contig 19516 bp, 8 predicted proteins | sample AD_JPNAS1_MetaG_FD_184420 | JGI IMG/M metagenome (GOLD analysis project Ga0209718, IMG submission 184420) | Active sludge microbial communities of municipal wastewater-treating anaerobic digesters from Japan - AD_JPNAS1_MetaG (SPAdes) (version 2) | ecosystem: Engineered > Bioreactor > Anaerobic >... | reverse complement strand
GTTTTGTGCCGCTGCCGTGAGCGCAAAAGCGCCCGCGCACACCGACAAAAACTGTAGCATACGCTTTGAAGTCAGGTTCATTTAAGAAACCCTCCTATAAGTGCGTTAATTGACTGTAATCCTTCAAAATCCCGACAAACAGAGAGAAGACACCCGCCTTCCACGCCGTCAATCGAGACCATTCTTTCGTTGTATGGCATAGATTAACCTAAACGGGGCAGACCTTGCAAGCCCAAAACGGGGTTTTGGAGCGTTTTTTTTCGGTTTTTTTTCGTGCCTTTTCTCGGTGGAACGGACAAATCAGGCAAATAAGACGGATTTAATACAAAAAATCGGCCTCAAAACCCCAAAGGAGAGGTGAGAAGAAGGACAAGACCCGCAGGAAAAGAGTGGTTGCCTCATTAGGATTCGAACCTAAACAAGCAGATCCAGAGTCTGCTGTGCTACCGTTACACCATGAGGCAAGAAGGAGGGGGCCGCTAAAAAAGAGACGGGGAGGATCATACCTGAGCCGGGCTGGTAAAATCAACCCCGTTTTTTCAACTAATTCGCAGCGGCATCAGAACGTACAGGAAAGGCACATTACATTTGAGCAGTGCCGGACTGTGGCCGTCGTTCATTTCCAGAAAGACCTCGTCGTCATCGATGTTCTTCAACGGGTCCATAACGTACTCAGGATTGAAGATGATTGAGATCTCTTTGCCGGCGTACTTGACAGGGAGCGTATCGCGCCCTTCGCCCACATCCGGCGTGTTGATGCTGATGGTCAACTGATTGGCCGAAAAGGTCAAGCGTGTAGCATTGGACTTGTCCGTCGTCACGACCGACACGCGGCGTAATGCCGACAACAGCGCTTCGCGCTCAATCACGACGCGTTCATCGCATGCCCCCGGAATAACCTGGCGGTAGTTGGGATAGACGCCGTCAATCAGCTTGCTGCTCATCATCGTCGTACCGATTTCAAAGACCGCCTGATTTTTCTGGGCGTACACTTTGAGATCGCCTTCGTTGCCAAGCAAGCGCATGAGTTCGGTCACGGCCTTGTTGGGCAGAATCAGCTCGGCTTCCGCCTCCGGCGGAAACTCAATCTCTTGCTCGACCAGAGCCAGACGACGTCCGTCGGTCGCGACCATTGTCAGCTTGTTGTCGTTGAACGCCATCAGCACACCGTTCAGCACGCGACGGGTTTCGTCCTGCGAGATCGCGTAGCTGGTTTTGCGCAACATCTCACGTAACACGCCCTGATCGATGCGATAACAGAATTTACCTTCGGTGACCGGCACCGGCGGAAAATCGCGAACGGACATACCGATGATCTTAAAGTAGGATGATCCGGACTGCACGGTAGCCACGTCATCCTCGTCGACCTCAACCATGATCTGGCCTTCATCCAACTCGCGGATGATGCTAGCCAGACGGCGGATCGGTAGCGTCGTGCTTCCGGGCTCTTCGATCTGACACTCCACATAGCAGCGCTCAGAAATATCGAGATCTGTCGTGGTCATGCAAAGACGATCATCTTCTGCTTCGATCATCGCATTCTGCAAGATCTGCAAGGTTCCTCTACCAGAAACCACATTCTGGATTCTCTGCAAGCCATCAAGAAACTTGGAACGGACAACGGAAAACTTCATTTCCTAAACTCCTCTAAAACTGACCCGAATCATTTCGCTTTTCGAGACGTGAAGCCCCCAGTGTAGCGAAATAAGGGTATTAAAGTAAAGAATGATTAGAAGTAACAGTAAGCAAGAAAGGTTCTGTTAAAAAAATCACAACATCCTTATTTTTAGGGGGTTAGGTCAATCTCTACACCAACGGTAACGTGTTGACAAGAGAACGAAATATGAACAGCGGGGAAAGGGTGGAAAAAACGCATGGTGATAAGTCGGAAGAAATTGAAAAGTGGTGAACGTCATCCCGTCAGGATATCGACAGCTTATTGAGAGGATTAAATTTGCGAGGCGAGCGGATCGCGTCCCAATTTTCGTGTGATCTCATGCACGGAACTGCGTAATTCGTCTTCAACCTGAATACGGTCTTGGATGGTCTTACAGGCATGTACGACCGTGGCATGCGTTTTATCGAATGCCTTGGCGATTTCAGGAAGGGAAGATCGCGTCAATTTCCGGCAGAGGAACATAGCCACCTGGCGCGGTGCGGCGACCGAGCGCGGGCGGCGCTTACTGGTCATATCGGCTAAGCGCAGGTCGAAGTAATCGGCCACCATGCGCTGGATATCCTCGAAGGAGAGTTCCTTCTGGCGTTCGTCATTCAATTGGTCTTTGAGTAGATTACGCAGCACATCCAGCGTCATCGGCATTTCCGGATTCAACGCAGAGAAGGAGACCGCACGTGTCAATGCGCCTTCGAGGCTGCGCACGTTGGATTTGATGTTATCGGCGATGAAGGTGAGCAAGTCATCGTGCAAGCCGACCTTGGTCAACGTCTGCTTATAGCGTAGGATAGCCAGGCGGGTCTCGAAGTCGGGCGACTCGATCTCCGTGACAAGTCCCCACTCAAAGCGTGAAACTAGGCGTGGCTCAAGTCCAGACAACTCACGCGGCGGCAGATCGCTGGTCATGATAATCTGTTTACGAGCATCGTACAGGACGTTGAAAGTGTGGAAAAACTCTTCCTGCAACCGCTCCTTGCCGGCGAGGAACTGAATATCGTCTACAAGCAGAACATCGGTCTTGCGGTACTTGTTGCGAAAATCCGTCGTCGTTCGCTTGGCCAGCGACTCGATGTACTCGTTGAGCAGGGTCTCGGTTGAAACGTAACTCACGTTTGTACCGGGCGACTGCAAGACACGATGACCGATGGCCTGCATCAGGTGGGTCTTTCCGATTCCGGTCTGGCCATAAATGAAAAGCGGATTGTAGGCGCGCCCCGGCGATTGCGAGACACCTAACGCTGCCGCATGTGCGAAGCTATTAGAAGGACCGGTGACGAAATTTTCAAACGTGAAGGCGCTGTTCAGCGGACTGCCGTTTCCATTAGCGATCGGTTTGCCCCGGCGTCTTCCCGAAGAAGTCGGCTTCGAATTAGGCTTAGGCTTCGCCGCTTCAAACTCCTCCTGCGAGATCGCTGGATCGCAGGCCTTAACTTCGAAACGAACTGAAATATCCTGCGGTGCACCTGCCGAAAGCAACGCTTCCTCAATGATCTGCTGGTAGTGATTTTCCAGCCAGGTTTGGCAGAAATCATTATCAACGTGCAGGATAAACTGGTTGTCGTGGATGGAGCAAGGTTTGATAGGCTCAATCCAACGCAGGTAGACATCATCGTTTAGGGCGCACTTTAGGTGTGCGCACGCTTCCGTCCATAGTTCGAGAGCATTCATAGAACACACAAAAACAGGTCAGGGTGAGAGAATAAAACCGGGGAAAAGAGAATACGTGGTAACAGTACTGTTGAACCATATTTAACCCCCCCCGTTCAAGGGGAAAGAATAATCAATCGATAAACAGGTTATCAACAGGCTGGGTCGGGTCTCTAAATCAGCCAAATTGAAGCAGTTATGAAAATTGTGGATCGTGAACTCAAGCGTGAGCGAAGTAAAATCGCGAGAGTTGTTAACAGGGAGGGTAAAAAACGGGAGTTCAAAAAATCTGTAAAGCGAATCTTTTAAAAAGTTACAACCTATTAACTATAAAGATGTTATGACTAAAAAACATTCGTTTTGTATTTTAGATTTAATTTTTGTTAGTTTCATTTTTCGTAGCATTCGCCGAAAAAAACGGAAAATCGTTACGAAGGAGCGGAAAAGTTGCGATTTTTTTTGGCGACAGTCAATTGTGCATTTTTGCACGATTGATGAATTTTATGAACAACCGACAATAAAAGCGATAAGAAGGCCGTTTTTACTCTCATCTTTCGGTTTTACATCAAGGAAATACCCCATGCGAAATCACACTCTAGCATTCGTTTTAGCACTCGCTGGCGCTTCTCTCTTCGCGCAGCAACCCGATGTGGCGGCGAACCGCGAGCGTCCGCGCATGTCGCGCTCTTTGAACTATGGAAACTGGGTGGGCAAACAGGTCATGAATCCAGAGTTCATGGAGAAGGTTGGCATTCAGTCCGAGCAGGCGCAAAAACTCAAGGAAGAAATGGAAAAAATTGATGCGCGGCTTAAGACGCTGGACGAGGAGATCCATACGGCCGCGCTCCAACAGGCGGACATCGCAAAAAAAGTTCTGGTTGAACCTGGCAAATCAACGGAAGAACTCATGAAATTGGTTGAACGCATCGGCACGATGCGGACCGAACAGGCGAAGCTTTCCACACAGATTTTAGTGGTGATCCGCGACAACCTGACCGAAGCGCAGCGTAAGAAGGCCCACGAGTTGATCACCGCCGAGGGGCAGCGCCGTCTCAAAGAACGCATGGAGCGGCGCGAGCGCGAAGGACAGCCGCGTCTCGGTCCCGACGGTCGGCGTCCACTGCCGCGACAACGTCCTGAGGCCCCGCCGCGTCCTGCTGTGCCTCAGGGGTGGTGAATAACGAATCCCTACATTGCACTCAAAGCAGCTTCTGTGTTATCTTATGACCGCTGTCATGGTCACGGAGATCACGGAGGTTTCTTATGTCGCGGTATCTTGTTGGATGGGCTTTTCTTTCCTGCAGCCTTGCAGTGCAGGCTGCCGTCTATCACGTGGACTGCAACCGTCCCGATGACACGGGGGACGGATTAAGTTGGACGACGGCCAAACGGACGATCCAGGCTGCCATAGATATCGCCACTGACGGCGACACCATCCGCGTCGGTCCCGGCACGTATGGCGAGGGAACCACCCCTACACCCGGCAGCATTATCCGTAGTCGGGTGGTCTGCGAGAAAGCGATAGCCATCGAATCAACCGGCGGTGCTGAGGCCACGATCATTCTGGGTGAACGCGATCCGCTCGACACCAGTTACCAAGGGACCGGTGCCAACGCTGTGCGCTGTGTTTACATGAGTGCGGGTACGCTTACCGGTTTCACACTTACCGGTGGGGCCACCCACAGCGACATTACCGAAAACTCCAACTGCAGAGGCGGCGGTCTTCTGGCCGCCAGTTCTACGCCTGTCCTTTACGACTGTATCGTCAGCAACAATGCTGCGCGCCGCGGCGGCGGGGCATACAAGGGCACGTTCCACCGTACGCGCTTTCTCGGTAACTTCGCTTCCCAAAATGGCGCCGGTGTGCGCGAATCGCGCCTGCACGACTGTCTGGTCGCCTTCAACACTGGCAGCGCCATAGCCTACTGTAACAGCCAGTCCCTTTTCCCCGTCAACTGCACCATCGCCCGCAACACCGGCGCGGCACTGGACTGCTCCGGCGGCTATAATCTGATCATCACCGAAAACGGCAACGCATTCTTGGGAACACAGTATCCGGTTGTTGACAGTTGCATCCAGTATGCGACAAATGTGGGATCAAACAATCTGGTCACCCTCCAGGCACACTTCGTCGATTCAGCCAACGGCGACTTCCGCCTGCTCGCCAGCTCCCCCTGTCTCGACCGCGGCAATCCGGCCTGGACCGGTGCCGCGCCGTCAGCGGACCAGCGTACCGATCTGGTCGGCAATCCCCGCCTGCAGGGCGCGGCGCTGGATCTCGGTGCGCTGGAAGGTGCCGTGTCCGGCGTAGCGGTGGTCACCTGTATCGCGCCGACCGGCAGCGGCACGCTGACGCCGCAGGGACACTTCTTCCTGCCCGTGTTACCTACTCAACTCCTCTTTACCGCTACAGCCGATGCCGGTTCTGTGTTGCGCCACTTTAGTGTTAACGGCTACAAACAGAAGGATTGCGGGACCACCCTCACGTTGCGCATCAAAGATCCGGGCGCGGTCTATATTGTGACGGCCGAATTCCGCCCGGCCCGTTACGTGGATCCCGCCGGCAGCGACGCGGATAACGGCACTTCGCCGGCTACGGCCTGGCGTACACTCCAACACGCCGCGACCACCGCACCGAGCGGCAGCCTGATTCTGGCCGCGCCCGGCACCTACAACAAGGGGCACGCGTTCGGCGGTTCGCACAGCAACCGTGTCGTCATCACACGCGATATTGTGCTCAAAGCTATTGCTGGGCCCGGACAAACCGTGATTGAGGGTGCCGCCGATCCCGACAGCACGCTCTACGGTTGCGGCACAAACGCCATGCGTTGCCTCTACATCTCGGCCGGCGCGGTCGAGGGTTTCACCTTGACCGGCGGGGCTAGCAGTGTCTCACCAGAAGACAAAGATGCTGACAACGTACGCGGCGGTGCCGTATTCGGCGCGGCACCGGGGACTCTGTGGGACTGCGTGATTTCCAACAATGTGGCGAGTCGTGGTGCGGCTGGTTTCGGCGGTACTTTCAACCGGTGTCTGGTGACTGGCAATCGTGTGCACAACAACGGCACCTTCCGTGCGGCGGAGGTTTATGATTGCCTGATTGTCAACAATATCGGCAACTGGGCCGGTGTTTTCGGGGGGCGCTTCTACGGCTGTACCATCAGCGGACAATCCGCGGGGGGCGGGATCGGTGAGAGCACAACCGCCTACAACACGATCCTCTTCGGCAATGCCGTGCAGGACGCCGCGGCCAAGGCCACCTGCGTCAATTGCTGTACCGGCGGTCAGTTGCGCCCCGGTGCCGGTAATATCGCCGCCGATCCGCTTTTTGTTGACGCCGCCAACGGCGATTTCCGGTTGCGCGCCGATTCACCCTGTATCAACGCGGGCGATGCGACCTACGGAACCGGCATAGGCGGTGCCGACTTTGTCGGTGCCCCGCGTGTGCAGGGTGACCAAGTTAATATCGGCGCGTACGAAGGCGCGGTCGGCGCGATCATGGCCTCTGCCACCAGCGGCGGCTCAATCGATCCCTCTGGCGCGTTCCTGCTGACCAATGACGTCACCTTTACTGCGACGCCGTGGCCCGGTCGCGCCTTCCGCCACTTCGAGTTGAATGGTGTGCCGGTGCCCGGCAGCGCCACCAGCCTTGATATCGTGGCCGCCGAGTACGGTGACGGCGCCGTCATCGTGCGCGCCGTCTTTCAGGATGGATTTTACGTGAACGCCGCGACCGGCGACGATGCCAACAGCGGCCTTGAAGTCGATCAGCCGCTTAAGACCCTGCAAGCCGCCGCATCACGTGCGTTGGACGGCGATACCGTGCGCGTCGTGCCGGGCACCTACAATGCCGGCTCCGCAGTCGTGGCCGTAGGCGCACTCGCCAACCGTCTGGTCATCACCAATGACATCACGGTCATGTCGCTCGGCGGACCGGAAGACACCTTTATCGTCGGTGCCCGCAGCCAGAATGCGAACGGTTGCGGTTCGGACGCTGTGCGCTGTGTCTACATGTCGGCTGGCACGCTTCAAGGCTTTACCATCACTGGCGGTGCGACTGACACCGCAGACGGCGGGTTTGAGAACGACTGCGGCGGCGGCATCTATAGTTTGTCTTCATCGTCGGCGAGCGTCATCGACTGCGTCATCTCGAACAACATCGCCTACAGCAGAGGCGGCGGTGCCTCACTCGGTACGCTGCACCGCTGCCTGATCAGCGAAAACGCTGCCATCGGCACCGGTCCCACCGCCTTCGGCGGCGCGGTCCGTGGCAGCAGGGTTTATGACTCGCTGATCGCCAATAACAGCGGCTCGTACGCCATCGCCTTCGCCTATCTATACAATGTCACGGCCTACAATGATTCGCCGGTCAGCACATCATCTGCCTACAATTCGATTTTGATCTTGATCGGCGGCGGCAACAGCTATGCCGGCTCTGATTCCAGCCGCAAGGTTTTCCGCTCCTGTCTGTCCGGCACGCTTCCCGCAGCGAATGACGGCGGCGGCAATCTGTTCGAAGATCCGCTCTTCATGAATCCGGCGGCCGGTGATTTCCGCCTCCATCGTACCTCGCCCTGCATCGACAGGGGTAGAATCGGCCTTTACGGCAACGGACCGGGTCTTGATCTCCTCGGCGCCGCACGTTTGCAGGGCGTGGATGTGGATATGGGGGCCTACGAGGGCGGGGTCGGCGGCGTAAGGATTATTGCCTCCGTTGACGGCGGCGGCTCCCTCGAACCGCAGGGCACGATGTTGCATCCCGCCTCTCCGGTTGAAGTGAGTTTCACTGCCACGCCGTGGCCGGGCCGCGTGTTCACTCATTTCTCGACCAACGGCGTCGCCTTGCCAGCCGTCGGCAATACCTTGCAACTCAATCTAACCACTGAGCAAGCCATTAACCTGATCGCGCACTTCGCCGGTACACTCTACGTGGATGTCGCGCGTCCCGACGATAGCGGCGATGGATTGAGTTGGGGGGCGGCGAAGCGTACTCTTCAGGCCGCTGTCGCAGAAGCCGCCGACAACGACACCGTGCTTGTCGCGCCCGGCCTGTATCAGGAGGGTGCTTTCGTTACGCCGAATGAAAAAACCACCGGCTATATCATGAACCGCGTGGTAATCACCAACCGGATCACGGTACGCTCACGCGACGGCACCGCCGCCACCGTTATCCAGGGCGCGTTCGACACCGCCTCTGGCGACCTTTACGGACGCGGCCCCAACGCCGTGCGCTGCGCCTACATGACCAAGGGCGTTCTACAAGGATTCACCCTGACCGGCGGCGCGACCGACTCCGTCAACCTCGAAGACGAAAACAATCGCGGCGGCGGCGTTTATGTTCCGGAACTTACCTACACGCCGGAAATCCTCGACTGTGTAATCTCCAACTGTGCCTCCGTGCGCGGCGGCGGTATCCATGCCGGCACGCTGCGCCGTTGCGTGCTACGCGGCAACTATGCCGAAAGAAACAGCGCCGCCGTACGCGGCAGCGTTGCCTACGATTGCCTGATCGTCAACAATCTCACCTGTGGTACGATTCCCCTGAGCGCGGTGGCGTATGGGTGGTGCTACAACTGCACGTTGGCCAATAATGCGGGGCGGGCCGGAGATTTCACTGCGTTCTACAACTGTATCCTGACCGATCCCTCGGTCGACGGCAGGCATTTCGATTGCTGCACCGTCGGCGGCACGGTCCTCGCTGTGACCAACGACGCTTGTTTCGCCGACGCGCCGCTCTTCGTGGATGCCGCCTCCGGCGATTACCGCCTTGCGGCTGGCTCGCTCTGCATCGACCGTGCGAACCGCGCGTACGTGCGCGACCCGTTCGGTGCCGATGTGACCGGCGACCTGCGCATGCAAAACGCCGCCGTCGATCTCGGCGCGATCGAGCACGACTGGCGTCCGGCTCTGGCCGCCGCGCTCGATGCCGACGGCGTGACTGTCTCCGACCTCACGCCGTTTGTGACCCACGCGGCGCAGACCGCATATCTTGGTGGCAGCGCCGTCTATCTGGACGGTGCCGCCGCACGGACGAACGGCCAGAGCGAGATCACGATGGGCGTACCTTGGTACGTGCCTTATGGGCGCAGCGCCACGCTGCGCGGCGAAGTCACCGGCAACGGCACACTCGCGTTCTACGAAGGCGAGTCGCTGATTGCGACGCTGACTTCCAGTGATGGCGCGTTCACTCTGAAACATCCCACCGCCGTACAGAAACCCTTCCCGCTGCGCATCATCTACGCGGTCGGCGATGGCGATACCGGCGGCGCGTTCCTCGACGCATTTGAAGGTTGCGCTGGCATGCTCTTCATGTTAAGACAACAGCACTAATGGAGGATAACACATGGACAAGAAACGTGGTTCGCACTGCTTCTGGATTGTTCTGATTGTTTTGTCTGGCGGGTTGCTGCATGCGACGGAGTATCTCTGGACCGGTGCGGCGGCCAATAGTTTATGGGGCGATTCTGCCAACTGGTCGCCGGCCGGAGTACCCGCTGAGACGAATGATCTCGCCACCTTTGACGCCACTGCTACTGTCACGTCGCCCGCTGCGTATACCGGCGCGGTCGCCGTTACGACCGGTACACTGACGCTGATCACGCCCAACGGTGCCAGCCACATTCTGGCCGGCCCCGTGTCCGGCGCGGGTGCACTCACGGTGGAAGGCCCCGGCACGTTGGCGCTCTTCGGCGTGAACACCGTCTTTACTGGCCCCATCGCCGTCACCAACGGTACATTGCTGATCAATGATGAAGCGGCACTCGGCGACAACATTGCCCCGCTGACCATCCATTCATCGGGCGTCCTTGATCTTGGCGGAGCGACAACCAGTGGTTCCATCAAGATCGTCAAGCCCGTCACAGTGGCCGGTACGGTGGACAACACCTCGATTTACGCCCAGCAGCATGCGTTCGGCGGACGCATCACATTCGCCGCCGGTGCACGGTTCACCGGCCCGGGACGCTTCGACATCCGCAACGGCACGCTTGATCTCGACGGTCAGGTGTTCACCAAAACCGGCACCAACTCAGTTCAGATCGTCGGCACCACCGCAGTGACTAACGAGCCGTCCGGCATCGCGTTCGACGTCCAAGAGGGCGAGTTGTTGTTCGCCGATTCTGTCACCTTCAGCGGCACCTCCGCTTCGACCGTCGAGGTCGCCGCCGACGCATGCTTGGCGGTCTATCTGGTCGAGCGTCCGATCCCGTACAGCGTGCGTGCCGCCTCGGGCGTCAACCTGAAAGCCAATGACGGCAACAGTGTACTGAACACCAACCTCAACATCTATACAGGACCGGTCCAACTCGACGGCGACATCAGCGTTGTGGGTTCGACTCATTCCCAGCAGTCGCTGCGCGGCCCTGTGAGCGGTCCGGGCGGCGTGACCGTCGCCAGTAGCGAACTGCTGTTGGCAAATCCCGCCAACAGTTACAGCGGACCGACTGTGGTTTCCGGCGGCGTCCTGCGCCCGCTCACGCCTGCCGCGCTCTCGCCCGCGTCGGCCCTCACCGTGACAAACGGCGGCACGCTCCGCCTGCTCTCGGCACCGACTTCAGCGGAAGGCTGGACCGACACGGATATCGCGGGTGTGCTCACGTCCTCCGTTTTCCTCGACCCGACGGCCAGGCTCGGCATCGACACGTCGCTGCGCGATGTGACGTTGGATGCGCCGCTGGCCGACTTCACGCACGGTCTCGTCAAATACGGCACCGGAACACTCGACTACCTCGTATCCGGACCGCTCGAATCGGGAGCGCTCATCGTCCGTGAGGGAACGTTAAACATCGGACCGACAGGTGCACTTACGCTGCCTGCGCCCGAAACGGTTACTGTCGATCCCGCCGCCGGACGAACGGGGTACCTGAACCTCTCCGGTAGTACCTCGGTGGCCACTGCGGATCTGGGGCAGGGCATCAACCAGCCCGCCCTTTATGCGGGGAGCACTGGTCGCGGCGTCGTCACTTTCACAAACACCGCTTCGGCCTCGGTCGGACGTCTCGATGTCGGTCGCGAAAACGGTTCTGTCGGCGTCATCCGGCTCGCTCCGGGCACGGTGCTGCACAGCCGCTCGGGTTCCGGCAACACGGCGTTTGCCGGTATCAACAACGGCTCGTACGGCTATATCCAGAACGACGGCGGTACGTTCACCAACAACGGTGAACTCGCCCTCGGCCTTTATACAGGTTCTTGTGGCATTTACCGTCAGACAGCCGGTGAGTTCGCCATGGCCGGCGGCACGATCGCACCTGCCGGAACGCAGGGCGGATTCTACGGGGGGCTCACCTATATCGGCCGCAACGGTACCGGGCACGCCTATATCAGCGGCGGCTCTTTCGTGCAGCACGGCGTTAACCAGATTCATATGGGGGCTCACTACGCCGCCACCAGCGGCGGGTTGTCAGTATTGACGGTCGACGGCACGGCCAGTGTTTCCGCTAACCGGATCGATTGCTGCAGCGGCAATCCCAACTCGCGCGTCCTGATCAATCTGTTGGGCGGTACCCTCTCACTGCGCTATATTTGGCGTAGCGCCCAGACTGGCAGCAGCGCCACCGTCAACTTCAACGGCGGCACTTTCCAGGTAGCGTACAACAATCAGCCCAATCTCTTCCAAGGCGGAACGGCCTGCATCATCTACCCCGGCGGCGGCACGATCGACACTGCCGACCGGAACGCTACGCCCGCCACCGCGCTGGTCGGGGCTTCTGGCATGGGCGTGGACGCCATCACTCTCGACGCCCCCGGCACCGGTTACCTCGCGCCGCCGCTGGTCACTCTCTCAGGTGGCGGCGGAACCGGTGCGTTCGCGTTCGCGGAAATCGATCCAGACGCCGGCACAGTGACCGCCGTCCGTATCCTGAACCCAGGCGCGGGTTACACCTCGCGCCCGTCGGTCACGTTCTCGGGCGGCGGCGGTAGCGGGGCCTCAGCCACCGTCACCCGCATCGCGCCGCAGGCCGGCGGCGGCTTCACCAAGGTCGGTGCCGGCACGCTCACGCTCTCCCATCCTTCTTCCTACACCGGTCCCACGGTCGTGCGCGGTGGAGCCCTCAGCATCGCAGCCGACGGCGCGTTGCCCGCCACGCCGCTGACGGTCGGCGGCAGCGACGTCCCTGCCAAGCTGTTTCTGAACAATCGCACGGTCAACGTGCCTTCGCTCGCTCTGGATGATGGCGGACGCATTATCGGCGGAACCATCGCCACGCCGTTAATTGTTAAAGATTCTCCCGGCATCACCGATCTCGAAGTCCTGTGTACCGCGCCGGCTCTCACACCGGGCCTCTATGCAGCGCAGATCGTGGACACCGGACTGACTTGGCAGGCCGTGCAGCAGCTTCCCCTGCCGCAGACCAATATCGAACTTGGTGCCACGCTCGCCAACACACCGAGCAGCCGTTGGAACCCCAACCATGCGGGGCTTTACACCGGCTTCATCTGGAACCGCTCGCCCACCAACGAGGTCTGGTCATTCGCCGAATCAATTGACGATTGCGTGTTGCTCGTGCTGGACGGCGAGGTTCTTTTCAACGACGACCAGTGGAATCGCACGATGGTCGCCACGCGTACGATCACCCCCGGCCCCCATGCCATCGAGCTGCGCGTCTACAATCACGGAGGGGTAGGCGGCCCTGCGGCTGTGGACGGCTGGACCACTAATGGTTGGGGCGTCGGTGTGGACCGCCTCGGGCGCGGGTCGAAAGATACCGCCTGCTATGAAAAGCTGATCGATCCCGGTGACGGTTCGTTGCTCACTGTCAACACCAACGTTGCGGCCCCTCGCGCCGAAGTCCGCAGTGGTACGTTGCGGCTCGTTCCCTGTGTGCGCCCCGGTCTGTATGCCGCCCAGTACACCAACGTTGCCTGGAGCACCACCACGCCCGCCAATCCTCTCGACTCGGTTGAGCTTGGTGCTACGCTCGCCAACTCCCCCGCAAGTTTCTGGAAGGACAATCATCTGGGTATCTACACCGGTTTCATCTGGAACCGCTCGCCCACCAACGAGATATGGAACTTTATCGAGTCGATCGACGACTACGTTTGGCTGTCGCTCGACGGTGTGGTCGTCATCAACAACACGGCATGGAACGTGACCACGGTCTCTACCAATGTCGTCTCCCCCGGTCCTCATGCCATTGAACTGCGTGTCTTCAACGGCACAGGAGGTGCCGGACCTGTGGCCAAGGACGGCTGGACCTCCACCGAGTGGGGCTTCGGCGTGGACCGCTTCGGGCGCGGGCTGAAAGATACCGCCTGCTATGAGCCGTTGATTGATCCCGGCGACGGCTCTTTCCTGACCACCGGCTCTGTTGAGCGCGACCTGTTCCAAGACGTGCCCGTTGATGTCGCCGCAGGCGCGACGCTTGATCTGGACGGCGCGGCCCAATGCGTGCAGCTCATCACCGGCGGCGGCACCGTCACCAACGGCACTCTCGCGGCTGGCAGCGTGCTCTCGCCCGGCGGCGACGACGCCACCGGCACGTTGACGCTGAGCGATGTGACCCTCGGCGCTGTGGTTTACCGCGCGACGTTGCGCGATGCAGCGGCGGACGTCCTCGCCTTCACGCAGCCGGTCGATCTTTCGGCGCTCGTGATCGTTCCCTCGGACGCGCTTTCCCTCGCCGCCAGCGGCCGCGACTACATCATCGCCACGGCACCCTCGTTCACCGGTACCCGGCCCGTATTGTCGGGCTTCCCGTCCCGCTGGAAGGTGATCGTTCGGGGCACCGAGTTGCATCTCACAGCCCTCGGCGGCACTTGTCTTACCATCTTATGAAAACAACACACATCATCGGGTTGGTGCTCTGTGCGGCGGGAGCGTTCGCCGCGAATCCAGAGCAGGTCGCACGGGTTATGGACGGCACGCTCAAGGAAGCGCGCGCTTCGTGGTGGGGGTTTGACCCGCAAGAGTCGACCGCCGCCCTGCAAGCCGCGATCCATTCGCGCGTGCCGCGCCTGATCGTCGACAACATGGGCGCGCCGTGGATCACCGACCGGCTGACCGGCGTGAGCGATCAGGAGATCTTCTTCGAGCCCGGCACCGAGGTGCTGGCCAAGAAGGGCGCCTTCACCGGTAAGGCCGACGCGCTACTCACCCTCGCGGGCGTTACTAATGTCACGCTGCGCGGACCGGGCGCGACGCTGCGCATGCGACGCGCCGATTATGACGCGCCGCCCTATGTGCGCGCCGAGTGGCGGCATACGCTCTCGATCAAGAGTAGCGCCAACATCCAGATCATCGGCCTCACATTCGCCGAAAGCGGCGGTGACGGCATCTATCTCGGTAGCCTCAGGGCTGCCTGGCCCAATCGCGATATCGTGATCCGCGATGTGGTCTGCGACCGTAACTACCGCCAAGGCATCAGCGTGATCTCAGCCGAAAACCTGCTGATCGAAAATACGATCATGCGCGACACGGCCGGCACGCCGCCAGCAGCCGGCATCGATTTCGAGCCGAACCACGCCGGTGAGCGGCTCAAGAACTGCATCATGCGCAACTGCCTGACCGAGAATAATTATGGCGACGGCTACGAGTTCTATCTGCCGAACCTGACCGCCTCCTCGGAACCGGCCTCCATCCGGCTTGAGAACTGCCGCTCGGTCGGCGACCGGGTCGCGCTGCGCGTAATCACCGGCAATGCAGAGGCCGATGCCGTGCGCGGTACGATGGTCGTGGAGGGGTGCCGCTTTGAGCAGGCGAAGCGCAATGGGGTTGTGATCGGCCGCAAGCCGCCGCACGGCATGGCGCTGACGCTCGACCATTGTGTGATCACCGGCTGTGCCGCCGGCACGAATGCCTTTGCCGATCTGCTGCTCAACGCACGCACGGAGGATCAGATCCCGGTTGGCAACATCCGCCTCAATGACGTGGTCATCGAGCAGCCGGTCGCGCGACCGTGGATCATCTGTCAAAGCGGCGCGGAGTATGAGACGGTCACCGACCTGAGCGGAACGGTCACGCTGCGGCAGCCCGGAGCGGCGGAGCAGCGGATCACGCTCACCCCGGCGTGGATCGCGCAGACCTTCCCGCCGCGCTTCACGGTGCGTGTACCGCGCATCGCCCCCGCGCTGGCATCGGCGCGCGTGGTCAACAAAGTCGAGGGCCTGCAACGTCTCGCACCCTTGCGCTTGCGGAACGGCGGCTCTTATCTGTTCCACGCGCAGGCAGGCGTGGAGGCGGTGCTTGCGGGTCAGCAGACACAGGTCGGTCATTATTCATCCGCCGCTAAGCCGCTGATCGTGCGTGCCGCCGATGGTCGTGTGATCAAATCCGTTCCGGTGTCGGCTTTCCGCGAGCGCGTGGAGCTATGTTTCACGCCGCCGACCACTGGCTTCTACACGCTGGAGGTCAGTGTTGGTGCAAATGCCTTCGTGCTGCTCGAAGCCAACGTGCCGGTCGCGTTCGAGACCGCCAAAAAGGCGGTGGGCCTGATCGGCAGCACGGGCAGCCTCTACGCCGCAGTGCCCAAAGGCACCGGTCTCTTCGCGTTCGGTGTGAGCGGCGAAGGCGACAGTGAATGCGTCAAGGCCACGGTGTACGATCCGTCCGGTCGCGCGGTCTGGAGCCGCGATACGATCGCGCAGCCCGAGCGCTACACCGCGACCGACGGCGAAGGCGCGACAGGCGGGCTCTGGCGGATCACGTTCGAACGTCCGACGCGCGGTGTGCTTGAGGACTTCCACGTCGATGCACTAGGCATTCCGCCCTATCTCTTCTTGCACCCCGACCGCTACTGGACCTTTTGATTGTAGTTCGCGGGTGGGCCCGCTACACTGATTCGCGTTATGCCTCTTGCACTCAACAGCACAGGCCCGATTCGGCGGCGCATGCTGAATCTGGAAAAACTCGGCGTGCCCGGCGTGCCGCTCGTGGGATACACCCGGAGCGTGCGTTATGGTTGGACAGTGGACGAGCACGCCCACGCCGGGTGCCTTGAGATCGGGCTCTGCCTCCGCGGGTCGCTGGTCTTGGAGAGCGGGGCGGACCGGCACACGATCATGCCGGGCGATCTCTTCGTCAACCATCCCGACCAGGTACATCGGCTGCAAGCCTTACCTAAGGGGGGCGTCCATTATTGGATCCACCTTCGCCTCAGTGATGCGCCGCCCGGTTTCTTGGGACTTCCCGCGCCGGAGATCCACGCGCTCCGGCGCAGGTTGAACCGGTTGCCCTGTCGCGTCACGGCGGACACGGCACGCATCGCCTCCGCATTCCGTCGCTTGTTAAAGTGTCACAGCAGTCTGTCCGGAAACTACCGGATGTTCGCGTTGCGTAGCGCCTGCATGTCCTTGGTCTTTGAGATCGCCGAACTTACCGGCAAACAGCAGCCCCTGGCCGGGACGGACAAGCTGTCTGCCATCATCGAGCGCATCCGCGCACATCCGGAGCAGAAGATCAACCTCGACGCGCTGGCCAAAGAGGCAGCGCTCTCGTCAACCCGCTTCATCAACGTCTTCAAGCAGGTTACCGGGTTTCCGCCGTTGCACTACCAGCTCGTGTGTCGCCTCAACGAGGCCAAGCGCCGTCTCAAAGAGAGCGACGACTCCATCACGGATATCGCCGCCGCGCTGGGCTTTTCTTCATCGCAGCATTTTTCCACGCACTTCAAAAAGATGTTCGGCTGCACGCCGACGTCCTATCGTAAATCTGCGCGATAGCGCACGGTTGCCATGCGAACGCAGTTCTTAATGTCGGTGCGCAGATAGCCTTCGCCAAAGGCGACCAGTATCTCGCCCGGCACGGTCTCGATCAGTGCCGTATAACCGGAGTGGTCTCCTGTGTCCACCAGCGTCAGGTCGTGCCAAGTATCGCCGCGATCCGAACTGAACAGCACATATGCGCCGGGACGGCCGGCCGATAGCGCGAGCCGTCCATCTGACAGCGCGGTGACCACCGGATAAGCCCCGTTGACTCCGGTCCGCCACGGTTTCTTCCACGTCCGACCGCCGTCGGCGCTGCGTGTGACCATGACGGGGTTGTCTTGACAGGCGATGTCGGTCATGTTGCCGGTGCGCAGCACGGCGACGATTTCGCCATTGTCCAGAAGCGCCAGCGTGCCCTCGTTGTATCCCTCGCTGCCGATGGTGTTGTAGCCGATCGTTGCGAGATACTCCCACACGCGACCGCCGTCGCTCGAGGTACAGACGTACGAACGCGAGTAGGGACGGCCATGTCCGTGCGGACACAGGGCATCGTCACCCGTGAACCAACCCATCATCAGGGCCAGTAGCACACCGTCGGCCCGCTGCACGAATGATCCGGTGCAGAGTGGCCCGCGATGTTGCGCGTGACCGCGCGCCGCTTTGGCCAACGGTACGCGGCATTCGGCCGGTTCACGCATCACGGTTTTCCCACCGTCGACGGTGCTGCGCAGCGTGCCTGTGTAGACGCCCGGCCTCCCGTCAATCGGCAGCAGACTGTAATCCAGCGCGATCACGCGCCCGTCTTGCAGCACGGGGCAGCCGCCCACAATGCTGCCGCTCTCTGGGCGGGTCCATGTCCGTCCGCGATCGTTGCTGATGCGTCCGCCATAAATCAGCGTACCGTCCGGCAAGCGCGTGAAACGTCCCGCGCTTGAGCCTTTGCAAGCTTCCTACGGTTCCGAGACCGTGACGTGCAGCCGGTCGGCCGGATCCTTGATGCGCAACGCGATGCGCCGCGTGTCGGGGCGTCCCTCATCGGTGTGCGCTTCGATCGTAACGAAGTGGAGCCCCGGCTTCAAACCGTCGGTTCGCAGCGGCACGCGGATCGCGCCGTGCGCCGGATCGGTGTCCAGTGCGCCTTGATCCAGTACCAGTTCTGAACCGGGTTCGGCGAGGAACGCTTTACGGCTCGTCTCATCGTAACGGAAACCGGGCAGTGTGTTTTCCGGTGCCATGCGCAACGCTGTCGTGGCCTTCAGACCGATCATGTTGGTCGCGGTCAGCACCACAGTCAGCGCGGTGGGGTCGCCGGCACGCACTGCGTCCGGCAGAAACGCGGCACTGCGGATGCGGGTCGGCGCGGGATTGCAGCGGTCGATCAGCCGCACGGTACCATCTTTCACCACGACCGCGAATTTTGCGCACACGGCTTCATATTGGCCGTGACGCTTGTCGGTGCTGTTGTGCGCGAACAACCCCAGCTCGTAGTGCCCGGGCTTCCAGTCGGCCGTGCTCACGCGCAGCCGGAAGGCGTTGGGTGCCGGATCATGGTCACGCGATCCGCCGTCGATCATTTGCACGCTCCGGTTGGTCTCGGTCATTGAGGCGAAGCGGCGTGTCGCGTCGTAATGGCTCAACACGGGCGGCGCGTCTTCTTGCTTGATAGGCTCGACCGTCCGGAGCACAAACGTCAACGTGCCCGCATCGCGATTCTTTACACGCAGGCCCACTTCAAACGTATCGCCGAGCGCCCGCCGTCGCCCGCCGTCCGTGGGCGCACGTAGCGTGAAGGAGTCAATCTTGAGACGCTGCGCCCACAGCGGCGTGACCAACATCACCAGTGTCAGTACGCAGAGACCGTGTTTTTTTACACTCCTGAGATTCAACATGTGGTTTCTCCTGCTAGGCAGATACGCGCTTGGTCCACACCCATCCGGTCGTGGGTTTGCGGTTCGGCCACACCAGGCTCGCCAGCAGCGCGGTGACCAGACACGCAATGAGTCCGGCCACGCCGTACAGCATGAGATGGGGCTTCCACGGCAGCGGACAGAACGCGAGCGTGAAACAGACCACGTAGTTCACAATCAATCCGAGAACGGCGGCGGTGCCGCCCACGCGCGGCGCGAACATCCCCAGCAAAAACAGACCGGTGATGCCCGAAGTGAGAATCCCCAGGAACTTGTAGAAGGTCTCTTGCATCGACTGGATATCGGCATGCGCGAAAAGCAGCGCCAGCCCCAGCGCGATGATGCCGCCGATTACGGTCAGCCCTTTGCCCCAGGCCACGAGCTTCGCGTCGCTGGCCTTTTCGCGTTGGAAGCGCAAATAGAAGTCGGTGGTCAGCGCAGTCGCCGTGGCGTTGAGATTCGCCGCCAACGTTGTGAGTGTCGCCGCGAAGATGGAGGCCAGTAGCAAACCGCCGACACCCGGCGGCAGGCCGGTCGCGATGAACACCGGGAAGATCGCGTCGTTCTTGGCAATCGTCACATCCAAACGCTCCGGATGGCTGCTGAAGTAGGTAAAGAGTCCGGTACCGATCGTGTAGAGCAGGGG
>Ga0209718_1002235_pt1 | contig 19525 bp, 22 predicted proteins | sample AD_JPNAS1_MetaG_FD_184420 | JGI IMG/M metagenome (GOLD analysis project Ga0209718, IMG submission 184420) | Active sludge microbial communities of municipal wastewater-treating anaerobic digesters from Japan - AD_JPNAS1_MetaG (SPAdes) (version 2) | ecosystem: Engineered > Bioreactor > Anaerobic... | reverse complement strand
TCTTCTGGTTATCCCCGCCCGGACGTCTGGAACTCCCCTTCGCACCTTCGCGGCTTCGCGCGGGAGGCCGTATCGTTTATGCACCTGAGCTCGCGCGTTGCCGCGAAGGACGCGAAGTTCTGTCCGGATACCTGCAACTCCCCATCAAGGCTTCGCGGCTTCGCGCGAGAGATTGTCTTGCTATCCACACCAGGTAGCTCGCGCGTTGCCGCGAAGTCCCGTCCGGTCGCCGGCAGGCCGCGAGATTGCCGCGATCGATGGTTCCGGGGCCTGTAAAAGAGCGGGTGTGCTCCACCCGGGAAAGGGTGCGGAGTGTTACCGCCGCCCTTCGAGCCGGTCTTTTGCCTCGCCGAACGCTACTGCGAGATCTGACGCCGATGTGAACTGCTGGTCCTGCATCTCCTCCATGACCCGGATCACGTCATCGGGGGCGTTGTGTTCACGGATGTAGGATATGACCTCCTGTTTGGATCTGGGGTAGTCGATACCTTTCGTATACACCTGATACGAGGGCGTGCTTATCTGCTCTGGCATATTCTCTTCACCATCCGCAGCCGGGGCTGCGGCCCCCGATAAACCTGAGATCACTTAATGGTTGGGTCCGGGTGCCGTGGCACCGGGCGCTCTCCACGGGCCGGAGCCGCGAGATTCCTCGTTGGCCGGGGCCCGCACCGCCAGAATGGTGAGGCAATCCGGGCCTTCGCACACGTGGACTCGAGTGCACCCTCCTCTCCTGCGGTTCACGACCGCTCCGTTGCGGGCAACGCTCGCGGCTCCCCGAGCAGGTACCCGGCATACGGGACCGCTGATGCCGCCCGAACCGCCCCGTAACTCGCCGCCGCCGCCACCACGAAGAGCACCGGGTAGGTCGGCCAGTCCGCCCACGTCCATCCCGTAAGGGCGGCCCATACCGCCGCGCCGGCCGCGATAACGAGGGGGTGGATGAGGTAGATGCCGAACGAATGCGCTCCAAACGACCGGAAAGCCCCCGCAGGGCGGCCGCCGCCCCTCTCCAGCCACCGGGCTGCAACGACGAGAGCGGCTATGACCGGGACGTAGTAGAACGGTTCGATGATCCGGTAGACACAGAAGACGCCGAGCGTTGCGCCGGCAAACCCGCCCGAGAGATAGACGGCCGCGACCCAGATCCCTCCGGTGAGGAGAGCCCCCGCACCCGCGGCGGCGACGACCCACGCCGGGGAGAGCGATCCGGGCATCGACCGGAACCGATCTGTATGTCGGGCGACGTGGACGCCGAGAACGAAGTAGAGGAGGTGCGACGGAAAGAGGCGGATCAGCACCGCATACCATTCCGTGCCTGCAAACGCCCCGGCGGCATGGGCGCCCACGTTCCAGAGTACCTGGACGAAGAGGAGGGCGAGGAGGAGGAAGAGCGCCGCCCCGGCCCGGTCGAAGCGGTCATAGACCCCGGCGATCAGGGGGTAGAGGATGTAGAGCTGGATGATCACGACGAAGAACCAGAGGTGGTAGGCAGCGGTCCCCATGAGGAGGGCGCCCACCATTGCCCCGGGAGCGGGCATGCCGGCAAACGCCATTGCCCCCTCCACGACTATCGGGAGGTAGAGGGCGGAGAAGAGGATATATGGGGGGAGGATCGTCCGGGCACGGCGCCGGTAGTAGGCCGGGACGGGGTAACCACCCCGGTATCGGGCCGCGAGCACCCAGCCCGATATGAAGACAAAGACCGGCACCGCAAAGTGGGCGGCAATGTAGACGAATATACCGACGAGGGCGGGCAGCCCCGCCCCCGGGAGCCGGGTGAAGTTCATGGAGACGTGGACCGCGATCACGGCAAGAGCTGCAAACCCCCGCAGGTATTCGACCTCCCGGAACCAGATCCCCGCGACCATATCTCGCATTGCGAGGCCGGCGCTTATGAATCCCTCGCCCGGGCACTATATTATCATGCCGCATCACCTACCTGGAGAGTGAGTCCATGCAGTACTCGGAAGGGCAGGTCGGCCGGGTCTTTACGGTCAGGGTCGACGATGGAGAGGATCTCATCAAGGAGATCCGGCGGTTCGTGGCGGCGATGAACGTCCAGAGCGGTATGGTCCACTTTCTCGGCGCCGTCCGGACCGCGACGCTGGTGACGGGACCGAAAGAACCGGTCGTGCCGCCGACACCGCGGCGCGAGGAGATATTCGGGGGCTGGGAACTCCTCGGGTTCGCGACGGTCCATCCCGGGGAGGATGGACCGTCGCTCCACATCCACGCCACGGCGGGGAGGGGGATACGGTCGCTCACCGGATGCCTCCGCGATAAGGCGGAAGTTTACATCGTCGTCGAAGCGATCATCACGGAGTTCGTCGGGATCACCTCGCGGAGGCTCCCGGACGAGAAGACCGGCGTCGACCTGCCTGTCTTTGACGAGTTCCTCCCATGAGCGGGCAGCCGGAGTTCCTCCCGATGACGGGGGAGGAGGCAGATCGGCTCGGCATCGACCGGTTCGACGTCATCCTCATATCCGGCGACGCCTACGTCGACCACCCCTCCTTCGGGACCGCTATCGTCGGCCGGGTCCTCTGGAACGCCGGCTACTCGGTCGGCGTCATCGCCCAGCCCGACTGGCGCAGTGACGCCGACCTCCGGCGCCTGGGCGAGCCCCGCCTCTTCTTCTCGATATCGGCCGGGAACGTCGATTCTCTGGTGAACGCCTTCACGCCGAACCTGAAACGCCGGAGTTCGGACGTCTACTCGCCCGGCGGAAGGCTTCTGCGGCCCGACCGGGCGACACTCGTCTACACCGACCGGGTCCATGCCCTCTTCCCGGAGACGCCGATCGTCCTGGGCGGGATCGAGGCGAGCCTCCGGCGGTTCGCCCACTACGACTACTGGTCTGACTCGGTCCGCCAGTCCATCCTCGCCGACGCGCCGGCCGATCTCCTCGTCTTCGGCATGGGCGAGCGCCAGGTGGTCACGATAGCGGACCGCCTCGCCGCCGGTGAAAGAACCCTCACGGATATCCCCGGCACAGCCTGCCGGATCGACAGGAAGACGTGGCGGGGCATGGACCCGACCGGGTACGTCGTCCTCCCGGACTACGCGGAGGTCAAATCCGATCGCTACGCCTATGCACGGGCGTTTGCCCTGCACTACAACGAGCAGGATCCCTTCCGGGGCCGGCCGGCGGCGCAGCCGCACCCAAAGACCGTCGTCATCCAGAACCCGCCGGCGATACCGCTATCGGGGCCTGAACTCGACCGGGTCTACGAACTCCCCTACACGCGGAGGGCGCACCCTTCCTACGCCGAACCCGTACCGGCCCTCGAACCCGTCCGGTTCTCGGTCGTCAGCCACCGCGGATGCTTCGGCGCCTGTTCGTTCTGCGCCCTCACCCACCACCAGGGAAGGATCATCCAGAGCCGGAGCGCGGACTCGATCGTCCGCGAAGTGGAGCGGATGGCAAAGATGCCGGAGTTTACGGGCATCGTCCAGGATATCGGCGGGCCGACGGCGAACATGTACGGCATTCACTGCGGCAGATGGGAGACCGCCGGCACCTGTCCCGACCGCCGCTGTATCGACTGCCCTGCGCTCGACCGGAGCCACGCCGACCAGCTCCGCCTGCTCCGCCGCCTCCTGGATATACCGGGGGTGAGACGTGTCTTCATCGCATCCGGCATCCGCTACGACCTGATCGGCCCGGAGGATGAAGAGTATCTCTCCCGCATCTGCGCCGACCACGTCTCCGGGCACCTCAAGGTCGCCCCCGAACACGTCTCGGCACGGGTCACGGCCTGCATGGGTAAACCCCCCCGCGCGGTCTTCGATGCCTTCCGCGAACGGTTCGAGGTCCTCCAGGCAGGGAAGAAGAAACGGCAGTACCTCGTCCCCTACCTCATATCCGGCCACCCGGGCTGCCGGATGGAGGATATGGTCGAACTCGCGGAGTACGTCCGGGACACCGGCCTTTACACCGAGCAGGTCCAGGACTTCACGCCGACGCCGATGAGCATATCGACGACGATCTACCACACCGGGCTTGACCCCTTCACCCTCGAGGAGGTCTACGTCCCGAAAGGCCGGGAGAAACAGATCCAGCGGGCGCTCATGCACTACCGGGACCCGGCAAACTACGCCCTCGTCCGCGAAGGGCTCCGTGCGACCGGGCGGGAGGACCTGATCGGGAGCGCGTGGAAGTGTCTCGTCCCGGCCCGGGGGAAGAGGCGGAGCCCCTGAGGTTCACTTCCCGAAGATCGAGCCCGCGGCAAACCCGGCGGCGATCGCCAGGGGCCGGCACGGTATGCGGGGGATCACGAACATCGCCACCGCGAGGGAGGCCGCGATGTTTTGCACCGTCCCCGGGGTGACGGCGGCATCGAGCATCTGCATCGTGCCGGAACGCCAGCCCCCGGGAAGGGGCGATGGAGGCAGCGCGAGCCTCCCCGCGATCTCATCCGCCCTCCTCATCACCGTCGATCGCCACTCGTCGCTCTGCGCTGCATGCCGTCTGCAGGTCATGATCGGCGGTATGACCCCGGGTACTACTTATTCCTATGGCCGGCAAGGCGCACCCGGACCCGGCGCATGAAGTTCTGGTGGCAGAAGGGGCAGAGGGCCTCAAGGTTCCCGGGCAGGGGGGACCCGCCGCAGATCACCGGCGGCCTGATATCAAAGTGCGTGGAACCGGCAGTGAGCGGTGCGTTGCACCCGGCACACCGGTGGCACTGCCGCTCGAGGGCGGCCGACCGGGCCTCATCCGTGAGGTGCGCTCCCGCGGTGATCGCCTCTGCAGGATGCGCCGCTTCCTCTCCTCCGCGCATGATGATCACGCGGGGAGATGCCCCCCTGGCGGATAAACCTTGCGATGGCCTTTTGGTCTCCCGGAGCCTTCAACGGCAGCCCGGGGATCCAGAGCCCTCACGAGGGTCGTGCCGAGCGCCTGAGCAGGACCGACGAGCACGACCCCACGGGTCCTGGTTCTCGACTCGCTCCCCACGAGCGCTACGCCGCCGCCATGGCCGGCGTGGGCGTCGGTATCATCCTTGATCCCGACGAGGTCATCGACCTGGAGATCTGTGACCCTGCCCTGCCCATGAAGGAGGACCCTGGAAGCGTCGTCCGGGACAACAGCGTCCTCACGACGGACGAGATCCGGGTCTCTTCGTTCGCCGTAGAACTGCTCCCCCGCCCCTTGACGGGTTCTCCTCCACCCCCCTCCCCATGCCCGGATGGGCATGAGATCTCTCTGGCCCACCCATTTTTTGAGACGACCGGGGAAGAAAACAGCAGCGCAACAGACCGGACCCTACTTACACTCGTGTGAGAGGACGCGGAGGTTGCCGGAACCGGCGCATGCGGTTCTGGTGACGGGCAGGGGGCCTCGAGTCTCCCCGGCGTCTGCGATTCGCCGGAGACCGTCTCCTCGCGGAGGTCAAAGTGCGTCGACCCGGCGGTCAGGGGGACGTTTGACCCGGCGCACCGGCGAGAAGGGTAGGGAGCGTCTGCCCGATTAACCTCCCCCGGATGGCGCACCCTCTTCGAGGGTCCTGTTCACGAGATCCTTTCCCGAGTCCATCGCCCCCATAAGGCGTTCGACCTCCTCGCCTCCCACCCCGAGAGACCCGAGCACATTACGGATGAGCGAGAGCAGGTCGTCGGCGACCTGCAGCAGCCATTCGACAAACCCCCACATCGACTCGACCGTCCCGAGCACGGCCTCCGGCGCGTCGCGGTCGGGCAGCGAGACGTTGATCGCCTCCGTTCCCGCGACCCCTGCGACGGCAATGAGAAGCAGAACCAGAACGATCGGTCTCATACTGCCACCCTCCCGGCCGGGACGGTACCGGAGCGTATGCCCGGGGCAGGGGGGATGCTAAACGATCTATTCTCCATACAAATCGTTACGGCATTGATCCCGGTTAAAGCCACCGCTCCGGAGGGGGATTTCGGAAACAGAGCCGCCGGCCCGGAGAGAACAGAGAGAAAAGACCTATTGCCCGGGGATGAAAGAAGTTCCGGTATGCAATACGAGATCACCGGAGATAACCTCCAGATGGTGACCCTCCGCCTCGCCTCCGGCGAGAGCGCCTGCGCCGAGGCGGGCGCCATGGTCAACATGAGCGGGAACATGCAGATGACGACCCATATGAAGGGCGGTCTCTTCAAGGGGTTGAAGCGGATGGTGACCGGCGAAGGCCTCTTCATGACCGAGTTCACCCCGCAGGGCGGCGGGGGGTTCGTCTCGTTTGCCGGGAACATCCCGGGAAAAATATTCGCGCTCAACCTTGCCGGAGGTGAGTTCATCGCCCAGAAAGACGCCTTCCTCTGCTCCGAACAGGGCGTTGACCTCGATATCGCGTTCACGAAGCGCCTCCGGTCGGGCGCCTTCGGCGGCGAGGGATTCATACTCCAGCGCCTCTCCGGCCGGGGAAACGTCTTCCTCCACTGCTGCGGCGACATCATGGAGATGACCCTTGCGCCCGGCGAGGTGGTCAGAGTAGAAACAGGGCTCGTTGTCGGGTTCGAGAGCACCGTCGACTACAACATCGCTCTTGCCGGCGGCGTGAAGACCGTCCTCTTCGGCGGGGAAGGGCTCTTCCTGGCCACGCTGACCGGGCCGGGCCGCGTCATCCTCCAGTCGATGGACATCGCCAAACTCGCAAGCGCCCTGATGCCTTACCTTCCCGTTCAGCACAACTCGTCGGGACGGTAACCTGATAGTCCGCGCCGCCCCAGGAGTACGGGATGAACCTCGTCATGGTTGTGCACGGTCCCGAGGCCTTCGACGCCGGGGACGTGGAGCGGATGATCGGTCTTCTTGCCCCCCGGCTGGTGCTCGTCGCGGGGGTTATGGCCCGGACCGCCGCCGAGGAGTCGGGGCTCCCGGTGACCTGCACGGACGAGCGGCCGAGCGTGGTCTTTCGCGCCCTCGTCGAACCTTCATGCCTGGTCAACCGGGGGAAGACCCCTGAATCCGGCAGGATATTTGGCGAGCTCGTCGCCGGCCGCCTCTCTGGGCTCATCCACGTCGAGTGCTCAGACGGCACCGTCTACTGCTGGGACTCTGCCGACGAGAACCTCGCGGCAGAGATCGCAAGCCGAACCGGTTACGGCCTCGTTCGTGCCGGGAGTGATCGCCGCTCCCGGCCGGAGGGCGTGCGGGAGATCCGCGGCTGCATACCGGGGGAGGCGGTCTTCGTGAACGGGCTTGTCGTCGGGACCGCGACGGCGGAGACGGTCGTCCTCGAAAGCGCGGGCGGGACCCTCCGGGTCGTCTCCGGCCTTGAGCCAAAACCCCACGGGTTTGAGAAACTCCTCCGGGCGGGCCTCCCGGACATCGGCATCGCCTGGTGCAAGAGCGGGCCGGTCAGGACCGCTTCGCCCCGGCAGGGCGGCCGTGCCCGGAGCGGGGGGAGAATTGCGGTCGTCGACCACTGCGGCCACACCCTCTACCGCGATATCGGGGAGGACGTCTGCGGGGTGCTTGCCGTCGGCGACGACACCACCGCCGTCTGCGGCCACATATGCTCCCACGCCGGCATACCGGTCTTTGGTGTGATCGACGGCGACGGCGATGCCATCGTGAAGCCCGGGTATGCCCCGGGGTCGGTCGTGGTCGAGGTCACGCACGGCCGCGACGACGATATCGGCCGGGAGGTCATCGCGACGCGGAACCTGTGGGCCGCCTCCTGGGAGGAGTGGGTGGAGGAGACGCTTCGCGCTCTCGAGGGAAGGGTCCGGATCGTCGTCGATCGCCGTGGAGAGTGAAGCATGCAGTGCGCCGAGTGCAAGGGGCGAGGGTTCTGCGGTCTTGAGCGCTGCCCGATCATGAGCCGGTTCTACGCCCGCCTCCCGGTCCGGCCGGCCGACCACTACGAGGGGGCTGCGCCGTCGGTCTTTGTGGGGAGTTACGGCTACCCGAAGGTCGCCGGGGGGCCGCTGATGATCGACGACGCCGACCACCCGCCGGACTGGGTCCGGCAGGGCCTCGGGATCGACGACATCGTCGGGCTCCGGGCCCGGACGATCCGCGGCGCCGGGGAGGCGAAGGGGCTCGGCCAGGGCATCCAGGAGATAGCGCTCTCGAGCACCCCGCTCGACGTGGAGGTGCGGTTCGTCAAACCCATATCGTTCGACCTCCGGTTCGACGGAACGATCGCCCCGGTCGGGCTCACCGGCGCCATCCGGGATATGGATGTCCTCGGGAACGCCCGGGTGGACCGGGCGGTCGATCGGGCGACCTCCGATACGGATCTCGGCGCGACCGACGCCTGTGAGATCCTCAATGCCTCCGGCATCGACGTCTACCGGATCACCCAGCTCCTCACCGCCGGCCTCCTCGGGCGGAAGCGGCGCATCGTCCCCACGCGGTGGGCTATCACGGCGGTCGACGATACGGTCTCGACCCGCCTCAAGAAGAAGATTGCGCGGTATCCCCCGCTCTCCGGCATCGAGGTCTTCTCGGCCGCGCTCTATGGGAACCATATCGTCTGCCTCCTCGTCCCCGGCGACTGGAAGTACGAGATGATCGAGGTCTGGGGGAAACAGTCGCTCTGGGGCGGCGGGAGCGAGACGATCGCCTGCGACGGCGAGGGCGCGACGAAGTCCGGCTACTCGCCGCTCGCGGGGGCTTACTACTCGGCCCGCCTTGCGGTCGCGGAGTACCTGGAGAGCGTGCAGCGTTCGGCCAGGGTGCTCGTTCTCAGAAACGTCACCGGCGAGTACTGGGCGCCGCTCGGCACCTGGGTCGTCCGGGAGGCGGCGCGAAACGCCATGCGGGGTCCGAAGACGTCGTGCGCGAGCCTCCCCGGGGCAGTCGACCTCGCCTCCCGGCTGATAGGGTTCACCCACTGGCGCCCCCACAGCAGGCTCATACCGGAACTTGCGACGCAGAAGACGCTCTTTGACTTCTAGATCGAGCCCTGCCCGTTCTTCTGCCCGCCGTAGCGCCCGGCGAGGGAGTCGAGCGTCTCGACCTCGTCGACGCTCTTGTCCTCGCGGACCCTGACGAACCGCGGGAACCGGAGCGCGTAGCCGCTTGCGTAGTTCGGGCTCGTCTGGATCTCGGAGTAACCCACCTCGAAGACCACCGCCGGCTCAAGCGTCACCTCTTTTCCCGAGCGGGCGATCACGGAGTCTTTGAAGAGCGCGTAGAGGTCGGCGAGCGCCTCGTCGGTGATCCCGGTCGCCACCTTCCCGACGGGGAGGAGCCGGCCCTGGTCCTGGACCGCGAGCAGGAACGAGCCGAACATCTTCGCCCGCCGGCCTTCGCCCCACTCGGCCCCGACGACCGCGAGATCGAGGGTCTCGACGCCGGGTTTCACCTTCACCCACTGGCGGCCCCGGACACCGGGGGTGTAGGGCGAGGCGGGGACCTTCACCATGACGCCCTCGTGGCCGCGGGCAAGAGCATCGGCGTAGATTGCTTCCGCCGCGGCGGTGTCGGAGACCCGGAACTGCTCTGCGACGTGGGCTCTGAGCGCCCCCTCGAGGATCGTCCGCCGCTCGGCAAGCGATCGATCCAGCAGGGACTCGCCGTCGATATACAGTATATCAAAGACCCGGGGGACGAGCTCGATCTTCTCCATCATCGCGTCCACCTCGTGCTTGCGCCGGAACCGGCGGATGACGAACTGAAACGGCATGGGCCTCCCGTCCCGGACGGCGACCGCTTCCCCGTCCAGGATCACGTCGCGGTCGGTCGCCTCCATGAGTTGCCGGGCGATGTCGGGGAGGCTCTCCGTGACCTCCTCGAGACGGCGGGAGTAGATCCGGCAGACGCCGCCCACCTTGTGGAACTGGAACCTGCTCCCGTCGTACTTGTACTCGACCGCGACCTCGCCGTGGTCGGCAACCTGCCCGGCGATGGTGCCTGCCTGGGCAAGCATCATCTTCACCGGCCGGAACGGTTCGATCGTCACGCGGGAGAGCGCATCCGGGTCCCGCCGGGCAAGGAGGGCGACCTCGCCAAGGTCGTTCATCGCCTGGTGGGCATGCTCGACCAGGCGGACGTCGAGGGCAAACGCCCGCGCGACGGCGTCGCGGACGTTCCCCTCGCCCATCCCTATCCGGAGCTCTTCGAGCATCAGCCGCGTGAGGTACCGCCCTTCAAGCGGGCGGGCGTTCCCGAAGAGGCCCTGCGCGACACGGAGCTTCTCCTTCTGCGACCGCTGCCCTCCCGCCGCCGCCATCCGCCCGAGTTCGCGGTAGACGTCGACGAGGTCGAGTTCCTGTATGAAGAACGACGTCTGCTCTTTTCTCGCGAGGAGATCCTCGACGGCAAGGCCGGCGTCGCCGGTGGCGTTGATCGCCTCGCGGACGGTCTCCCGCTTTCTCCCGATGACGTAGGCCACCGCGTCGTAGAGGAGGTTGGGGCCCACGCCGAGTTTTTTGGTGCTCCAGTCGGGAAAGACCCTGCCCATGATGAACCGGACGAAGACGGGGAGTTCGTCGTCGCCGAGTCGGGGGAGGACGCCGGCGACCTCCTCGATCATATCCAGGCGCCCCGAAATCCCCTCGAGGCGCTCGCAGATGCGGGCGAACTCCAGAAATTGCATACCCATCTCCTGAAGTATTTCCCGGCGGGGTGAATCAACCCTTCTCTTCTGGGCGGTTTGATAGGGGAGCGCCGCCAACCTTCATCCATGAACCCTGACGACGAGATCAAGGAGATGCTCCGCGACCTCATCTGGCTCAACGCCCTGATAGCGACCGAACTTGTCCAGATCACCGAGAACACGTCGCAGATCCTCAGGAAGGCGGCTCCGCCGGAGGCCTGCATCGCCGAGCACGCGGCCCTGCGGGCGACGGCGCTCGATATAGCCGACCGCTACAGGCCCGGGACGATCCTCCGGCAGCACATCGAGAAGCACCAGTGAGGATGTCGGGCCGGCGGTGCAGGAGCCCGGATATCAGTCAGTTGACGGGGAACCGGAGGCAGTCCGGTCCCCTCCTTCCGGGGAAGGGGGCTCCTCCGCCGGCGGGGTAAGCCCGCCGTCGCCGGCGGTCGCGTTATCCGGGCCCGGTGTCACGGCCGAAGAATCGCCGGCGGTCTTGTTCTCCGGGGCGAGCGTCACGGCCGGGGATTCGCCGGCGGTCGCGTTATCCGAGCCTCCCCCCACACCGCCCGTGGTTTTCCCGGCGGCCGCCGGGATCAGCCCTGCATCCCGGACGACCGTCTCGCTCCCGGCGAGGGTGAAGAGGGGCGTTGTGCCGTCCGATGGGTCGGCATGGCTATCCCCGCCGGCGGCCGTGAACACGTAGCCGTCCGGCGGGCTGAACGCAAGCGAGTACTCCCCGGGCAGGAGGGGACCGAAGAGGTACAGGGAGGTGTAGCGGTCGTGGTAGCCCGTACGGGTTTTGGCCACCGGATCGCCGCCGGCATCGATGAGGCGGACCTCGACGTCGGTCAGGCCGGATGTCTCATCCTTGATGCCGTTCTGGTCATCGTCGCTCCAGGTCGTCCCGAGGACCCATCCATAGGCTGTCGCCGGTGTTGCGGCCCGGTAATCCCCGACGAGGCCCGCATCCAGGGTCTGCCGGCCATCCAGAGCCTCCGCGAACGCTACGTCTGTCGCCATCGGGCGGGCGTCGCTGCCCTGGCCCGGGAGGGTGCAGGCGTAGCCGTCCGGCAGGAGGAACTCGACGCCGGTGTAGTCGCCGGCGGGGATGGTTGCGAACCGGTATGAACCGTCGGGTCCGGTGACCGCAGCATCAACCATGGTCCGTTGGCCTATCAACCGCACGCTGATGCCCGGGATGCCCGGCTCGCCGGATGTGCGGCTGCCATCCGCGTTGAGGTCGTACCAGACCGTGCCCGACAGCGCGTTCCTGTCATCGTCGTCGCCCGGCCTCTCCGTCGGTTTCACGGTATGGGTCGGTTTCGGCCAGATGGGTATCGTCGGTTTTCCAATGGGTTTTTTAGGAGGTTTCAATGTCGGTCTCTCGACGGGTTTCTCAGGAGGTTTCTCTATCGGCTTTTTGGTCGGTTTCTCCGTCGGTTTTACGGTCGGTTTCTCGGTGGGTTTGGTCGGTTTCTCCGTCGGTTTTATGGTCGGGGTGGGCGCCGGGGGTGGGGCCGGACTGACTGCCACCGGCGGTTTCTGTTGCACCACCGGCGCCTTCGGGGGCTTTATGGGAGCCACTGTCGGCGTCGGTGCGGGCGCCGGGGCAGGCCCGAGCCTCACCGCCCAGGCGTCCGTATTCGCCACCCCGCCCTTCTCTGTGGCGTTGAAGGCCCCTGCAAAGAGGTACTCGCCCTCTGCGATCTCCAGGACCGAGAGCGCACGGTCGCCGGGATTCTCACCGCCAAACGTCCTGCTCCAGACCACCGCGCCGTCGGCGTCGGTCTTCACGAGCCAGGCATCGGTATCGTCGGTGCCGGGGTAGCCCGTCTCCCCGGCGAAGAGGTAGCCGCCGTCCGCCGTCCTGGTGACGGCCGCGGCCGACTCGTCCACGCCGGGTTCACCGTAGACCCAGTTCCACAGGGTATCCCCGGCGGGCGTGAGCTTGATGAGGAGCGCATCGGTGTCGACCGTCGCGTTGTCGGGCCGCTCCGTGAACGTGCCGGCGATGAGGAGGTTGCCGTCCGGGGTGGTGATGACCGCCCGGCCGGCATCGTCATCGGGGCTCCCGAACGTCCGGTTCCAGACCTCGCCGCCCGACCGGTCGAGGCGGATCACCCAGACGTCGGCCATCCCCGCCCCCGACGACTCCGTGCTGCCGGCGACGACGAAATCACCATCGGAGAGCCGGGCGGCGGCGTTCATCGTATCGTTCCCGGCCCCGCCGAGGACCCGCCTCCAGACCTCGCCGCCCGTCTCGTTCACCCTGACAGCCCAGGCGTCCGACTCGCTCCCCCCGAGGGCCGCGGTGGAGCCGACGAAGAGGAAACCGCCGTCGCCGGCCGGGATAACGGCATTTGCCGAGGCGTTTACGTCCGGCCCGCCGTAGGTCCGGTTCCAGGCCTCGGCGCCCGAAGGATCGATCTTCACGAGCCAGGCGTCGGTGTCTGCCTGAGTCCCGTTCGTGACGTAGGTGAGGTTGCCGGCAAAGAGGAGGCCGCCGTCGTCGGTCCGGACGATCGCGCGGGCGGTGTCGGCCTCCTTCCCGCCGTAGGTCCGGTTCCACTCAGGGCGGCCCTCCGCCGTCAGCCCGATCACCCAGGCATCCGTCTTCCCTTCCCCGGACGATGCCGTCACCCCGGCAAGGAGGAACCCCTCCTGGCCGGGGACGACCGCATATGCCGTATCATCGGCATCCGGCCCCCCGTATGTCCGGCTCCATATGATCGTCTCTTCTCCTGCTCCCGCCCAGGCGGCAGCGATGAGCGCGAGTGCCGACAGGAGCGTGATCCCGATCCGTGTGCTGCGTTGCATTCTGTTTCCTCGTCTTCACCCCGGAAGGCGTGCTGCAGTTCGTGCCGGCATCTCCCGGGGTCCACGATAGATCGTCGTGAAGCGCGGGTTCGCCCGGGAGGTGAAGTCTCCCGCAGCACCATGGGGTCTGCACGTTAATTGTCTGATTATTATAATAATCTTGTTTCAAAAACATGGGTGTGGCGGCAGCCCGATAGGAGTTGTATCCTCCGGCGAAGGGGCGAGATGTCCGGTTGCTGCCCCGGCCCTGCCGGCATGTGCCTCCCGTCCACAACCATCAATACCCTTATGAGTCAAACCTTAGTAGAAGACCTGCATGAAACTCTTGCTTGCGGTTGCACCGGAACGGTTCAGGGACGAGGAGCTGGAGGTCCCGAAGAGGGCCTTCGAGGAGGCGGGGATCGGCATCGATATCGCCTCAACGGTTGCCGGCACGTGTACGGGGATGCTCGGGGCCAGGACGGAGGCGGCCATGACGTTCGATGAGGTGGATCCCGGCGACTATGCCGGGATCGTGGTCGTGGGCGGCGCCGGGTCGGCAGACCACCTCTGGGGGAGCAGACGGCTTCAGGAACTTGTCCGGACGTTCTTTGAGGAGGGCAGGGTCGTCGCCGCCATCTGTCTTGCGCCGGTCGTCCTCGCGCGGGCGGGCATCCTCGCCGGGCGGCAGGCCACGGTCTACCCGGCCCCGGCGGCCGTCGCGGAGATGAAACGGGCAAAGGCGGTCCTCCACGACATCCCGGTCGTCGCGGATATGCAGATCGTGACCGCAAACGGCCCCGCGGCTGCCGCACAGTTCGCCGATACCGTCATCACGAAACTCGAATGTTGACCGATACAGAGGATCGCGAGGCGGCCGACTGCACCCTGGTGATCCCGGCATACAACGAAGAGAAGAGGATACAATCGCTCCTAAAAGACCTCTCGGACTTTCGGGGCGAGATCATATTCGTCTGCGACGGGACCGATGCCACCCCCGCGTTCATCGCAGCGTTTGCGGCGGACCATCCGTCGCTCTCCATCCGGTGCCTGACGTTCTCGGCCCGCCTCGGGAAGGGGGGCGGTGTCGTCGCCGGCCTCCGGGAGGCCTCGACCCGTTACGTCGGCTACATGGATGCGGACGGTTCGACGTCGCTTGCGGAGATGGAGCGGCTCTTTGACCGCCTTGCGGATGTGGACGGCGCCATCGGTTCGCGCTGGCTCCCCGGCTCCGTCATGACGGTCAGGCAGGGCCTCCGGCGCCGGGCCGAGAGCCGCCTCTTCAACCTGGCCGTCCGGCTCCTCTTCGGGCTCGACTACCGGGATACCCAGTGCGGGGCGAAGGTCTTTCGCCGGGAGGCGCTTGAGGCGGTTCTGCCGTCCATCCGGTCGACCGGGTTTGAGTTCGACGTCGAACTCCTCTGGCGGCTCGCGCAGAGCGGCTGCCGGGTGGAGGAGGTCCCGATCACCTGGGAGAACCGGGACGAGTCGAAGGTGGGGACGGCTGACGCAAAAGAGATGCTCTCCGGGATGATCCGGCTTCGGTTCGGGTGAAGGGGGCGCGGGGCAATTTTACCAATTCGCCCATGATCCCGCTGAAACCGCCCGCCGCGATCGGGTCGTCGCCCTGGTAGAGGCTCTCCGTGTAACGCATAAAACGCTCGCGGGCGATATCTCATCGGAAGAACGGTCGCGACTGTATGCGGCATGCAATGAGTGCCGGCACAGATTACATACCCTCTCCGGGATGATCCGGCGAAGAGGTAGCGGTTGTGGGGCGGACAGACCGCGCCCCTCAAAGGCACGGCCACCCCGGAACAAATCGCCGGGTTTTAAGGTTCTTCGCACGAATTGTCTCTTCACGGTGGTTCGATGTTCGAGAAGACGATCTTCGTGGAGGGGATCAACGGCGGGGTGCAGGTCGACGCGCCTTTTGTGGTGGATGCTGCAGAACTCCGCGAGAAGAAGGGAGGCAAGTATATCCAGCTCGCCATATCCGATCGGACGGGCCGGGGGGTCTGCAAGGTCTGGGGGACGCCCGGTCAGAGCGCAGAACAGATCGAGACGTTCTGCCGCGCGCTCCGGGCGGGAGAGGTCTACCGGATCCGGGGTTACGCGAAGGTCTACAACGGCACCTGCGAGATCAATGTGAACGACGGGATCGTCGACCTCCTGGCCCCGGTGCCGACCGATATGTTCGACCCGTCGCTCTTCGTCTATGCGCCCGTCGACCTCGACGATGTCCGGGAAGGGCTCGGGCGCATGGCCGCGAAGATCGTCGATCCCGGGATATACTCCCTCGTATCGAGGGTCATGGGCAGCACCCCGGCGTTCCTCGATGCCCCGGCGGCAAAACGCCGGCACCATGCCTATATCGGCGGCCTCGCGGAGCATACCCTCGAGACCGCGGAGATTGCGCTCTCCCTCGCGGGCACCGTCAGCCGGGCCCGGATGGATACCGACGTTCTCCTCGCTGGAGCCCTCCTCCACGACGTCGGGAAGGCGGCCTGTTTCCGCCGCCAGGGTTTCTCTTTCGTCGCACTTCCCGATTACACCCTCGTCGGGCACACCGCGCTCGGGGCGGCGGCCATCCTCCGGCAATCCGCCGGCGTCGACCCCGTGCGGTTCAGCCATATCCTCCATATCCTGATGTCGCACCACGGCCCCCACGGCGAGGTCCAGCCCCGGACGCCCGAGGCCTGGGCGGTCCACTTCGCCGACAACGCGAGCGCCACCCTCCGGGCGGCCTGCGACGATACTGCGGACCTTGTGCCGGGAGAAGAGAGGCGGGGGGCGCGGTGCGGGGGACCGGTCTACCGGTTTTCGACTCCTACGGAATGATGTTGTAGAGGCGAAGAAGACGACGAGCAGGGGGATGCCGGGTATGAGCAACCGGTGCGCTCCGGGACGACGGCGATGAACCCCTCGTCCTCGTCGCTGTAGATGATCGCGATTGCATAACTCTGTCGCACCTCAATCACCCCGATCCTGCGGAGCCTCACCGGATCGTCGAGCATATAGCTCGACACAACCCAGCGCCCGTTCGAATGCCTCCTCGAAATCCGGGATCGCTTTCATCTGATGTCTGAAGGATGCGTTCCACGATGCTGAGAACCGTTCGCGTTTCCCCGCGAGCACGGAACCGTCCGGAATGACCTCCTTGATCTCCACGATCGGTATCACCCGGAGTCCCCCTGCCGTGTGATCTCGGTATTGATGACCAGTCGCCACTTCGGATCGATCTCTCCCTGGCGCGGCATCGCAGGATCGAGGAGGAGGTAATTCCTGGATGTCGGGAGAGGCAGATCCAGCGGAACTCCCATCTGTTCGCAGAGATATCCGAGTCTCCTGACGACGGCGTTGTTCCCGATCATCCGGGCATACCGGTTCAGGTTCTCGCGGTCCAGCGATGCGTTCTCGAGTGCCTTTGCAACCTCGACGATCCCTCCTGCGTATTCGGGTCTATCGAGGCAGTCGATCACCGTCTTCTCCCTGTCGGTGACGGTGATCTGCGTCTCCTCGATCCATTCCTTCGCAAAGCCGAAGAACTTCTCCGGCTTTACCCGCACGATCCGGTAGTTCACGCCGAACACCTCGATCTGGTTGCTCTTCTTCCGCGCTGTCGTCTGGACGAAGACCGTTGTCGGGATCTGTTCTGTCAGGCCGTGGTAATGGAGCGCGCTCCAGTATGCAATCGCGGATGGTCGGACGAGGTGCGACGCAATCACGAACTCGTGGAGCGTATACTTGCCCTTCTCGCTTGCGAGCGGGATGATCAGGTATTTTCCCTTCTCAATCCGCTCGACGAAGCCCCGCTCTTCCCACCGGGAGAGCATCACGGAAAGCACGCTTTTCGGGATCTCTGTCTGCCTGTGCAGTTGCTCGAGGGTGAATACCTGTCCGTTGCGGGCGATGGACTTCAGGATCTCGATCGTCACGTGTTGCCTCGCTCGTTCCTTATTTAGTACACCAACCTTATCAAAATTGATAATCTTGGCGTACATTAAAGTGATCACACTCGCCGGCCATCTCCCTGATCAGGAGCGCCCCGCCGCCTTACATCGGCGGCGTCACGGTAAGGACGGGGAGCCTGGTGATGGGGAGGTTTCCCGAGCAGAAACCCGGCAATGAGCGGAGCGAGTACGAAGGGTGTGGCTGCGGGAGCGATATGGCCGAGGAGCGTCCCCATTGAGCGCCGGGTTCCATCAGACGTGCCTGCCGTCGTGCTCCGGTTTATCGCCATCGGGGAGGCGACGAAACAGATTCCGGTCGGCATCATCGTCCGCCGCCCGGAGATCGAGTGGCAAAAGATTGCCGGGATCCGTGATATCAGCGTTCACTCCCTCGATGCGGTGAAACCGACGGTCTCCTGGGACATCATCCAGACTACATTGCTCGTGCAGACGCGACGGTGACGCGGTCTTTCTCGGAGGAACGCGGTATACCGATCAAAAACCTTTTTTCGCGAGTATCGTTAACATTTCACTATTCTTTCCGGCGCAACGCTGGATAGGGACGGTAGGTAGGAGAACCGGATGGAAGAGTTCACGGTCGAGGAAGTTATCGATTACCATGTCGAGATCCTCCTGGCGAGCGATCGCGAGGAAGACCGGGGACTGGAAGGTCGATTGCTCACTCCCGGAAATCTCGACTTTGTCATTGAGTTCAGCAACGGTTTCTCTGATCCGTTTGAGAGAGCAGCTTTCATTCTGCATGGTCTTGCGACAGGGCATGCCTTCGCCGAGGGAAATAAACGGATAGCGTTTCTGCTCGCCTCGCTCGTCCTGCTCCGAACCCCCGAACGATACGAGATCCAGAGTTGCCCCGAAGAGAATGATCGCCTCGTAAGAGATGTTGCAGAAGGCAAAAAAACGAGAGAAGAAGTCGAGACCTGGCTACGCTCTGTTACAAAAGGGGATTATTGATCTATTTTGCCAGAAGCTCAAGGGTCTTCTTGTGCTTCCCCAGAAGCATTCTGAAGTCTTCCTGTTTTGAAGGCTGTGGCGCCTTCTCCCACGCCTCTGGCGGAGGGCACTGAGAGGGAGATGCAATGGTACTCGTGCCGATTGAGCTGAACGAACCAGAACTCTGCGTTGAAGCGATTAAATTTCCAGAGGAGCGGAAGCGGCATGGGCGCACGGACTTAATAATTCTCTCGCTGCTGTCTGGTTTCCCAATCCTTGAGTACATCTTCCCTACCTCTTTTTTCATAATCAATTGTCTTCCAGCCTTGTAGAATTGGTGTCACATTGATATTAATGTGCAGGTCCGGCATACGCACAGCGCTTATGTTAAGCTCTGCCTTAAACTCGCTTCTCATGTGGACGTTCTCCACCGGGGTCGGGGGGATCATGGGCAATCCCGCTCCTCTCGATGCTCCTGGCCGGCCTCCAGGAGGTGTGTAAGCATCTCGCTGGCTACATCCACTCCGAGCCCGAGCAACCGGGTGATCTCGTGGGCGGAGTAGCGTCCCGACAGCGTCCCCCGGGAACCGGAGCTGCGTGAGCGGAGTGCCTCCGGCTATCGGAGGGTATAAGACAATGGATGGAGTACTCAAGAATAGCGATGCATCCCCTCTTCCAGATCCGGCAGAACCTCTGTGTTATCCGGGAGCGCTATGGCGTGTCCCGTATCGGCCTCTTCGGGTCGGTGGCACGGGGCGAGGAGACGCCGGCAAGCGATATCGATGTCCTGGTGGAGTTCCGGGAGGGGGAGGAGACTTTCGACCACTTTATGGACCTCAAGTTCTATCTTGAAGATCTCCTGGGGCGGAAGACGGACCTTGTTATTGCCGATACCCTGAAGCCCCGGATCCGGGATGCCGTCCTCGGTGAGGTCGTCTATGCCTGGAGACCTCCTGTTGTATCTTGAGGATATCCACGACGCTGCCGCATCGATCCGATATGTCCGACGTTTGAGGAGTTCGTGGGAGCCTCTCCGTACTTTCGTGTGACTCTTCGGGCTGCTTTTATGTAAACGAATGTTTGTCTGATGGTAGATTCTACGCGATCGAGTATGGAACGCAATCAATCGGCAACTCTATACGGGCCTATCTTCCCGCTTCCATCCTGCTTTTGTTGAGGGTGCTCTCCCTTCCAGACCCCCGGGAACGTACTTCTCCATGCCTTCCTCGGTATGCACCCTCTCGAGAATCCCGCTTAGTGCTTCAGCGAGTTTCTGTGCGGCAGCGTGCGACATGTAGA
>Ga0209718_1002219_pt1 | contig 19602 bp, 16 predicted proteins | sample AD_JPNAS1_MetaG_FD_184420 | JGI IMG/M metagenome (GOLD analysis project Ga0209718, IMG submission 184420) | Active sludge microbial communities of municipal wastewater-treating anaerobic digesters from Japan - AD_JPNAS1_MetaG (SPAdes) (version 2) | ecosystem: Engineered > Bioreactor > Anaerobic... | reverse complement strand
AAACAAGAAAACTACCAATCGTTTAATAAAAATCAAATGAGTATATTTGTTTATTTATACAGCATGAGTAAAGTTTCTATCCGTTTCTTTAACGACCGCGAGGTACGTGCCGTATGGGACGAGGAATACAACAAATGGTGGTTTTCGGTTCTTGACATAGTAGCTGTCCTTACCAACCAGGACAATTACATCAAGACACGTAACTATTGGAAATACTTGAAATCAAAGCTCAAAAAGGAAAACAGTGAACTGGTTAGTGCCACTAACCAGTTGAAAATTCTAGCACCTGATGGAAAAAAACGGTTTACAGATATGCTGGATTACAATGGTATCATTGCCCTGGCCAGACAATTCCCAAGTAAACAGGCAAGCCGTTTCATAGATTGGTTTACCTACAGCGACGAAACCATTGACGGAAAAAGCAAACATAAGGCATACGCCTTGTTTGAAAGTTCATTAATTGGCAACATTGAAGTGGGCTCCGTTAAAGGATTGCAGCAAATTCACGCGTATCTGTTTGGCGGGCTTTACGATTTTGCCGGACAGATAAGACAGAAAAACATCTCCAAAGGCGGTTTTAAATTTGCGATGGCTCAACATCTGGAAAATACGCTACGGCAGATTGAACAAATGCCCGAGAATACATTCGACGAAATTGCCGAGAAATACGTAGAAATGAACGTTGCCCATCCATTTATGGAAGGCAACGGGCGAAGCACCCGCATTTGGCTAGATCTGATACTGAAAAAACGCCTGAAAAAATGCGTGGATTGGAGTAAGATAAGCAAAAACGACTACCTGAACGCTATGGTAAAAAGCACTTCCGACAGCACGTCAATTAAAAACCTGATAGAGGGAGCCCTGACTAGTGAGATCAACAGCCATGAAATATTCATGAAAGGAATTGATTACTCCTATTATTATGAAGAAAAATAAATGACTTCAAGTATGGAAGAGATCGATTAAGATCTTAATACAACTCCATGGGTATATACGGAATCTTAACATCGGTAACATCCCTCCCCTGCTCATCTGTTAAACGAAATGATTTGACATTACCTGAGGGATCGAAGTTTTCTGTCCACACACGATAATCAATTTTAAGATAACGCTTCTTGTCTATCTTGTTATAATTCTGTCCATAAGCTTGAAGCAAGGGAACATGGCATTCTTCCATTCCACTCATTTCAAAAATAAAGAATTGATCCTCATCGCTGATCCTGAGAATGAGTCCCGGCAATCCGGAAAATTTGTATGGACCGTCACTTATGGGTATATGGGTAGTGAACCAGGCTGTCCATACCCTTCCTCCGTATTGGCATACCGCTTTTTGACATGGATAACCCAAGATACTGCATGTATCCTGTTTCAAGGACCATTGAAAATCAGGAGTAGGCTCCTTGTAATAAAAACGTGAGGTGACCAAAAGGTCGCTAAATACAATTTCTTCCGGTGTTTTCACAATAACGTATTTTTTTCCGTATCCATACACCCTAAGCTCTTCATGAATGAAGTAGACGTTTTCACCTGCTGCCAACATCGCTGTTTTTGCAGAGTCTTTCAGGTATTCTATCTGGCTGTAAAACCTAGAGGTATTGTTTCCCCAGTCCAGAAAAAACAAGTCATTATGGTAACCTTTCTTAAGGCTATCCCGTTTGTATTTGCATGTATACTGAAACCGGTGTGTTGATGTACCCAAAGTATCCTGTGAAGCCACCTGTTGGCAGGACAGGATGGTAAGCAGGGGTAATATTAAAAAATTTCGGATATTCATTATGAATCAACAGGTTAAATTATATGTAAATTTATAACAATATTACCTTGAAATCAATATTCTCAGAAAATTGCGAGCGTATCTTTCACAATTTCAGAGGGCCTTTTAAAGTGTTTGTTGACTATGATTCCTTCTTCATCAATCATTACAACAACTTAAATTTGACTCTAAGCAGCACTTCCGAGGGACGCATAACATATTGCACATAATAGCTCATTACGTTGCTGTAAGATGAAGTGATGAATTGACGTGTATTGAAAATGTTTGTCCAATCTATCATTATTTCCACCTTTTTCATTATGTATTTGAATCCGATATTGCCAAACCAAGCGGATTTAGTATTCTCCGAAAGCGCGCTATTATAATAATGATTGAACGATAGGCTGAGAATAAGTTTTTTGATGGGTATGATAGAGGTTGTGATGTTCTGTCTGAAATTGTGGATCACAGGTTTTTTCTCCTCACTTATCACCTGCAGAGATTGTCTGTAATCAGCATTGTATTTAATTATTAACCATTTTGTTATGTCGGAAGATACAGATGGGGAGATATTCCAGGATTGTGTGCTGAATTTGGTGATTTCACCTTGATTCAATGTCAGCCCGTTAAAATACAAAAAACCGACATGAAGTTTTAAGTCCGAACAAATCGCGTCAACGTTTTTTCCTAAAGAGAGATTGCCTCGGACTGTATTTGATGAATTAGGGTGGTATATACCGTCTTCATTCGCGTAAATACCATTGTAGCGATAATCTCTTAAAATATTTGTCCAATTATTGCTAAAACTAAAGTATAAACCACCAAAAAAAGCGGTAAAAGGATTTTTATAATCCATTGAAATGCTTCCGAAAGTACTTCTATTTTCACTCTGAATCAGACCTGTACGTTTGACACTTCTGTAATTACCCATGATATAACCTGAATAATCTTCCTGAATTCCGCCAATTGATTGGTTATGATTGGCAATTATGAATAATTTGATACGGGGTGAAATGATATAATTGAGTTGTAAAAAGGGAGAAAACAGCGTATATCCTTTATTTTTATTCAAATTGTGATTGAGGTCCTTGCGTTGCATCCATACATATTCAAAGGGAATGGTAATAGTGCCGTATAAAGAGGACGAAAACTTGTACGAAATCGAGGTGGAAAGAATGCCACCAAATTCATTTCGTGACAAATCGTTTTGCAGACTATCCGCTATCAACGGGATATTTCTGTTCAAATCATTATACATTTGCGTATGTAAACGATAGATGTTGGTAAAAATTTGAGCTTTATAACTAATTATCATTAGTGTCTACTAAACTTTTTGTATAAACTTTATAATTATTTAATATTTAACAAAATACAGCTAATAATTTAACATCTACATTTGATTTCATATATTGTTTGAGCTTAAGCCTCAATGCAATATGAATACTGGAACTTATGTATTTACACAACTTATCAAACTGCTGCCTAAGGAAGCTTTTGATTGGATCGTCAAAAATTATGAAGGAGACAAGTACGTCAAACACTTTACCTGTTGGAATCAGTTGCTTGTCATGATGTTTGGTCAGTTGTACGGTTGTGATAGACTTAGAGAACTCGTCAGTGTAGTGACTGCACACTCCAGAAAAGCTTACCATCTGGGATTCGGGAAAGAAGAGATTAAACTGGCGAACCTTGCCAAAACCAATGCGAACAGGGATTACCACATATTTGAAGAGTTTGCTAAGAAACTCATTGACATAGCGCAAAATAAACGAATTAATACACCTTTTGAACTCTACGGAAAGTTTTATGCGTTTGACTCTACAACGATTGATCTCTGCCTCAACCTTTTCTGGTGGGCAAAGTTCCGCAGTACTAAAAGCGGAATCAAAGCTCATACGCTCTTCGATGTGGTTACCCAGATTCCGACCTATATTCATATCACCAACGCCAACGTTCATGACACCCATGCGATGGATCAGATCCCTTATGAGCCCAATGCTTACTACATCTTTGACAGGGGCTACTTTGACCTTGGCAGATTGTACAAAATCAACATCATTAACTCTTTTTTCATTATCCGTCAAAGAGGCAGACTTCAGTACGAAATCTTTGACGGAGAGGCGCTTATTGAAGACGATGACGGTGTCATCAGTGACCAGATCATTGAACTTACCGGCTATCAATCCAAGAAGAAATACCCCGGGAAACTTCGCAGAATCGTGTATTATGCCAAGGAGCTCAAACGCACGTTTACATACATCACCAATGCGCTTTATATCAGCGCAAAAGATATTGCAATGCTTTATAAAAAGCGCTGGCAAGTTGAGCTATTTTTCAAATGGATCAAGCAGCATCTGTATATCAAAGCCTTTTGGGGCAACTCTGAAAATGCTGTCAGGATACAGATCTACAGCGCCATATGCGCTTACTGCCTTGTCGCTATCGCCGAACATGACTGCCATCTCAACCGTAGTTTGTTCGATGTACTCCGCGTTTTGCGAGGTTCTCTCATCGATAAAACACCGATTAGAGAACTCTTCGAAAAACCGGTCGACGATGGACCTGAAATATGTGAAAACGTCGGCTTTCAACTTAGCTTAAATTTTTAGTAGACACTAATGACTAATTATAAATTTTTCTCCAAATCCTCCGGAAAAATAGGCGTTGGATGAAAATTGACGATATCGGACGTCTTGTAGCATTACTGAATCCACAAGCGGATTATTCATGACAATTTCCGCAAGAGAAGACGGCGAAGAGGAAAGTGAGACTGGTTGCGAAACATATCCGGCATATGCTCCAATACGATATTGTTGTCTGTGGCGCTTGAACATATACTCAAAATCATTGCTGATATTGATTTGTGACGATTGAAGGGATTGATTGTTTTGAGAACTGCTGCTTGGAAGCAGCATGCTGTTTTCATTATTCCATTTACCGATAGCTCTCAATTTGTTACTCAGATATTTGTTCTCCAGATTGCTTTCCCACACTAAATTTCCTTCCAGTTCGCGTTTTAGTAATTGATTTTGCGCATCTTCAACAATGGTGACTTTTTGGCCATTTGTAAGAAATATTTGGCGTTCAGAGAATCCGTTTTGTGTTTGTTTATCATATAGAAAATTAACATTCCCAGTCAAAGTCATATCTTTATTGATAACATATAAATTGTTCATTGACACAACATTGGCATTGTTGAACAAAAAATGTTGTTTGTTGATGGGCGGAGTTCCGGGTTTTGATACAGAGAGGAAATTAACCCCCAAATTTCGTGTATTATCATAAAAAGAAACCAACTCTTGCGCAATGTCTCGTCCCGTATTGTCATCTTTAAATACCAACATGTTTTGTTGTTTGCGAGTAAAGCGCATGCCTACCAACTCGTTGTTGAACAGCCAAAAAGGCAAACCTAATCCCAGTTGTAGGGTGGCAAAGTATGCGCCTTTAGCCGACTCTTTCAATTTTAAGTTAATCGCAGCCTCCTCCGGAATCTCCATATCTTTTAACACTTTGATGGGTTGATGATTTTCCAACACTTGCACGGTGGCAACTTTGGAAGCATCAATATTATTTGTTGCGATGCCATATTTTCCTCTGAGCATATCCAATCCTTCAATATAGAATTTACTGATGGCTTTGTTTTGATATAGAATTTTTCCGGATGAGAGTACTTGTATACCAGGAAGTTTTTTCAAAACATCTCCTATGCTTTTGTCTGTAACGTCTACAAAACTCGAAACGGAGTAATTTAGGGTGTCTCCCTTTTGCCGTATTTTAACAGGTTTGACAATCACTTCGTTTAGTGCGATTGCTTTTTCTGTAACGTTCAACTCAACAAAATCAATGTTACTTGTAATTATTTTACTAAAAGGTTCGGTGTTCATGGAGCGAACAGAAATAACCACCGAATCGGGCAAACCTGCTTTTTTCAAGACAAATGATCCGTCCTCTCTGGTGGTGCCATATGTCAGGATGTCTTGTAACCCTACAGGGTGCAAAATTACTGTCGCAGCTACAATGGGATTACGTTTTTTATTATCAAGTACTTTGCCTTTGATTTCCGTTTGTGCGTAACAAGATATCCCAAACAGAAAAAAAGTAAAAGTAACAATGGCGCGATTCATCTGAAATGTTTGATTAGATGTAATGCCAATATATCATATGCTAATTCTCTTCGTATAATGACTCAAATTGAATAGGGTTATAAATGTCTGCAATGTATAGAACATTATTTTCATAACTGTAGTATTGTACACTTTTGCGTCTATTCTTTTTCAATGCCAAATATTTTTTTAAAGTCACTGTTTTATATGAAACAGATTCGTCCACAGCCAAAGTCATTGGTGTCATTAACTGCTCCAGTCCAACAGCAGTAAATTGAAAAATGCCCTCTGTATCCTGAATCCTTAATATTAAACCCGGTAATCCGGAAAACAGCCATGGTCCATCATGGAGTGGAATATCCAAAGTAAACCATGCATTATAATTCCTGCCCCAAAAGGCAGTAGTGGCTTTTTGACATTTATAACCAAGTACAGTCATTGTATCTGATTGTATATCCCAATTTTGAAGCGGAATGTTTTCCACGGCTTTAATCCATCCTTCATCTTTATCTTTGTATATAAAAGTAGCTGAATTTGATACTCTATCCTTAAATATATCTTCCATTTCCCAATTAATAGTCCAAACTCCTATATTATTTTTATCGTTAAGATTAGATACGAAAGATTCGTAGGCATAAGTTGTAACCTTTTGTTTTGATTTTGATAGAATGTTTTCTTTAGTAGCTTGAAGTGCATCGTATTTGGCCTCCTTATTCCAAGTGGAATACAAACTTATATTTTCGCTACAGTATAAAGCCATTGTATCAATTATTTCGATAGATTCTTGATTTTTTATTGCCTTTTGACTTACTTTATATACTACTTGGAATATAGTATTTTCATCACTAGTGGCCAAATAAATTTTTGATTGGTCGTTATAAATTGTTAATATATAATTAATTATAAGCAAAAGTATTCGGTGTCGATTTGAATTGATTTCGTATCATTACAGCCTGATTATAACCCAGGCAAGCATGAACACAGGAAAATACGTATTCAGTCAGCTTATCGAGTTTTTGCCTAAAAGAATATTTGATGGAATAGTGAAGCGGCACAGTGGGGACAAGTGGACAAAAGCGATGTCTTGTTGGAACCAATTGCTTTTGATGATGTTTGGACAACTGTCTGGTTGCGACAGCCTCAGAGAACTTGCCTGTGTCATTGCTGCCCATCAAAGTAAGAGTTACCATCTCGGATTTGGTAAAGGATCGTTTGCCAGAAGTACCCTGGAATACGCCAACGCAAACCGAGACTACAAAATTTTTGAGGAGTTTGCCTATTACATGATAAACCTTGCGCAGAGCAAGCGAATTGACAGGGAGTTCGTTATAAATGGGAAATTTTACGCATTTGACTCCACAACAATCGATCTCTGCCTGAGTCTTTATGAATGGGCGCGCTTTAGAAAAACCAAAGGGGGTATCAAGGTGCATACGTTGTTTGATGTAGTCACTCAGATACCTGTTTATATACATATCACAGAAGCTAAAATACACGATATGAATGCAATGGATGATATCCCTTATGAACCATATGCGTTTTATATTTTCGATAAAGGGTATTATGACCTTGCCAGGTTGTACACAATTGCAACAATAGGTTCGCATTTTATCATACGACAGAAGTCCAGCTTTAATTACGAGGTGATTGATGGCGAGGATGTTCTGGACGGCGCAGATAATGTGCTTCTGGATCAGATGATACGACCTGTGGGCTATCATACTAAAAAGAAGTATCCTGCTGAACTGCGGAGAATAGTGTACTATGCTCCTGACCTTAAGAGAACGTTCACGTTCCTGACCAACAACCGCGAGCTCAAGGCGAAAGACATTGCCTTGCTTTATAAGGAAAGATGGCAGGTCGAACTGTTTTTTCGTTGGATAAAATTGCATCTCAGGGTAAAATCTTTTTGGGGAAATACTGAGAATGCCGTTAGAATCCAGATATATACAGCAATTGCTACATATTGTCTCGTGGCCATTGTCGAGCATGACTGCCAACTTAATAGGAGTACATTCAACGTCCTCCGTGTGTTGAGTCACTCGCTGCTTGACAAGACATCTATCAGAGATCTTTTTTCGAACTCTGAATCCCTTGACGATAGATATATAGAAGACTGCTCCCAACTGAAATTTGACTTTGTTTATTAACTTTAAAATAGGCCATAATTTATTTGGCCACTAGTGGCAAAAAAACTGTAACTTTGTACGTTTTATTTGTCGCTTAACATATAATAATTGAGTTTGGTCGTTTTGACTTTGATTTCGGTTTTTTTTGTATGGTAATCGGTAATATTATAATCTGAGAAATGAACCTCAAACTCCCTGAAGAACTGAACCAGATACTCTCATTCGCACGTGAGGAGGCGATGCGTTTGGGTAGTTACACCATAACAGGCGATCATATATTTCTGGCGATTATCCGCCACCAGGAAAACCAGGCTTACGGCATACTTACCATGCTGGACCTGCTGCTCTGGCAGATGAAGAACCTCATTGAGAGCAAGGAGATGGGCCGCACCATGATCCCGCCCGATCAGGCCGACAAACTTTCCCTTTCCGAACATGCCGAAAAATGCCTCAAGGCCATGTACCTCGAGGCTACAAAACTGGGACAGACCACCCCCAACTCGCTCCACCTGCTGCTGGCCATGCTGGCCCTGGACAACGGGATAGGTGTTTACTGGCTGCGCACCAAAGGTGTTACGGACCAGAGTCTGCGGGCTTACCTGAAAGGGGAATATCCGCTGGCGTGTGAAGGAACTATTGACCTGACACAAGATCCGGATATAAATTTTTACAATATAACAACGAGCGGAACCACCAATAACGTAACAGTTACTCTGGATACACCGGTTGCGCTAGACCCGACTGTGCCCGTTAGCGTTTACATGATGGTGCTTCCCGGTATTCAAGAAACTATTATGAGGATTTCCCTTACAACTGAAGGGATATGGAAAGAAATGGATAAAGAGACTCCTGATGTTATAGACGGTTTTACCCGTGGTTTAGTTGAACCGGGCTTTGCACGGGGTAAAAAATACGTAGTTTCATTGGATACTGAGGATGAAGGGTGGGGAAATGAATTTACCGATTCCCGGGATACAAATACTTACAGCTACAGACTGATTGGGACCCAGGTGTGGATGACAGAGAACCTGGCATATTTGCCTTCGGTTCACGCTCCGGACCTGGGCTCAGATTCGTCCCCGAGATATTACGTTTACAATTACAAAAGGGACAATGTTACTACTGCAAAAACGTATAATGAATACATCTTTTATGGAGTATTATACAACTGGCCGGCAGCCATGGGAGGGTCAACCAGCAGCAGCGCAAATCCCAGTGGTGTACAGGGAGCTTGTCCTTCAGGCTGGCATTTACCCAGCGATGCCGAGTGGACAACCCTAACCACTTATCTTGGAGGAGAATCTGTTGCCGGCGGTAAAATGAAAGAAACAGGCAATATAGGAGCAGAAACAGGTTTATGGAATGGTTCCAATTTCGGTGCAACCAACGTAAGTGGTTTTTCCGGCCGTCCCGGAGGATTCCGTTCTTACGATGTAGGATTTGCTGAAATTGGCAACTACGGTTATTGGTGGAGTTCTACTGCTGAAACCGATTCTGCTGCCTGGAGAAGATACCTCAGTTATTTATACAGAGATGTTGACAGGTACTATACCGCCAATAGAATAGGTCTTTCTGTTCGTTGTATAAGAGATTAAATGTGTTTCCAAATGGAGTTTGACTGCGCCGGAAACCCCCGAAAGTGCGCCACAGACCCACATAACTGCGCCGTAAACTTCCACAGGTGCGCCACAAACTCCCATTACTGCGCCAGAAACCCGCATAGATGCGCCACAGACCCCACTAAAGTGCGCCCGAAATGGAGTTTGACTGCGCTACCTCCATACACAAGGCTGGCACCATCATTGAAAAAGGGAAACCTCGACGTCCCGCGGAAGGAGGGACCCTGTTGCGTAAGCAACCGGGAGGTGTTTCCCGTTCAATGAAGGTGCTGCCGATACTGGAAAATCTGCCGGTTCGTCCTCAAAAAGGGGCCTAAATGAGGATGAGTTGCCAAAATCTGCAGGTTCATCCTCAAAAAGGGGCCTAAATGAGGATGAGTTGCCAAAATCTGCAGGTTCATCCTCAAAAAGGGGCCTAAATGAGGATGAGTTGCCAAAATCTGCAGGTTCGTCCTCAAAAACCGCCCTATTTGAGGATGAGTTGCTGAAAAAACTCACGAAAGGGAGTTTGACAGCGCCACCTCCCTACTCAAGGCCGGCACCATCATTGAAAAAGGGAAACCTCGACGTCCTGCGGAAGGAGGGGCCCTGTTGCGTTAGCAACTGGGAGGTGTTTCCCGTTCAATGAAGGTGCTGCCACTACTGGCACAGCTGTTGGCGCACAATCTCCGAGATTCTGCGCCACAACGAGATGCTGCGCCACAAGATTCTGCGCCACAAAGAGATGCTGCGCCACTTGAAATTTTCATCCGAAACTTTGGCGCATAATCTCCGAGATTCCTATCTTTACACTATGAAAAAGATTCTATTAGCTACAATCCTGCTGGCCATAACCGCACTAAGCGTACAGGCACAGGACCTTTCCGCATCGTGGGAAGAACTCACCTCGGCAAATTTTGTCAAAGCCACCCACCTCTCGCAAGGCCTCTGCATCATCCCCATGGGCGTGGTGGAAAAGCACGGGCAGCACCTCCCCCTGGGCACAGATGTTTTTATTGCGCGCGAACTTTCGCTGATGGCAGCACGCGCCGAGTACGCTGTGGTCTTCCCCTTTTGGTACGCCGGCCAGATCTTTGAGGCCCGCCACCAGCCGGGGACCATTTCTTACAGTCCCGAGTTGCTTTTCCGCTTGCTCGACGAGACCTGCCGGGAAATATCCCGCAACGGCTTCAAAAAAATCCTGCTGGTTAACGGCCACGGCGGCAACACCAACCTGATCCAGTATTTCTGCCAGGCCCAGCTGGAATCGGAACGAGACTATTCCGTATATTTCTTCAATGCCGAGTTGGATCCCGATACCAACCGCCAAATCAGAGCCATGCGAAAATCCACCACCGGCGGCCATGCCGATGAAGTTGAATCTTCCCAGATGGCCTGGATTCACCCCGATCTGGTTCATCTTGATCGCGCAACTTTCGAATCCGGCGAAGACCTTAACCGCCTGCCGCTGCCCGGAGCCTACACCGGCATCTGGTGGTATGCCAAATACCCCAACCACTACGCCGGCGACGCTCAAAACGCCAACCCGGAACTCGGCAAATACGTCATGGAAAAACGCGCGGAAAAACTAGCTGAAGTCATCCGCACAATCAAAGCCGACACCACCACCCGCCACCTCCAGAACCGCTTCTACCGGGAAGCCACCGCCCACTAAATCTCAGAGGTTCTGCGCAAAATAAATTCTTGTTATTTATAAACGCTTAATAATGTGATATCTATGTTTTGGCACCTATAATCTTGCGCAGAATCTCTGAGATTCGCTATGATGCGGTGCAGTGCGGCATCTTCAAGCTGGTGCGCCACTTTCTTTCAACCAATTCTTAATTTGCTGCTAATCAGGTATATGAAATTTCAGAAACTTAAAGTGGCGCGGTATCTTCAAGCTGCCCAAATGTAGGTGGAACCTTCTGCGCCACAGACCCGCATAAGTGCGCCACAAATGGAGTTTGACTGCGCCACAAATGGAGATTGATGCGCCACAGATGGAGATTGGTGCGCCACAGACCCGCAAGGGTGCGCCACAGACCCGCATATTTGCGCCATTTGATTCTACAGCGCTTATTTAAAGGCAAAAACCGAATCTTCATCCTCAAAAACCGCCCGATATGAGGATGGAAGTGGAAAAAACGGAAGTTTGTCCTCAAAAACCGCCCGATATGAGGATGGAAGTGGAAAAAACGGAGGTTTGTCCTCAAAAACCGCACAAAATGAGGATGGAAGCAAAATTTGGCGTCGGGATGTGGGATTTTGCGTGTGGATGTGGAACTTGGCGCGCCGCCAGATAGTGGATGTTTTTATATAGCAGATATATAGTTAGTTATGAAGTGTGTGCACAATTAAGGCATGGGAAGGTTGCACCTCACTTCCAGCAGTATATCCCATTGATTTTTTCCTTAACTTTGGATAACCAAACACATTACATTATGAAAAAGATACTTTTAGCTATTATCTTGCTGGCAGCGGTTCCTGTAGCAATGAACGCAAATCCGGCCCGTAAAGTGACCCTCAAATACGACAAAGAAACCGAAAAACTTACCGTAACCATCTTGCATCCGGTACGGGACACGGTCAAGCATTACATTAGTGAGATAACCATCTTGGTGGATGAAAAGGAAATTGAAACCAAAGAACTCACAAGCCAATCCTCTACAGATGCGGAAGTATACGAAATAACTCTGCCGGGCCTTAGAAAGGGTGCTGAAATTGAAGTACAGACCAAATGCAACCAGTTTGGGCGCAAGAAGGGGAAATTAACCGTGAAATAGAAACGGGACCATAATTGAAGTACAGACCAAATGCAACCAGTTTGGCCGCAAAAAGGGGAAGCTGACTGTGAAATAAGAAGGGCACCAAAATTGAGTGCAGATAGAAAATTTCCACAATAGCCACACAATAGCCACACAATAGCCACACAATAGCCACACAATAGTGACACAAGAGCGACACAAGAGCGACACAAGAGCCGAATAGGGAAATCTAATAATTGAATATTAGTATGTTATTTGGTCACGTGCCAGCGACCATCAACGTTTAGATTTATTCCTAATGCAGTACCACTACCGGTAAGTGTTCCTGTTATACTTGAATGATCCGCAGAAAAATCACCTTCGAAATATGCAGTAACATCATAACCTGTAAAACCTTCATAAGTAATCTCGTCTATGAAGACCTGAAATTGGATATTAGTATCTGTCAGGTATGTGATCTGACCCGGATATCCTCTTACTATAACATTTTCTTCATCAACTATCGTCATAGACATAGACCCTGTCTTTGAGATCATTGCTACATTAACTGTTGCTGTTCCAGACCAGTTAGTGTTAAACAGTGAACTCAAGTCACCCTTTTGAGTAATGGTAAAGTTCTGTTTTTCACCATTAGAATTCGTTACAGTAATTATAGCATTTCGTGAACTTCCGGGATTAGACTCTAATGTAATTTGGTTGTTGATCTTTGTTTCAGATGCACTATGAGATAATAATGAAACGGTACACCAACTACCTGCATTGCATGATAATACCCAAGGGAGGCTGCTCATAACTGAAAAGTCAAGTACCTGAGGTCCATTATATGCTACAGTTGTTGTAGAAGGTGGTGTTATATTAAAAGCATGTTGCGAAATATTGACTATTCTGGTCATAGTATCGGCCTGAAAAAGAACAGATGAAGTTCTGAAAGCTGTTTTATTATGCATTGCCGATACCGTGATAAATATTTCTTCATTGCCTTCTCCTGAATCAGGGAGTAAACTAAACCAATTATCTTCAACAAGTGTATACCAATCTTTATTTGATTCCACATCGATTGTAGCACTACCTCCTAATGCAGGAAGAAGGATCTGGGTAGGATCTACACTTAATGTTCCCAAATCTGATCTTTGCTTGATAATAACAACTATGCTTTTATCACCCGACACAATAGTCAGATAATATGTCATTGTATTTTCAGTTTTGTTTTCGGGAACGGTGAAATTAACAGATTGCACCTGAGATGACCCTTTACCAGATTCCGGGGTTACAGAAGGGTTTTCAGTAATCTCAAAATCTCCAAGTTTACAGGTAATAAACGAACTCCAATCTGCAGATGAATAAAATAAAAACCCATATGAATTAGAAGCCGGCGAAATAGTATAGGTCAGATTTGCATTATTGTATGGTTTAAGAATAATGGGAGCGTCCTGATCCCTCCAGGAACAATTATTAAGAATCAGGATACTGCATAATGCAACTATTGATTTACAAAAATATGATTTCATGTTAATAACTCCTTGTTATTCTCCATTAGTTCTTCAATTTTTCCGGCTAATTTGTGAGATACCTTGATATCGCTAATACGTTTGTATTGTCTTAAAGAATGTACATCGCTTCCTGCATAACGGTACATATCATGATCTAGAAGGTGATGAAGAATAATTTTTGAACGTTTCCCGTAAATGCCTGAAAGAGATAATAAATTCAATTGAAACAGACATCCCATATCTATGAACTTTTCAAAAGCTCCCAGTTTTCTTGCCAGGTAAGTATATCTTTCCGGGTGAGCCAATATTGGTTGAAAACCGGCACTGACTAAAGCGAAAATGGTTTCTTTTAAATACGGGTATTGATAGAAATAAGACATTTCTATCAAAACACCTGTTTTACCAATAAAGAGAAAAGGTTTATCTGCTTTCAATTTTTCATCACACATATATTCTGCCCCCAGGTAAAGATCCATATTGATGTTCGCAGGAATCTCTTCTATAAAAGATTTGAAACGATCGTTCAAAAAATCCTCATTATTCCGGGGATACGTTCCGGAGTCAATGTGAGGTGTTAACACCAACTGTTTCATACCGTTCTTTTGATAGAGTTGCAACATTTCAATTGATTCCTTCATATTCAGGAACCCGTCATCTACTCCTGGTAAGATATGCGAGTGTATGTCACAGGAAAACGATAAATCACTTAATTTTATTTTTTTTTGAAAAATCATTTTTTATAAATTATTTTGTTTTCTTATTTTTATCATCAATATCATACCCATAACCGTACCCATACCCATATCCATACCCATACCCGTAAGTGTTTCTTTTAAAATTCACGGCATTTATTACAATCGAAACTTTTGGAAGTTTTCCGGTATTATGGAATTCCTGTATTTGAGGGATCATTCTTAAATCAGCCATTTGAGACCGTACAATGTAAAGAGTAAGGTCAGCATAGTAGGCAATATTAAAAGTATCTGCTGCCAGGAAACAAGGTGAAGTATCTGCTATGATATAATCGTAGTGATCACAAAGGGGCTTAAACAAATCGGATACTTTACTGGTTGAAAGTAATTCGGAAGGATTGGGTGGAATTGGACCTGCCATAATCAAATCCAGATTATCATGTACTCCGGAAGGCATTATAAGATTGAACACATCAGTTTCTTTATCAATCAAAAAACTTGTAACACCCACTTTATTACTCTTGTTAAAGATTTTGTGGATTCTTGGTTTTCTAAGGTCCATTCCAACAAGGATAACTTTTTTCCCAATTGCCGCTAATGCTATGGCAAGGTTTGCGCTAATAGTTGATTTGCCTTCACCGGCTATACTTGAAGTGACGTGTATAACTTTCCCCTGAATAAACTGCATATTCGTTCTAAGCATACGAAACGATTCAGTAATATTATCCTTGTTATTAAAGTCTACAAGAGCGATATCTTCCTTTGCTTTAGGGATAACAGCAAAAATTGGAAGCTTAGTTCTTTTTTCGATGTCCTGTTTACCGGAGACTTTCCTTCTTAAAAATTCTTTGGTATAAAAGATTCCCGGTGGAATAATAAAGCCTAATAAAAAACCAACTAGACAAATATTTCTTTTATTCGGTTTTATGGGAGTGATGATTGTATAAGGAACTTCCATCATACGTGCATTATCTGGAAGCGCATATAACGAAATCATATTTTCCTCTTTTTTCTGTTGTAAAAGGCGGTATAATGGTTCAATGATTTCCTGACGTCGTTCTAAACGGGCTAGCTCCAATTGTTGTGTGGGTATATTCGAAATTTCTTTTTTGCCTCGTGATATCTGATTCTGAAGAGCATCAATACGTAAACTATATGTTCTTTCTACATTCTCTATAGTCACGTTTATTCCCTCACGTAAATTCTCAAGTTGTAGATTTGCGCTTATAACCCTTGGATTATTCACACTTGAACCGGCAAGTAACCGGTTACGTTCTACTACCAGTGAGTTGTATTGTTCAATTCCTGCTGTTAATCCCATGTCTTTCAGGCCCAGGTTTGCCGGGATCATTTCGTAATCCGAGTTCGGAGATAGTAAGGACCCTTTTACCATATCCAACAAACTGATCTGTACTTCCAGTTCAGTAAGTTCATCCCTGTATCTTGCGTCTGAGGTCAATACAATTTGAGATTGTGATGCTTCTTGTACTATTCCTCTTGTTACCCTGTAACTGCTGTAATCCGTTTCAATCATTCCCAGATCACGTTCAATTTCAGATAAACGACTATCGATAAAAATTATAGATTTATTGATGGAGGCTGCTTTAAATTCCCGGGTGTCATTAATATAATTCTTTATCAATGAATTTAGTATGTCAACAGAACGTTGGTGTATACCTTCTTGTAGCGTGATAAGTATTATATCTGAAGAACCGCTAAGGCTGCTTCGTCCCTGACTTACTTGTGATAAAGTAAGATTATCTGAAATTTGTTTGGCTTTAGAGCGGGGATTGGAAATTTTAATATGATAAGTGTTGTCACTTACAACAATGTTGGGAATACGATTGATGCTGAATAAACCTGCAGATGTACTAATTACTTCACCATATTGATAGTTCCTGATTCCCAGAAAAACTTCTTCTCCTTTTATTAGCAATTCGTTAATAATAAAACTCTCATTATCAGGTAATAATGTAAGATTAATAGCTATCGGTTGGATTTCATCAATGGCAGTGGGTACGGGATTCTCCCATTGAAACAGTAATGGGCTGTTTTTATAAAATTCTTTATTTTTTATTCTTTCTTTTTCAAAGTATTGAATATTCAGATTCAGCTCTTCGACCACATTTTGCATCAAAGATGTTGTTTTCAGAATATATAGCTCATTGCTCATTTTTTGTTGAAGTGACATACCGGAAAACTCTGACATCAAAGCAAACTCGCTTGTAATAGCTCCTTTACTGCCTTCTTCAGATACAAGCATGATGCTGCATGAAGTTTCATATATCGGGGTTTTATATAGACAATATGCATAGGCAATTCCAACGCAAATAATCAGAGAAAGAATAATCCATAACCGGAGGCCCCAAATGGTTTCCAGGATCTGTCTAATATCAATTGAATCTTCTTCTTGAATAATATTTTTTTCAGGTGTATATTGTATATCAGCCATTTTACATAATTATTTAGCGTTATTGGAAAGAGACAGGATCACAGATACAACTGAAACAGCTGATACAAGAATCGAAAGAGTCGTGCTCCAGATACTTGCCGTGTTGGTCCCCTGTGCTATACGAGAAGCACTGGGGGCAACGTATAAAACATCATTTTGGTGCAAATAAAAAAAAGGTGAATTCATGATCTTAGCCGATTTTAAATCTATTTTAAAATGTTCTTGAACGCCGTTCACCTCACGAATTAATAAAACGTTATCTCTCTCGGCTGCGATATTTAAATCACCTGCCATCCCCAAGGCCTGTAAAATGGTGGTTCGCTCTGATGGCATGGTATAGGTCCCCGGACTTCTAACTTCACCCAACACCGTAATTTTGTAATTTGTAAAACTGACCACTACCACCGGATCCTTTATATAGTCGTATAAGCGTTCGGTGAGATAATTTATTAATTCTATACGAGTCATTCCTTCCACATGAATTCTTCCCAATACGGGAAAATCTATGTTCCCTTCTGAATCTACCAGATATGGGAATAACGACTGTGATGAAGCATACCCACCCATCATATTTTCGTTGAGTGTAAGGTTGAAAGGCATAACAACCGTTTTATCGGGTCCGGTAACAATAATGTTAAGTAGATCATCTTTTGCGATCCGTGTAGTATATTCTGCCTGTATTTGCTGTTTTTTTACAGTGTCTATATCCTGGAAATACAAAATATCTTTTGAAGTGGCGCAGGAAAACAATACAAAAGCCATTATTGAAAAAATATATTTTTTCATAATCTTATAATACTAATTTGTAAAGGAAAAATAGTGAAGGATGTTCTAAACAATTAACGTAAAAATGATGCTAAATATATGCAAAAAAACACTAGTGGCCAAATAAATTTTTGATTGGTCGTTATAAATTGTTAATATATAATTAATTATAAGCAAAAGTATTCGGTGTCGATTTGAATTGATTTCGTATCATTACAGCCTGATTATAACCCAGGCAAGCATGAACACAGGAAAATACGTATTCAGTCAGCTTATCGAGTTTTTGCCTAAAAGAATATTTGATGGAATAGTGAAGCGGCACAGTGGGGACAAGTGGACAAAAGCGATGTCTTGTTGGAACCAATTGCTTTTGATGATGTTTGGACAACTGTCTGGTTGCGACAGCCTCAGAGAACTTGCCTGTGTCATTGCTGCCCATCAAAGTAAGAGTTACCATCTCGGATTTGGTAAAGGATCGTTTGCCAGAAGTACCCTGGAATACGCCAACGCAAACCGAGACTACAAAATTTTTGAGGAGTTTGCCTATTACATGATAAACCTTGCGCAGAGCAAGCGAATTGACAGGGAGTTCGTTATAAATGGGAAATTTTACGCATTTGACTCCACAACAATCGATCTCTGCCTGAGTCTTTATGAATGGGCGCGCTTTAGAAAAACCAAAGGGGGTATCAAGGTGCATACGTTGTTTGATGTAGTCACTCAGATACCTGTTTATATACATATCACAGAAGCTAAAATACACGATATGAATGCAATGGATGATATCCCTTATGAACCATATGCGTTTTATATTTTCGATAAAGGGTATTATGACCTTGCCAGGTTGTACACAATTGCAACAATAGGTTCGCATTTTATCATACGACAGAAGTCCAGCTTTAATTACGAGGTGATTGATGGCGAGGATGTTCTGGACGGCGCAGATAATGTGCTTCTGGATCAGATGATACGACCTGTGGGCTATCATACTAAAAAGAAGTATCCTGCTGAACTGCGGAGAATAGTGTACTATGCTCCTGACCTTAAGAGAACGTTCACGTTCCTGACCAACAACCGCGAGCTCAAGGCGAAAGACATTGCCTTGCTTTATAAGGAAAGATGGCAGGTCGAACTGTTTTTTCGTTGGATAAAATTGCATCTCAGGGTAAAATCTTTTTGGGGAAATACTGAGAATGCCGTTAGAATCCAGATATATACAGCAATTGCTACATATTGTCTCGTGGCCATTGTCGAGCATGACTGCCAACTTAATAGGAGTACATTCAACGTCCTCCGTGTGTTGAGTCACTCGCTGCTTGACAAGACATCTATCAGAGATCTTTTTTCGAACTCTGAATCCCTTGACGATAGATATATAGAAGACTGCTCCCAACTGAAATTTGACTTTGTTTATTAACTTAAAAATAGGCCATAATTTATTTGGCCACTAGTGTATTTTCATGTTGATTATTGTCAGGGTTAATAGAGCTGGCATTTGCAACTAAGATACTACTGCAGAGGCCTAATAAGAAGAATAAGTGCTTTGCTTTCAATTGATTCATAATTGGTTGGTGTTTCTAATTAATCTAAATAAAAAATGGGGCACAACGGTTCGGGTATTGCCGCAGTGGGGGATTTTCAGCACCAAAGTTCAATAGATGTACTACCGTTTGTTTAAGCACAAAAGTTTCATAGAAGCACTTTACCCCCCATTGCGGCAATACCTTGTTGAACTAAATCCGCCTTCGCGGATAGCTGTTTAAAATTACGCGATTCTTTCTATACTCGGAGATTATTCATCACTAAAATTTCTGAATATGAGAAAGAAATCTGGTTTTACTATGGTTGAGCA
>Ga0209718_1002208_pt1 | contig 19651 bp, 18 predicted proteins | sample AD_JPNAS1_MetaG_FD_184420 | JGI IMG/M metagenome (GOLD analysis project Ga0209718, IMG submission 184420) | Active sludge microbial communities of municipal wastewater-treating anaerobic digesters from Japan - AD_JPNAS1_MetaG (SPAdes) (version 2) | ecosystem: Engineered > Bioreactor > Anaerobic... | reverse complement strand
AACTTTTGGACGAGGACACAAAGTAAAGAGAATTTATCCATTTCAGGCGGGGGGACATTTTTGTCCCTTCGCTTGAAAAAAATTAATTCATGCCCTCAAAAAGTTGCATTTATTAGTTGAATCTAAATACTAAATAAAAAACAAAGATAAAAAAAACACTAAAATAGCTCTATATTGGAATCATCTTCTTCTATATCGGAATCTTTTTTGGACAACGGATCAGAAATATCTTCTACTTGAGCCACATAGCTATCGTGTATTGCATGCTCACTTGCCATAGTGTAAATACCTTTCAAAGAATCTAAATCCTCTGCCCTATTTTCGGGTTGCAGCTTAAGTTCCGATTTTATTCTGCTTGATACCAGGTTAAATTCACCAATGATATCAACTATTACTTTTTCGAAAAACTCATAGTACCTGATTCGGCCTATGGACTCCCTAATTTCTTTAGAAATCTCGGCACTGATGGAAAAATTACTCTCCAACAAATTCTTTATCAATGAATTCTTGTTATTAAGAGCATATATAATACTATTCAGGTTGTCAGCCGCCAGTTTAAACGAAATGGTTTTTTTTGTATTCTTAACATGATCCTGAATATCCAACAGTATCTCCTGCTCAATGCCCTTAATAGTTTTAAACACATTTTGTATGGTGGTCTCAAACTTGATAACATCCTCACTAAGGGCGCTAAGCTGAAATAAAGATTTTTCGATATGTTTATCTCCCGTTTTGACAGAAGAAAAATACTTAATCGTATCGGAAGTTATTTGTTTTAAAGATTTGATAACATCGGCAAAGCCGGTAATTGTACCGGAGGCTTTATTTATACTAACCGACATGGAGTCGATATGATTTGTAAAGCTATCCCCTGCCTTAACGTAGTGATTCAACACATTGGCAGAATCCTTAAACTTATCAAGCAATCCTTGCAAATCTAACTCGTTACTGTCTTTTTGCGAGGCGCTGATATCTTTACACAAGCCGGAAATGGTAGCCATATCATCGCCTATGGCAATAAATTTTTCAGTAATAATCTCTATGGCTTGCTGGTACTCCTTGTTGGCATGTATTAGCTGTGCAGACTGAAGATTGGCAATATCCCGCGTTTTAACCAAGAATTCCTCTAAACCGTTTCCATCGGTTGCATATTTTAGTTCATTCAACACATTCTTTTGTGTTTTCTGAACATGCTCCATCTTTTGTCTGATGATATCGTGGTACTGGAGATTTGTAATAATGTTTGCAATACTTTTATACGTATTCTTGGTTTTCCCGGTAAGTTCGGGGATTTGGCGTGAAATCTCCTCGTGCTTCTCGGCAAAAAGAATTATTCCATAATGAATGTGGTTGATAATTAAATCTAAGTCCTGAATATTCTTCTCGCTAATGCTTTCGAATGTGTTTAGGGTCTTCTTTACCTGATCCTTAAGATTACTAAGATTTAACTCATTCTGATAACAATTAATCTTGAATTCATTGATAACACGATTGTACTCCGCAGTAAGCTGATCAAAATTATTACCGAATACTGCTTTTAATGTGGTGTTATTTATGTTAAGATTAGCCAGTAAAAACTTAAGGGTCATTAAATCCTGGCTAAGGTTCTTAACCGGTAAGAATAAAGTTTCAAGAAGTGAGAAAATCCTATTTAAAAGCACAATGCTTTTCTCCAAATGCTTCGAAAAATTTAATTGAATCAGCTGAAGATCTCTATAAAGATTCTTCAAATCGCCAAGCATATCACCGGTTACGGTTTCTTTTAAATAATGAATAATCTCATTGGCATTATCAGAAATGAGTTTTGATTGTTTATAATATTTCTTAAAATCGGCATTAAGCCCAAGGAAATCCTCGGAAGAGCAGAGATGTAATTCATGAATCTGGGCATCTATTTTTTGGAATATCCGGCTAAACTCCAATACTATGGGAGGGCTGTCCGGTTTGTCAATATTTGATTTTCCCTTTTTCAAAACCCATCTATTTTGGTGAGGCAATCGGCATCTGATGAAAGAAACATTCCTAACTCTTCAAGTAGAGCGAAGCAGTTTATAGGGGTAAGTACTGCCTTACTTTCTTAACAAAGGGCTGAATATCAATTGGCTTTTCAAAATATTCCGTAGCGCCGTGATCTAAACAAAAGGTTTTACTATCGTGGGAACCAATTGCTGAAATAATAAACACCGGGACATCAGAATTGTTTGGATTATCTTTCAACTTTTTCAAAAAATCGAAACCGCTCACTTCGGGCATCATCAAATCGAGAAGAATAAGCTTTGGCTTGCGGCTTTTAATTATTTTAAATGCCTCATTAGCATTGAAAGCAGTTAAAGTTTCATATCCTTCTTCCCTTAGGACCACCTCAAGCAGTAATAAATTGGTTGCTGAATCATCTACGATTAGAATCATATTTTTCCCCTTTAAGTACAACTGTTCAAAAATATGGATGTAGATGCATTTAAACAAATTTTAAAAAAATAAAAAAGATGATTTGAGTCATTATTTTTTTATTATTTTTATCACAGAAAATGTTGACAAATTGATGGATCAAAATAAAAATAATAAGAAAGATAGCCCATTCATCCAGTTTCTACCCTTTCAGCATTTAATAACTGAAGACCAGAAAGAAAAAATCGTTCTGTCTTCATTCCTTGAGGAATATTCGCGCAAGGAAATTATTTTTAGCCAAGGGGTAAATATTGACAACATTGCTTTTGTCCTTTCGGGTCTTGTTAAAATTTCCCGAGAGCTTCGCAAGGGCAAAAATATTATTTTGCGAATTGCCCAACCGGGAACAATTTTAGGATTATCATCAGTATTCACCGATGAAGTATTTAACTATACAGCATCAGCCATTGATAATGTGTTGATTGGCTATGTCAATCGAAAAGTGTTCAGCGATATTGTAAAAGACAATGGAGCATTTGGTTTCGAAATTACAAAGCAAATGGGACTTGATAACGCTTATATTACTAGCCGTCTTTCGAGTTTACTTTACAAACAATTACCTGGCAGGGTATCGGACATTATACTTTATTTTGCACAGGAAATCTATAAAAGTAACACATTTAACATACCCTTAACACGACAAGAACTTGCTGAATTGGCAGGAACTACAAAAGAAAGCCTGATAAGAACCCTATCCGAATTCAACCACGATAAAATTATCAGCCTAAACAGGAATACATTATCAATCATTAGTTTAAATATTATTCAAACCCTTAGCAGGTTGGGATAGTCTAATTTACTAAAATTTTGCACTCACTTTGAATATGGAAGACAATTTAAAAATACTTATCGTAGATGATATTTTCGTTAACAGACTGCTCATACGTGAAATTGTTAAAAAAATTGGTGCCCTGTGCAAAGAAGCCGAGAACGGAAAACAGGCCATCGATTTGTTGAACAACGAAAACTTTGATGTGATACTTATGGACATTGAAATGCCCGTTATGAATGGCCTCGAAACAACTAAATTTATTCGTGCAAAGTTGCCCAAACATAAAAGCCTTACCCCTATCGTTGCGCTCACAGCTCACGATCCCATGACATTTTTCAACGATTACAAGGATGTCGGATTCGATCAACTAATGGTTAAACCATACTCAATAGACAAAGTACTATCGGTAATCCAAGATGTCACTAAGAAAAAGATAGAGTAACGCTATTTTCTCAGCCGTTCATATTTTTATCAATTTTTTAATGCATTCTAACCCCGATTGATTTTAATAGATAAGCAGTTATTTCTCAACACGAAAAGCTTTTGCCAATTTTGGCATTATGTGGGGAAAAAATATTATTTTTGAAATGCAAAACCACATACTCCAAACCAACATCAAATGCCATAGGTTATGACCACAAATTTTCTGTGCGAACTTATCGAAAAAAATACACGTGTTATTCTCCCCGATTTTGGGGCATTTCTGATTAAGGATGATGGAACGGGTGTATTTAAACCGGAAAATATAACGTTTAGCCCATTCTTGCGATACAACGATGGGCTGGTTGAAGATATGTTGGCCCAGGCTAAGGGCATCACAAAAGATGATGCCAGAAAAAGGGTAGCAGATTTCATTGACTCCATTAAATCTGAACTTGACACCAAAAAAGCGTTTCCTCTTAATGAATACGGCTTTCTGAGTCTTGATAGTCGTGGCAGCATCATCTTCAAATATGGCAAGCCCGAAAAGATCGCCAAAACAGAACCTGCCAAGGCTGAATCGCCTAAGCCGATAAAAAAGGCAACAGAAAAGGTTACTGTGAAACCAGAAGTTAAACCGGAGAAAGAGCCTGAAAAGATTGAAAAATTTTCTGATGCCGACTTACTTGAAATAAAAGAAAATGAGAAGATTGAGCAAGTTCAACAGTCAGCAGAAGTTGAACTGCCAAAAAATGTAGAGCAAAAAGCTGACATAGAAATTGAAACCCCCAGTACAACTAAATCTGCAACTACCAAGCAAAAGCAAGAAATAAAACCCATTACGCAAAGCGTAAAACAACAATCTAAACCAATTCAACCTTCGAAGGAAAGTTCCGGTGTGGGTAAAGCCATCTTCATAGGCGTGCTCATTGCCATTGCTGTTATTGCGGTAGCCGTTGGATGGTTTCTATTGAACGGTGAATACTCCAATATTAAAAAGGAAAAGGTTACTGAAATTGCCCTGCCAACTAAACCAACTCAAACTGAAAGCATTAAGGAAAAACAGGAATCGGAAGACGAGCAAAAAGGGAAGTTTGATGAAGAATACGAAAAGCTAAGCCGCGAGATGGACAAATCACCGGATAGCGATAAACGTTACATTGAGCCGAAAGCAACCCCCAGTACCGAGGTTAAAACGGAAACACCTACTACTGATAATTCCATAATTCCTGCCTTCCCAAGCGAAGGAACATTTCATCTGGTGGTTGGTAGCTTCCGAAATCTTGAATATGCTGAAAAGTTCTCCAACGATTTGAAAAGCTCCGGTTACAGTTCAAGGGTGATTGAGCAATCATCTGGGATGTATGCCGTTACATTGGGATCTTTTTCTACCCAGAGCGATGCCCTTGATGCAATGGATAAGGTAAAATCTCAACACCCAAATGTTTGGCTTTTAAGGCATTAGAATGACAAAAAGGTTATCAAATCCATCCGTCATTCATGTTGAAGGTGTTGGAAAAGTAAAATTTCAGAGAAATTTTAGAGCTAAACGATTAAGTATCTCCATCCGTCCACGGAGTGGAGTCAGGATCACAGTGCCGCGCTTGTTGCCGTTAGCCTCGGCAAAAGAATTTGTTCTGCTGAAAAAAGATTGGATAGTAACGAAACTACAAGAAATAGACAGTTTGACAAGCCGTAATGGCACAATAACGGATTACCAAACAAAATACCACAGGTTAAAATATTACCCATCAAAAAACGGAACCTTTTCATTCGATCTTTCCGGAAACGAACTTAGGTTTTTTTATCCTGCCCATAGGGATATCTCCGATGAACAGGTTCAGGAAGCGGTTAGAAAAGCCATAGAAGAAACTTTAAGAGCTGAGGCTCTGCAGTATCTGCCCTTCAGGCTTAAGGAGTTAGCCAATGAGCATAACTTTCATTATAACTCTGTTAGGATAAAAAATATTAGGTCTCGCTGGGGTAGTTGCTCTGCAAACAACAACATCAACCTTAGCATCTACCTGATGAAACTCCCCGATGAATTGATCGATTACGTAATCCTGCATGAATTAACACACACGATTCACAAAAATCATGGAAAGGATTTCTGGGATCATCTGGAAAAAGTATCGTTGAAGGCTAAGGTGAAGGCAGCGCGCGTGAGAAAGTACAGAACCGGAGTTTAGCCAAATCCATTCCAAGATACAATTTCGTTCAGCGGTTTTCGCTTGGAATGCCTCTCCGAGTCGTTGGGATTATCGGCAGGATAACCTATGGGAATAATTGCAACCGGGGATATATGTGCAGGTAGTTTTAGAACACCGGCACATTGCATGGCATTGAATTTACATACCCAACAAGTGGCCAGTCCACTATCGGCAGCAGCCAGAGTAATGTGATCAATGGCAATGGCCACATCAATATCACAATGATCCTTGCCATCGGAGCGCCTCCACGATTGCGAGTGGTCGCCACAGGCAATAATAAGTACAGGGGCAGTCGAGATCCATGGTCGGTAGTAACACTCCACTATTTTTTCCTTCAAGGGCGATTGAGTAACAACGATAAATTTTAAAGGCTGAGCATTCACTGCTGAGGGGGCAAGACGCGCTGCTTCTAAAACTTTTTCAAGCAAGGCAGTTTCAATGGGTTTGTTTTGAAACGATCTGCAGGAATACCTGCTTTCAACCAGCGATAAAAAATCTTTCATGCCATTATTTTCTGCGAAATCTAAATAAAGATTTCTTTATTTTGGTTGTATTTGATATTATCGGCGCAATGAAATAATGCTAGTAACTCAGTGAGTTCAGCCTTTCGGTCAACTCCACAATCCCATCGTAAAAATCGCCTATCAGGGTTTTATAGTAAGACTTTTGTTCTACCCTATCCTTACCCCTGGGTGGGTTATTAAGGCTGGACAGGGTTTCCGCTCTAAGGCGAATGGCATCGGAAATGATATCCATAACATTCTCGGTATTCACAGGGGGAGAATAGGCAAGATGTATATAGCACTCCTGGATAAAATGTTCTACCATGTGCTTTATGTCCTTTTTCAAATCGCGTAAACTTGCCATAGTTAATGCTATCCTTTTTTAAAATTGAAGAAACACATCTATAGCCATGAAATATTGAAATAAAAATAGGTGTTTTTCGTACAAAAAAAAATATTTTATAAACTATTTCTTCATAATTATCGACCTAATATTAAAAAATCCACTGTACATCCTATAAAAATGGAATAACTCTCTCAACTTTAGTTGATAAATAGTTAGTTATGGCTTAACCTATAGTTGTCAATCCAACGAAAAACGTCAAAAGTATTTAAACAAAAACCGATTTTGTATAATGGGAGAATGGTATAGTTTGGTACTTTTGCAAAACGGAAAGGGTTACATACCTGTTTCGAAATTATTTTGTTAATCTGAATTTTAAACCCGATATACAATGGGAAGAGCATTTGAATATAGGAAAGCCCGCAAATTGAAACGGTGGGGAAATATGGCACGAGTTTTCACTCGTATTGGAAAAGAGATAACCTTAGCAGCCAAGGCTGGTGGCCCTGATCCCAATAACAATCCCCGATTGCGATTGGCAATTCAGAATGCCAAAGCCGAAAATATGCCCAAGGAGAATGTAGAAAGGGCTATAAAGAAGGCCACCGATAAGGATATGAAGGATTATAAAGAGGTTGTTTACGAAGGGAAAGGGCCTCACGGTATTGCCATTGTAGTAGAAACTGCCACCGATAATCCCACACGTACTGTGGCCAACGTTCGTAGCTATTTCACAAAGTATGGTGGATCGTTGGGGACAACCGGGATGCTTGATTTTATGTTTGACCGAAAATGCTCTTTTCAGGTTGAAACCAAAGAGGGTATTGATTTGGAAGAGTTAGAACTGGAACTTATCGACTACGGTGTGGAAGAAATCTTTCAGGAAGATGAGTCTATTATGCTATTTGCTGAGTTTTCCAACTTTGGCCCTATACAAAAGTATCTAGAAGAAAACGATTTCAACATAAAATCGTTCCGATTTGAGAGGATACCCAACGAGTGCAAGAGTATAACCGAAGAGCAGCAGAAAGACGTTGATAAGCTGATTGAAAGGCTTGAAGAGGATGAAGACGTGACAAATGTTTTTCATAATATGGGATAATAATTATTGCCCTAATACATTTATTGACAAGTTGAATTGTCCATAATTATGTTGAGTTATGTTTAGCCGAATACTACTGTTTAGCCTATCACTGTTAATTCCTTTAGCCACACAGGATAAAAAGATTGAATACCCTAACTGTGAATTTAACGGCATTAAACTATACGGGAAAGTGAAGTTTGTCTCCTCGTTCCCAGATATAAAGATTCAGTTCGTCAATTCATTTCCCGATATTAAAGTGAAATTTGTCGAAAATTTCCCCGATGCCTGCGGTAAGTGGCAAATCGTAGAAAGTTTTCCCGATTTCACCGTGCAGGTAGTGGAATCGTTTCCGGATATCAAGGTTAAAGTGGTTGAGAGTTTCCCGGGGAAACCCTAATTATAATATTACGGCAAAATCCTCAGGTATGCCTTTATTACAGAAATCTCCTTATAATATTTGGGGACCTGCACAAGCTAAAGAACTTGTTGTATAAACCTCCAGGACAATACTGCCTAAAACCTTAATCAATAGTAGTTTGGCCTTATATACTGCCTATCTACAACATAGATTATGGTTTTAAAAATGTTCATATTCCGTATCCCCTGTGTCCGAACTAAAACCCTTCAGAACAATCCCTTTCTTTGGCTGTTCATCAGCCGTTTTCAGTTCTTCAGGTTTACCGGAGGGTGTTTCCTTTTTTTCTATTTTTGTTTGCTCTGTTTTTACATACGACTTCCCGGTGCTTGTTGCATCTAACTTAAAGAAGCCTATCACCTCTCGTAGTTGTTCAGCCTGACTGCTAAGTTCCTCTGCACTAGTGGCCATCTCCTCGCTGGCAGCAGCATTCTGCTGAGTTACATGGTTGAGTTGCTGAATGGCGCTGTTGATCTGGTCGGTCCCGGCACTTTGCTCGGCACTGGCAGCCGCTATCTCCTGTGTTAATTTTACGGTATTAGCTATTTCGGGGGCCACTCTACCCATGGCTTCCGAAGCCAATTCAGTGTAGTGCACACTTGTTGAAGCCAGGGACACTATCTCGTCAGCGGCAATTTTACTACGCTCGGCCAGTTTACGCACCTCAGCGGCTACCACTGCAAAACCTTTGCCCTGTTCACCAGCTCTCGCTGCTTCCACGGCAGCGTTCAAAGCCAGGATATTGGTTTGGAAAGCAATATCATTAATGATGTTTATTTTCTCTGCAATCGCTTTAATGGATGCCAGGCTGTCATTACCTGCATGAGCAAGTTTTCCAATTTCTTCCAGCGCCTTTTCAACAACTTTTTCAGAATGACGGGCATTGTCAGTTGTTTGCTGAATATTTGCCGCCATTTCTTCCATAGAACTGCTCACCTCTTCCACCGAAGATGCCTGCTCGCTAGCCCCTTGCGATAGTTGTTGCGAAGCACTGTTCACCTCGTTGCTTGCCCCGGCAATACCTTCGGCTGTGGTTTTAATGGTCATTGCCATTTGGCTAAGTTGCGACACCATACCTCTCAGTGCATCTGCCAACTCTCCAATTTCATCGCGTTGATAAATTTCAACCTTGGCGGTTAAGTCACCCTGGGAAACCTGTTTTGCAAGATCAACTCCAGTACGTAGGGCATTAACTACTGGTCGGAGTACAAATTGCAAAATTATCACTGAAATAATGGCCCAAAAGAATACTGCAACGAAAACAACCAACCTTAAGTGTATTAGTTCTGCATTCATTTCCTTCTCATAAAAATTTGTAGAAATAAATACATCCAAATTGTTTAAATATTTAACATATTGCACTTTCTTCTCCCCTTGCCATACGTATTCCTGACGAAAAACCTGACCGCTCTTATTATTCAGCATTTCATGAAAGAAATTCTCATCTTTAATACTAGAACCAACACTATTAGGATGAATTAGGAGAGTTCCATCCGAAGCAACCATGTATGCATATCCCGTGCTAAAAAATCTTTTGCTGTTTATAAGTGAACTAAGTTGAGGTAAATTCTTTTCGGGTACCCCCACATAGAGCATTCCTTTTATCTCACCATCAAATGTTATGGGTTCATAAGCAGTAACGTACCAATCGTTTACGACCCATGCCCTGCCTGAATATGCTTCCCCTTTCTCAATGGCCTGTACCACAGGGCTGGTAAAAGGGATATATGTACCGATTGCCCTACTTCCATCGGCATTTCTCACATTAGTTGATATTCTCAAATATCCTAAGGGAGTTTTTTGGAAAATTGTGGCGGTGGATATACCGGTGCTGGTCATAAAATCTACAAATTCCGTACTGTTCTGCAACTTCTTACCATTTATATACCAAGCATTTACATTGATAGTTGTTATGGCTTTAGATTCTTGATTGATTGCCGAAAAGGTAATTTCTTCATTTGCCATTTCCTCAATAGCGCCCTGCTCTTGTAAATATTTGTGAGCCAAAGGCAAAACCAATTGTACTTTTTCCTTGTTGCCTTGCAACTCCAAATTAACTATTTGAGCAATATCATCTAACTGATTAACCATCCAGTAGTCAGTTGTGTCAAGCATTCGTTTTTCCACATTGGTACTGACAGTAACACCAAAAATTATGAATGCTGAAGCTACGAACCCACCTATGATAATGCTGAGACGGGTTCTAATTTTTAGATCTTTAAATCTCATATGAAAGCCTCCTTCATTTTAATTAATAACAAATTAATGTTATAAGTAATTATTACAACTGAGTTTTCAACTTTTCCTTGATTTTAGCAACATAGCACAAATTTCATACTCCTCACGTTCTATATGATAATTAAGAAGATCTTCGAAAAAGTTGTCATCGTTAAAGTGAGGATGAAAGCGGTTGAATGCAATGGCTCCCTTAGCCGTGAGAATGAATAACGAGTTGGCTAACTTTTCAAATGCCCGGTTTTGTGTAGGAGACTGATCCGGAGAAAGATGCTCATTCATCTGAAACCACTTTTCATTTTCCATCTCGTTTGGTACAATACCGGGAGCAGGCGTCTCACTCTTATAATCCTGATCTACTTCGTTGGGCTTACTTTCAGTCATATTGTGTTGTATCTGTTTCGCCTCTTCTTCAAAGTTATTCAATGAGATGAGTTCCTCCTCGTAATTGGAATTTTTCCTATGCTTACTAATGAATTCTACAATCTTCTTTTGTATCGCCATATTCTCACTATTCTCCATAAGGATTCTTTTGCTCACCTCATAACGGTTGTTCAAATTGTGCGAACGCTGAGCCGATAGTGGCTCGGTAAGGATTCTTCTGATCTCGGTTTCATTCTTTCTGACCATTGCCAAGTTTTGTACCACACGCTCCCTGAGTGCGTTCAGTAAATTATTCAAAATATCTATCATGGCTAAAAGACAATGCGATGAACGTTAAAATTAATTGTCAATGACGTAATATCTTAACCAACCCAGACAATTTAAAATTGTTCAAATTCGGCATCACCTTTCTCAGTATTAAATCCTTTAAGGTTTATCCCCTTTTTTGCTGGGGTATTGACCTTTGTTTCAGCAATAACTTTTGTTCGTGAAACTCGAGATTGTGTGCCATGTGATTGCTTCTCCGTTTTATCGCCAAAGGTTTTTCCTGTTTGCATTCCATCAACCTTAAAGAAGTTAACCAGTTCTCTCAGTTGGTCAGCCTGGCTGTTGAGCTCCTCTGCGCTGGTGGCCATCTCCTCACTGGCAGCAGCATTCTGCTGCGTTACCTGGTTCAATTGTTGGATGGCCGAGTTCACCTGATCGGCTCCTCCACTCTGCTCCAGACTGGCAGCGGCTATCTCCTGTACCAACTTAGCTGTTCTCTCAATTTCTGGCATCAACGTGCCCATAAGGGCAGCGGCATCTTCGGTTATTTTCACACTCTTAGCGGATAGCGAAACAATCTCATCGGCAGCCACTTTGCTGCGCTCAGCCAGTTTGCGAACCTCAGCAGCAACCACTGCAAAACCCTTTCCCTGTTCACCTGCACGGGCAGCTTCAACTGCAGCATTCAAGGCTAATATATTCGTTTGAAAAGCTATATCGTTTACAATACCAATCTTTTCAGCAATATTTTTGATGGATATCAGGCTCTCCTGGGCTGCATGGCCAACTTGCTTAACCCCATCATTAACCTTCTGCGATATCTTGTCAGCCTCCTGGGCATTATCCGTATTCTGTTGGATATTGGCAGCCATCTCCTCCATGGAACTGCTTACCTCTTCGGCCCCCGAGGCTTGCTCGCTGGCCCCTTGCGAAAGCTGTTGCGAAGCTGAACTGAGCTGATTGCTTGCTGAAGCAAAATTGTCGCTCTGAAGTTTGATATCAGTTACCATGCGTTCAAGAAACTGTATAAAATCATTGAGGTTGCTGTTGAGCTGTGTAAATTCGTTGTTTTCGTCTTCACGACCCACTACCCTGTTCTGAACAAGGTACCCTTCCTTCAATTTCGCAATGTTGGATAGAAGACTATCAATGTTTCTTCGCACCGATGACGAAAGGTTAACATTTATGGCAATAATTACTAGCGAAATGATCAGCAGAATGCCAATAACCAGGATTAACGTTCTTTGAACTGTACTCATAATATCGTTGTTGGACTGCATATCCTGTTCGGTCAAGATATCATTTAGCCTGTTGGTACTTTCAAATATGCTCTTTTCCAATTCCCCGGATTGAGACACATTATTGACAAACTCCATCACCAACTCCTTTATTTTCAGATTGGCTTTATTGGCTTCTACAGGCAACATGGCATAGGGTGTGTTTTTCAGGCGTTCAGTATCCAAAATGGTCTGATCAATGGCTTTATCCAAAAAACTTATTAATTGGCTTCGCTTACCTATATCCAGTTTCAATTCTTTGAATAAGACTTGAATAGTAAAATTACTATTGTTGTTACCATTAGCACCGGCAATAACTTGTCTTTCAATTTTTGTAACAGTATTACGTTTCACCTCGTCTGCCAGATTTTCGCTCATGGCATTAATAAAACTGTTGGATTGATCTATTGAATGGGCAGTTAAACTCATAACCTGCTTTTCAATGCCTTCATTGGCATTCTTCAAACGCTCAACTCCCTCTACCATTTCCCATACTTTGGACAGATCTCCCTTAGTGCTCTGATTCGATACGTCTTGATTGAGCCGGGTGTTAAACTTTGCTAGCTCATCATACGATGTTTGGTGGTTCAGGTAGTCCTTAACGTGCATGGCAAACAGCCTGATGCTGTTCATCTCAGTTGTCAACATATCCTTTTTCCCGATAGAAGAGCGTAGGTTGCTGCTGATATACAGATACCCAATAGCCAGGATAATGGCCAAAACGATTTGTAGTGTCACTACTAGCGTTAATCGTTGCTTAATTGAAAAATTCCATTTCATGACTTATTCCTCCATTTAATATTGGTTAATGATAATTGTTGAATTTACTAATAGCAATACCCGGACCACAATTGGCATATTACTCATTTATAGGAAAATAGATTTAAATAATGAAAAGCGAACTGAGTAAAATAATACGACTTTTCGGAGCAACTCCGAAAAGTCGGAGGTTATTTGGGTCGTTGGATGCCCAGTTTTTGCATTCTCGATTCGAGAGTGGTGGGTTTGATTTGCAACAATTCGGCAGTACCATTTTTGCCCCTAATTTTCCACTTTGTCTGTTCAAGTGCTCGGAGAATATGCTGCTTTTCATTCTCTTCAAGGCTAACAATAGTAGTATCAATAATGGATTTGTTACCTACCACATTGAACCAGTCGCCGATTTCAAGTTTAGAGCCCGTGCTAAGTACATGCGCCCTTTCGATAACATTTTGCAACTCTCGGATATTTCCCGGCCAATGGTACTCCATTAGTCTATCCATCGTCTTTTTTGCAATGGAATTAATAATTTTACCTTCTTCTTTATTTAAACTACTAATAAAATGGTTGACCAACAGGGGTATATCCTCGGCATGGTCGCGAAGCGGAGGTATGGTAATGGGCAAAATATTTATTCGATAGAAAAGGTCTTGTCGAAAAGTTCCCTTTTCCACTGCCTGTTCAAGGTTTCTGTTGGTTGCAGCAATAAGCCTGAAATTTGTACTTATCAGTTTGTTTCCACCCAAACGCTCGAATTCACTTTCTTGCAGTACCCTTAGAAGTTTGGGTTGGGTGGTTAAAGGCAATTCTCCTATCTCGTCCAGTAGCAGGGAACCACCATTGGCAATCTCAAACTTACCATATTTCAACTTATCGGCACCTGTAAAGGCCCCCTTTTCATATCCAAAAAGTTCGCTTTCGATAAGGGTTTCAGGTATTGCAGCGCAGTTTACCCTTATAAGCAATTTGTCTTTCCTATTGCTTAATGTATGAATAGCTTTGGCAAATAGCTCTTTCCCTGTGCCGGTTTCGCCGGTAAGCAGTATGGCAGTATCAGATTTCGCTACCTGTTTAATCAATTTCAGCAATTGCTGAATAGATTTGCTCTGTCCAATTATTTCCCCAGAATCATTGGGATCGAAAAACTCCTCCTTAAGCTGGATATTCTCCTCTTCCAATCTCTCTTTAAGTAAACTAATTTCATTGTAGGCCTGTTGTAACCTTTTGTTCTGCGCAAGCAAATCGTTGATAAGGTGAATATTGCGTTTTCTAAGTTCATAGGAATCGAAAGCACTGTCAATGATATGTTTTAACTCATCAACGTTCCATGGTTTTAGAGTGTATCTGTATATGCTTCCCATATTAATAGCCTGAAGCATAATGTCTCTATCATCATAAGCGGTAAGTATTATTACAATAACAGTTGGAAAACTTTCATGAAGTTTTTGAGCCAATTCCAGCCCATTCATCCCAGGCATAAGGTAATCTGTTATCAGTACATTAATGCCCTCTTTTGAAATCAGGTCGAACGCTTTCGTGGGGTCATCAAGCGTGTACACTGTAAACCATTTCTTAAAAAGTTCTTTAAACAGAAATAGGCTATTTATCTCATCATCTATGTACAGCAACTTGAGCATGCCAACATTTTTTGTAAAAATAGCACAATTATGATCAATTGATCATAATGGCAAAGCCTTCTTATGAAAGATTAGTTTAAAGTTAGCTTATTATCAATCATTCGGTTGTTATACTGTTGAATAATCGCTTTTATTTTCAACACCATGTTCTGCTCAACTTCCGGCATTGTTCCCAGCAAATTATTAGAAAGTATTTTGTCTGTTTTAAAATTATATAGCCCAATGGTTTCTGACCCATTGAAAATCAACAAATAATCGTTTTGAAAAAGGTTATATGCCCCATTGGAATAATTCATTACAATGCGGGATTGGGATTCATCAAAAAGGTTCTGTCCGAAGGCCAGGAAAGGCTTTGAATATCCCAAATACCCCAGAATCGTGGGCATAATATCTATTTGCTGTGCCAAGTCGTTCACCTCGCATTGTAAACTGCCATCGGGCTTGTAAAATACCACCGGAACAGAAAAACCACCAGCAAGTGTTTTATACTCAGGATAAAATGATTGATTTGCATGGTCAGCAGTGAACACGAAAAGTGTATTTTGGAACCATGGCATGGCAGAAACTTTTTCAAAAAAGAGCCTTAAACTGTAATCAGTGTAAGCAATACACTTATGGATTGGCAAGGTTCCCTCGGAAAATACCCCCTCATACCGTTTGGGCACTTTAAACGGATGATGCGACGAAACCGAAAAGATTGCAGTACAGAATGGTTGCGGGAAGTCGTTCAGTTTATCGGCAAAAAACTGAAAAAACTCTTCGTCCCAAATACCCCACATGCCATCGAATCCGCCAGAGTGAGGGTACTCGTTCATGCCGTAGTATTCGCGAAAACCGGCCACATTGGAAAAAGCCTGAAAGCCCATAGAGCCATTAGGTGCGCCATGAAAAAAAGATGTGTGGTAGCCCTCTTCCCCTAAAATCGATGCAATGCTATTGATTTCATTGCCCGAATAGCTTGTAGTAATGTAGGGCTCAACCATCATGGGGATACTGGCAATAATTGAAGGCATGGCATCTATGGATTTCCTTCCGTTGGCAAAAGAGTATTTAAAAAAGAGGCCATTACCTATTATGGAATCGAGAAATGGTGTAAACCCCTGATAACCTTCAGCAAGTAGGTGTTTATTATAACTCTCAATGTACTCCCGCCCAAAACTTTCGAGAATAAAGATCACCACATTATCGCGTTTCATAGTATCAGCTACGACAGGATGATGAACCGGCGAGTATATCTTCTCAAGGTCGTCGTCACTAAAATAATTAATTCTTTTAAACGACTCTATTTCAAGGGTTTTATATATGGCAAAGGGAGTGTTGAGCACTATGGCTATTTCCAAGGGTTCCTTAACATATTGTCCGGCATTGCTTAGAGTTATGGGACGGGTGCTATGCCTGAAACCGCCTCTTAAACCGCCCACAATAAGCGTCACTGAGATAAGCATTAAAACCAGTCCGTTCAGAAAATATACAAGTTGATCATTAAAGTTTTTCCGAATAATTGGTTTTCTGATTTTCCCATAGAACAATACTACGACTGCAATCAATGCAAGCCATATTAAAACAATGTACCAGTAATCGGCAATAAATTGAGGTATAAGCGAGCCAAAATTCTCCTCATTTTTAAACTCACTGAATACCGTAGCGGTGGTTCGTCGAAGTGTAAAACGGAAATAGGCAAAGTCAGCACAATTTGCCCCTATGGCGATGCCGTTGGTTACAAAGAACAGATATTTTAAAACCTTTTGATACCCCTCGTTATACCTAAACTGAAAAGGTATCAAATAGCAGGTAATGTAAAGCAGATTGGTATATAGCACTGCTGTGGTATCGAATCGCAATCCTCCCAGAAACATTTTCAACACGCCTCCGGTAGTTAAATGGGGATAGAAATCTAAGTTAAAAAGTAGGAACAACAATCGACACAGGCTAAAAATCAGCATGATGATAAACAGGCGTCGAAGGGCTACGAAGTATAAGTTTCCTTTATACGAAATATCGGAGAAATATGCTTTAAACGATGCGAACATGGGATTTTTTTTGAGCAAATATAGACAATGTAAGCGATTATGCTTAAATTGAAAGGTTTTTCATCCCGATTGAGTTGTCACAATCAGGTTTTCGAAAAATCCTATTTTTGTATCCTTGATTGCAATAGATCTTTTTTATCGAAAAAACAGATATTCATTGGTTTACATTAACAAATAGTTATATAAAGTGAAAACACAACATAACGACATGGATAAAACCCATGAAAAATTCATGCGCATAGCCATAAAGCTATCCCTAACCAACATTGATAAGAATGGGGGTCCTTTCGGTGCGGTGATTGTGAAAGATGGAGTTATAATTGCGCGTGGAGTAAACAGGGTAACAGCTTCCAACGACCCCACGGCCCACGCCGAGGTTGAAGCCATACGCAAAGCATCGAAAAAGCTTAACAGTTTCAATTTATCGGGATGCGATATTTACACTTCTTGCGAGCCTTGTCCCATGTGCCTTTCGGCCATCTACTGGGCGCATATAGATAGGGTATTCTTTGGAAATACAAAGGATGATGCCAAAGCCATCGGTTTCGACGATTCGTTTATATACGATGAGCTTGCGCTTCCCCTCAAAAAACGCAAGGTAAGAGTACGCCAACTCCTTAGGGACGAAGCCATAGCAGGCTTTAAGAAGTGGGAGAACTTTGAAGGGAAGATTGAGTATTAATTCACTCGAAGCCCACAGGCCATGGCTTGCATTTTTTTAATTTCAATACAAAGATGATAAACAGCGAATCCACCATCACTGCCATCTCTACACCCATGGGTGTTGGTGCTATTGCCGTGGTAAGGTTGAGCGGAAAAGATGCTATAGCTATCTGTGAGAAAGTATTTAAAGCATCAAAACCCGGTAAACGGCTCACCCTGCAACCTGCCTATACCATCCATCATGGCGTTATTGTTGACGGTGAAAAGATAATTGACGATGTCCTAGTGAGCCTTTTTAAATCGCCCAACTCCTACACGGGTGAAGATTTGGTTGAGATTTCATGCCATGGATCGATACTTATACAGCAACAGATTTTGGAACTTCTCGTCAGAAACGGGGCTTCTCTGGCCAAGCCCGGCGAGTTCACCCTAAGGGCGTTTCTGAATGGAAAAATGGACCTGTCGCAGGCAGAAGCAATAGCCGATCTCATAGCTTCCAGCAGCGAAGCTGCACGAAGGATCGCCGTTGAGCAGATGCGTGGAGGATTCTCGGGACAACTGAAACATCTTCGTGAGCAGCTTCTTCATTTCGTTTCGCTGATAGAACTGGAACTTGATTTTGGTGAGGAAGATGTGGAATTTGCCAGCCGGGAGGAACTGTTACAACTGGTGGAAAGCATAAAGAACCAAATTGACAAATTGGTTGAATCGTTTGCCCATGGAAACGTAATTAAAAATGGTATTCCGGTTGCCATTGTGGGCAAAACCAACGTGGGGAAGTCCACGCTTCTCAACCGCCTGCTCAATGAGGAGAGGGCCATTGTGTCGGAAATTGAAGGGACTACACGCGATACCATTGAGGATGTGATTAATATAAAGGGCACACTGTACCGCTTTATCGACACTGCCGGTTTGAGACATACAACCGATACCATTGAATCGCTTGGCATTGAGAGAACTTACAAAAAGATTTCGCTGGCCCAAATCGTAATTGTGATTGTTGATTCGAGAAACAGCACTGAGGCTGTTGTCGGAGAGATACATGATATAGTCGAAAGATTGAAGGATAACCAAAAGGCAATCATCCTAATCAACAAGGTTGACCTGGCCGACGCTGAACAGGTAGAGTCCATCAAGCGTACATTGTGGGAAAGGTTTAAAAACATCCCCTTCATTGAATTTTCGGCCAAACATGGTCTCAACATGGAACTCCTCACCCATGAAATTATTAAAGCCTCCATAGTCAAGGAAACCGAGGGAGGCAACATAATCATTACCAACACAAGGCATTACGAATCGCTGCTCAAGGCTCAGGAAAACCTGTTAAGAGTGAATGAAGGCCTGAGGAGTGGGATAGCCGAAGATCTACTGGCCACGGACATAAGGCAAGTAATTCACTATATTGGCGAGATTACCGGAGAAATAACCACCGATGAGGTACTGGGCAATATCTTTTCGAAGTTTTGCATCGGCAAGTAAACTTTTAATCGGTATTTAGCTTTTATATATTTCATAAAAATTCTTCATGCCCCAAATATGCAAAATGAAAAAAGCAAAAAGGTATTTCGAGTCATCGAAATACCTTTTAAACAAACGGATACAACCGTAAGTATGTTAGAGTTTTACAACCTCAGCGAATAGTTTAGTGGTATTGGCCATGTTATCGGCAATGGGGCAACGTCTTTCAATTTCGTGCAGGTATTCTTTTTTCTCCTCCTCGGTCATATCGGCATCTATCTTAACGTAGCTGCGAATTTCGGTAAAACCGGCACGTCCTTCACTGGTTAATCCCATGAGATAGTCCTTGTCAAGGTCACCCTCAACGTCAACCTGTACACCTCTAATCTTTAACCGGCGCTGGTTTGAAATAATACGTGCCAAAGCACAAATACATGCAGCCAACGATGACAAGAAAACCTCCAGCGGGTTTGGCCCCTCGTTGTTTCCGCCTGCTGCAATGGGTTGGTCAACCACAAAAGGGTTGGAGCAATGAATTTCGGTGCGAAATTTATCCTTCATGGTTGCACCTACTTTAACTGTTGAAATAGCCATAAAATTTATATTTAATGATTTATAATTTAGATTCAACTAATAAATGCAACTTTTTGAGGGCATGAATTAATTTTTTTCAAGCGAAGGGACAAAAATGTCCCCCCGCCTGAAATGGATAAATTCTCTTTACTTTGTGTCCTCGTCCAAAAGTT
>Ga0209718_1002205_pt1 | contig 19679 bp, 15 predicted proteins | sample AD_JPNAS1_MetaG_FD_184420 | JGI IMG/M metagenome (GOLD analysis project Ga0209718, IMG submission 184420) | Active sludge microbial communities of municipal wastewater-treating anaerobic digesters from Japan - AD_JPNAS1_MetaG (SPAdes) (version 2) | ecosystem: Engineered > Bioreactor > Anaerobic... | reverse complement strand
CAACGGGATCAATGAATTGAAGATAGAAAAGATCTCCGGGATTCTTCAGAAGTATCTCGAAGAGAACGATTATAAAGCATACAAGAAGACCAGTGTCAGCGGAATTGAACTACGATTCAAGTATGATATGGAAAACTTGCTTGACCGATTGAGCAAGCTGATCACACATACCAAACCTGACATCCAAGCGATTCTCGAGGAGTGACTAAAAGCATGTAAGAATTAACCCAGGAGGGTGGATGGAAGGTGAGCACATGAAGATCGGTGCCTTGGGCGATTGATGGCTCCGGAACCGATCAAAAGGAGAAATTCAGCATGAAGGAAACCAGCGGGGACTCCTATAAACCGATCAACGAACAGCTATACGAACACGGCTCATGGCTCTATCGGGAGGAGGGGAGGAAGTGGTCCCTCAGCATGTTCTTCGATCCCGATACGGAGGAATTCAAGGGATTCCCTAACGTATACAAGATGTTGGTCCTCAAGGAGCTGTTCCAGTCGGGAATCACTCCGGCAATGCTGGACGCATCTTACAAGGCAAATTGCAAGGAAACACATCCCGATAAGCCGTATCAGGATTATGGACTGCTCCTGCTTGAGCTCATCAAGGAAATCATCGTGTGGGATCTGAGGGACATCGACAACAATGCCCCCATGAATTGGTATCGGACCGTCAAGTCCGACCCACCGGAAATCACCGAACACGAGGTGGTGCTGAGGATGCTGGAATCTTCTTCATCAGACTTGTCCGCACGGTTGAAAAGCGGGAAGTCCTTGGGAACCAGGAAGCGGATTATCCTGCTTGAGCACAGCCTCCTCCATCCGGAATTCAAGGTCGTCGGCAACGGCAATCCCCCCCTGGACCAGGAAGACTACAATCTCCTGGACGCATTGGTCGGACAAGCGAATGTATGACGCATTGAAGGAGGACTAGGGATGCCAGAATCGGATATGTGGAAAATATGGAATGAAAAGCTGTTTGCCCATGGATCTTGGCTGTACGAGGAAGACAGTTACGGGTTGGATCTCAAGACCTTCTTCGATCCGTTCTCATCGGAATTCGCTTCCAAGCCGACGCGACGAAAAATGCTCATTCTTCGGGAGTTGTTTTACTGTGGGATCGAGCCCGTCTATGTGAACTCCTTGTATAGGAGGTTCTGTGCAGATCATGGGCAAGAAGATCTCTATGTTGATTTCGGGCATGCATTGCTGGAGATCCTCAAGGCAGTGTCGGCCGACGACCTTGCCTCACTGGACATCCACGATCCACAGAACTGGTACCGGGGGAAAGAGGCCCCTTCCATCCGTGAGAGCTCGCACCAGGCGATCCTCGTGGTGCTGGAGAGCATGCCGCCAGATTTTCATGAGCACCTGAAGAGTCAGACGGACCTGTTGATTCGCAGGAGGCTGGTATATACTCAACGTACAAACATGTTGATCGTTCCGAATGATGACCCCGTATTGGATCAGATAGATGAAGAACTGCTTCGCAGGGTTGAGACAATAGAACCGGATGTGAAGGCAAGATATGGAACGATACGGTTGTTGGCTGAGGATATCCACGATGAGCTGGACCCTGAACATAAGAGAAAACGCCTTGAGCAAGCACGGTTGCTGTATGAGGCGATAGAAAACTTGTATCTTGGGACACTCAAGGAACTGCCAATGTTCCAGCACCGGAGTATCGAACATTTCGTGGATATCAAGAAGGATCCGAAGAAATGGTTGTATGGCGAGATCCATGATTTGGTTCTGAAGCGGGACTTGTGCAGGATCAGGGGCGTTGATTTTTTTAAATGATAAGGAGTCAAACTATGGGGAAGACATATTCACCTGAATGTGGTGTTTTCCCTCGAGGTTAATATTTAACCCCAAACGCTGATACAAGATTGCTCAGAATATTGGCTTCTTCCCTTTATTATTTGGAGAAAAGTCCAACCACAACCGCGTGATCACTCGTATGACGGATTGCATCATCATACCGGTATTCTATGTATTCCACTCTCCATGACTTATGAGCATACACATGATCATATCTCCGACAAGTCTTTCCGGTAATGAAAGATGTAGCGAGAGGGTTCTTATCTTCAACTTCCCCCTGTGAGAGCAGATATTGCACCAACGCATCTTGAAGATTGTGGGAAGGCTTGGCTCCCATCAATAAGGCGGCTTTTGTTCCCCTGTCCCGATTATCATAGAATTCTCGTTTTTCAGCAAAGAGGCTATCAATACGTGGTTCATTCGCATCGAAGCACATGAAATCAATGTCCGGGTTTGCTTGTAGATGATCTGCCAAGGATGCGAAGTTGCTAGATTTTGCCTTCTTGTAGTCCACTCCGGTCAGGCTATGAAAATTCAGGATCCTGATTTTTTCTTGGTTAAGGCAAAACGTTGCATCGAGCGCCCTTTCAGGAAAGACAGACCGATCGACAAGTGAGCAGCTCACCCCGGTAAGGTTGAAACCAAAGATAGCAACACCAAGGGCTCTGTTTCGTCCCTCATGTGTACCTCTTGGTCTCAGATGGAGGCTGTAATACATAGCGTCTGCAGGCAGGGTGGTTTTGAGTACTTGGAAACTAGATTCAATGACTTCTTGGAGACAAATGATGAAAGGCTTATCATTGAGGATGCATCCAGTAAGGTACCTCGCAATTTCATCCGGATCCGAGTGAGCTGAGATATTCCATTGAATTACTTGAAGCTGCATGGCTTATTCCTAAAGGGTTTTGTTCCTACCCAAGTCTAACACTATTGTTTTCCCCTGCGCAATGACGGCTTTGATTTTAGAATAAATCTACATATCGTACAGCAAGCAATTGGATGCCCATGCTGCTCGAAGGCTCCTTGGAGTCTCAATATCTTCCGGACGCAAATTAGGAATTTACCGAGAGAAGTGTGAAGAAAGTAAAGCGATAGTGAGTTGACTCCTATGATATCCTTTGCATCTCTCTCTCAAGATAATATACTGATTCCTCGCTTGAGAATTCTTGAGCATCAACCATATCCTTCTTAATATTATCTACAACTTCAAGCAACGCATTGATTTCTCTTTCTGGTATCTCAATCAGCTTTAGATCATCTATTCCAATTTCGGGTCAATCACTTTTCCTGTGGGATTGGCCAAAGCTGTCAAAGTATAGAGAATCGAGAACTTCAGAGGATCTGAAGATGATTGCATAAGGAAGGGCCGTCCCTATAATGTTTAGTTACCACACTCAACAGAAAAGGAAGACAGCCCCATATGCACTCTATCACATTGCCTTCATCATTGGTAGGCTTCCACAATTACAAGACGGAAATCGTAACGACTGCATCCAATCGAGAGATGTACCTGCTCCATGGGGAGCTCAAGGGCAGTGCCGAGGATTGCCTGTGTCCATTGTGCGGAAGCTCGATGCACATCCATGACCGCTGTGAGGTCACCCTGAGGCATCTGTGTTTCGGAGACAAGCTGAGCTGTCTGAGGTTCTCCAAGCTCCGGTATTATTGTCCGCGATGCGGTCATAGCCACATGCAGGCCGTCCCATTCCAGGCCCAGGGGCACCGCATCAGCTGCGAGTTGTTGAACTACACCAGGGACCTGCTCGCCTATGGCTTTACCAACAAGGAAGTTGCATACATCACCGGCTTGGGAAAGAACACCGTCAAGGACATCGACCTAGAGCGGCTGAAAGATAAGTACACCGTGGACGGAGAGCGGCTCATCCAGCCCGAAAGGCAGGCCAGGTTCCTGGGCATTGATGAGTTCAAGCTCCACGACGGGCACAAGTATGCAGTGGTCATCATAGACATGGAGACCGGCCACATCCTGTGGCTTGCCCACGGAAAGAAGAAAGCCACGGTATACTCGTTCATCGAGCACGTGGGCAAGGAGTGGATGAAAGGGGTGGATGCAGTCGCCTGCGACATGAACAGCGACTTCCAGGAGGCCTTCGAGGAAAAGTGCCCCCACATCCAGGTGGTCTTCGACTACTTTCATATAGTAAAGAACTTTAATGACAAGGTGGTCGGGGAAATCCGCAAGGATGAACAGAAAAGGCTTCTGGCTGAGGGAAACACCGAGGCTGCCAAGTCCTTGAAAAAGAGCAGATATATCCTCACCTCCTCAAAGCAAACCCTTATGAAAAAGGACGAGGAAGCAGAGAAGGGGAAAATCCTTTCCAAATCCAGCTCGCTCTTCAGCAAAGAGCCTGTGGTCAGGAAAGGAGGCCATATGGACAGATATGAAGAGCTGATCAGGCAGAACAAGCTGCTGTTCACCCTGGACTTGATCAAGGAAAAGCTCTCTGAAGCCTACAAGATGACCGATGAACATTCCATGGCCTTGGCCATCTCGGACATCATGGACATGTGCATGGCTACCGGCAACAAGCACCTGCTCTGGTTCCGAAGGCTGCTGGACAACCACTTCAAGGGTATCATCGCCCATGCAACCTACAATATCTCTGCAGGCAAGATTGAGGGCATCAACAACAAGATCAAAACCCTCAGGAGACAGGGGTACGGTTACCCGGATGACGATTATTTCTTCCTCAAGCTCTTCGATGCCAGTAGGAAAGTCTATGTCAGGAACCCTGCGGCTGAGAAAATCCCACAAGATTTATGATTGAGCCAAAAATCGACTTCTCCGACATACCGGAGATGACCGATGCACAGCTGTCCCAGTTGCAGCCTTCGCACGTGCGAAATCAGGCAAAACCTATGCATCGTGAATTGCCCAGGAGCTTGGGTAGGGAAATCGGCTCTACGGAAGGGAATGACTGAGGCCTCTCACTCGCCAATGATCTTAATCAGCACGCGCTTGGTTCGCTTCCCATCGAACTCATAGGAGAAAATTTGCTCCCAGGTACCGAAATCAAGCTTTCCCTTGGTTATTGCCACCACACTCTCTCGTCCCATGATGGTGCGCTTGAGGTGTGCATCGGCATTGTCCTCATATCCGTTGTACCGATACTGGCTGTACGGTTTTTCCGGAGCCAACTTCTCCAGCCACACCTCGTAGTCTTGATGCAGCCCGCTTTCATCGTCATTGATGAAGACGCTTGCGGTAATATTCATGGCATTTATCAATACCAATCCCTCCTGGACGGTGCTTTCTTGGACAGCTTGTTGTACGAGATGCGTTATGTTCACCAAGGCCCTGCGTGAAGGTAGATGGAAAGACAACTCTTTACGAAAACTTTTCATGCTCTATGCTCCTCCGTTCATGATATAGGATAGAAAAGGAACGATACGTGGTCAAATGATGCGAATAAGAAGCCTGTAAGTATTTATTATATTCCTATATTCACATTAAAAAGCTGTATAAAATTACAAACTATGCAAATTACTTATTGTAATAACTATAGATACCTTGCTTTATTCATTTCTCGGGTTTAGTATGCTTACAGTGGTCTTCTGGAATATATTACAGCATCCATTGGATGTTTCATGGTATAGATGCAAGTTTTTCGTGCACTGTCCCCGTTTTTTCCCAAGGAGGTCCTCATGAGCGATCGACACACCGCGATCCAAGCAATCGTAGCGTCCCATCGTACCGAGCGTGGAGCACTACTTTCCATTCTGGAAGCAGTCCAGCGCAGCAGCGATCACAACTACCTCAGCAAGGAGGAGTTGGTCCTGGTTGCAAAGGAGCTGGAAGTACCCCTTTCGACAGTCTATTCAGTTGCCACCTTCTATGCATTTTTCAATCTTAAACCGCAAGGCGAGCATGTAATCACTGTCTGCAGGGGGACGGCTTGTCATACCCGTGGTTCCAAGCCGTTGCTTCTGCAGGTTCTCAAGCAAATGAACCTTCAGCTTGATGAAGAGGGGACTGCCACCACCGACGATGTACGGTTCACCGTCCACACCGTGGCGTGCTTCGGCCAATGTGCGCTGGCTCCGGTCATTGCCATTGATTCAGTCATCCATTCCCGCGTGACGGAGCAAAAGCTCAGTCAGATGTTGCAATCGCTTCTCGAAGGCAAGGAGGTCTCATGAACAAACTATTGGACAGGCTCCAGCTCGAAGGCGGACAGAGTATGTATCCAAGCCACCCCGGCATCGCAGTAGGGATGGGGACGTGCGGAATCGGAAGTGGTGCCGCACAGGTATACGCTGCATTCAAGGAAGAGAAGGAGAAGCGGAATCTGGCAGTAAGCCTGCGCAGTGTAGGCTGCTTCGGCTGCTGCAGCGAAGAGCCTTTGGTCTCGCTCCAGCTTCCAGGCAAACCCTTGGTGTGGTTGTCCAAGGTAGAGGTTTCCGATGTCCCGCTTATTCTCGATGATCTGGAGCAAGGTACCTATTATAAGCCGAAGGCCTTGTGCAGGATCACCGAATGGGATCACCATCTGGCGTTTCACACCTACGGGGAGGGCTTTGAAGAACTTCCTCATTGGCATGAAGTGCCCTTCTTCCATGCACAAAAGAAATTGGTGCTGCGTGATGCCGGCCTCATCGACCCTGCAAACATTGCAGAGTATGTAGCCGTCGGCGGGTATCGATCGTTGGAGAAAGTCTTGGGAGGAATGAGCAGGAGCGAAGTGCTGGCGGAAGTGAAGGACTCCAAGCTTCGAGGACGCGGAGGGGCGGGCTTCCCCACTGCGCTCAAATGGGAGATGATGGCCAAGGAACCCAGCGAACCGAAGTTCCTCATCTGCAATGCCGATGAAGGCGACCCCGGTGCCTATATGAACCGCAATGAGATGGAAAGCGATCCTCACATGCTTATCGAAGGCATGCTCATCGCAAGCTATGCCACCGGTGCCCAGGAGGGAATCATCTACGTACGCGCCGAATATCCTCTGGCGGTGGAGCGACTTCGCATCGCCATCGACCAAGCCTATCAAGTGGGGCTTCTGGGTAACAATATCCTGGACCGCAAGTTCAGCTTCAACCTCTCTGTTGTGGAAGGGGCGGGCGCGTTTGTCTGCGGTGAGGAAACAGCCCTGATCGCCTCTCTGGAAGGAAATGCGGGAAGAGCGAGGGTAAAGCCTCCTTTCCCCGCCCAAAAAGGGTTCATGGGCCGTCCGACCACCATCAACAACCTGGAGACATGGTGCAACATACCCCTGATCATCGCCAAGGGAAGCGCCTGGTTTGCCAGGATCGGCAAACCCTCCAGTCCGGGAACCAAGGTGTTCTCCCTGGTGGGAAAGGTAAAGAACACCGGCTTGGTCGAACTGCCGCTCGGCGAAAAGCTTACCACCCTTGTCTATGAAGCAGGAGGCGGGCCTGTCAACGCCAACAAGAAGATCAAGGCAGTGCAGAGCGGCGGTCCCTCCGGTGGATGCATCCCCGCACGACTGTTCAACAGCACCATCGATTATGAGAGTCTGGGAGCGCTGGGAGCCATCATGGGATCGGGGGGGATGGTGGTCATGGACAGCGACAACTGCATGGTCGACTCCGCCCGGTATTTCTTGGAATTTACGACCAAGGAGTCCTGCGGGACCTGCACCCCATGCAGGGAGGGCCTGAGCCAGGCCCTTGGTCTGGTATCGGGGATTTGTGAAGGGAAGGGCAAGGAGGAGGACCTGGAGACACTCAAGGAGCTGGGCCTGCACATCAGCGACACCTCCCTCTGCGGCCTGGGTCAATCGGCGATGAACCCGGTCATCACCACCCTCAACTATTTTCCCGAGGAGTATGAGAGCCATATCAAACGAGGCAAGTGTGAGGCTGGAACCTGTGAAGCCCTGGTGGAGGAGCTTTGCTCCAACTCCTGTCCGCTTGCCATGCGAATCCCCTCATACATCGCACTCTTGAAGGAAGATCGTCTGGTTGAGGCCTTTACCTCCACCTTGGAGGACAATCCCCTGCCGGGCACCTTGGGCCGCATCTGTCACTTCCACTGCCAGATGCGCTGCAGGCGTGACGACTTGGACGGGCCCGTGCATCAGGGAGAGCTGCATCGCTACCTTGCCGATACCCTCTACAAGATGGGCCAGGAGCAGGATGTGTATCAGGCGCTTCTGGACAGAATGCCCACTCAGACCAAGAAACGCATATCGATAGTAGGGGCGGGACCCGCCGGACTGTCTGCGGCCTTCTACCTCAGGAGGCTGGGCCATGAGGTGACTGTCTACGACGAGCACCGGAAGGCTGGAGGCGTGTTGCGCTACGGTATTCCCAACTACCGACTGCCCAAGGAGGTGTTGGAAAAGGAACTTGAACTTTTCTCTACCCTCGGCGTCAACTTCGCCTTGGGCAAAGCCCTCGGTCGTGATGTACAGCTGGCCGCACTGCAAGCCGATAGTGATGCGGTGATTCTCGCCTTGGGCTCCTATCACCATGCAACACTGGATCTACAAGGAAGTGAAGGACCGGGGTACCTGCAGGGTACCGAGGTTCTCAGGCTCCTCAGTGAAGGACAAGAAGCCGATGTGGGAAGCCGGGTGGTGATTCTTGGAGGCGGCAATGTCGCCATCGATGTTGCCCGTTCTCTGTGGAGATTGGGTTGCCAGGTAACCGTAGCCTACCGTCGCGGAAGGGATGAGATGCCTGCCAACCGCAGTGAGATCGAGGAAGCGTTTGCGGAAGGCATTAATTTTGTGTTCGACGTGGCCCCCTCGCAGGTTCTGCGTGATTCCGGGGGCCGGATACAGGGTCTTGAAGTGCATCATCTCCAGCTGGGTCCGTATGACCTCAGTGGAAGAAGACAGCGGACGGAGAGTGCACAGAAAAGCGTTCTTGGCTGTGATACGGTAATCGTAGCCATAGGAGAGCGTGTCGATACCCCGTTGCTGACAAGGCTGGGACTTGCCGTTTCCAAGTATGGATACCTTGAGGCGACCCACTACGGCTACAAGACGAACCTTGAGAACGTCTGGGCGATCGGGGATGTCGTCACCGGACCCTCGACAGCCGCCCAGGCCATGGGGCAAGGCAAGGAAGTGGCACGCATCATCGACCAAAAGTTGATGGGCATCGACCGCTTTGCAACACTTTTCACCACGTTCAGCTACGACAATACGGTGGGGAAAACGCTCTATGAGGGGAAGGCCATCAATGCGGTGAAACTTGCACCCAAGGATCGCCGGCTCTCGTTTGCCGAGGTGAATCGTGGGTATACCGGCCGACAAGCCCGCATGGAAGCCGCACGGTGTCTGCGCTGCGATATCAAAATTCAGGAGGTGAGCAATGGATGAGCAGATGATCAGCTGTACCATCGATGGGAAAACCGTCACCGTGGAAAGAGGAAGCCGCATTCTCGATGCCTGCGAGCGTGCCGGCATCAAGATTCCAACGCTCTGTTACCTCAAGGATGTGAACTCTCACGGCTCCTGCGGCGTGTGCATGGTGGAGGTGGAGGGCGCCAAACGCTTGGTTCGCTCTTGCATGCATACCGTTATGCCGGGCATGGTGATCCATACCCATACCCAACGGGTCCTGCATGCCAGAAAGCTCAATCTTGAATTGGTGTTGGCCAATCATCCGCTTCTCTGTACGTCCTGTGAACGCAATCTCAATTGTGAACTGCAGGCACTGAGTCAGCAGCTGGGCGTCCGCACAAGCCGGTTTCCTCGGACCAAGAAGAAATTCGAGGAGGTTGACGTCACCTCTGCATCCCTCATCCGCGATCCCAATGCCTGCATACTCTGCAATCGCTGTGTACAGGTGTGTGCCACGATGCAGTCGGTCTCTGCCATCCAGATGGTGGGACGCGGACTGAAAACGAAGGTTGCAACCTTCTACGACGAAGGATTGGGCAATTCAGTCTGCACCAATTGCGGACAGTGCTCGCTTGTCTGCCCGACCGCAGCCATTACAGAGAAAAGCCACGTCCAGCAGGTCTTTGATGCACTTGAAGACCCCTCGTTGGTGGTTTTGGTGCAAACCGCACCCGCCATCAGGGTAGGGCTCGGAGAGGCGATGGGCCTGGGAGAGGGAAGCCTGGTGACCGGCCAAATGGTCAGTTCCCTCAGGGCCTTGGGATTCGACAAGGTGTTCGACACCCAGTTTACAGCCGACTTGACCATTATGGAGGAAGCCTACGAGTTGATTCATCGACTCACCCATCAGGGGCAGCTTCCCATGATAACCAGCTGCTCGCCGGGGTGGATCAAGTTCATCGAAACATTCTACCCCGAGCAGGTAGGTCATCTCTCCTCCTGCAAGTCACCCCAGCAGATGTTCGGAGCCATCGCCAAGACTTTTTATGCCGAGCAGGCAAACCTCGATCCCAGAAAGATACGGGTGGTTTCGATCATGCCCTGCACGGCAAAAAAGTTTGAAGCCGGGCGCAGCGAAATGGACAGCTCCTTTGCGTATTGGAAGGAACGACTCAATCTATCGGAGGAAGAACGCTTCTGTGATGTTGATTGGGCCCTCACCACCCGGGAGCTGGCCAAGATGCTCAAGCAGGCAGGCATAGATTTTGCCGGTTTGGAAGCGTCCGAGTTTGACGATCCCTTGGGAGCTTCCACGGGAGGTGCGGTTATTTTCGCCTCTTCAGGAGGGGTGATGGAAGCCGCCTTGCGGACAGCTGTGGAGAAGTTGACCGGAAATGTACTAAAAGAGGTCGAGTTCGCCCAGCTTCGTGAGCGGAAGGGAATCCGTGAAGCCGCCCTCAAGCTCGGCGAGAGCACGATCAAGGTGGCGGTGGCCAACACCTTGTCCAACGCCAGGGTTCTACTCGACCAGATCAAGGCCGGTACCAGCCCGTATACCTTCATCGAGGTGATGACCTGCCCCGACGGCTGTCTTGGCGGCGGGGGCCAGCCCATTCCAACCACCGCCGATATCCGCCTCAAGCGGGCGCAATCAATTTATGAGGAGGACCGCAACAAGCCGATTCGAAAGTCCCATGAGAACCCGGCAATCCAAGACTTGTATGCCCGTTTTTTGGACCAGCCGTTGTCGCCGATGAGCCACCACCTGCTGCATACAACTTACACCAAGCGGGTGGTGTATCCGCTTGATTGACTTGTGGGAAGGTGCTTGAGAAGAAAGAGTAGATAGAGTGCGGAAATGCCGATGATACACAGCAGCAGAAGCGCTTCTCTGCTGCTGTGCAGTACGGTTATGGTTCCACCGATATTGAAGAGAATGTGAAACAGAATGCCGGGGATGAGGTTCCGGGTCTCCACAACCAGAAGGGCCAGGACCAGGCCGATGGCGATGGCCCCGGCTATTTGGGCGACAAGCTCGAGCGCTTGGTATCCGCGAAAGATGTTTACGATGTGGCCGAGGCCGAAGGTGATGCCGCTGATGATCACAGCCCGCCGCCTGCCTTTGTCCTGTTCAATGGCCTCAAGCAAATACCCACGGAACAATAGTTCTTCCAGATACCCGACGTTTGCCATCAGCAGTACGGCTATCAGGATGTCTCTAAAACTAAGGGAGGATTCGACTCCTCCAAGGTAGGCAATGACGACCAAGGCTCCTAGCGGCAGATAATACAAGACTGTTTTTGCTTCGCTTTTGGAAAAGATGTCAAAACCCATAGGTATTCTGGTTTTCGAATAGAAAAAGAGCACTACTGACAAGACGGTCAGCAGAAGGCTGGTAGAGAGGTTGGGAATGCCTCCCATGGCGTCTCCGATGTTGACGATGAGGATGTACAGGGCAATCCACACGAGTGCATGTGCGACGGGTTTTGTTTCCAAACTGCGATTCATAGGTGACTCCTTTTGGTGAGGCAAGGCGACGGGATGCATGAGGGTTTTTATATAGCATACGTTATATAACAATCGTAATGCATTGTATGAATCAGCAGTCGGAAGGTCAATACACAAGGAGGAAAAGCCGTCCAAATTTTTCACTTTGCCGATTGGGATGCTCCTGTGCATATGGTATACTCAGGATTCTGGAGGCAGTATGAGAATTCTGGCATGTGCAGACATCCATATGGGCAGAAAGCCTGTATTGGCGCAATCGGGTCATAGCAGTTGGGATGCCATCATAGAGAAAGCCCTCAGTCTTGCAGTCGATGTGGTTGTACTGGTCGGTGATGTGGTGGAACAGGAAAAAGCCTGGCTTTCGGTATACGGCCCCTTGCTCAAAGGATTACAGACGCTCAAGGAAGCGGGTATCAGGGTCATCGGCGTGGGGGGCAATCATGACTGGAATATCTTTCCCCGCCTGGTGCAGGACAGCGATGCCATCACGATCCTCGGCCTCGGCGGCAAATGGGAGAGCCTGGACATCGGGTGTGTCCGATTTCTTGGCTGGTCGTTTCGCTCGAGCCACGAAGAAGCCAATCCTCTGAAAGAGTTCCCAAGCGACCTGCCCAATCCCTCACTCATAAACCTGGGCTTGCTGCATGCCGACTACGGCACCGCGCTCTCTGCCTATGCGCCGGTACAGGAACAAGACCTGCTTCATAGCGGCGTAGACCTCTGGATGCTTGGGCACATCCACAAGAAAGGCAGGGTCGGAGCAGCCAAGGCATACTACTGCGGCTCCCCGTACGCCCTCGATGTGAATGAGATGGGTGGGCATGGCCTCTATCTCTTGGAAACGGAAGAAGACCTGCACTTCAAAGAGCCGCTCTTCATTCCTCTCTGCCCGTATCGGTATGAGACGTGTTGCATAGACGTCAGCGGCATCGCGGATGCCGATGGAATACAGAAACAACTTACCAAGAGCATCCGCCTGTGTATACAGGAGCTCAAGTATGAAGGGACACTCTTTGTGAAGGCTGTCTTCACCGGCACACTCGCTCTTTCTCTCAACCTTGACCAGATCATGCAAAAGGTGGGGGACGACGATGTCTTCTTCATAGAAGAACAAGGTGTTGTCGCCTACCTGCTCGATCGCTATGAGGACCAAACCGAGCTCGCAATCGACTTGCAACAGCTGTCGATGGGAAGCGGGCCCGATGCCCTGCTTGCCAGAAAATTGCTCGATCCGATTCAGTTGGACCGATTGGCGAGGCAGTACCTAAGTCTCGACGAAGAGAGCTGCAACAGCTCGGCGTACAGCAGGCTGGACAGCTCGAGCCTGAGTTTGGAAGAAGCTGCAAACCTGGCCAGGCAAGCCGGCATGCGGCTGTTGCAAGCGATGGTTGTGCAAAAAGAAGGAGAACGATAATGGGGAAACAGCATCAGTTCACTTCGTTCTCGCTCTTTCGTGCACCCGGCTTTCCCAGCCATACCTTCCCGGATTTGCTCTCCCTCCACAGCGGTCTGAATGTCGTCCATGGACCAAACGGAGTAGGCAAGACCACAATGGTTCGGACCATGCGCTGCTTGTTGTTCGCATCCGACTGCCCGAAAAACCTGGAAGCAGAGGCTCATTTGGACTCGGGAGGGCAGAAGTGGCATCTGAGCCTGTCACAGGGCAAGCTCGTACAGAAGCGCCTCGATACCGGTGAAGAGACCCGCCTGCCGGGACGAAACGATGAGTATGCGGATGCCTACTGGTTCCCGTTGCACGAGCTTTTGGAAGCTGAAGGCTCGCAGAGTGTATTTCTCCAAGCCATCCAACGAGAGATGCAAGGCGGAATCGACCTTCAGCTTGCACTGCGGCAAGCCAAAGGCATTGCAGCGTTTTCCAACGGAAGAATTGCGCTTGCCAAGAGTGTTGCTGATGCGTATAAAGCTTATGATGAGATTCGAACGGAGTTGCAGGCCAACGTCTCGCTGAAGACCGACATCTCCCATCTTGAGAGTGAGCTGTCTCGTCAGCCTGCCATGCAACAAACCTCTGTTCGATTGAAATTGGTGCAGGCATATCTTGAGACGCTTGATGCGAGACGGGCTCTGCTTGCTGACTTGCAGGGGTATGACGGCAGGCTTGCCCTGCTGAATGAGCATACGCTCAAGGATGCCCAAGCATTGCAGGCAGCCTTGGACCAGGCCGATGAAGCGGTGAGACAGCGGCTGGCCGCCATCCAGGTCGACCAAGCGGCTTTGGACAACCTCAACCTCGATCCCGAATTCCTGGATAACCCCAACTTTATACAGGTCGTTACCGCCAGGATCGATGCAATCAAGGAATTTGAAAGCCAGGTACGCTCCCAAGAAAAGGAACTGCAGAGTGCCAAGACTGCTTTGAAGGTGTGCGAAGAGCAATTGTCCTGGCTGGTGAGCCAGGTCCCGGACCAAGGCAATCTGGAACGTATGGTGGCAAAGCTGGCCAAGCTTGCTCATAGTTGCGAACCGCTTCGTTGCAATCTTGCAGCCTCAGAAACCCATGTCCGGCAACTGGGGGAAATGGTCGATGTCGATCTGCAGGAGAAAGAGAAGCTTGAAGCTTTGAAAACAACGCTGCTTCTTTGCATCGAGACGCTTGGCAACGTGAACTCCATGCCGAAAACCAAGCCTCACTCCGGCAAAGTACTGCTTCTTGGAACAATCGCCCTCTCATTTTTTGGATCGCTGCTATCCATTGCCATTTCTCCGGTGTTCGGCTTGCTCGGAACCTTGGCTGTCGCCCTATTCGGGCTGCTCTTTTTAAGGCACAAACCCAATGAAGAGTACCAGTCCCTTCAAGCTTTGCTGGCTTCCTATCAAGCCCGGCTGGAAAAGCAGCTGGGCTCATTCACGCTTGATTCCTTCGATATAGCGGGTATTGCGGGCCTGCTTCGGAACGTTCTTGCAAGGATGGCCGAACTGGAGCGCATGGAAGGGGAGAATGAGAGGCGAAGAAAGGCCAAACAAACCTATGAGCAGGCCAAAGCCGCATATGAGGTGTGGCTTGACGAATGGGAGGAAGCAAGCAGGACGCTCAACCTTACCGAGGAGCCGAATCTGCAAGGATCCCAGTTCTTTCATCTGTCTCCTCTCCTCAAGGATTGGGTGCACGCAGTCAGTGCCTATGATCAGGCTGTTGCACATGAGCAGCAGGCAAGGGGCCGGCTCCAAGCTGCGGCCTCCGATTTGGCACAGCTGTGCAGGTTGCAGGAGACCGAGGTTGTCGATATCACAGCCGGGGCGCAACAGCTGATACAAACCATCCAAAGTGCATCCAAGCTTCATGACCGCTTGAAAAGCCAAAAGGAGTTGCTTGCACAGGAAGAACAGAGACAGGGCAGATCTGCATCGGATTTGCAGCAACTGTTTGAACGACTCCGGCTTACCGTCGGAGACTTGCAGAGTCTTGAGAACCTGCAGAGCCAGTATGAAAAGTATCGTGAGTTTGAAGATCAAAAGCGTGTGTATGAGCAATCACTGAATGCATATCAGCCGGAAATAGTTGAGTTTGCTGCAAGCACCACACTGCACGAAGTCTCTGGTATGCTCGCCGATACTCAGGCCGAGCTTGTGCATCTGGAGGATCTGCGTGAAGAATACGGGAGAAAGCGGGAGCGGTATGATTCGTTGTGCTCAGATACCAAGTTGGAGGAAGCCCTGCTCAGGTACGAGCAGGCCAAGGAGGCCTTGGAGGCCCAACGAAGAGAGGAAGTGCACCAGCGCATGGTGTACACCCTCTGTGAGGAGGTGAAGCAAGAGTCGGAATCGAAGCATGTGCCGCAGGTGGTCCGTCGTGCAAGTTCATGGTTGCTGCGCATCACGGCAAACCGGTTCTCACTGGCCATGGGCAAGGGAACCTTCACTGCCTTGGACACTGCATTGGGCCGAAGTTTCTCCCTGACGGAGCTCTCAAGCGGTACCCGGGTCCAACTGCTCTTTGCGGTGAGAATGGCTTTCCTGGAGATGCTGGAAAGCGGGGGTGAGTATCATTTCCCCGTCTTCTTTGACGAACTGATGGCCAACAGCGACGACCAGAGGTCTTTGGCGATCGCAGAGGCCATTGTTGAGATTTCCAAGGACCGGCAGGTCTTCTATTGCACCGCACAACTGGATGAGGTGACCAAGCTCAAGGATGTGGCAAAGGGGGAGTTGCAGGTGATCGGGTTGGAGGACGAAAAGCGCAGCTACCGTATCCAGCAAAGTCCCTTCTCCGCGGTGAAGGTGGAGGTAATGCCCCTCATCGAACCGCTTGCAGATTATCAGGAGTATGGCAGGGCTCTGGGGATTTCAGCACCCCTCTTGCATGATCCGATCGGAAGTCTCAGCAGTTGGTACCTGTGCAGCGACAGCCAAGAGTTGCATCACCTCTTGGAACGGGGGTTTTCCCTTGCCGGTCAAGCCGCCCGGGTGGGTGAGCCTTATCAGGATCGCTTTTCCTTGATGGCCCAAGCCCAGGCATTGGCGAGAACCGGCAGGCCGAAGGTCCTTACTGTATACGATGTTTCGGACGAAGCCTTGAAACTGAATCGCAGTGCTGCATACTACGAGAGCCTGCAGGTCTTCCTGCAGGAAGAACGCAGGACAGGAAACGATGTGCTTGCTGCCATCGACGCAAGGGTGGTCAAAGGTTTCAGGGATGCTGCGAGGGATGCTCTTGCCGCCTACTTGTTCGAAAAGGGTTTCGCCACCGATGAGGCTTCCTATCCGATTGCACAGATTCTGAGCAGACTCTGTTTCTCCAATCCCGAGCTGCGTGTGGACAGCGAAAGCTACCGGCTTGTACAAAGGTACCTGTTGAGTCTGGATATCGAGAATTAAGGTTCCTTTTTCCTTGACTTTGGCGTATACTACGCCCCATGTATCGATCCACCATCCGCGCCTGTTATTTGGGCAACTTCATCGGGGCTTTGACCTGCAACCTTGCCCCGCTTTTGTATGTGACGTTCATGCATGAGTTCGGTATCACCTTCGAGCAGGCTGGAAGGTTGACGTTGCTTAACTTTTTCACCCAGATAGTGGCCGACTTGGCTTTCAGCCGCCCGGTGGACAAATGGGGGGTGAGGCCCTTCATCACCCTGGGCCACTTTCTGGCTTTTATCGGATTCATTTTGTTGGCATCCGCCCCAAAACTATTTCCAGCAAACCCTTACGTCGGCTTGATGGTTGCAACGGTCATCTACTCAATTGGCGGTGGCTTGTTCGAACTCCTCCTCAGTGCAATCGTCCAGGCCATCCCCAATGACTCGAAGGAGAAGGCCATGAGCCTGCTGCACTCCTTCTATGCATGGGGCTTCATCGTCGTCGTTGTCGGGACCACCTTGATGATCAAGGTGCTGGGACGCAGCAACTGGCCGATTCTGGTGCTTATCTGGTCGGTCTTCCCGCTGATCAACTTCTTCAACTTCCTCCGTGTTCCCCTCGCTCCCGCAATCAGTGAGGAAAAGCGTACGAAAATTCGGGAACTGCTCAGCTCGCGTTATTTTCTATTCGTGATATTGGGAATTGCCGTAGGCGGTGCTACCGAGGTCTCCATGTCGCAGTGGACCAGTGCGTTTGTAGAGGCCTCCTTGGGGCTGCCCAAGGAAGTCGGCGATCTTTTGGGGCTCTGCTTGTTCGCCCTCCTCTTGGGCTCCATCCGTGCTGTCTATGGATCGTGGGGCGACAAGTTTCCTCTCTATAAAGCCATGCTTTTCGGCAGTGTGCTCTGCATTGCCTGCTACTTGATTGCCGCATTCAGTCCGTTGCCCGTCATCAGTCTTGTCGCTTGCATTTTTGCAGGGCTCGGCAGCGGTCTCTTGTGGCCGGGTTCGGTCGTCAATGGTGCCAATCGCTTTCCCTATGCAGGCTCTTCTCTCTTTGCCTTTCTTGCCGCCGGAGGTGATGCTGGGGCTGCTTTCGGTCCCTGGCTCATAGGCCTGACTGCAGATGTGGCCCCTTCGTTGGTGAAAGTGGCTCCGTGGCTCAAGCATTTGACTTTGGAGGAATCGGCGCTCAGAAGCGGCATGCTCATCGGATCCATCTTCCCCATCCTGATGGTGATTTTCCTTACGAGGATGAAGAAACAGGAGGCAAGGTAGCCCGGTTCTTTACCAAGGCCAACATCTCATCGGCTGACCGGAGCCTGCGGCTGATGTCCCTGGCAAGGTTGAGTATGAGCATGGTGTAGGTCTTCAGGTTTGCCTGGGAAATCTTGTACATGTCCTTGTTTGACAGGGTGATGATTTTGGTTTCTGTCAGGCTGACAACCGAAGCGGCGCAGCTTTGGATGTCGATGAGTTCCATTTCTCCAAACGAGTCTCCCTTATGCAGGGTGGTGATGATTCTGCTCTGCTTTTTGTTTGACTCTGATTGTCGGACGACGGCAACCTCTCCTTCGACGATGAAGTGCACGCTGTTGTTGCTCTGACCCTGTTGAAGGATTGTTGTGTTCTGAGGATAGGTATGCTCTTGTAAAAAACTCTTGATCAACAAGAGTTCCTCGTCAGAAAGCCCCCCGAACATGCTGTGTTTGCAGAGAAATTCATTCTCTAATGTGCATTCGCTCATGCCTTATCGTACAGGCGTTGAATTGCATACGCAAGTTTTTTGCCCTCAATTCGTCAATAAAAAGCAAACAAAGGGAGAGCGAGTCAGCCTTTATAGCTTCGCGTACATGTTTTTCATTGGACGTATCGAAAAAGGCGGGATACAGTACTCACAGAGTTCTGGCAAATTTACTGATACTGCTGTAGGAGGTCCACCCTGCTTATCTATTCAGTGCAAAACAGCGTACTCGGCATGTCGATCCTGTTGGTTCTCTTATATTTCTTCCTCAAGCAACACGGCAAGCTGGAACAAGCGGACCGTATGTTTCTCGCCCTTTGGGCAAGCAATTTTGCTTTGCTGGCATTGGAGCTTTGTGTGGATATTTTGGGTATCTACCATCCACGTGCAGAGCTTGCCCCGCTTCTAACCTTGCTTACCTCCCTTTTCTATACCTTGAATGCAGCCCCCGGTGTTTTCTACTTTCTTTTCATCCAGTACATGATTGGAAACCGTGTCAGCAAGCAATTTGTTCTGTTGCTTTTACTGCCTTGCCTGTTCCTGGCAATACTGTCTTTTGCAAGTGCTTGGACTGGCTGGGTTTTTGTCATTGATGACTTGTCACGATACAGCAGGGGGCCGTACTTCTTTCTCACGGTTATAAACAACTATTTGTATCTGCTTTTCGGGCCGGTGTATCTGTTGCACCATCACGACCAACTGCAGAGAAAAATCTACAGTACGCTGTTGGTGTTTCCCTTTCCTGTCTTCATTGCAGGTCTTTTGCAGATACTGTTTTATGGCGTCGAGGTGCTGTGGATCAGTCTCACCATTTCTCTGTTGATTCTCTTCTTCAACGTGGAATCGAATCAGGTCAACCGCGATTATCTGACCGGGTTGTTCAACCGTAGATATTTTCAGAGAATGGCTGATCTTGCCTTCGCCAGAAAAAAGCCTGGAAAAACCCAGTGGGCTTGCCTTTTGGATATCAATGGTTTCAAAGTTATCAATGACACCTATGGTCATGCAAAAGGCGATGCAGCGTTGATTCAATTCGCCCGTTTTCTGGAACAAGTGGTTCCAAAGCATACAATCGTCAGTCGGTATGGGGGCGATGAATTCGCCCTTCTGACCTCGGCTCTGACAGAGAGGGAAGTGCTGCAAATTCTTGCGCGCCTTGAGCAAAAGCTTACCGAATTCAATGCATCGGGACGGATAGCCGATGCCATCACCGTAAGTGTAGGGTGTGCTCCTTTGCTGAGGGAAGATTACGAGAATCTCGACGCCTTCCTGCAACAGTTGGACTTGGGTATGTATACGGCAAAGCAGGAGAGCAAAAAACTAGACACTGATGGGCGTTCTGTAGTATTCCATCTCTGTAAATAACAAACATCTTGATATAGTTATGATTTTCATGGGTCAATCACTTTTCCTGTGGGATTGGCCAAAGCTGTCAAAGTATAGAGAATCGAGAACTTCAGAGGATCTGAAGATGATTGCATAAGGAAGGGCCGTCCCTGTATTGTTAAGTCACTA
>Ga0209718_1002202_pt1 | contig 19695 bp, 10 predicted proteins | sample AD_JPNAS1_MetaG_FD_184420 | JGI IMG/M metagenome (GOLD analysis project Ga0209718, IMG submission 184420) | Active sludge microbial communities of municipal wastewater-treating anaerobic digesters from Japan - AD_JPNAS1_MetaG (SPAdes) (version 2) | ecosystem: Engineered > Bioreactor > Anaerobic... | reverse complement strand
AAATGCCCTGCGGAGCCCGATCCTTGGGATGGTAGCTGAAGACGCGCTCGCCGTTGGCGAAAAGGGCGGCGGCGATGGTTTCTCCGGCCCGGGCGGAAATTGGACGGCCTTTCCAGGTCATGGCGACTTTTTCCGCGGGGCTTGGAGTGAGGATGGGGTGACGATCGATGCGAAAATCGCTCACGTTATCTCCTTAATCTCCCTGGCGCCGGATTCAGGCGGAATTAGTGTTTATTATATCACATTTCAGACATCTATGGGGCTCTCGCCGGCGTTAAAAAGAAAGAGCGGAGTACCAAAGAAAAAATATCAGGTCATTTCAGTCGATTGTGCCTCGGGGCTGACGTGTTCGTCCATGATTTCGCCGAAAGCCGTCCTTGTATCCGCGGGTCGAGAGGGATGGCCTATCCGAAAAAGCGGGGAGAAAAGGGTTTCTCTCAGGGGGAACCCCTATGATATGCTTTGCCTTCCGCCATGGGCCTTCTTGAAGTTCTTTTCGGCCGCCGTTTTCCCTTCAAGTTCGTGTACCACGAGGAATACTGGATGCTGAATACCGGGAAACATATCTTCCCGGTGAGGAAATACCGGATGGTCCATGAGCGGCTCGCCGCCTTGGGCGCCCGAAGGGAAAACTTCCTCAAGCCCGAGCCGGCTTCCTTCGAGGATCTTCAGCTCGTTCATTCGCTGAAATATCTCCGCAAGCTTCAGACCGGAAGCCTGTCGAAGGACGAGATCCAGGCGCTGGAATTGCCGTTTTCCGCCGAGCTGATCTCCTTTTTCCGGTTGAACGTCGGCGGCACGGTTCTGGCGGCCGAGCGGGCGCTCGACGACGGGCTTTGCATCCATCTCGGCGGAGGATTCCATCATGCTTTCGCCGACCACGGCGAGGGATTCTGCCTTCTCAACGACACGGCGGTCGCCGTTGAGAAGCTCCAGCGGGAGGGCCGGGTCGGCCGGGTGATGATCGTCGACTGCGACGTCCACCAGGGCAACGGGACGGCCGCGATCTTCGAAAAGCGGGAGGACGTTTTCACGTTCTCCATCCATCAAATGGACATCTACCCTTCGGAAAAAATGACCGGGACCCTGGATGTCGGGCTGTGGTCGGGAGACGGAGACCGGGCCTATTTGGAAGCGGTGCGGCGCCACTTCCCGAAGATCTACGAGGAATTCCCGCCGGACATCGTTTTCTACCTGGCCGGGGCTGATCCGCTGGCCGGCGATCAGCTGGGCGGCCTGGCCGTGACGAAAGCCGGGTTGCTGAGCCGCGACCGGATCATCATGGAGGGGGCTCTTCTGCGGAAAATCCCCCTCGTGATTCTGCTGGCCGGAGGCTACTCCCGGGATCCGGCCGAGACGACCGATGCCCATGTCAACACCGTCCGGACGGCGGCCGTCATGAAACGCCGGGCGGCCCGCCTGATCGCCCAGCGCGAGGCGGAAAAGCTCGACCGCCCCGTTTACCGGCCTTAGCCGCGAATGATGAAGCAGGCGATCTCGGTATTTTGTCGAGGGACGTTTTCTCGGTGCAACATATGGGCGATCTTGGCACGTCGTATAGGGAGTCATCTCTCAAGGGAATAAAAGTGAAACATCCTGTGCGAGGATAGCGAAGCGTTATTGAGATGCCGGATAACCAGGCGATGAGCTGACCTATAGAATGGATGGCAAACCCTCGATTTCTCACTATGCAGGTGATAAACTAATTAAGAGCGGGTCAAGGATTTGCCCCGCCGTGACAATTAAGGTGGGCTTCTATTACGGTTAGGGGAATCCGATTGACTCTCGAAGATCTTCAACCGAACGCGACTGTCCGCGGCATCCTTCCCGACACTCCGGTTACCGTTGTCAGCGTAGCCTGGCACGGATCGGACGCTTTGACTCTCGTGTATCGCGGCCTGGACGGCCGGGTCGCCGACGAGATCCTTTACCGGCACGACGAACCGCGTCTTGAAATCGTTAAGATGGGGCGGCCGTGGAGCTTCGACGGCGATGGAGAGCTCTTTCGCCTCGTCTCGGAAGCCCACCGCATCCGCTTGGCGCATCTCTTCGATCCCGTGCTCGCGGTGCACACGTCTCTGGTCGAACCGCTCCCGCACCAGATCACCGCCGTCTATGAGGCGATGTTGCCTCGGCAACCGCTGCGCTTCCTGCTGGCGGACGACCCAGGCGCGGGAAAAACGATCATGGCGGGTCTCTTCATCAAGGAATTAATCGCGCGCGGCGATCTCGAGCGCTGTCTCATCGTCTGCCCCGGCAGCCTGGCTGAGCAGTGGCAGGATGAAATGCACCGCCGCTTCCACCTGCCTTTCGAGATCCTTACCAATGACAAACTCGAAGCCGCCCGCACCGGCAACTGGTTCTTTGAGAACGATCTTGCGATTGCCCGGCTGGACAAGCTGTCGCGAAATGAAGATGTGCAGCACAAGCTTGGTGCCCCCGACTGCCGCTATGACCTGATCGTCTGCGACGAGGCCCACAAGCTTTCGGCGACCTTTTTTGGAGGAGAGATCAAGTATACGAAGCGCTACCGGCTGGGGCAGATCCTCTCCGGTCTTACGCGCCACTTCCTCCTGATGACCGCGACGCCGCACAACGGCAAGGAGGAGGACTTCCAGCTCTTCCTGGCGCTGCTTGACGGAGACCGGTTCGAGGGCAAGTTCCGCGACGGCGTCCATCAGGTTGATGTATCCGATTTGATGCGCCGCATGGTGAAGGAACACCTCTTGAAGTTTGACGGGACGCCTCTTTTTCCCGAGCGCATCGCCTATACCGTTCCGTATAAGCTCTCCAAGGCCGAAGCCCGGCTCTATAAGGAAGTGACAGAGTATGTGCGTGAGGAGTTTAATCGAGCCGAAGCACTCCAGAACGACAAACGAGCAGGGACGGTGGGATTCGCTCTCACCGTTTTGCAGCGGCGATTGGCCTCATCGCCGGAAGCGATCTATCAGTCGCTGCGCCGGAGACGCGAGCGGCTGGAGAAACGGCTGCGGGAGTTGGAGCTTCTTCAACGCGGAGCCGCGGCGCCCGAACCGGCTCTGACGGAGCCCGTGCTGGACTCCGATGACGTCGAAGATCTCGAGGAAGCCCCCGAGAATGAGATTGAGGCCGCCGAGGAAGAGATCCTCGACCAGGCCACGGCGGCCGCGACGGTCGCCGAATTGAAGGCGGAGATCATTACTCTCGGCCGGCTCGAAGCCCTCGCGGCCGATGTGCGCCGCAGTGGACAGGATACCAAGTGGCGGGAGCTTTCGAATCTGCTTGGCGAGATCTTCACCCCGGCGGGATTGGGTCGACGGATCGACGATCCGCCGGCGCCATACGGCGCCGGCACGATCCCGAAACCCATCCCTTCACCGCGCCAGAAGTTGGTTCTCTTCACCGAACACCGCGATACGCTCATGTACCTTGTGCATCGGATCGGCTCGCTTCTCGGCCGGCCGCAGTCGATCGTCTTGATACACGGCGGCATGGGACGCGAGGAGCGGCGCAAGGCCCAGGAAAAATTCCTCCACGACCCGGAGGTTCAAGTGCTGCTCGCAACCGACGCAGCCGGGGAAGGGATCAACTTGCAGCGAGCCCACCTGATGGTAAACTACGACCTGCCGTGGAATCCCAACCGGCTCGAACAGCGTTTCGGCCGCATTCATCGCATCGGCCAAACCGAAGTGTGCCATTTATGGAATCTTGTGGCTGAAGAGACGCGCGAGGGGGATGTCTACCGGCGGCTCCTGGAGAAGCTCGAAGAGGCGCGCCGGGCGTTGGGCGGACAGGTGTTTGATGTGCTCGGCAAGCTCCAATTCGAGGGCCGGCCGCTTCGTGATCTTTTAATCGAGGCGATCCGCTACGGGGATGAGCCCGAGGTCCGCGCCCGCCTCACGCGCGCCATCGAAAACGGAGTGGACCGTCCGCACCTTGAAGGCCTCATCGAAGAACGCGCTTTGGCCCATGACGCGATGGATTCGAGCCGCGTCGCCGGCATCCGAGAAGACATGGAACGTGCCGAGGCCCGCCGCCTCCAGCCGCATTATATCGAATCGTTCTTTCTCGAAGCTTTCAAACGGCTGGGAGGAACCGTCCGCCAGCGCGAGCCGCGCCGTTACGAGATTACTCACGTGCCGGCGCTTGTGCGTAATCGCGATCGTCAAATCGGGACGGGCGATCCCGTGCTGGCGAGATACGAGCGCGTCGCTTTCGAGAAGGAACTGATCGCTCCCCCGGGCCAGCCGTTGGCGGCTTTCGTCTGCCCGGGTCATCCGCTGCTCGATGCCGCGCTTGACCTGACGCTTGAGCGTCACCGCGATCTCCTCAAACGCGGCACGGTGCTGGTCGATGAACGCGACCCGGGCATGAAGCCGCGCGTTCTTTTCACTCTTGAACACGCCATCCGGGATGCGAGCTTTCTCCCGTCGGGAGAGCGCCGAACGATCTCGCGGCGCATGCTCTATGTCGAGATGGACGCCGAGGGGGGGATTTTCCATCCACAGTATGCGCCCTACTTGGATTACCGGCCTCTCGCCGATAGCGAACCAAGCGCCGGCGAATTGCTAGCTCATCCCGAGTGCGCCTGGATCTCGCGAGATCTGGAACAAAAGGCGCAGGAGTATGCCATCGCCCAGGTGGTTCCCGAACACATGGCCGAGGTGCGAGGCCGGCGCCTTGCCTGGATCGAGAAAACCCGCGCCGCGGTGAAGGATCGTCTGATCAAGGAGATTTCCTACTGGGATAACCGGGCCGAGCAGCTCAAGCTTCAGGAGCAAGCCGGCAAGGCGGGTGCACGGCTCAATTCACAGGAGGCCCGTCGGAGAGCGGATGATCTCCAAGTCCGTCTCGAGCACCGCCTGGCCGAGTTAAGCCGCGAGGCCCAGCTTTCGGCGCTGCCCCCGGTCGTCCAAGGCGGACTCGTCATCGTGCCGTTCGGTCTTGTCGCTGCGATGACCGGACGCGCTTCGGCCGCCCCGGCGGGACTCGTCGACACCCAGGCTTCCGCCGCCCGCGCCCGTGCCATCGTGATGGATGTCGAACGCGTCTTGGGTTACGATCCTTCCGACCGGGAGTTCGATAAGCTCGGCTATGACATTGAAAGCCGTGTCGTCTCCGGCCCGAACAAAGGCCGGTTGCGTTTTATCGAGGTGAAGGGGCGCGTGACCGGCGCGGATGTCGTGACCGTGACGAAAAACGAGATTCTGACGAGCCTCAACAAGCCGGAGGACTTCATTCTCGCGATGGTCGAATTTTTAGACGGCGGCCGCCACCGAGTCCGCTACCTGCGCCGGCCTTTCCGGAGAGAGCCGGACTTCGGGGTGACCAGCGTCAACTATGATTTCGCCGAACTGCTGGAACGGGCGGAGGAGCCGCGGTGAATGACGATCATACACGTTCCGGTCCAATGGCTGCGGAGGCTTCTGCGAAGCTGGACGGCGTAGCCGGCTTCGTAGTATTTTGCGTAGCATGAAGCTAGAGGACATTATCCGCCGGGCCTCCCAGCGTGAGCCTGATTTCGGCGTGACGAGCGTCAACTATAATTTTGCCGAATTGTTGGAACGGTCGGAGGATCTGCGATGACTTCTCTTATCGATTTGCTTGCATATCTCGAAATGCCCGAGGGACCCGGGATCGAGTTCAAATCAGCCGCCAGTGGTTTCCACTTTGAGGATCTCGTAAAGTATTGCGTTGCTATCGCCAATGAGGGTGGTGGGACCATCGTCCTTGGCGTCACTGATCAAAGACCGCGGAAGATCGTCGGAACACAGGCTTTTAAAGAACCCGGGCGCACTGAAGCTGGATTGTATGAGCGGCTTCATCAGCAGATCGCGGTCGAAGAGCATCGCCATGACGGCAAGCGAGTGCTGCTTCTGCGAGTGCCATCTCGTCTCTCTGGAACTGCCTGGCAATATAAGGGTTCATTCTGGATGCGAGCCGGCGATGCGCTGGTTCCTATGTCTGACGATCAGCTTCGCCGTATCCACGGCGAGACTGGTCCGGACTTTTCGGCAGAGCGATGCCCTGGCGCTCGTCTCGACGATCTGGATCCCGTGGCAATTGATTTCCTGCGTCGACTCTGGGATCGCAAAGTCCCCGGCCAGGACCTACTGACGCGGCCGGTCGAGCGGCTCCTTGCAGATGCCGAGCTCACGACTAGCGGAGAGTTGACCTTCGCGGCCCTCATCCTGCTTGGCACTTCCGAAGCTCTAGGCAGACATCTTGGGCAGGCCGAGATTGTGTTCGAATACCGAGCCAACGAGATGCCGGGGCCCGCGCCAGATCGGCATGAATTTCGCTGCGGATTTCTGTCGGTGCTTGATGAGATCTGGCGGTTGGTCAATTTGCGAAACGACCTTCAGCACTTCCAGCAGGGACTTTTCGTCTGGGATGTACCTACTTTTCAGGAACGAGCTGTTCGTGAGGCTGTGCTGAACGCTGTGAGCCACCGCGACTATCGCTTGGGCGGTTCCGTCTTTATACGACAGTTTCCAAGGAGGCTCGAAATTGTCAGCCCAGGTGGCTTCCCGGTTGGGATCAATCAAGAAAATCTGCTTTGGGAGCAAAATCCTCGCAACCGGAGAATTGCGGAGGTGCTTGCTCGGTGCGGCCTTGTCGAGAGGGCCGGTCAAGGATTTGACCTCATTTATCGAGAGTGTATACGACAGAGCAAACTGCTTCCCGACTTTACGCATACCAGTGAGCATTCGGTCTGGATTACTCTTCATGGCGAGATAACGGATCCCGAATTTCTCCGGTTTCTTGAGGAGATCGGGAGAGAGAGGCTAGCATCGTTCACAACCGAGGATTTTCTCGTCATCGATCTTATTCATCGAGAGAAGCCAGTTCCTGCCCTACTCGCCCTGCGCCTTCCGATGCTTCTCGAACAAGGGGTGATCGAGCGTATTGGCCATGGCCGAGGCACTCGATACCTATTATCAGGCCGCTTCTATCGGGCGCTTGGTCACCCTGGGGCGTATACGCATCGCAAGGGACTCGATCGAGAAACAAATAAGTCCCTTCTAATCAAACATATTAAGGAATCGACACCAGCGGGAAGTACGCTGGGTGAACTTCAGGAGGTACTCCCAACCCTGAGCCGCAATCAGATCCAAACGCTATTGCGCGAACTGAAGGCGGAGAGACGAGTCGAAGTGCGAGGGGCAACTAGGGCCGGGCGATGGTTTCCCGGCTCAAAACCCAATTCGACCCAATCATGACTCAATCCAAAGATTTAAAATATTATTTATCAATAGGTTATACGGCATGATTTGGGTTGGACTTCTGCGAATCGGTGTGAATCCATCCGAATGCCGCCGCCTGAAGAGACACGGGAAATCGTCAACTAATCGTCAACCAGATTCCCGTATATGTCAACCTTATGACGGGTTGAGAAAAGGTCGATTTTATGAGGATAAGCGATCAACAGAATCGTCCGATTATCATCCGATTTTGGGCCGAAATCATCCGATCCAAGGCTTCGGCGGCTCCATATGGGAATGCTGGGATAAAACGCAATTCCACGCAATGAAAACGCAATTCCGACGCAATCATAAGCGTAAAGGCTTGTCCTGCAATGATTTTCTTTGGGAACCATTGCGGAACATTAATCTAAAAGGCGTAATATGAAACACGCAAAGAAGCTCATCGAAGTCGCCCTTCCGCTCGAAAGCATCAATAAAGCCTCCGCGCGCGAGAAGTCCATCCGCCACGGGCACCCGAGCACCTTGCACTTGTGGTGGGCTCGTCGCCCGTTGGCCGCGGCCCGGGCCGTGATTTTCGCCCAGATGGTGGACGATCCGTCGGCTTACCCGGACCTCTTCCCGACTGAGCAGAAGCAGGAGAAGGAGCGCCGGCGGCTTTTCAAAATAATCGAAAATTTGGTACTTTGGGAAAACACGACCAACGAGGCCGTGCTTCAGGCGGCCCGCGACGAGATCTGGGCGAGCTGGCGGCGGGCCTGCGCCGAGAACGCCGACCATCCGCGGGCCAAAGAGCTGTTTGACCGCAAGAAGCTGCCTGCTTTCCACGATCCGTTCGCCGGGGGCGGGGCGCTGCCGCTCGAGGCGCAGAGGCTTGGCCTCGATAGCTATGCCAGCGACCTCAACCCCGTGGCGGTTCTGATCAATAAGGCGATGATCGAAATCCCGCCTAAGTTTGCGGGGAAGCCGCCGGTGAACCCGGAGGCTCAGAAGGCGGAAAGACGGGAATGGAAAAGAGCGCAGGGGCTGGCCGAAGATGTGCGGTATTACGGAAAATGGATGCGAGATGAAGCCGAAAAGCGCATCGGCCATCTCTACCCGAAGATCGAAATCACCGCCGAGATGGCGAAAACGCGGCCGGATCTCTATCCCTACGTCGGGCTGAAGCTCACCGTAATCGCCTGGCTCTGGGCGCGCACGGTCAAAAGCCCGAATCCGGCCTTCGCCAATGTGGACGTTCCGCTCGCTTCCACTTTCATGCTTTCGACCAAAGAAGGCAAGGAAGCGTATGTCGAGCCGGTGATTGAAAACGGCGGTTATCGGTTTACGGTGAAGATGGGGAAACCGGAAGATGCCGTAAGAGCGAAGAACGGGACTAAATCGGGAAGCAGCGGCAGCAGCTTCCTCTGCCTGATGTCTGGCACGCCGATGCCGTTTGATTACCTTCGATCTGAAGCTAAAGCCGGTCGTATGGGTACGCGGTTAATGGCGATTGTCGCCGAGGGCGATCGCGGCCGTATATATCTATCTCCAACGAACGAGATGGAGGCGATTGCACTTAACGCGAAACCGCATGATGTCCCGGAGACGAATTTGCCTGTGAGAGCACTTGGTTTTCGTGTTCAGGAATATGGAATGACGAAATGGAGAGACCTCTTCACCCCCCGCCAGCTTGTGGCGTTGACGACGTTTTCCGACTTGGTGGGCGAAGCGCGCGAGCGTGTACGGCAAGACGCCCTCGCCGCTTCGTCCAACGTGCCGAGTGCGATAAATTCCAACTTGGCGGGGGAAGATAGGGAACAGGTGAGGCGCGATGCTCCGGCGGTCTCGTTTGCTGCACCGGCCGATACTCCTTCCGGCCGGCCGGTTGAATCGAAAGCAACCTGGCCCGGCGGCCGCCCCGACGACAACAAGCCCCTCCGCGACGGCGGCCTCGGCGCCACGGCTTATGCCGAGGCCGTGGCGATGTATTTAGGACTTGCTGTTGATTATGCGGCAAACTATTGGTCCGTTATTACTACGCCCGCGGAAGGCTTCATTCGCGGGACATTTTCTCGCCAAGCGTTGCCTATGACATGGGACTTCGCGGAAGCTCCTCCATTTGGAGGAACGAGCGGCAATTGGATGGGGGGCATCGAGTGGGCGGCGAAAGCAATGGATGCCTTTCCAATCGATGGAAAAGGGGAAGCAAGTCAAGCCGATGCCGCGGCTCAACAGATTTCTGAAGGAAAGGTAGTGTCTACGGATCCTCCTTATTACGACAATATTGGTTATGCTGATCTTTCGGATTATTTCTACGTTTGGCTTCGTAGAACACTAAAACCTGTGATTCCTCAACTCTTCGCGACTCTCGCCGTCCCAAAGGCAGAAGAACTTGTTGCTACGCCGTATCGTCATGGTAGTAAAGAAAAGGCCGAGGCATTCTTCTTAAACGGTATGACACGTGCGATGAGTTGTCTTGCCAAAGAATCACACCCGGCTTTTCCGGTTACAATCTATTATGCGTTCAAGCAAGCAGAGAGCGACGACGATACCGGCATGGCTAGCACTGGATGGGATACCTTCCTCGATGCCGTGATTGAAGCTGGCTTCTCTATCAGCGGAACTTGGCCTATACGAACGGAGCGGGAGGGAAGAACTATTGGCATCGGATCCAATGCCCTTGCTTCCAGCATCGTGCTCGTCTGCCGCCCGCGCGCAGCCGATGCGCCCACCGCCACGCGCCGTGAATTTCTTGCCGTGCTCAAGGCCGAACTGCCGAAAGCGCTTGCCCATCTACAGCGCGGCAACATCGCGCCGGTGGATCTCGCCCAGGCGGCCATCGGACCGGGAATGGCGGTCTATACCCGCTATTCGAAGGTGCTCGATGCGGAGGGGAAGCCCCTTTCCGTGCGCGAGGCGTTGGCGCTTATCAATCAAATCCTTGACGAGGCGCTGGCCGAGCAGGAAGGCGACTTCGACGCCGACAGCCGCTGGGCGCTGGCCTGGTTCGAGCAGAACGGATTTGGCGAGGGGGAATTCGGAGTGGCCGAGACCCTCAGCAAGGCCAAGAACACGAGTGTCGCCGGCATGGTCGAGGCCGGAATTCTCGCCTCGAAGCGCGGCAAGGTGTGCCTGCTCAAACCGGACGAGCTCCCCGCCGACTGGGACCCGGACAAAGATTCCCGCCTCACGGCCTGGGAAATCGTCCATCAACTGGTCCGAGCGCTTTCAACCGGCGGTGAAAGCGCGGCCGCCGAACTCGTCGCCAAGCTCGGGACAAGGGCCGAAGTCGCCCGCGAGCTGGCCTATCGGCTCTATGCGCTCTGCGAACGCAAGAAGCGGGCGGCCGAGGCACTTGCCTATAACGGCCTCGTCCAGAGCTGGCCGGAGATCGTCCGGATCGCCGGCGGGGGCGGCAAACCAGGGACCAGGCAAGCGAAGTTATTTAAGGAAACCAAGGAGTAATCCATGGCCATTACCAACCAGGAGCGCGTAAGCAAAGCAATGGAACTGCTCCGATCCGGGCTCGCGCCTTTCGTCGAGCGCGAGCTCAAAAGTAAATATCAAGCACAGGCCGTCGAGATCGCCCGACGCTTCGCCGCTGAAGATCGCATGTTGGCAAAAAAGCCCGTCGCCGAATGGGACGTGGCCGCTCTGTTCAAGCTGATGGCGGATGCCTGGAACGAAATATTTAGCAACACCCTCGGCCGGGCCGAGCGGACCCTGGTCTTTGAGCTCCGCGATGTCCGAAACGAATGGGCGCACCAGAAGACGTTTTCAAGCGACGACACGGACCGCGCCCTGGACTCGATGGCCCGTCTGCTGACGGCGATTTCCGCTCCGCAGGCCGACGAGGTCACGAAAATAAAGATGGAGCTGCGCCGGCTCACCTTCGACGAACAGGTCCGGAGCGAGAAGCGCAAGGCCGGCGGTTCCTTGATCGAGGCCGCCGCGACGGGCGCGCTGAAGCCCTGGCGGGAAATCGTCACCCCGCATGCCGACGTGGCCAGCGGGCGTTACCAGCAGGCGGAATTCGCCGCCGACCTCTGGCAGGTTCACTTGGGCGAGGGGACGGACGAGTACAAGGATCCGAAAGAGTTCTTCCGGCGGACCTATCTCACCGAAAGTCTGAAACGGCTTTTGATTTGCGGCGTGGAGCGACTTTCGGGCAAAGGCGGCGATCCGGTCGTGCAGCTTCAGACCAACTTCGGCGGCGGCAAGACCCATTCCATGTTGGCTCTCTACCACCTGTATTCCGGAGTAAACCCAAGAGATCTCGCGGGAGTGGACGCGGTGCTGGCTGAGGCCGGCATTAAGGATCCGCCCAAGGCGAAACGCGTGGTTTTGGTGGGAAACAAGATTTCTCCCGGAAATCCCGTCGTCAAGACAGACGGAACGGTGGTCCGCACGCTCTGGGGGGAGATAGCCTGGCAGCTCGGCGGGAAAAAAGCCTTCGCCCGCGTCAAGGCGGACGATGAAAAGGCCACGAATCCGGGCGACACCATGCGCGAGCTGTTTAAGGAATACGGGCCGTGCCTGGTCCTGATCGACGAATGGGTGGCCTATGCCCGCCAGCTCCACGAACAGAGCGATTTGCCGGCCGGAAGCTTCGAAACACAGTTCACCTTTGCTCAGGCCCTCACCGAATCGGCCAAGCTCGCGGGCAAGTGCCTGATTGTGATTTCGCTGCCGGCCTCCGACACCCAGGGCTCGCCGCATACGCAGGCTGATGACGCGGAAGTGGGCGGTCTGCGCGGCCGCGAAGCGCTCGAGCGGCTGCGCAATGTGGTCGGCCGGGTGGAATCGTCTTGGCGGCCGGCGACCGCCGAGGAGGGCTTCGAGATCGTCCGGCGCCGGCTGTTTGAGCCGTTGGCCGGGCCGGAAGCCTTCAAGCAGAGGGATGTGACCGCGCGGGCTTTCGCTGATCTCTATCGTACCCAAAGCGCCGAGTTCCCGCCGGAGTGCAAGGGCGGCGACTACGAAAAACGCATCCAGGCGGCTTATCCGATCCACCCGGAAATCTTTGACCGGCTCTACACCGACTGGTCCACGCTGCTCAAGTTTCAGCGCACGCGCGGCGTCCTGCGCCTGATGGCGGCGGTGATCCACAGCTTGTGGGAAAAGGGAGACCGCAATCCCCTGATCCTGCCGTCCACGCTGCCGATCGACGACCATCGCGTCCAATCCGAGCTGACCCGCTATCTTTCAGACAACTGGGCGCCGATCATCGAAAAAGATGTCGACGGGCCGGACTCGCTGCCGCTCAAGATCGATAGCGAGCTGCCCAACCTCGGCAAGCTGCATGCGACGCGAAGGGTGGCCCGGGCCATCTACCTCGGTTCCGCCCCGACGGCCGCGGCCGCGCACCGCGGCCTCGAGGACCGGCGGGTCAAGCTCGGCTGCGTGATGCCGGGCGAGTCGCCGGCCGTCTTCGGCGACGCGTTGCGGCGTCTTGCCGCGTCGGCGACCTACCTCTATCAGGACGGGCCGCGCTTCTGGTATGCCACGCAGCCGACGGTCACCAAAATCGCCATAGACCGGGCCGAACAGCTCAAGCGAGATCCCGACAAAGTGATGCAGGAATTGGATAAACGGCTTCGCCTGAATTTGCGCACGCTCGGTGATTTTTCGCGCGTTCACTCCATGCCGCGTTCAAGCGCGGACGTGCCTGACGACCTCGACGCCCGGCTGGTGGTTTTACCCGCGGATCATCCGCACATCAAGGAACCGGGCGGCTTGGCCGAAGCCATGGTCCGGGAGATTCTCGAATCGCGGGGCACGACGCCCCGCCTCTATCGCAACACCCTGGTTTTCCTCGCGGCTGACAAGGTGCGCCTGCAGGACCTCGACGAGGCGGTGCGAAAATTCCTGGCGTGGGAGTCGATCCTGGCCGAGAAAGAGGCGCTCAACCTCGATCCGCATCAGGTGCGCCAGGCCGAAACGCAGTTGCAGGCGGCCGATGGAATGGTGACGGGCCGATTGCCCGAAACGTACCAATGGTTGCTGGTCCCGGAGCAGATAAATCCCCAAGCGTCGACCGCCTGGCAGGCGATCCGTCTTTCGGGAGGCGAATCGCTCGCTGTGAGGGCGAGTAAGAAGCTCCGCAGCGAAGAATTGCTGGTGCTGTCGCTCGGCTCGACGATCTTGCGCAAGCACCTCGACGGAGTTCCTTTATGGCGAGGCGATCATGTCGCCGTAAGGCAGCTCGTGGAGGATTTTGCCAAGTATCTCTACCTGCCGCGTTTGGCCGGTCCCGAGGTGCTTACGCAGGCTATGCGCGACGGGATTTCCATGCTCACGTGGCAGTCGGATACGTTTGCTTATGCGGAAAGTTTTGATGAAGGCGCCGGCCGCTATCAAGGTTTACGCGCCGGGTCGATGGCAGCCCTCACGGCTGATATCGGCCTGTTGGTCAAGCCGGATATTGCGATACGACAGATGGAAGCCGAGATCCCCGTTCCGGCTCCCGCGGGTGCTTCCAGCGGAGCGACCGGTGAAGGCGGGGCCGCGGGCGGACCGGGGGATGACGGCGTCACCGGCGGCATAGGCCCCGGCGGCCGGCCGGCTGCCGCTCCGGTTGCCAGACGTTTCCATGGCACCGTCGAGCTCGATTCCGCGCGCGTCGGCCGCGACGCCAGCCGCATCGCCGACGAGGTGATCGCTCATCTGGCCGGTCAGGTCGGCGCGGAGGTAACAGTCACCCTTGAAATCGAGGCCAGACTCGCCGGCGGCGCCTCCGATCAACTCGTCCGGACGGTCACCGAAAACAGTCGTACGCTTAAGTTCAAGAGTCATGGATTTGAGAAAGAGTAGTCGATATTCTCTTCCATGCTTACAAGGAAATCGGTTTTGTAGGAGTCAAATTGTTAGTGCATCCTAGTTTTCCAGGTGGTTCAAAATCGAGGGTGAAACGCGCGGGGGAGAGGATCCGTGAAGGCGCAGCCACCGAAGAAGATATTGCTGTTGTGGAAGAATGGCGAGCCGCTCATCGCGGCGTACTGAATACTTTCCAGGCGATTCTACGGAACCGAACTCGTGGTTCTCGAATTATTGTTGCCCAACGACATAAACGACGGATGACAATCTATGGGAAGCTCCAGAGATTTCCTCAGATGTCGCTGGTTAGGATGGATGATGTAGCTGGCTGTCGTCTGATTTTTCACTCAATTCGGGAGCTCAGTAATTTTCGTTTAAAGTTTCATAAGGCGAAGTTTAATCATCTACTTCAAAATGATGTGGATAAATATGATTATATAAAAAATCCAAAAGATACTGGCTATCGCGGCATTCATGACATATATGAGTATAATGTCAAATCTAAAACCGGAAGGAACTTAACGGGGCTTCTTATTGAAATTCAATACAGGACGCTCGTTCAGCACGCATGGGCAACGGCTGTAGAAGTAATTGGATTTATCACTCAGAGTCAGCCAAAATTTCAACAGGGGGATAAGCGTTACGAGACTGAAATGGCTTATGCGAGTGAGCTCCTTGCGAGAGCACACGAGGATTTAAAAGGACCATTCCCTGGCCTAACCGATAATGATGTCGTGAAGGAATTTCATAAACTAGACAGAGAACTACATTTAATGTCTACACTGCGGGGTCTTAATAGTGCAAAGAGCAGCATTTCTGACAAACGTAATACGATCTTGATATTTTCCAAAGACGGTAATCTAGAGATTAAAAGTTATCGGGGTGCAACCGAGGCCTTGAAAAAGCTATTTATTCTTGAAAAAGAATTGCCTGAACAAGATATCGTTTTGGTTAGAGCCGATACAACAGAAAATGTCCGTTTGGCTTATAGAAATTATTTTAAAGATGCTCGCGAATTCGTCCGGTTAATCGATTCAGCGTGTTCTAGCTTAGGAAAAGGGAAGCAAGAGTGAGTTTTGCCGACAAGTTTTTGATATGAATCGAAATATGAAAAATTCGTTTAAAGAATTGTTCTCAATTTTGAAGAATATTAAAATCGACTAGACGCTCTCTTTATTTCTACCGCCCAATCCCGGGCTTTTTCCAATTCGCCCTCGAAAAGCGGGCCTTCTTTTCCTTTGACGTAAAAGGGCTGCGGTTCCGAAATCATCTCCGCTCCGGCGTCGGCCAAGACCTTGGCGATTTTGCCGGCCGCGTCCCCGTGGATGAACAATTTGACCCGGGTGTCGAAGGCGGCGGCTTTAACGCCCTTGAGCTGTTCCTTTTTCAAGGCGGCAAGAAAGGCCTGCGTTCTCTCCGACGGCTTCCAGCCGAGAATCGGGCTGCCGACAACGACCAGCCCGAGGCCGGAAAAATGCTCCGGCCCGGCGTCGGAAACCGAAACGGCCGGCGCGCCCAGGATTTCCGCGACCGTTTCCGCGATTTTTCGGGTGTTCCCGTGATTCGAGTCGTAAATGACGAGAGATTCCATGAATTTAATCCTCCAGGGGTGCAGTCTGTATCCTCAAAAATTTCGGAATAATATTCTGTGAAGCGGGCCGCTACGGCTCCTTGACCGTTCCCTTGACGGCGATTTCCTTGTGGGCTCCCTTGGTCGTGTGGAGGCGGAAACCGTCCACCTCCGGCGGCCAGGCTTCGGCCAGGATATAGACCGTGATGTATTCCGAATAGGACGGCTTGAAATCGCCGACCATGTGGAATACGAGCCGGGGCTCCTCGCCCGGCGGAGCGGACCGGGCGATCCGTTCGGTGAATGGAAGGACGGTTTCGGCTCCCGTCGATTCCCGGCGCAGGACGAGGCCTCCGTCCTCCTTCAGGGAGAGGACGTATTCCCCCGCCGGAAAGCTTGTTCCGGCGGCCTTGAAGGGAAACGAAATGACGTACCGGTCGGCGGCCAGGGCGTTCAGCGTTCCGAGAGCCAGGATGACGGCGGCCGCGGCCGCCGCGCGGCGGAGTTGAGATTTCATGAGCGTTCTCCCTTTGCCGGGCGCGCGGGCGTCAGCCGGCGGACTCCATGGGGAAGGCCGGGGCCGTCCCCCCCTCGGGCGGGATCCCGTTCTTGATCGCGTCCTCCATGCCCTCAATGAACGTATCGATCTCCTCGAGCGTCGTGTAGATGTTCGGCGAGACGCGGAGAGCCTGGTAGTCGAACACTTGGTTGGGCGGGGCGCCGCCGATCAGCGGAACGGCGACGATCCGGTACTTCGATTTCAGGAAGGCGGCGAGATTCCGCATGTCGAGGCCCTCGACGTTGACCGCGGCCACGCCCCAGGCTTCGGGCGGTTCCCCGAGATTCGTCAGGATACGGACGCGCGGATGGGCTTTGAGAGCGGCGGCCCAGCGGAGAGTCAAGTAGCGCAGCCGGGCGGCCTTGCGCTCGCCGCCGACGGCTTGGTGGAAGGCCAGGGCTTCACCGAGGGCGGCCCGGATGCCCCAGGGATGGGTCCCGATGGCTTCGAATTTGCGGATGTCGCCGTCCTGCTGTTCAGGCGCGGCCTGCAGCGGCCAAAATTTCGGGATCATCTCCCGACGGACGTAAAGGCAGCCGTTGCCGATGGGGGCCATCAGCCACTTGTGAAGGCTGACGCCGTAGGCGTCGCACTCCAGATCCCTCAGCTTGAAGGGGAATTGCCCCAAGGCGTGGGCTCCGTCGACGATCGTCACGATCCCCCGCGACCGGGCCAAGCGGGCCAGCCGCTGGACGGGGAAAAGCTGGGCCGTCAGGTTGGTGATGTGGCAGAAATGGAAGACCTTCGTCCGGGGGGTGATCGCTTCCTCGAACAGCCGGTAGAGCTGGTCCTGCGTCGCCGGGACGGGAAACTGCAGCCGGGTGACCTTGATCCCCTCGCGCCGCATCCGCTGATCCCAGGTCGTCAGCATCCGGGGGTAATCCTGCTCGGTCGTGATCACCTCGTCGCCGGCTTCGAGGTCGAGGCCGTTCTGGACGATCTGCAGGGATTCGCTGGCTCCGCGGGTCAGGGCCAGCTCGTCCGTGGCGCAGCCGAATTCCGCGGCCATCCGCCGACGGATCGTCTCGACGTTCTCGGCGACCATCGCCTGGTAATGGACGGGGAGCATGTTGATCATTTCCAGGTAGCGGAACTCGGATTCGAGGACCACGCGGGGACAGGGAGCGGTGAAGCCGTTGTTCAGATTGATCAGGGTCCGGTCCAGCTTGTAGGCCAGTTGGACTTCCCTCCAGTAGAATTCATCGGCGGCGATCTCCTCGGGCGTCCGGCCGGCGGTCGACCGGGCCGCGGCTTCGATCCTTTCGAGCCCGCCGGCGTTGACCGCGGCGGCGGTTATCCCCACGGCTCCGCACAGACGCAAAAACGACCGCCGGTCCCAGATTTGAGATTTCATGAAGCGGCTCCTCCTTTGCGGGATGACTTATTATATTCGCAATTCCCATTCTCCGGTCAAGCGGAAAACCCTTTGATTTCCGGCGCCTTCATGAGAGAATACGCGCCCGGCGGAAGCCGGACATCCGTCCGCGGCGGCGAGGCCGCCTCGAGACTTGCGGCGCCGGGCTCCCTGACAAGGTCAGACAATCCTCCCGGGCCGGGAGGACGGAGGTCCCTGGTTTTATCGGCCGGCGAAAATGCTGAAGGAGGTTCTTTGATGTTCGAACCGCGGATTTATAAAGAACGCCGAAAACGGCTGCTCCGGGCGGTCGGATCGGGCCTGGGCTTGTTCCTGGGCAACGAGGAAAGCCCGATGAATTATCCCGATAACACGTTTCGCTTCCGTCAAGACAGCACGTTTCTCTATTATTTCGGGCTGGACCGGCCCGGCCTGGCGGCGGTGATGGACTTCGATGAGGGGACGGCGACCGTCTGCGGCGACGACTATACGGTCGATGATATTGTTTGGCGAGGCCCTCAGCCGGCCATCCGGGAGATGAGCCGCCGGGCCGGCGTCGATCGGACCGGGACGGCGGACGAGCTGGCCGGGCGGCTGAAGGACGCCCGCCGGGCCGGGCGCCGGATTCATTTCCTGCCGCCGTACCGGGCCGAAAACGCCCTCAAGCTGAAACGATGGCTCGGCCTGAACCCGGACCGGGCCGCGGCCGCGGCTTCGGTCGATTTGATCCGGGCGGTCGTCGAGCAACGGGCGGTCAAGGGGCCCGAGGAAATCGCCGAGCTCGACCGGGCGGCGGACATCTCCACGGACATGCACGTGGCGGCGATGCGGATGGTCCGGCCGGGGGTCGCCGAAGCGGAGATCGCGGCCGAGGTCCACCGCGTCGCCCTCGCCGCCGGGGGCGACATCTCTTTCCCCATCATCGCCTCCGTTCGCGGGGAAACGCTTCACAACCATGACCACGGCAACCGGTTGAAAAGGGGCGACTTGTTTCTCCTCGACGCCGGAGCCGAGACGGCTCTTCATTACGCCGGGGATCTGTCCAGCACCGTCCCGGCCTCCGGGACGTTCACCGGCCGCCAGCGCGAGATCTACGACATCACCCTGGCCGCCCATGAAGCGGCCGCCGGAGCGCTTCGTCCGGGCGTCAACCACCTCGATGTCCACCTCTTGGCGTGCCGGACCATCGCCTGGGGTCTCAAGGAGGCGGGCTTGATGAAGGGCGACCCGGAAGACGCCGTCCAGGCCGGGGCCCACGCCTTGTTTTTTCCCTGCGGCGTCGGCCACATGATGGGCCTCGACGTCCACGACATGGAGGACTTGGGCGAGGTCTATGTCGGCTACGAAGGCCGTCCGAAGTACACCCAGTTCGGGCTGAAATCCCTCCGGCTGGCCCGGCCGCACAAGCCGGGCTTCGTCGTGACCATCGAGCCGGGGATTTATTTCATCCCGCAGCTGATCGACCAGTGGCGGGCCGAGGGCAAGTTCACCGATTTCATCGTTTACGACAAGGTCGAGAAATACCGGACGTTCGGCGGCATCCGCAACGAGGAGGATTTCGTCATCACTCCCCGGGGAAGCCGGCGTTTGGGCAAAGCCAAGCCCAAAACGACGGCCGAAGTCGAGGCGGTCCTGGCCGCGGCGAGGAAATGAGGCCGGCGGCCGTCCTCCCGCCGGTCAATCGACGGTTTTCAAACCGGCTTTCTTCCGCTCGTATTGTTCCTTGATCCAGGCGTAGGTCTTGGCCAGTCCGGCCCGCAGCGGGATATCCGGCTCCCAACCGAGGATTTTCTTGATGAACGTGTTGTCGGAGTTCCGGCCGCCGACGCCTTGGGGCGCGGTTAGGTCATAGGTCCGCTTCACGGCGACACCGGCGATTTTTTCGATGATCGAGACGAGTTCGTTGACGCTGACGAGTTCCGAGGTGCCCAGGTTGATGGGCGTGGCGATCAGCTCCTCGCAGTGGGTGATCTTGTCGATCCCCGTGACACAGTCGTCGATGTACTGGTAGCTCCGGGTCCGGGTGCCGTCGCCCCAAATCTTGATCTCGTTCGTTCCGTCGTCGATCGCCTTGATGATCTTCCGGCAGAGAGCCGCCGGGGCCTTTTCCCGCCCGCCGTCCCACGTCCCCCACGGGCCGTAGACGTTGTGGAACCGGGCGATGAACGTCTTGAATCCGCGCTCGGCCCAATACTCCTGGCAGAACATCTCGGAGATAAGCTTTTCCCAG
>Ga0209718_1002200_pt1 | contig 19709 bp, 20 predicted proteins | sample AD_JPNAS1_MetaG_FD_184420 | JGI IMG/M metagenome (GOLD analysis project Ga0209718, IMG submission 184420) | Active sludge microbial communities of municipal wastewater-treating anaerobic digesters from Japan - AD_JPNAS1_MetaG (SPAdes) (version 2) | ecosystem: Engineered > Bioreactor > Anaerobic... | reverse complement strand
TCATTTACACACCCTCCAGACATTTTTGGCGGGTAGTTTATCATACTGGCAGGGAGAAGATCATAATCCGTTTTTGCTCGAACACCAAATACGGAAAGGATATAAAAAGTGTTCGATGAAAACCGGATTGGGTGTTCGGTTATCACCGGATTGGGTGTTCGATCTTTACCGGATTTGGTGTTCTATGTTGAGCGGATTTTACATGTTGCGCGAGGAATCGCTGAAATTTAAGAAAGACCGCTTTGAAGCTTGGAGAAAACTTATGGAAGAGAAAGGGAGACAAAGGGAAAGCCAGACTAAGCTCAAAATCCAGTTTCAAAGGGAACAGCTGTTGTTCAAGGAAAAAGCGAGAGGAGTATTAAGCCTAGATTGTAAGATACATTTCCCTTTTAACAGATAGAATTGGCCCCTGACGGATAGTGAAATTTGTTCCAAGATATCTGTAAGGAGCGGATACCGATTGTGAAAACCAATTGAAAGGTATCACACATTCTTATATATTAGCGTTTTACGCCCTTCAGGGCGCTTTGTTTGAAACTAACATTTAGTCAGAACGCATTGTTTTGATATTAGAATTTTGGATTTGTTTAGGATTTAGGATTTCGGATTTATGATTTAGTTAGTCAGAAGGAAGGAAGCAGGCGTTCCATGGTTTCAAAACATCTTCACAAGCTCAGCAAATTAATGGGAACTTTCGTTAACAACAAATTGTCCTAAGGTTTTTTGTGAAACAATTATTTTCAGCAATCGCTGAAAATGGCCGCTACAGTGAAAAAATGGCTTGCCATTATATAGCACATGTGCTATATAATAATGCATATGGCTGGACAATAAAATATTACACTGACAGCTATGGCACATTCCCGGTTAGAGATTTTATCGATTCCATTTCTCCAGAGGCTCAGGCAAAGTTTATTTTCATTGCAGACTTGTTGGAAGACTACGGCATTGGGGTAAAGGAACCCTATATAAAATCTATAAGCGGGCAGAAAAAGCTTTTCGAGATACGCATTAAGGATAGGGTTAACATACACAGAATCTTCTATTTTACGTATACTGGTAAAACATTGGTTCTGCTTCACGGTTTCACAAAAAAAAACAGATAAAACCCCTCGGGGAGAGATCAGAATTGCCGTAAAGAGAATGGAAGAATATATTGCACAAAGAGGAGATAACAATGAACTACAGGGAACATAGAAAAAAACTCCTGGAAGACGAGCAGGTTAAAAAAGAATACGAGAATCTTCTTCCTGAATATAAGCTTGCAAAAAGCATTATCGAACAAAGGATAAAAAGAAACATGACTCAGGAAGAGGTTGCGAGAAAGGCGGGTATGCCACAGTCGGCTGTTTCAAGGATAGAAGGTCTCACCCATGGCTTGCCGAAGTTGTCAACACTCAAGAAGATTGCAGATGCCCTCGATGCCGAACTGGTAGTGAAAATCCAATCAAAAGCTGTACACGGGTAGAGCTACAAAGAGATTTATTTTAACTTAACCGCCGGGAAGTCCCCTTCCGTGAGGTAGGGGATGAAAGGCGGATTCATTTGTAATAAAGTCAGTTATATGATTTAATTATCATATGCAATACACGTTAGATAAGGGTAACCACTCAGTATACAGCATTCAGTTCCACTATGTAGCCTGTATAAAATACAGGCGAAAGATTTTGTATGGCAAGATTGTTGACAGACTGAAGGCTATCAACATTGATGTGGCAAAATCCTTCGGTATAAACATAGTCGAACAGGAGACAGCAGAAGATCATATACACATTCTGTTTTCCAGTAAGCCGCAAATACAGATATCGAAGTTTGTAAACAGCATGAAATCCGTTTCCGCCCGGCTGATCTTCAAAGAATTTCCATATGTAAAAGAAATACTACTGAAGGGGCACTTCTGGAGTCCTTCCTACTTTCTTGCATCCACCGGACAGGTAACGCCTGATGATATAAAACATTATATCGAAAATCAGAATGCGCAAAACATATAAATATCGTCTCTACCCGACAAAAAACCAGACTCAAAAACTTGAACAAACTCTGGAGACGTGCAGGATACTCTATAACTCCTGCCTCCAGGACAGAAGGAACCGTTATGAACAAACAGGTAAAGGTTTGTCACGCATTGAACAGCAAAAAACACTTGTGTCAGACAAACAACGTGTGCAACTTCTTCTCGATGTCCACTCCCAGGTGCTCCAGGATGTGCTTTTCAGAGTAGAAAAGGCATATCAGGGATTCTTCCGCAGATTAAAAGAGAACAAAAAGCCGGGTTACCCTCGTTTCAAAGGAGAAGGCAGATACGATTCGATCACATATCCGCAAAAGCCGGGGTTCGATATTGTAAACGACAGGCTGAAACTCTCAAAGATAGGTCACATAAAAATAAAACTGCACCGCCAGATCAGGGGAGATATCAAGACATGCACCGTTATAAAAAACGGCAACCACTGGTATGCCTGTTTCTCCGTTGAATATAATCCCGACAGTAAGCCTGTGCCCATAAAATCTATAGGCATAGATGTAGGTGTAAAATCCTTTGCCGTACTATCTGACGGAACAATTATAGACAACCCGAGATACCTTACAAAATCAGAGAAAAAACTTATACGCAAACAGAGAGAACTTTCCAGAAAGAAAAAGGGATCTTCGAACAGAGTAAAAGCAAGGCGCACTGTTGCATCTTTGCACCGCAAGGTGAAAAACCAGAGGTCGGATTTTCAGCACAAGGTGTCGAGATATATAGTAGATAATTACGGTTTTATCGCTGTTGAAAATTTGAATATCAGGAATATGGTACGCAATCGCCATCTTGCAAAATCTATATCAGATGCGGGATGGGGTGGATTTCTCCTGAAACTGGCATACAAAGCGGAAGAGGCTGGTTGCCGGTTCGAGAAAGTCACTGCCTGGAATACAAGCGTCATATGCAGCGGTTGTGGTGAAATAGTCCAGAAGAATCTGGCCGTAAGAACACATATGTGTCCATTCTGCGGTCTTGTTCTCGATAGAGATCACAATGCTGCAATAAATATCATAAACAAATCTACCGTGGGAATCACGGGAAGTAACGCCCGGGGAGAAGCAGTGCAGTCAGGCTCTTCATGGAACCGGGAAGCTCCGTCTGAAAGGGCGGAGTAGTTCACTTAACACCTTGTAATTCTTAATCACTACGGTATAAACGTCATAAGCTCATCAGGCCTGCAGTTGAAGTACTGAAGCAGCCTCTCTATGTCCTTCCTCGATATGTTGTAGTTGTGGTTGGTTGCTATCCGGGATAAGGTAAGCACCTTTATTCCTGTTTCCTGCTCAATTACCTTGTAGGTTATCTTTCTTCTCTCGACCGCGCTTTTTCTTTCAATGAGTCCTTTGATATTAAATATGAGCATGTTTTTTGACTCCTTGTATAGTTAATATATCATCTTAAGAAAATAATTATCAATATATGCCCACAAAATTTGACATCAATATCATATAAGGATACTATATCTCATGTAGTGATAAATAACTACACATCAACGACAATTAAAGGAGATATTATGAAAGAGATACATATGTCAAACCACTTAAAGGACACCATAGCAAGACACGATAGGATGATAGGCGTGATAGGGATAGGTGCTATGGCATTTGCAGCAGCAGGAGCCATTCTTGCAAACCCCTTAACAGGCATTGTACCTTTTATGGCAGGGGCATTTATGGCAAGCACCCATATAAGGAAAAGGGCTTTATGCAGGGTAGGGCTTAAAGGGGAAAACGCGCTGAGGGATCACCTAAGAGAGATATTAACGGATGAGCACACTGTAATTTATAACGTACCTGTGGAAAAAGGAGACATCGACTGCATAATAATCGGGCCTGAAGGGTTGTACGCAATAGAGGCAAAAAACCACAAAGGGATTATAACCTACACCAACAACTCATGGAGACAGCTAAAAAAAGGCAGAAACGGCAACTGTTATACGGGAAGCCTCAAAAACCCCTCCTACCAGCTTATAAGCAACATCAAATGGCTTAAGAACTATCTGGCAAGATGCAATATAAGGACATGGATAAACGGCCTTATAGTTTTTACCAACCCGGATACCGTACTCTCAATAGACAACCTAGCAACAGTGAAGGCGATAAAACTGGACGAGGTCAAAACCGAGATGAAAAAGAATGATATGCTGGCAGCACCGATAAGGCAGTCAATTGAGACGCATATCTTAAGGCTCATGGGATAATAGGGAACTGCTCCGCCCGTAAGGGCGGAGCTTCCTGGTTCAACGAAGAGTTTGGCCGCACTGCTTCTCCCCGTGCGTAACTTTCGATTGCTCCCGCGTTAACTTTATTCGGTATATTTATTGCAGCGTTGTGATCTCTATCGAGAACAAGACCGCCTGGCATCTGTGAACACACACATATAGGTATTTTGGAACATTTTGACCGCAACGTCTGCATATAAGGGATCACCACAGAATTCGGATTATAAAGTACGCTAAGGATTATAGGTATTAGCGCATCGCAAGAATTGGCAAGTGAATACCCGTCAAAGATACTGCCATCTCTACGCCGTTCCTACTGCCTAACAAAATTACCTCTTTCACCTACCAAAGCAAGCATAGCGGTTTTTGGTGCTTATGGTGAATTGCCAGATGAAAGGGTGGTTTTATAAACAGCACCATCGGTGTGAGAAACAAAACCACAATGTTTTTTTCAAATTGCCCCAAAACAGCACTTTAAGCCTCTAAATTGGCCATTTATGATATATAGACTCCTCATTTCAGTGGTTTAACTTGGTCCGACCTTAATTTAATTTTCCTTTTCAAAGCTTTTTCAACAGTACGGCGTTTTACATCCTTATTCTGAACAAGGACCAGTTCATAGTCGACAATAAGTCTAATCTTTTTATCGGTTGTATTGTTTCTCATATATTTAATGAGTTTTTTAGCATTTTCCATTTGATTGGACCTCCGAAACATGTCAACAAGTATAACGGCATTCATTTCGTATTGATCCACAATTTTCTTCCCCGCTCTTACTGTAGCTTCCAGTGATTCAGCTGCCCGGCGCCTGCATAAAACGGCCTGGTCATCTTTTTTGTCGTCATCGCATGCCCATGCAGCATGAATAAATGACCACGTTCTGCCGATGAGATTTCCTGTCGCATTGTCCACCATTGCTTTACAGAGAAAAGAGTTTGCAAGGCTCGGGTAATCCCGGTTATTCAACTGCTCTTTGTATTCCGCTGTTTCGATAACTGTTTTTGTATCAGGATGGCTCTCTCCCAAGTAACCGGCGCAATAGCCGCAATTAGGACATCTCTGAACTAAAAAATCTATGGTTGGCAACCCTTCTTTTATAGAAGGCCGGCCGTCAAGATCAGTCGGCAACCCTTGTGTGTATATACTCATAATCACCGGGTGCATGCTTTTCCAATCACAGATGCTGCAGCAAATTTCTTCATAACGCCACATGGTCATATGTCATTTCTTTATATGCTGTATTCTTCCCCATCCGATAAGGTCTGTACATTAGAAAATTCATCTCTATACTTTTCGGGGGAAAATGTGTGGATAGGGATGATTACTTTTGGTTTCACCCTATTGACAACCTTTTTCAGGGTTTCGATGTTTGCATGCCCGCCGGTATGGAGTTGAATCATACTCATGTTTTTTGTATTCATAAAATCCTGAAAACGCTTCATTTGTTTGTCTTCAAGATAGCCATGCCACATTGAATAGATGACCTTCGCTCCATCCAATCCCTCTATGTGCGAAAGATCAAATATCATAGTAGGTCTTACCATCATTATAAAATTGCCGGGATTGGCAGATATCTCTTCCCTGCTTATCTTATAGGGTCTGAATCTGTATAAAAGCTTTTCTTTATCCCCCTTGGCCAGTCTATCTGTCAAATAGTGAGGATAGAATACTTTTATTTTCTTGAAACCGTTTAAAGGATCGGGGATTTTTGCAAGCCCTTTCAGTACATTCAGAAAATTGGCAGTATAGACATCAATAAGAAACACTCGATTCGTTTGTATCGCAGCCCTGTAAAATGAGACAATCCGGTCTACATTGTGGGCCGACTGGACGACAAGAACCATACCCGGGGTTTCCTGTGCTATCTTAATAATGTCCTGCTCGACTTCTGTTTCGGTTTTTGTTTTACTGTCCTGCTGGTCAATCAGTGTACCTTCCAGCAAAAGGACATCAACATCTTCCGGCGCTGTTTTTAGAAATCTTTGGAATACACTCGCCTTTCTCCCATGTTCCCTGAAATCACCGGAATACAGAATCTTCTTTCCTTCGGATTCGATAAGAAATGCATATGCGTCAAAGGCAGAATGGTCCATAAGAAAAGGTTTTATTGTAAATGAACCAATGTTCAGGCTATCGCCATGCTGAAATGTTGTATATGTGCCGATCACCTTCTTCGATCCGAAAATAAGACTGTCAAAATCAATAATACGTCTGGTGCCTTCTCCAAGATAGTATTGTATGTCTTCCCTGAGGTAGTTATAGAACCCGTAATGATCGCTGTGTGAGTGAGAGATCAGGAGACCGTCAATTTTCTTATTGGTCGTGTCCCAGTTGTAGAATCCTTTGATATCCGGAAGAATCTTTTTTTCAACCATTTCCTGACCGGAAATGTCTTTATAATTTTGAATATCAAAGCGATTGCCATCTTCTGTGACGATAGGCATACCGATATCGATGACGATCCTGGTGTCTTTGTTTTCTATCTCAATACATGAACCGCCTATTTCATGGGTGCCGCGGTGGATTGTTAGTTGCATAATATAGCCCTATGTTTTTTTGAAAATATGACGATTTCCTTTTGTCTTGTTTATAATGGCCGCCGAATATCCCGGTTTGCCAAAATAGTAGCAGCCTATTGCGACATTTTGGATTTTAGATTCAATTTTTTTATGGTTTTCTACAATCCATTTTTGGTCACAATCTCCAAAAAGAAGAAGAGGCTTTTCGCATATTTCATATTTATCGAGAGAGCCAATACCCGATAGTCCTTTAGGCAATATCTCCAGATTTTTCTTTATTTTAAAGACATTCTTATAATATTTAAGAAGATCATCCTTATTGTCTTTGATAAATTCAGAATATCCTTCCAGTTGTTTTACGATGTCGCTGGCAAATAGCCTGGGATCAGCGGTTGTCTTCACTTCAACAAAGACAATTATCTTATTTTTTACATCAATCCTTACAAGATCAATCCTTTGCTTATCGTACGCAAATTCCATATCAATATAGTATGGATCATTTTTAATAAACTGGCCTTGGATGGATTTTTCTGACGATTTGTCTTTTGCTACAGCTTTGTCCATAAAATGCGAGATACGTTTCTTGATTCTCTTTAAATCATCTTTAGGGTTAAAATTATTTAAAGTAATAGGTTTTATCCTGTTTGTATCTATAGAAATTGTATCCTGTTTGAATACGTATGGGATATATTTTTCCTTGTCGTCAGCACTAACCAACGGGATATATTCAAAGTGGATTTTACCTGTAAAAGATGATGTTTTGTTGTCATAACGCAGTTCTTTTATGATGGTACCACCATGATAGTAAACATCGATATAATTATCCTTCCTGATCTCAATGTTTATATCGTTATCTTTTTTCAAGTTCTGCCACCAAACAGGTTGTTTTTCTTTCAATTCTACAAATAAAGGATTGTCCATTTTTAATGTATCAAAGCTCATTTTTTTTGCTCTCCCTCAATTTTTTAAAAAAAGCAATGTCATCCTTCGTTAAACCTTCCTCTTTATCGAAGAATTTCCTATCCTCTGCTGATAAAGTTAAACGAATTTCACAAGCCAGCTCTTTTTCTATTAAATCATCAAAATCTCCGCGCTCAAACATTTCTGTTAATTTATCTGCTTCAGATTTACCCTTAAGGGCCACATCTTTCTTCGCCACCTTATCCCCCTCCTTTTTACCCTTTAAAGAATCTCGTGAATCAGCATCTTTCCCTGCCACCTTATATATTGGCTTAAAATACTTCTTTCGCTTCTCGATCGCCTGCCCCAACAGGCCTAATTCCGGACGTTTTGCCAATACTTCCTTTGCTTTGGACAGGTATTGCTCGACAGAGCATTCCCAATAGACAGTTCCGTATCTCGGTAGCTGTTGATCTATATCATCGTCTGCAAACGCCAAAGCTACGAGTAGGTCAAACCCGATACCTTCTGTAAATTCTGCTGTCTTTAACAATTCTTCATGTAAATCTTGAAGAATGTTGGCATAGCCCTTTGGAACGCTGCCTGCCTGTAATGCATGTTCCCACCACGAACGCGGGACATCCATGGACAGATGGGCAAAGATGCATCTGGCCCTCTCCTCAGCATCCTCCCCGCAGTCATCCAGACATAAACCTAAACTCTCATACCATAAGCTCATATCAGTCCTCTTTTATTTCTCCGCTTCGGTTTTTTAATAGCATCGCTTTCTCCACCGCTTCCTCTAATGTGCAATCGAAGGCAACTACCCCTTCTTGATCCTCATTCCAGAACTCATAATCGGAGGCCCCTTCTATAGATTTACCTTTTGATGATATGATATTTATCAATTTATGGCTGTCCATATTTGCTTCTTGCTTATCTGAACCTTGAACTCTAAAAATCTTTCTCTCCTCTTTCCCTCATTGCTGTATGCACAATATTACCCCCATCGATTCCGTAATTCACTATAATCTTTTCCATTTTCGCTTTTCATGATGCTTCTTTTCTTCATGCAATTATAATCAAGAAGAGCTGCAGCATTATGCAGTTCATTATCATTCTGAAAAATAAGGATTGCTGAAAGTGTATAGGGACGATTATTTTCAGACACTGGTGTTGCTAACCCTTATCTTTATTCCATTCAAGAGAATTCGTCAGATCGGTCACGAAAGCTTCCTTCAGTTCGTCCGGCGCAATCACTTTCACATGAGGTATCCACTGGTAAATCCACTTCTTGATTCCTGTCAGACCGTTTACCGTGAATCTCATCTCAATGCTTCCGTCTTCGAGTTCCTTTTCCTTTTGACTGATATGCCATTTTCTTCTGAGAACAAGCGGTTTGCAGAGCTTATCAAACCGCAGGACTATTTCAGTCGGTTCGCCGTCAATGAATGCCCCGAAAGCGGCGGCCAGTTCATCTTCCGGAGCTATACCATTTGGCACAAAATGCTCATTAAGTATCCTTAGGGAAATGATCCTATCGAGCGCGAGCGTCCTTACGGCCTTTTCGGGGTGGTAGTATCCCCTGGCGTACCAGAAGCCTTCACGGAAAAAGAGGTAATACGGGTCAAAATTTAAGGCTGTTTCTTTGTCGGTGTACAAGGCCTTATAGTCAAGCCTTATCCTCTGGTAATTCAGTATAGCCTGGTTGATGAGGCTGAGGTACTTTTCGGATGCCTCGGACATGGGATTAGCAGAAAGGACAATGTGATTGAAGTCCTCTTTTTTCGTCATAAGCTTGCCTTCTATGTTTGAAAGGCTCTTTCCCATTCCGGGACCGAAGTTTACGAGCAGCTTTTTTGCAAGGGCAAAGGAGAGCGTCTCTTCAAGTGTAAGGGTTGGCTTTTTAAGGGTATAGCCCTCAGAAAAGATGTAGCTGTTTTTTGTTTTATCATATTCAATGGGGAATCCGGCTACCTGCAGTGTGCCGATATACCTGTGAACAGTTCTTGCGCTCACTTCCAATTCATCAGAAAGGGATGAAACATTAACCGTTTCTTTGCCGTCGAGCTTGTTTAGTATAATGGCAAGTGAATCAAATTTGTAGGACATGCTGTGCTCCTTTGTTATTTTATAAATTAATACCACATAAAACTGACAGCATCATGTCACAGGCAAAAAATATTTTAAATATTTTTGAAGTTATATTTCTAAGATTTCCACTTGAACTTTGCACTGTCAAGGAAAGTGCCTCGCGCTTGATTTCAGGAAGACAGCCGGAGTCAAAGTGCACTGAAAACTGGCTGGCAACCAGCACTATGCTTCTATCCGTAACATGCAATATCTATGAACTGGAAAATAAATTTATCTGTTATTATCGGCACCTACGAAGTCAAGCGTATGGCCTTTTGGCGTTGATAGTGAATTGCCAAATGAAATCATGGTGTTATAAACAGCATCATGGTTCAAAAAAACAAGACACCAATGCTTTCCAAATTGCCTCCAAAAACAGCACTTTAAGCCCTTAAATTGCCCATTTTCCATGCATAAAATTCCTGATTTTAGCTGGTTAATTTGATCCGACCCCCAACTAATATCATTTTTTATATATAGAAAAGTCTCAATGTTTATAATACAATAGAAAATAAGAATATGGATTCTACTTCTCTTTCAGAAAAAGACCTTTTGAATGAATGCATTAACGGAAACAAAAAAGCATGGGACAGTTTTGTTGAAAGATACACCAACCTGATTTATCATACGATTAATAAGATTTTGCGTTTGCATAATTCTGACCTACTCTATGATGACATAGAAGACATCCATAACAGCATCTTTCTGTCGTTGATGGAAAACAACTACAAAAAACTGAGGCAATACAGGGGTATCGACAACTGTTCTGTGTCAAGCTGGGTTATGGTCATTACAACAAATTTTACCATAAACCATATAACAAGAAGAAAAACTTATGTTTCTCTTGATGCCGAGGATCCCGATAAAGGGCAATCTGCTTTAGAAGCCTTGCCAGACGACAGTGAGTTGCCATTAGAACGCCTTAACGATAAAGAGCAAGTTAACTTACTGCAAGAACTTATGAGTGAATTGATACCCAACGATAGACTTTTCTTAAAATATTACTACGAAGACGAACTCCCCCCGGAAGAAATAGCCTCAATAATGCATCTAACGGTGAGCGCTGTATATAGCAAAAAGAGCAGGATTATTGATAAGTTGAGAAATATTGCAAAAGAAAGGAAAATATTGCAAGAAATATGAATTGCTTGTGTCAATTATATAAGCATGTGGATAAAAAAAATAAGGAAGCATCTCTCAAGGATGGTTGAGAAAATGGATAAATATGAAAAGATTTTAAAAGGTCTTATCAAGAATAATTTACCCCAAAACATTACCGGTACATCCAAAGATTCAGGCTGTATTACTGATGAAATATTTTCTTCATATCTGGAAAACCTATTGGATGACAAAGGAAAAGAAATAATTGAGGGGCATCTTATTCATTGCAATGTGTGCCGCCAAAAAAATATAACCCTGCATAGAATCAAAGAAGAGATACAAAAAGAAAATTTGTTGATAGCGCCAATGAGGGCAACAGAAAGAGCAAAGCAGCTTGTTAATGCCCCGGTCACACATAATCTTGTCGAGGTAATACTTGGGTTTGCCAAAAACACTGTAAGGATTATTAAAAATACCGGCGCTATTTTCCAGCCGTTAGAATTTGCCCCTGCTTTAGCAAGAGGGGGTGAATCAGAACACTCTATTCCGAATATACTAGAGGCGGGAAACATAACCTTTCTTGTCAATAAATTCAGCGGTTTGACTGTGGAACTTACTGTAGAAAAGATAACTGAGTTTGAATGTGATATTGAGGTAAAAACTACCGATGCCCAATCAATAGAGCCAATAGATAATATAAGATTTAATCTGCTTCTTGGAGAAAGGGAACTCTTTTCGTATCTGACAAGGCAGGGTTATACGGCTTTTAAGAATCTTCCTTTAGATGCGTACACGATTGAAGTTGTCAGAAAAAAGGAGACACTTGGAAAAATCAATCTCAAACTGGAATTAGGGTAATGAACAAAACAACCTGTCTGATCCTCAGTGCTTCAAGGGAAAACGAGAATATAAGACTCAGTGCATACGAAAAAAAACCTTCCGAACAACAAACGCTGATCCATTATGAAGAAAATCAGGTTTCCATGACCGTTATAGAGCGACTCTGCAAAGATATTGTTTCGATTTTAAACAAAGCGAATAAACGGGGAGATGTAAACCCCGACACAATGAATGAATTAAAAAGGGCAGGACAATATCTCTATGATGAACTTTTAACATCCAAGGTAAAACATTCTCTGCAATCAGCCCGGACAGACATGCTGATTGTATCCATTGACGACCAGTTAGTTCAGATTCCATGGGAATTACTCTTCGATGGAAGCAGTTTTCTGTGTTTGAGATTCAACATGGGGAGGATAGTAAGTACCAAACAAACGTTTACAGGAACGCTGAAAAGAGAGCAAAAAGAAGCCCTGACAATGCTCGTTGTCGCCGACCCCCAGGGCAACCTCAGCGCAGCTTATAAAGAGGGCATAGCAATAAGGAACAACCTAAGCGAGACCGAGGAGATTATCAAAACAAGTCTTGTGAGTTCCAAAGTTGATGCACATTACATTAAAAGCAACATCCGTGATTATGATATTGTGCATTATGCAGGCCATTCTGATTATAATCAACAGGAGCCTTCGTCGGGTGGCTGGATGCTATCAGATGGAAAATTCAGTCCAACAGACATTGCAAGAATGACAGGGGGAGCGCCCCTTCCTTTTCTTGTTTTTTCAAATGCTTGCCACTCGGGGAGAACAGGAGAATGGCTCATCAGAGAGGGTTTTGAAGAGAACATTTATGGTCTTGCAAATGCTTTTCTTCTTTCAGGGGTCACACACTATATTGGAACTTTCTGGGAAATCCTCGATTCCCCCGGTTCCTTTGTTGCTGCCGAGTTTTACAAAGCCCTTGTCGGCAAAAACATTTCTGTTGGTGAGGCCCTGAGAACAGCCAGAAAACGTTCTATAGAACAGTTCGGCGTGAATAATATTATCTGGGCAAGCTATATGCTTTACGGTGATCCCTCTTTTTGCCTTTCGGATCTGACAATACCTTCAAATTCTCAAGCAAAATCAACAATGCAGGAAAAAGAAGAAAGGGAAACCTCTGCAAGACAGGAAATGGGAGGCGTTCGTTCACCGGATAGTCAGGTTTTAGGACAACCCAAAAAGGCATATTCAAAGGCATTGTTCGGAACAATTGTCCTGCTCGGAATTATTATTATATCTCTTGGGGCATATTGGCTTAATCAATCAGGCAGGAACCCAGGTTCACAGCCCAAAGCAAGTGCCGTTAAAGTCAGCGAGATATCCGATGCCTTGAAATTATCATTAAACATAATAGGTCAGAGAGAAGAACAAGATGGGAATATTTCTGAGGTCATTATCAGGGAAGGAGGTATTCTAAAGTCTTACGATAACTTTCAGGTCCACTTTACCACAAATAAGGATGCCTATGTCTACCTTCTCATTTTTGACAGTAAAAACAATGCAAATCTTCTTTTTCCTGATCCAAAAATACAGTTGAACAATAAAGTTACGGGCGGCGTAGATTATACAATACCTTCATCAAGCCAGTGGTTTTGGCTGGATGAAAACGTTGGGTTAGAGACCCTCTATCTTCTTGCTTCGGAAACCTCTCTAAATGATATTCAGGGACTACTTGAAAAAATGGAGAAGGTAGGTGGTCAAAAAAGGGTTGAACTCTCGGATCAGGTAAAAGAAAAGATACGTTCTTTGGAACGAGGCGTCGGGGGGATAACAGAAGGTAAGGCAAAAACATTTTATTTAAAAAATGGAAAAACAATCCAAAATGTTACCGAAGTGGTAAAAGGAATCGGGGCAGTTGTAAAGACGATAAGTTTCCAGCATATTGATAATAAGCAATCTAAAGATAAATAATGTGCAATGATTATGAATATTTTTAATAAAAAGGTGCACCTTATTGTTGTTATCGTTTTCGCCTGCTGCCTTTTAGTCAATTGTTATCATATTATGGATGCGATTGCAGAGGTTTCAGATAAGGCGTCTCGGCTTAACGCTCTCCTTGGAAATGCAATAAGCCAATTTAATGCAGGCAACCATAATTCTGCAATAGAATACCTTGATCAAATAGAACATTTGTACAAAGATATCCCCCTTAGCGAAAAACAGTATTTTGATGAAAAGAGAAAAGAAATAGATAAATGGAAATTTACCATTATCAGCTTAAAATGTCGGCAAATTGAGGATTTTCCATGTGCTATAGAAAATTCACAGAAATTTCTGGAGTTAATTGAAAACGATGGGGATAAGAAAGTTAAAGCAAATGTTCTTTTTCACATATCAACGCTTTATGACATTTATTATCGTAAACAGTCAACTGGGTACGAAAAAGCCCTGGAATATTATAATCAGGCAAAAACCTTTTATTCAGATCTTGGGGATTTTCGCTTAGCGTCATTAATGGATTTTCATATATATTATTTGATTGGTTTTAAATTATCGAAAGAAAAAAAACTACAAGAAGCAAGAGAGTTTTATCAAAAGTCATCAGAAATAGCTGAAGACTTAAAAGATAAATCGTTGCAGGAGTTTGCCTGGATGCGATTAGGCCTGATCGACTTAGAAATTTTTGGTCTATACAGTTCAATTTATTATAACAAGAAATTACTAGATTTGTATCGTTTAACAAATGCGAAAGGGAAGGAATGTAAACAATTGCAGATGATAGCTGACTCATATTTTACGTTGGGCAACTTCAATGAAGCCCTTGCATACTATAAGGACGCAATCAATATCGCTAGAGAAATTAAGGATTCTTCTGAAGAAATAGAAATATTAATGCGTATTGCAGAAGTGTATTTTAAATCCGGTGATTTTCAGGAATCAATAGATTATCTGCAACATATTTTAAAATTTGCAAAAAAAGTAAAAAATAGAAAGATGGAAGCGAACGCCCATAGATTACTTGGGAATTTCTATGAATGGCTTGAAAATTGGGAAAAAGCAATAGATGAAAACCTAAAATCAATTAATATTAAAGATGATACAGGAGATGAGGATGGAAAGCCAGAAATATACAGGTCAGTTGCAGCTTGCTACAGGGAGTTGGCAAAAAAACAAGGGATTGTTAAAAAACCAGAGGATGATCTATTTTTAAAATCAATAGAATACTATAAAAAGGCTCTAAACGAATACCGAAAATTGGGCAATCTTAAAGCTGAGGGCGATGTGTATGCGGAAATGTCGCGTCTTGCAAGAACATTGCCTGATAGAAGCATCGCTGAATATTACATAAAAAAAGCCATCGAAATTCATACAGAAGCTAAATCAATGTTCAACATAATGAAGGATTTTTATTATGCTGGCGAGACATATTACTTATGGGGCAATTATTCGCAATCGTTGGTTTTTTTGCAAAAAGGCTTGGATATTTCAAGGAGTTACGGCTCTATTTTGTGGGAATATCATTTTTTAAAACAAATTGGAAGTGTTTATGCTGAGCTAAAGGATTTCGAATTAACTGATGAAAATTTCAAAAAAGCTTTAACGCTTGCTGAAAACATGGGATTTATGCATAAAGCAATAACTCTTGGTGATCTTGGATGGGTTGCTGAAAAGACGGGCAAATACGAAAATGCCGCTCATTACCTGTCTGAATCAATAAAAATAATGGAGCAAAAAAGAGATAGCATTAAGCTTGATGAAATACGCATTAGTTATGATAGCATTCCAGAAAAAAAGCTTATTTATGAATCAATGGTAAATGTTCTCATGAAAACAGGGGAAACCGACAGAGCATTTGAGTATTTGGAGAGGATGAAATCCAGGACATTTCTCGATCAGCTTGGCAGCAAGATCAGGCTAAATAAAAAAAGAGATATGCAATTAAGCAAAGAAGAAAGAGAGCTTCAATGGAAAATCAATTCCCTCCAACAAATGATTGAGAAAGAACAGGCTCAGCCGAAAGAGAAACATGCGCCCGCCTTGAATACATGGAAAAAGAAAATCGACGACTTGAGGAACGAATATGTCAATTTGATAATTAAGATCAAGCATGAAAGCCCTGAGCTTTCGTCGCTCGTAAGTGTAGACCCTTTAACATTAAAAGAAGTTCAGGGATTATTGGATTATGATACCACTTTACTGGAGTATCTTGTGACACATGATAAAACCTTTTTGTGGGTTGTCGATAAATCAAGTTTAAACGTTATCGAAATACCTGTAAAGAATAAAGATTTGTTCGACATGGTCAATAAATTGAGGGAAAATATTATAAACCATTCAGAGAACTATAAAGATGATGCAAAGAAACTTTATAAAATATTGATCGAGCCCGCTAAACCATATATAAAGACAAGAAGGGTTGCTATTGCACCACATTCTGCGCTCCATTATCTTCCATTTCATGCCTTGGTAGCAGACAGTTGGGGTCAGGTTAATAAAACCAGAGCGACCCCTAAATTTCTTATTGAAGAATATGATATTTTCTATCTCCCCAGCGCCAGCGTGCTAAAATTTGTCTTCGAAAAAAGGAAACCTTTTACAGGCAAGGTTTTGGCTTTCGGTAATCCTTATCTTGGAGATCAAAGGCTTGATCTTCCTCACGCCGAAGAGGAAGTGGCAAATATCAAATCTGTTTATCCGCAAACCTCATATTACTTGAAAAAAAAAGCAACTAAGAAGAGGGTTGTTGATTTGTCCGCTTTGTACAATGTCATCCATTTTGCAACCCACGGTGAACTTAATGCCTCATCACCGCTTTTTTCAAATATTAGACTGGCAAGCACTAAAGATGACAGCGGACGGCTTGAAGTCCACGAAATTTTTAATTTAAACCTCGAAAATTCGGCCCTTGTAATATTGAGCGCATGTGAAACAGGATTGGGTAAATTGACTGAAGGTGATGAGTATGTTGGTTTGACAAGGGCCTTCATCTACGCCGGAACGCCTTCGGTAGTTGCAAGTCTGTGGAAGGTCAATGACAGATCTACGGCTGAGTTTATGAAGCTTTTTTATAGAAACCTCAAAATATATCCTAAATCGGAGGCATTACGCAAAGCCCAGCTTGAAATGATCAACGGAAAAACAGGCAAAGGAATTGTCAGGGGTGTAGGGGGGATTACCACTGATAAAACCGGAGCAGGAAATAAAAAAGCGCAAAAGACAGTTAACGGTTCTCATCCTTATTTCTGGGCGCCTTTCGTCCTCTTTGGTGATTGGAAATAGTATTAACAAAACAAGCAAATTATATTTAAGAAATGTGCAAGATTTTTCCTCCTACTGTGTCTATTACATCATGAAAACAAAAACAAATAAGGAGGAAGGAAAAATGAAAAAGTTATTAATAGTAATTATGGTGTTCGGTTTAATAATAACCACCACAGGAAGTGCCTTTGCGGGATGGGTTAGCGGCTATACACGTAACAATGGGACATATGTTGCACCTTACAACAGGAGCAACCCCAACGGAACAGTAACTGACAACTGGAACTTTAAGGGAAATTACAACCCATTTACGGGCAGACAAGGCACAAATTACTTCAGAAACTCACCTTCAAGTCCATATTACAATGGTTCTACACAATGGGGCATTAAGTAGTAATGCTTCAATGCCCCGGTACAACAAAGCGCCGGGGCATATTGATTTTATTATGTGCTTGAACGGGGGTAATGAAGATGAGTTTTCCATGGGGAGAAAAAATGCGTCCTATCAATAAAACCGCCAGCAATGGCTGTAGGTTTAATTATAACGAAAATTATTATAATCAACAGATTAATACAGGGCTTGAATGTTCTCTATCATCCAAGAAGAGGTGTCCTTTGTGCGGCAAGAATAAGAAAAACCTTGGAGATCATGTAAGACGTATGCATACCGAATACATCTTACAGTTTAAAAAGGACTATCCTTTTGAATATGATTTTAAATCTTAAGCGCAAAGCTTTTAAGAGGAAACCATGGGTTTTGATAAAAGGGTTGATCTGCTTGTCAGACACATAAAAGGTTTGCAAGATTTTGCTTTTGTCGGACCAGAAATCCTTACCCCCTATAAAAATATGGGAGCAACAATAATAGATGGGATGCTTCAAGCTGGAATAAGGCATGAAACTGTTGTTAAACCTCTTCTTAAGAAATTTCTAAAAATTAAGAAAACTGAGATGACTAAAGGATTTTATGAAGTGATAAAAAGAACAGGTAATGGAAATCCAGTAAACGGCATTAAGGTTTTGATAAATCGGAGCGATGAGGAAAAACCTGTTCGCATATTAGGGGTAGTAAATTACTTCCTTGATGAGGGGATTAAGATAAAAGAGGATCTAAACGGATGGCTGACAAAGCCTTTGAGTTCGATAAGATTCAAGAAATTACGTGGTGTTGGCAATAAAACTGTCGATTATTTCAAAAACCTTTGTGGAATACCCAATGTCGCCGTAGACCGTTGGTTGATTGAGTTCCTCAATGATGCAGGCATCAAAATCCAGATAGACAGTTATCATGAAGCCAAAAAAATCATAGTCAAAGCGGCAGACAAGATGAACATCAATAGGACACTTCTTGACCATAGCATCTGGTTTTACATGTCAGGCGGTAAACGATCAAATTCTTGCCCTTCAATGTTTAGAAAAATGGTGATGCAAATAATTTATTTTAGCATTCTATCGGGGTAGGAACAAGACAAGCCACCCGGTAAGGTCAATCATATCTATTCGGGACTGTCTTTCCATTTAAGGGTAAGTGTTATCGGGATGTTAGGCATTGTTTTTCATAAAAATGAATTATGAAACTATAAGTAAGGAGTTGCACATGAAAAAACCAATATTCTACATGATTATTTTGTTTTATATTTTATTAATCCATCTACATCCTGCATTCTGTAGGAGTCTGGGTTCAAGTGTGAATACATTTGAAACACCGTACAAACTAAAAGTTAACGACAGATTGCCAGAACTTTACCTTAAAATCATTGGGCATATTAAGGGTAATTCTTTTATTCCAAGCTATGCTGAAATACGAGATTCAAAGATGAATATTGTACAAAAGCTCAAGGCAAAAAACCGTTTTGACAATCACGGTGAAGGGTGGTCAGCATGGGATGAGGCCCTTGCTGACATAGTACAATTATTGGATGTGAACTTTGACGGATACAATGATTTAAGGATACTTTACAACACTGGGGCTACGGGAAATAACTGGTATGCCACTTATCTATATAACCCCCAAAAGAGTAAATTTGTCTATCATGATGATCTGTCTATGCTGTGCGGACTCAGTCTCAATAAGGAAAAGAAGCAAATTATTACATATAATAGAAACGGATGGTGTTGGGAATTAATGGAATTTTTCAAGTTTAAGAATAATAAACTGCACCTTATACATGCAGAATGGACACAAATACATAGAGAGAATGACGAACCGATATGCAAGAAAGTAAAAGGTATACCTCGCAACAAACTATGGTCTTTAGAAGACGTTAATCTTTATTTCTTTGATGCTGCTCGTTTTGAAAAAAGAATGAAGATAATACAAATTGAAAAGCTTTACGGGTCACTTGATGGACGAAGAAGAAGTCCTCTCGGTATCCCGTATAAATAAAAGCCTAAAAAAACAATCATAAAGATTGTTGCAAGATGATGTATTGCCAGTGGAAATAATATACTTTTTACTAAAAAGTGATTTTATTTAGTACAGGAAGCACTGCTTAAAAATACAATTTGTATTATGAATCATAAATATGTCAAAGATCATGCCAACATCAATACAATAATTTGCTATGAATCAGTCCCAAGAAATAAACTATACTACCGATAAGATTTTTTATGTTAACTATTGTGCATTTACATTAATTATTTCAAGGATATTTTATGCATAAAATATACTTTCAAGGATATTTTGACCAAAGATAGCATTTGTATGTATAATGCACTTTAATGGCCGCAAA
>Ga0209718_1002193_pt1 | contig 19723 bp, 14 predicted proteins | sample AD_JPNAS1_MetaG_FD_184420 | JGI IMG/M metagenome (GOLD analysis project Ga0209718, IMG submission 184420) | Active sludge microbial communities of municipal wastewater-treating anaerobic digesters from Japan - AD_JPNAS1_MetaG (SPAdes) (version 2) | ecosystem: Engineered > Bioreactor > Anaerobic... | reverse complement strand
CCGAACCGGAACCCCAGAAGACATCAAGAGGGTGCAGAACGTATGCCGCAACGCGTGAAAGTCGATTTTGCGTCCACTGGAATCAATCCGCTCTATTCCGGCAGCCTTGAGGTCAACCCACAGGCCGAGCCTATTTTGCGGTACGCCGTCCACCAGAACCAGACCGCTTGCCGCACCGAGCGAATCACGCCACTGGCAAAGAACCGCGCACAGATCGGCATGCACAGGCACACAGGCGGCTTTGCTGTTTTTCGTTGTCGAAGCGCGGACGCTGATAAAAGGCTGCGCACCCTCTAACACGATGTCGCGCCATTCCAACGCTTCCAATTCGCCCCGCCGCAATCCCGTATAGAGGGCGAGGGCATAAGCCACCCGCCGCTTGAGAGGCGCACAGGCGAGCAATGCGCGGGTTTCCGCAACCGTCAAGGCCCTGCGCTCAAAACTTTGGCGGCCCCGCAAGTCTATGCGCTCCACGGAGTTGAAGGCATCAATTTCCACGCCCTTGTTTTTCGCTATCCAGTTCAAGAACCCGCAAACCGCGTTTTGGTATTCGTTCAGGGTCTTGGGCGCGGCTTTCTTGCGCTTTCGCCAGCGGCGGAAACTATCGGCGGTGACATCCCGCAGACTTCGCCAGACGCATGTTTCCTGCAACGATTTCAACCGCGCGGAGACATGGCGGGTGTGTTCCCAGGTGCGCCCTATGCTTTCGAGTTCGCCGACATATTCGTCTATCAGATCGGGAAGGGGAGCGTTGAGACAGTCATTGACAGCTTTCGGGACACACAGCCCGGCGCGTTCCCGTTCCAAGCCTACAACAATCCGGCGCAATTTTTGTTCCGCAACCTGTTTGTCTGTGACTTCCAGATTGACGGTCGTGTCGGCACTGTCCCCGTCCAGTCTGTAACGGCCGTAATAAACGCGGCTGGCTGTGACGACCCCGTTCTTGGTACGCTTGCGCTTGAAAACATATGCGGTCACGTCTTCACCCCCAAACGCTGGCTTTTAAGCTCCTCTATACACGCTTCCACGTCAGAGACGAGAAACCGGACGCTGTGACCGACCTTGACGGGTTGCGGCACAAGACCCCTTTGAATCAGGCGGTATACGGTGCGGGTATTGACCCGCAGAATACCCGCAAATTCCTTGAGGCTGATAAAGCTTTCACTTAGTTCTTTTTTTACGCTCATTGTTCACCCCTTTCTTTGCGAGTTCTTCACCATCAAAGAACACGCCCACAAAATGCCGCCGGCACTGGTTACGCACATCATCGGGCAACGAATACCAACGGTTGCGGATCAAGCCGACCGCGTCAGCAAGCCGCCGCAATTCCTTTCCTATGCCGTCAGAATCTTCTGCAGCAACGGCAGGGGGTTCCGTTTCCAGATGCTGGAAATACTCATAGTCATCCAACACCCGCGACGGGGGAACCCCGTAAGCATCCGCCATGATACGGGCGGAAGGCTCGACGGCTCCGACGAGATCCGCCCAATACCGTTCTTGATTGCGCATAGCTTTCGCCACTGCATTGGCGCTGATTTTTATACGGTGGTTTTCTTCCAGCCAACGCGTGATTGCGCGGAGGCTCATACGCTTAGACGCCACATAGATGAACGGGAACAGTTCACCTATCAAACCGTGCTGGGCGGTGAATTCGGCGTTTTCCGCGTATTCCAGCATTTCGTGCCCAATCTCTCTTAATCTGTCCATAACGCGCTCAATAATTACAAAGATGACAACGATTGTCAAGCCCCGACGTGACGATTTTCCCCGATAATGTCTGGCCGCCGTTCCATCATATGCCTACAGAACAGAACAGCCTCGCGACCTTTGCCGCATTGCGAACCGAAAAGCCTTTTTCCCGTCCGGAGTCACGGGGCGACCAAGACTTGCGTTTCTCCGGTTTGACTTCACTGATAATTTGTGTTTCGCCGAAACTCACAAGGGCATTGTAGAAACCGGGGCATACAGATTTGACCATCTTGGCTTCCCTCATGCGTTCCGCTTTTGTCCATACGTGTTGGCGTTGCCGGAATGCAAAATCTGACGCCGCCCACCTCCGTATGAGTCTCGCAAGCTTTATGCCGTCCTTAGACCCCGCCTTATACGCCATTACTTTGGGCTCGGGCGGTTTTATGCCTTTCATCCCCCACATGCGCCCCGGCAACAAAACATCTTCAGGGGGCTGTTTCTGGTATTCCTTCCCGAGGTAGCGCGAGAGGTACCAACCCGCGCCGTCAGAGTTCTTGACCAACTCGACCGAAGTACCGGCGCGCAAATGCTTTCCGTCCCCGGAGCCCACAATCTCAAACCAGCTTACCGCCACCCACTCCCGAACCTTCGCGATGTCCCAGTCATCAGGAAAACGCGCCAACAAGTGAAAATGAGGAGCCCCCCTTGTCTGATACTCCAGAACCCAAGCAAAGAAACCGTTGACCCTTACGCAACGCTTGCCGAAGTTATCGAGGTGCCGTTTCACTATCCGACCGTCCTTCGGCCATTCCGCGGGATACGTGAGGCAGACAAAAAACGTTTTCGGAGACCGCAGTTCAGGCGTATTGTCTACAGCCCAGCGCAAACGGAGCCTTGAACGGCAAGACATACCCTTGACCTTGCCCCGCACACTCGGGCGAGCGTTCACGACATGGCACGGCCTTTTTATCCTCACGTCCTTATCCCAAATCTCTACCCGCATACATCCGTCTTGATTGACTTGCGGTGAAATATGGCCTATATGACAAGCCATAGGCCGCGCCGCGTCCGCGCCGCCGCACCGCCCGCCGGAGGCTGGGGCGTGCGTGTCGGCTTGCGCGGCATCCGCCACGCCGTCCACGCCGATCATGACGCACCCCCTTTCGAGGCACGGACAAGGGCGAGAACTGAAAGCCGGATATGCTCAGGCAACGAATGCCACTGATTGACAATTTCCCGCAGTTCCGGCACAATCTCTCTTTCATGTGTCCCTATGAGTGTCCCAGCACCGATGAGAGGCTTGTTTCCATTGGGTTTTTGCGGGGGTTCGAATCCCCCCCTCTCCGCCATTTCAACCCCCCTGTTCCACCGCGCTGCTCTTTATCTCTCGGGCGGACAAGGACGATGGAATGACAGGAGCCTCCCTCCAAAAATATGCGGCAGGTGTCGTGCTATGCGGACTGGTGACCGGTCTCGCACACGCTCAGGGCCATGTCTCGACCGTTTGGTCAACCTATGTCGGCCATGACTGGAATAGCGACACGGTGAACGCCGTGGCGGTCGACGGCGCGACCAACTGCTTTCTGGCAGGACGGCTCGATTCAGGTGGACTCCATAATAACGCCGGCGATGAATTCTGGTGCTCCGGTTATGCCAGCGGCTTTATCTTGAAAACCTCTCCCGCCGGGACACTGCTCTGGGCTCGCGATCTCGACGAAATTGAGTATGGGGTTTGTTCCGACACCCTTTATGCGTTGTGTCTTTCGCAGACACACCTCCTTGCTGTCGGCAACACGCAGGGCAGCCCGAGCGATGTCGGCACCTACGCATTGATCGCTGCCCTCAACCCTACAAACGGCAGCCTCCTTTGGGCAGACAGAGCGATCGGACACAATGCGGGCACCAACAGCTTCAACGCCGTGGCCGTTGCGCCGGACGGTAGCGTCTACGCCGTCGGCCACACGACCCTCTCGAACCAAGTCTGCAACGTCCCCGGCTACACCGTCGGCACCACCCGCTACGGTACCAACCTGATCGGCAACCTCGACGCCCTCGTGGTCAAGTTTGCCGCCAACGGCACCATCCTGTGGCGTCACTACCTCGGCGGCGTCAATGCCGACTCCGCCCGCGCCGTGGCTGTCGGCTCCGACGGCTCTGTCTACGTCGCGGGCGAAACCCGCTCGCCCAACTGGACCTCGCTCGCCTCCGGCAGCGCAACGCCGGACAATGCCGCCGGGTTCCTCGTCAAACTCACAGACGACGGCGACCACGTCTGGTCCTCCCTGCTCAACGGCAACAGCCATGAGAGCGTTCGCGCCCTGCGCACCGATCCCGTCACCGGCTCCCTCTTCCTGGGCGGCATCACCGCTTCCACCGACTTCCTCGCGAACGCGCCATGCCTCAACTCCCACGCGGGCGGGACCGACGGCTTTATCGTGCGCGTGACCGACACCAACACCGCCTTCCGCGTCGACTGGTGCCGCTTCGTCGGCAGCACCTCAGCCGATGAGATCGCCGCCCTCGATCTGCTTCACGACGGCCGCCTCGCCGTCGGCGGCACCACCGCTTCAGGCGGATGGCTCACGTCCGCACCCGGCAGCCAAGCCTTCCAAGGCGTGCGGGACGGGTTCGTGGCGCTCTTCAACGCGACCAACGGCACGCCCTCCTGGGCCACCTACACCGGCGGTGCCAACGCCGACAAAATCACCGCCCTCGCACGCGCGCCGCAGGCTTTCATAATCGGCGGGCACACCTTCTCGCCGAATTGGGTTGGCGGCGGCTTCTGGGATGAGTGGACCAAGGAGGACCCCAGCTACACGCTCTCCTTCGGCTTTGCCGCTTTATGGCAGCCCGGTGCGCCGCTCGCGCCAACCTTTACCGCCGAACCGGCTGACCGCACGGCCCAGGAGGGCACGTCGGTCACATTCAGCGCCGCCGCGACCGGCACCGCCCCGCTCTTCTACCGCTGGCAACGTAACGGCGTCCCGATTCCCGGCGCCACCGCCTCCAACTACACCTTTACCGCCGCTTATGAAGACAATGATGCGGCTTACACCTGTACGGCCTCCAATCACGTCGGCACCGTCACCAGCCGCGCCGCCCTGCTCACCGTGATCCCGATGGGAGCGCTGACGGTCAGCCTGTCGCCGACCGACGCCACCGCGCGCGGCGCGCGCTGGCGCATCGACGGCACGTCGCCCTGGCTGGCCAGCGGCACCTCCACCAACCTGCCCGTCGGCAGCTACACCGTGGACTTCAAGCCGCTCACCGGCTGGCGTGCGCCCGCGTCGACCAACGTACAGCTCTCCCACGCCGCCACCCTCTCGCTGCAGGCCGCATATACCCCCATCCTGCCTGAGGCAGAACGCGCCGTCGCCGGCACCAACGTCACCCTCGCCGTGCGCGCTCCGGCTGGCCTTGTAAGTTGGACGCTCACCGAAAGCCTGCCGCCCGGCCTCACGCCCTTTGCCATCACCGGTGGCGGTGTCTGGAACAGTTCCGCCCGCACCTTGACCTTCAGTGGCGCGGAAGCCACCTCCAACACGCTCGCCTACAGCGTCACCTGTACCACATCCGGCCTCTACACCGTCACCGGCGCCCTCGCCGTCCCGCACGTCGGCGGCACGACGCCAGTCGCCGGTGACACCGAGATCCTCAATGCGAAACTGCTCCGTACCATCAGCGGTACCAACGTCACCATCACTATGCTAGAACCGACCACCAGAAAATCCTGGTACGTCAACGAATGTCTGCCAGCGCCCCTGACAGCGACAGTAACCGCAGGCCCGGGTGACTATATCCCTGACGACAGCATGATCTACTGGGGTGCCTACGGTACCGGCCAGACGCTGGCATACGAAGCTTCCGGCGAACCAGGCACGTATGAGTTAAGCGGGATCGTCAGTATCGCCGGTGTCGTGGAGCCGATCTTCGGCGACAGCGTACTGGTGATTCCGGGTGCCGAGATTCCGCCGCCCGACATCCTCGCATTCGTGCCAGCCGCGCCGGGCTTCTTCGCGCTGACCTTCACCTCGGTTGTCAACCAAACCTACGCGGTGATCACCAACGCCGCGCCCGGCACCAACGGCTGGGCCACCTGCGTCGCGCCGGTCACCGGCGCAGACGGCACAACGCAAGTCCAGGTCCCGGCCACACCGCCGCGCCTTTTCTTCCGTGTCCGATCACTACCTGAGTAGCGGAAAGCTTGAGGCGGTAAACCAATTTTGTTACTGTTGCGAATCTTCTGACGCGGGGTGGACAACTGGATCCCCGGTACAGTGCGAAAGGCTGAGGATATATGGTGTTTCATGAACGGGTTTTCTGCGGGCAGGTGAGCGAGGCGGATGTCGGGCAGTCGCTCCTGCTGGCTGGCTGGGTCGATGCTTTCCGCGACCACGGCGGGTTGCTTTTTATCCATCTGCGCGACCGTAGCGGCATCCTCCAAATAGTCTTCAGCCCGGAGGTTGCGCCGTCCGAGATCTGTGCACGCGCCGCCACGTTGCGCGCCGAGTTCTGTATCGCGGTGCGCGGCACGCTGATACAGCGCCAAGCCGGCACCGAGAACCCCAACATCGAGACCGGTACAATCGAACTGATGGTCAGTGAACTGACCGTGCTCTCGGAGTCGGACGCTCTGCCCTTCACCATCTCCGAAAAAGCGATGGTGGCCGGCGCGACGGCCGTCACCGACACCGTGTCCGAAGACACGCGCCTGCAATACCGCTATCTGGACTTGCGCCGTCCGTCGATGCGTGACCATCTGACGATGCGCCACCGCATCTTTCAATGCGTGCGCCGTTTTCTCGACGAGAGAGGCTTCCTTGAGGTCGAAACCCCAGTGCTGACCGCCAGCACGCCCGAAGGCGCGCGCGACTATCTGGTGCCCAGCCGCGTCCATCCGAAAACCTTTTACGCGCTCCCGCAATCGCCCCAGATCTTCAAACAGCTCCTTATGATTGGCGGTCTCGAACGCTATTTCCAACTCGCGCGTTGCTTCCGCGACGAAGACCTGCGCCCCAACCGCCAGCCGGAGTTCACCCAGCTCGACATCGAGGCGTCGTTCATCAATGAAGACTTCCTTTATGAGATGATCGAGGAACTGACCGTCCGGCTCTTCGCCATCGGCGGCATCACCCTGCCGCGGCCCTTCCCGCGCATGACCTATGCCGAGGCGATGGACACGACCGGCTCCGATAAGCCCGACCTGCGCTTCGGCCTGCGGTTTGTTGATGTGACTGACGTCTTCACACAGACGCGTTACGCCATCTTCCGCCAGATTTTGCAGCGTGGCGGCTGCATCAAGGGCCTCAACATCAAAGGGCAGTCGGAAAAGCTCAGCAAAAACGTGCTGCAGAATGAATACGCCAAAGAGATCGCGCCCTCCTTCGGTGCCAAAGGCATGACCTGGATGCGCGCGGAAAACGGCAAACTGGAATCCAACATCGTCCAGTTCTTCAGCGAGCAAGAACTGGACGAGCTGCGCCGCCGCTTCGCGGTTGAAGATGGCGACGTGCTCATCATGATCGCCGATTCCTCCGCCCGCGTGGTCGCCTCCGCGCTCGGTAACTTGCGCCTGCATCTGGCGAACCGGCTGGACTTGATTCCGCCCAACACCTTCTGCCCGCTCTGGGTTACCGGCTTCCCGCTCTTTGAGCCGACCGACGAGGGCGGCGTGACCTCCACGCACCATCCTTTCACGGCACCGCACCGCACCGACTTTGATCCCTCGAACGTCGATGAGTTGCTGAGTCTGCGTTCGCGCGCCTACGACCTGGTCGTGAACGGTGAAGAGCTGGGCGGCGGCAGCATCCGTATTCATAACCGTGCTGTACAGCGTAAGATTTTCGCTGCGCTGGGATTGAGCGATGAAGATGTCCAGACGCGGTTCGGCTTTTTCCTGCGTGCTTTCGATTTCGGTGCGCCGCCGCATGGCGGTCTGGCGCTGGGCATGGACCGCTTGGTCTCAATGGTTTTGCAAACGCCCTCGATCCGCGAGGTCATCGCCTTCCCCAAGAACCGCAGCGCGGCCTGTCCGCTTACCGGTGCGCCTTCGGCTGTGAAGCGCGAACAACTCGCCGAGTTGAGCTTGCTCGATCTGGGCGGCGGTGGTTCCGCCGCGCTACCAGGTGCTGAGGCACAGAAAGATCGCGTCGACCGCATCTCTTGGGTATCACGTATCGACATCAACGAACAGGAGCGGCCAGTCATGGAAGCCGTGCTCGCGCAGGCCGAGACGCTGGTGGAGCAAGCGGCGGCACACGCCGGTACGGAAGCGCCCATCCGTTCGGTCGCGCCGGTCTCCAACCGCACCCGCCCGGGCACCGAGGCGCAGCGTTCACCCTTGGCCGAAACGGGGCAGGTCTTCAAAAACGCCCCGGCTGTAAAAGGCTCCTACTTCAAAGTCGCCAGCGTGCTGGAGTAACCGTCGCCATCCGTCGCCAACAGAGGAAATCCGTCATGTCTCCGATTTATCGTTTTGAAAATCCCGATCCTGCGTCCGCCCTTCCGGACAGTCCGCTCCACGGCATGCGCGTCGCGCTGCAATCCACGGTCTCGGTGGCCGGCTGGCCGACCGACGCCGACTCGGCGGCGCTGGCCGACTTCACCGCGCTTGAGGACGCGACTGTCGTGCAGCGTCTGCGTCAGGCCGGTGCCGCGCTGACCGGCCTGACGCGCGCCAGCGAGTTCGGCTTCGGGCTGCACGGCAGTCAGGCCGGCGAGGCCGTCCGCAGCGATGCCGCCGACGCCGAGCTGGTGCTAGATATGATGGGCGAGTGCCGCGTGGCCGCCGCGCGCGCCAGTGCCTTCGGACTGGTGCCGAGCGTCGGCCTGGTTTCACGGCTCGGCCTGATCGGCCTGATCCCTTCGATGGAGCGTTGCGGCCTGCTTGCGCGTTCGTGCGACACGCTGAGTGCGTTGCTCACGGCGCTAGCCGGACCGGACGGGCGCGACCTCACGCTTGAGGAGACCCCGCTGCCGCCGCCCGCCCCGCTGCCGAAAGACGGACACGGCGTTACGCTCGGCGTGATCCCGCAGGCGCTGGAGGGGCTGCCCGCCGCACAAGCAGAGGGCTTCCGTGCCGCGATTGATCGACTGACCGCGGCGGGTGTCACCGTGCGCGAGTTGCCCTTGCCGGAGTACAACCTGTTTGATCTGGTGCATGCGATCGTCGGCGCCGTGGAGGCCTCGTCCTGTGCGGGCCGTTACGATTCGGTGCGCTACGGCCACCGTCCGCCGGGCGCGAAGGATTGGAATGAGATGTATCTGAGCGCGCGAGGCGCGGCGTTCGGCATCTGCGTCAAGAGCTTCCTGATTCAAGGCGCGTTCTTCCAGTTTGAACGCTATGCCGCGTATGAGAACGCCTGCCGCATCCGCGCGCGGCTGGTTGCGGCGGTGCAGCAGCTCGTGTCGGCGGTCGATGCGCTGGCGCTGCCGCTGGCCGACCGTGTGCCGGAAGGCGCGACGGCCACGCTCGCGGAAGCGCGTGCGCCCTTCGCGAGTACGCTTCTGGCGTCGGTCACCGGACAGCCCGCACTGACATTGTCTGCGGCGGGCGCGTGCGGCGCGCTGCAACTGGTCGGGTCGCGGCTTGGCGACGCGCGATTGCTCGCACTGGGCGGAATGCTTGCGGCTCTGTGCCGGGAGGGAAAATAATCATGGACTTTGAAGCGGTCATCGGATTGGAAATCCACGTCGAACTCAACTGTGCCACGAAGCTGTTTTGTGACTGCCCGAACCGGCCCGGCGATGAGCCGAACGCCAACACCTGCCCGACCTGCCTCTGGATGCCGGGCACCGCGCCACGCCTGAGTCAGGCGGCTTTGGAGAAGGCGGCACTGCTCTGTCTGGGACTCGGCGCGGAGCTGCAGCCGCTGAGCGCCTTTGACCAAAAGGTTTACTACTACCCCGATCTGCCCAAAGGCTACCAGCTTTCTCAGGCACACCTGCCGTTGTCGCGCGGCGGCAGCATCACGGTCACCAACGAACAGGGCGAGGCGCGTACGCTGCGCATCCACCATATCCACATGGAGGAGGACGTCGCCAAGCTGGTGCATGAGTTGGAAGGGCGTCAGCCGATCAGTCTGGTCGATTTCAACCGCGCCGGTGCGCCGCTGGTGGAGATCGTCACCGAGCCGGACTTCCGCACACCGTACGAGGCGATGGAGTTTCTCAAGGCACTGCGCACGCAGGTACGCTACGTGGGGGCTTCGGAGTGCAGCATGGAAAACGGCACCATGCGCGTCGATGCCAACATCTCAGTGCGGCCGCGCGGCACCAGCCAGATGAACACCAAGGTCGAGGTCAAGAACATGAACTCGGTGCGCCATGTGGGCGACGCCATCGCCTTCGAGATCGCGCGGCAGAGCGCGGCGGCGCAGGCCGGCGAAGCGGCGGTGCTGCACACGCGGCTATGGGATCCGGACAAAAAGGTGACCTTGCCGATGCGCGCCAAGTTCGAGGGACCCTGCGTGCCCGATCCCTCGGTGCCGGCGATCGAGCTGACGCCCGCGTGGATCGAGTCCTTGCGGGCGCGTCTGCCGGAGATGCCGGCCGCCAAGGCCGAACGGCTGGTCAAGGAGCATGGCATCAGTGCCGAAGATGCGGCTTTCCTGAGCGCGGATACGGACGTGGCCGACTACTTTGAAGCGTTAACCGCACAGGGCGTGACGACCAAGATGGCTCTGCACTGGACCGCCACGCAGGTATTGCCGGCGGTCAGGGAGCGCGGCCAAGAGATCAGTGCCTGCTCCGTGACACCGGAGCGACTGGCCGGCCTGCTGACGTTGCTGGCGCGTGATGAGATCAACGCCAACGCAGCGCGCGACGTGCTCGTGGCGCTCTTCGAGAGCGATGCGTCAGCCGAAACGATCGTCAACGAACGCGGATTCAGGCAAATCTCCAACACCGACGAACTCGGCGCATTGATCGACCACGTGCTGGCCGCAGAGTCGGCCGCGCTGGCGGATGTCCGCAACGGCGTCGGCAAAGCGATGGGTTTCTTGATCGGCCAGGTCATGCAGGCCTCGCAAGGCAAAGCCAACCCGAAGCTGATCAAAGAATTGCTTGCCAAAAAGCTCCGGTAGACTTACTCCCCCAGCGGGATCACGGCCTTGACGCGGTAGAACTGCGCGGCGGGCGCGGGACCGGCGGGAGGAGCGGTATCGACCTCGCGCGTCATGGTGGCGCCCGCGTCGGGAACCATCACGCCCAAGCCCGTCGGCGACCAGTCATGGGGCGACAGCGTCGGCGACCGCCACAGCTCGTAGAAGCGGGTCTGCTCAACAGTCCACGTCAGGCGGTTGGTCGTGCTGGACCGCGAGAACGCGGTGAAGGCCAGCCGCGACTGGCCGTCCAGCGGGTTGGTGTCGGCACCGTATTCGTCAACGTCGTACACGCCGTCGCTGTCCGCGTCGTGCGCCCCGCCCGCCAGGGCGGTGAGGCCTCCGGTCATCCGCATCTCCCACGGGTCGGGGATGCCGTCGCCGTCGCTGTCCGGGCCTGCGCTCAGCACCGTCGTGCGGACGCCGCCAAGGCTGATCCAGCCGAGGTTCGCGCCCCACACATAGCCGCTCAGGTCGCCGGTAAAGAGATTCACCCGCGGGTCGCCCGTCTCCTCGAAGGCGATCCAGCCCGCGTTCGCGCTCCACGCCAGCCCGCGCAGCTTCCCCGTGCCGTTGTGGTTGACGCCCGCATCCGCGCCGTCGGCGTTGCCGTAGGCGTGGCCGTTCGCGGGCGAGCCGTCGCCCAGCGTGATCCAGCCGAGGTTCGCGCCGTACAGGCAGCCCGAACAGAACGACTGCCCGATCACCGCGCCGTGCGCGCCGTCCGCATAGGCGTTGATCCAGCCCGCGTTCGCGGCGTAGGCATACGGCCCGGCCGGATCGATCGTCGTACCGGCGCGGGCCTGCACGCAACAGAGTACCAACGCAAGTATCCAAAGCGTTTTCATGGGTTCACCTCGAAAAGTTCGCCCACGGGCTCAGCCCCGCCGCGCCGTTCGTGGTCGACAGCGCGCCGCTGGCGGTCACGATCGGTCCGTGGGTCGCCGCCGCTTCGAAGTAGAAATTTTGCGTATGCCCGAAACAGGTGTTTTGAACGATCAGGTTTGGCGATTGGCTGAAAATGGCGATGCCATAGGTCGAAGCGCCTCGGGTGCCTGACACAAGATTCCCATTGATCTGGCTGGCGCTGCCATTATTCTGCCGGATGCCGGCATCTTTGTTGCCATAGAGGGTACACTGTGAAATCCGGTTCCCCACAACCGTGCTACCACCCCCCTCATAGAGGTGGATTCCGTAGCCTGCGTTACCGCTTATCTTGCACCCTTCAATGACGTTTCCACAGCCACGGCCGCTGGAGGAAATATAGGCGTAGATCCCGGCGGTCGCGTTATCTTGAATCATGCAATTCCGGAACTCGTTCTGATTGCATTGGCCGTCGTCGTCAGCGCTTATCAGGGCTCCTCCGTTCGAGTTCTTTCTGAACGTGCAGTCGGAGATCGAATTGTCATCACATTTGCCCGCATAATTGCCGAACAAATTGATGCCGTAGTAACCGTTGTCGCTGACCCTGCAATTTGTGATCCGGTTGCCGCTGCAATCCCCGCCTTGACCGCCATCCAGCAGGACTCCTGTACGCACGGAATCGCTAATCATAAGATATTCGAACAGGCTGTTCTGCGCATTTACAATCCAAAGTCCATAGCCAAAGTTTTTGATCGTCCCATTTCTGACAACAATGTTGCGGCAGGGGGCATTCGTCTTCCCGTCAACAAAAATTCCGTTATCGACTGTCCCCCGGTCACCGGTGATTGAAAATCCCATCAGATCCACCGTGACATCGTTCGTCGAGATGGTGATGCCGTTAAATGTCGCCACCAAATTGGTGGTCAAATAATACGAGCCCGGCTGCGTGATTGCGTAGGGCACGTCCATGATCGGGGTTCGCGGCTCCACCTGCGCCAGCGTCTTCATCGACGGGCCGGGGGCACCGGGGGGCGGCGTCAGGCTACCTTGCGCGAGGGCGGTCCCCGCGCAACATCCGATCATCACCCCCGCAGAAACAGTCGCACACAGTTTACCGAACATACGCCGCTCCTTCCCTTGAAAGGATTGCATCCATTCATAACCCTGAGACCGTTTTCAAAGCATCGGCACAGACAAACAGGTCATGGCCGAACAGTGAGGACATCACCTTATCTTTAGTGTCGCAGAAATTGGGATTGCGCGTCAATCCAGATTTTGGAAACAGAAATAGAAACGCATTCGCATTTACCAGTCTGCCGGGAAATCGACGAAATACCCCGCGATCCGTTTCGAGTTGGGGCGGATTTCGTAGTCAACCACCAGCCGCTGATTCGGCCCCGTCGGCACCGAGACCGCGTAGCTTCCGTCGGGAATGCGCGATTGATCCGCATTGTAAAGGTAGCAGGGCAAGCGGCTATCAACGTTCCACTTCAGGTAGGCGGGATCGTCCGTTTTGGCCGCTGAAACAGAAACCATGCGGCGATCAGGATAGATCACGGTCGGCGTCTTGTTGGCACCTTGCAAAAAAATCTGGCCGGGAGCGAACATACCGGTGGTCAGATTGGTGGACTTGGGCGTTGACCAAGTCAAGCCGCCGTTGCGGCTTTCCGAAAAGCACAGAGCCGCAGGTTTGCTGTGGTTGGCATTCCGCATGATCGCCAACAGATGACCGGGGGCTTTTTCAACCAGATCCCATTCATCACCGGTGAAATCGGGCGACTCTGGAATACGAACCGTCGTCCAAGTTTTACCGAAGTCTTTCGAGATCGCGGCGACAGCGCCGTTTTTCGGTGCGATGTAAAAAGGCCAGATCATTGATCCGTCCTGAAGGACGACCGCCGCCGATTTCGACTGGCTATTCGGCACCGGCCCGACTTGCGGCGTCCCCCAGGTTTTCCCGCCGTCAGCGGAGCGGATGGACATCACCTGCGACACCATCTTGTTGTTGATTCGCGCGTAGGTGTTGTATGTCACCAGCAGTTCGCGGTTCGGCAACTCGACGATCGCCACGTTTCGGTCATCGACACCCGGTTCATCAACAATCACTGTCGCGGGCGACCACGTTTTCCCCCGGTCGGAACTCTTTGTGATCATCGCTCTTCCCGCAGCGGAAAAACCGTGTTCCGTCCCGTCGCGAAACACGCAGTATAGCGTGCCGTCAGCTCCGGCGGTGATCCAAGGCCAACCGGGATATGTCCCTTCATAGATCACAACATCAGGTTTCGCCTTGATGGGCGTCTTGTCTGCGGCCAAACAAACGGATGCAACACAGGAGAGACCGATTGCCGCGACCCAAACGCCAGCAACAAACCTGTTGGTCATTTTCATTTTATCAGATGTCATGTGAGATTCCTTCCAAAACAACTTCCGCTTCATTTCACGATCACCACCGTTCCTGCCGCGAATCCCTTGAGCAGCACAACATTGTCCGTACCCGACGGCGGCACCGCCAGACTGAAATCGAACGTCTTCGCCGGGTAGTCGCCGATACACGTCCACGCCGTCAGGAGCCGGTCGAGCCCTTCGATCGCGCCATACGTGATAAGCGGCGCGGCGAATCCCTGCCCCAGACCGACAGGTTCTTTCAACGTCACCGTGCCGCCTCCCGCGACGGTCAGCGTTCCCGTCACGTCCAATGTCCCGCACAGAGGCCGGGCATAATGCACAACGATCTCAGCACCATCCGCCAGCACCAGTCCGCCCTTCACAGACAGCGCTCCCGGCTGCCCGTTCACGCCAGGCGTCACGCGTTCCGTCACCACAAGCGTACCATTGGACACGCAACCGTCGCCGCCAATCTCCGCGACGGTCACCGTCTGCCCGCCCAAATTCAGCACACTGCCGGCCTCGACAACCCACTCGACCGCCGCGAAGCTTCCTGCCGCGAGCGTCACCGTACTGCCGTTTTTCAGGACCACGCGACCGGAGAATTCTTCCGCATCGCTCAGGATGGTCACCGTTGCCGCATCGATCACCACCTCGCCATCGCCCCGGATCGCCGTGATGGTACCATCGTTACCGTCCACATTCGTCACTTGCAGCGGGACCGTCCCGTAAGCGACAACGACCGACTGCGTATCTGCGCAAACCGCCCGCGGCGAACGACGACCCAACCACTTGTTCATCAGGTAGTCTTCCGTCGCCTCGCACTCGGCATCACTGAGCGCGTTCGTGTAGATGATGACCTCGCCCAATTCCATGCCGCTCCAGTTCTGCGAGATTGCTGTAGTTCGGTCTCCCGCCAGCATGTCGGCAGCCGTGTCGCCTGTGGTCACGATCGAGGCAACCTGATAGTCCCACTTCGGCACGCTGGCCGCGTGACGTCGTTCGCCGTCGATGAAGATCGTGCCGTTCCGAACCGCCGTCGAAGCCAGCCCCGTATTAAAGAGCGACGAGTTGCCGTAGAGCGTTCCCCAACTTCCCCGGATGAAATCACTCACTCTGGTCGTGTCGCCCAATAGCCAACCGCCGCCCTCCGTTGCGCCCTTGTCTTTGAACATCCAGAACACGGTCCGGATATTCGTCAGGCGCGGTGCCCATTTGAAGGCGCGTTTACGTCCGCGATACTGACAACTGCCGCCCGAACCACTTCCACGTCAGATACGCCTCCACATCGCGCCGCTCGTCCTCTGTCAGCGTGACATCGTAAAGAAGCACCTCCGCCATCTGCATGCCCCCCGAATACTGATAGGAGGCTGGTGTGTTATCGAAATCATTCCCACCCAAAGCCGAGACGCGTCCACCCCAACCCTGCATCACGGCAGAAACCAACATCAACCGATCGGTCGGGATGGGTGTCGAGGTCGCCCGAATCGGGAGGCCGTCCAAATACCAAGCGCCGTATGTGGAGGTTCTGACTGCGCCATTGAGCATCGGCGCACCTCCGTTGCGCCGAAAATCATTCTCACGAAATTCGTTGTGGCCGTTATAGCCTCTTTTCAGGCTACCCAACGGCATAGCGCCATTGGTCTTGCACAGCCACACCACGAACGCACTGCGCACCATCAGGTTGGACAGGGTCATCAGGCAACATCCCGCGTCGCGTTCCCCCAAATCAACCATCCAACGCCCCTGCTCATCCTGTACGCGCACGGGCTTGACATTTCCAGTCGTCACGGTCTGCACACTGCCGCCGCCACGGTTACGCCAAGCGTTGACCGTCGTGCTATCACCGAAGGTAAAATCCCCCTCACGGGAAGCGTCCAGCCACAGGATGTTGCCCTCCAGTGCAGGCGCGGAGGGGATCTTGCGCACCTTGAGAACGGCCTTGGCGCCATCTTCCAGTGTCAGTTTGGGCAACTTCTCGTCTACCTTCAACTTCACCGTTGAACCGGCCATGACCGCGAGATCGCCGCCATGCGTCACGTACCGCGCCTCGACCGGCTGCGCGCCGGCCTGGCCGAGCCGCGCGTTCGCGCCGGAGACGGTGGCAAGGAAATCGATCTTGCCCGCGCCATATCCAAACGTGTCGCGGCCGAACCATTTCTTGTACAGATAGGCCTGCGTGTCCTTGACCTGCTGGGTCGTCAGCGCGTTCGTGTAGACGATCACCTCACAGAGCCGTTGCCCGCCCTGATACCTGTCGGGCTGGCCGTCCACGCGCCCAAAAGCCGAGGCCTTGAAATTCCGGCCCCCCCCGATTGTGGCGGCCACCATGTCGTAGTCGCCGGAGAGTCCGGTGCCTGGCATCTGGGCCAACTGCCCGTTGACCCACAAATTCTCCCCTGCGCCTTCATTGATGCCGATCAGCCCGTTCTCACGGCCGACATAAGCGGTACCCCCTTTCAGGGTGTCAAATCCGCGGATGAAATTACCCGCCGTGCCCACCGGGCTGCGACCCAGCAGGCTGCCGCCGCCAGCCTGACTGCCGATGACCCAGAAAACGGTCTGGACACCCGCAAGCTCGGCGCTCCACTGCAGGCAGCGGGTCGAGCCTTGCGCACCGAAGTCCACAGCCGGCAACCCGTTCAGCGCGTTGGTCATATAGACCGGCGCGGCGAGCCAGGCCGCGGCGTACGGATACCCGCCGCCGCGCGTGTCGTCCCACCGTGTGATATTCCCGTCGCCGTCTTTGGTCAGCGAGGCCTCGTCGCTCGCGTCCACCCAGAAGGCAGCCTGGGGCGCGGGCTCCGACGGGATTTGCGCCTGGTCGCCCAGCACCAACGCGGCCGTGTTGTCCAGCGTCACCGTCTGCGTGAAGGCCTCGGCGCGGTCCACCCGCAACCGGCCGTCCCAGCCCCCGGATGCCGCATCAACGGTTACCAAAACCGGCAGGATCCCCGAAAGTTCGCCGACGTGCAGCGTCACGCTGTTCGTCCCGTAGCCGGCGGCGATGAGCGGCTGAAAACGCACACCGCAGGTACCGGTGCCCTGAGAGATCAACCGGTCCACCTGCTGCACCACGTCCCATCGCGGCGCGGCCGCGAAGGCGAGCGTCTGGGTGACTGTCCCCGAAAAATCGTCCGCCAGCGGCTGGCTCAGGCAAACGGTCGAGCGGGTCTGCAGAAACGTCACGTACGTGCCCTCGCGGATATGGTCGCCCGTGACGACCTGCCCGGGCGAAAGGAACGTCTCCACGTCCGTGCCCTCGTCCAGCAGCGTCACCTGCGCTTCGCCCGCCCGCAGCTCCCAGGACTTGCCGGTTGACGCCGCGCGCGGGTAGCGCCCGTAAAGCTTCAGAGTGGCTCTGTCGACCCGGACTTCTTCCGTCGCCAGCAGGTCGCCCGTCACCCGGTTCGTTGAATCCGCATACGACTGATAGCCTAGGCCTTTATAGGACGACCCAGACAAGAGATACAGCGGCCCCGTAAACGCTTGATTCTTGCGAAAGGTAAAGAGGCCAGGCCCCTGCGTCAGTTTGACCGCCCCGCTACCCTGAAGGGTCGCCTTGAACGCGACCGGACGACCGCTGTAGACCGAAAAATCGCTCGACCCGATATCGATGCCGTAATAGTCCAGACTGCCCGGAATCCGCTCGGCCGCAACGGTGAAGGTCGAACCGTCCGCGGCCCAGTTATGGAACCCGTTCAGCAACAGATTCGTGTCGACCGTCAGCACCGGACTGCTCACGCTGCTGTCCGGCGCGTTGGTGAAGAACGCGGTCGCGCCCGTTCCGCCAGCCACAAGGCCGTCGAGCCAGTTCGCCGCGTCCGACCACCGGCCACCAGCCTGCACGTTCCACGAGCCACTGCCACCCTGCGCAAAACACGCCACGCACGCCGCAGCCGCCGCAACCAGCCACCCTTTCGCATTCGTTTTCATAAGCTTCCTCCTTACACGAAACCTGACCGAGCGATACGGAACTACAATACCCTTTTTCCAGAATATTACGTTCAAAATAGTAACATCCGCATTTTTTGAACATGCCGCTTGCAATGACCATCCGCGCACAGTACCATTGTGACATGACAGACCTGAACAATATCGGCGTAGATCTGCATCCACCTGATGCCGACCAGCGGCGCATGCTGATGCTGGAAAAGGAGGGCGTGCCCGGAATCGTCCTGCTCGGCCACTCCTATTTCCGGCATCACAGTCAGGCGGCTAAAGAGCATGTCCACGAGGGCTGTGTCGAAATCGTCCTCTGTCTGCGAGGAGCCTTGGTCTTCCAGAACCAAAGACAGCACTACCGCCTGATGCCCGGTGACCTGCTCATCAACCGTCCCGGCGATCGCCACCGGCTAGTCACCTATCCCAAGGGTCTTGTGCTCTACTGGATGCTGGTGAAGGTCGCCCCGGCGGGCGGCCCCCTTCTAAAACTCCCTCCGAAAGAGCGCCGCACACTCCAGCGGAAACTGCTGGAACTTTCCCCGCAAATGCGGCGTGACGACGGTACCGTCCGCCATGCTTTCGTGCGTCTGTTCCACTACTACGACAGCCCCCCGTCCGACGGACGCATGCTCGGCCTGATCGGCACCTGTCTGCACCTGCTTCTGGCAATACTTCAGACCACGCAGCGCGACGGGCCTTCGCCGGTTGCCGACCGCCTTGAGAAAACAGTCGCCATGCTCCGCCAGAACCCCAATAAAAACTACAGCATTGATGACCTCGCGCGCCAGGCTGCGATCTCTCCGGGCCATTTCATCGCGCGGTTCAAGCAACTCACGGGCATGCCGCCCCGTCATTTCTTACTTGAGTGTCGTATGGAACAGGCCAAGCAACGACTGGCACACACCGACCTCGCGATCACGCGCCTAGCGCTTGATCTCGGGTTCAACACATCACAGCACTTCGCGAGTGCCTTCAAACGCGCGACCGGGCTTACCCCCTCCGCGTGGCGCGCCAAGTTCTGCGGCGATGCCAAATAAAAACTCCACATTGACCCGAAGCGGTAAAAAGCCCTATACTGCGTTGTTTAACCATTGGAGGCGTTTTCGTGAATGTTGAACTGATTGAAAGAGCGCGAGCCCGGATCCCCAGCGTTCCGGTTCTTGTGAATATGGTTTCCAAACGTGTCTGTCAGCTCAATATGGGTGAGCGGCCCTACGTGAAGCCGCTCTCGATCGACGAGGATAAGGCGGACATTGCCCTGCGCGAGATCGCAGAGGGTCTGCTGATTGCTGAAGTTGACTTCAGCGCGATTGCCCGAGCCGAAGCGGCACACTCGCGGTGGTCTTAAGCGCCGCCCTGACGGCGGCTTGAGCGTGAACCGGGCATGAGCGAGAAGGACAAAAAAAGGAGCGGCGGCAATCTGGCGGTCAACCGCAAGGCGACGCACGACTATTTTGTCCTGGATCGGTTGGAGGCGGGTATCGAGTTGGTCGGCACTGAGGTCAAGGTCGTGCGGAATGGCGAAGCGGGTTTGACGGGTTCCTACGCCCAAGTGAAAGACGGCCAGCTTTTCCTGAATCAAGTACGGATACCTCCCTACGCATTCGGCAACCGGTTTAATCACGACTCGCTGCGAACCCGCCGCCTGCTGGTTCACAAGAGCGAGGTCCGCAAATTGCAGGCGATGACAGAACAGAAAGGCCTTTCACTGATCCCGTTGAGGCTCTATCTGTCGCCCA
>Ga0209718_1002190_pt1 | contig 19738 bp, 22 predicted proteins | sample AD_JPNAS1_MetaG_FD_184420 | JGI IMG/M metagenome (GOLD analysis project Ga0209718, IMG submission 184420) | Active sludge microbial communities of municipal wastewater-treating anaerobic digesters from Japan - AD_JPNAS1_MetaG (SPAdes) (version 2) | ecosystem: Engineered > Bioreactor > Anaerobic... | reverse complement strand
GTTCATATTCTTCCATTACTCTTTCGTCAATCATATTTCCTCCAATAAAAAATCCAGGTCGCTTGGATTCCTGGATTTCTGAAAATTTGGTCCCCCGTATTTCTGAGGTGGGGGCTGCGGTACTTCTAGAATAAAGTTTTCGCTCTAGGGTGGGGGGTATCAATTTACCTTAATAAGGAATAATTTGCCCACTCTTATCAAACTTTACTCTAGATTTCACGAATCGCTCATGCTCTTTGTTATGACAATCCTTACAAAGTAATAAGAGGTTATCTTGATTTAAAGTAATGTTGATATCGTGAACGTTACTCGGCGTTACGTGAATTATATGATGAACTTCTTCACCAACCGCACCACACTTCTCGCATAACCCGTGTGCGCTATGTATTTTAATTAGTCGTGCTTGTTCCCATGAAGAACTCCTATAAAAACGATTAATTGCTTTACATTTACTCAGCACGGAGTAATCCCCACTTAGCAAATTCTTCAAATCCACCAAGAGATTTTATGTATCTTCTCGCAATCGCTACGATTTCTTCATATGGTTTTCCATCAATATATTCATCACCAATAGCGCAGCTAAGGCTGATAACTTCACCCGTTTCTTGCGCCTTCAAGAACGCATAGATATTAACGCTTACGTCAGCTTTAGATAAATCCTTACCGTGTAACCCTCCACCAGTTACGGAGTCAGCCATATCGCTACCGAGTTTTCTATTCGTTACCCCTGCATCAACTTCTTCCGTTCCCGTCCAATCGCCTAGTGGATTTACTTCAGCATATGCGAACATTTTTTTAAGTTCATCAGTACTAACATTACTATGACAAATGATAAGTCTTTCGTTATCAAGAATATATTTGCCGTCATAAGGATAAATGTCGTAGATTTCTTTCGCAATTTTTGTAAGTACCTTTTGCTCTTCCGTAAGCGGAACGCCTTTAAATATACCGTTATCGCCACATCTAATTTTTCCTTTTTGATTAAGGCTTAAATGCTCGTCTTGTGGATACTCTTTGTAATCAACATTTACCTTCCGCCCCACAATACGATGCACTGCTTTTATCACTTCTTTTTCATCTAATTTCACTGACGTTTCGTTAATGATGTGACAGTGTCCGTGACCAAGTAAAACCTCCACTGCGATTCGCGGATTTTCTTCTTTTTTATAAGCCATGTCTACTAGTGCACCAGCAATAACATCACACATTTTATCTGGATGCTTAGGACTTGTTTTTTCATAAGCCATTAAATATTTCCTCCCCTTATCCCAAGTAAATAACTGAATCACCAAACTTATTTTTAATAAAAGTCTCAATATTATCTTGAGATAGTGCTTCAATTAGTATCTGAGTTTTAGCGCTTTTTTCATTCCCTTTTTTCACCACAATAACATTAGCCATTCTTTTAGCGATATCGGAATCTTTATCTTCAGTAATTAAACATCTTTCAACGACTCCAGCTGAAAGTGCATAGTTTCCGTTTATAACAGCAAAAGCACAATCACTTAGCATTAACGGAATGTTTTGCGCTTCTACTTCAATAATATTTGCTTCGTTCATTCCGTGTTCTTTTAATAAATTAATCGCACGATCATAGTTAGATTTATCGCTTGGAACAATAATGGTATCAGTCTTTAAAAAAGCGCTAATATCGCTCTTCGTACCTGCATAAATACCCATTGGTTCAAAGTGAATGTCTTTTACTGAGATTAGATGCGTACCGTTAGCAGAGTTAAATTCTTCTAAATACGGCTTATGCTGAAAGTAATTAGCGTCTAACTCACCATTTTCTAAAGCAAAATTCGGTAATACATAATCATTAAAAATAGTGATATCAAGTTTAAATCCTTTCGATAAAACGTAATCTTTTGCTTCTTCTAAAATAAGGGCATGAGGCGTGGAACTTGCACCTACTACAATCGTTTTACTTTCTTTATTACAGCTCGTTAAAACAAAAACTGGCAAACTAACAAGCACCGCAAACTTTAATGTTTTAAGCATAAACACCTCCATAATAAATAACGCACTAATAAGTTATTAATGATTTGAATCATTGAAACGATGATAATGATAATCACCATAGATTCAGCAATAATCGTCCAATTAAAGCGTTGAAATCCGTAAACAATAGCGTAATTCCCTAATCCACCGCCACCAACTACTCCTGCCATTGCTGAGTAGCCAATGATGTTAATTAAAGCAATGCTTAAAGAGTTAACTAAATAGGGAACTTTACTCGCCCATTTAATGTGAATAATAATCTTCGTATTAGATGCTCCATCGATTTTAGCGGCCTCAACTGTCGCATAAGGTACTTCCGACAATATTTCTTCAATTAACCGTGCTTCAAAAGGGATTGCACTAATCGTTAAAGGAATAATCATGGCACTAGTTCCGATAGCAGTGCCTAGTATTAATCTTGTAAACGGAAAGAGAAAAACAACTAGTAAGATAAAGGGAATACTACGCCCTAAATCAATAAGTCGATTTAAAACGAAGTTAGCAATTTTATGTGGGAATAGTCCGCCTGGTCTAGTTTCTGAGACGAGTGTCCCAAGTGGCATTGCTATCATCCACGAGATAAATAGTGAGACAAAGGACATATATAAAGTTTCAAGTGTCGCTTTAACCATGATACGCTCCAAAGAGATTTTTAAATATCGCTGTTAAACAGTTAACGACAATTGAATTACCAGCCATTTTATAAAGCTGTGTTTCACTTACTTTAGTGCTAAAAGCAATGTCGATACTCTCATCTTTCCACCCCATAAGGCGCCAACACTCTCGCGGTGTTAATCGTCGTATTGAAATTAAGTCTTGTGGATCATTAACGACAACGCCAATATCGGAGACTGTAGTCTTTAATGTTGGAATCATCTTTTTTTGTACGACACCTCGTTTAAATTCGCATCTATTCGTATAAACACCGTCCCCTACTTCCGCTAAGGCATACCCTTTTTTCACCGCTTGTGGAATCATAAACTTTGAATTGTCTAATCCTTCAAGAATAAGGTTATCTTTAGTTACAGTTGTGAGAGTATTTGTAATCCCGTCTTTTTTAATTTCAAGATGCTGGTGGATTTTTCCATCCTCTTCTCTTCGTCCACGTAAGGCGCACGGAATCGGTTCAATGATGAAATTATCAGTTGCTCTACTACCTGGATTTGTAGTAATCGTCCACCCAAAGGGCGCATCTCTAAATTGTGGTCTAAACCGCAGTCCACGAATAAACCCATTACGATTCTCCATGCTTGAAAAGTTAGTAATAAGTTTTTCACTTAAAAAGTATTTTTCCGCGACATCTTTTTCGAGTAAATCACTTAGTTTTGTTTCTAATGGTACTTTATTAGGAAAGCTAAAATCACCATCGTAATTAAGAAACGAAACCATGAAGCACCGTTCTCGATTCTGCGGAACACCGTAATCTTTAGCATTTAACACTTTATAGAACGATTTATAGCCTAACGATGAAAGATAATCAATCCATTCTTCAAATAAAGGCTTAAAGCGTTTCGACACAATATTTTTAACGTTCTCCATTAAGAGATATTTTGGTAAATTGCCGTTTTCTCGTGCTTTTTCTAAAAGTCGCTCTACCTCCCATAAAAGCGATGAACCAGTCCCACTTTCCTTTTCAAACCCTTTCATCCGACCAGAAATAGAAATATCAGTACACGGAAACGAATAAGTCCATAGGTCCGCTCTTGGTAAGGATTCTATGCTTCGTATATCTCCAAGATTATTAACTGCTCCGTGTAAGGCTTCATACACACTTAGCGCATACTTATCAATTTCGCTTATTGCGACTATTTCATGAGGAACATTAGCGTCTTTTAATCCCTGCACTTGCGCCCCTACTCCCGCGAAGAGTTCAATCACTTTTAACATATGAACCCTCCTTTTGAGTAAGAAAAAAGGCACCAATTGGTACCTCTTGCTCAGTTAATAGCCGTTTTAGCTATTTATTTTTATTCATTAATAAGATGCGTGCTGGTAGTACTTTAGCGATATTACATTCGTCACACACTCGCCCTTCAGTACACGGTTCGCCGTTATGTCCGTGATGAGTTATCTCTTTACCGCACAATGCACATTTCATACTATTTCGTATTCGTCCACACCAGGGATAAGCGCACATCCGCCCCAGGTTCCGTGGATTTGACCGATGCTATCGATAAAATCAATAACACCTTCTCTTCCTGCATAGTGCGGCTCATCCTTCATGTTAATAATGCGGATTTTATCGCCTACTTTAAGCGTTTTCATTCTCAACTACCTCGATAATATTGCGCTCTGGGATAACAACCACGATGCGTTCACTTGCTAACATCTCGACGAGTTTACTTTTAGTATCGCCACCCGTTACCATAACCGCATACCATGTTCCATCTAAATACGAACCGTTTTCAAATACTTCATCGATAATGCCTTCAATATCATGGAACTTTTTGTAATTTTCTAATTTCGCCTTAATGATTTGTCCTTTTACGATTTTCATAACCATCCTTCTTTCTTAGCGAACTCTTGACATGAGTCACTGTACTTCTTCCAAATTGACGCAGTCGTTAGTTTAGCGATATCTTCATCTTCGATAAAGCGCATTCCCGCTCGGACTTCGCCAAAGTATTTTAAGAGCGATTCATCACCCTTTTCACGCCATATTTCTACACCGTTATGGAGATAGACATACTCGCGAGTTTTCTTGTTATAACCGAGTTGGTTAATCCGTCGTTTACTTTGTGTAACTAGTAACATTTCTTTAAGCCCTTTCTTTCGTTTTTGCGATGCCTTAGTGCCACGATGTAGCCCTTTTTTCATCATTCATATATTTGCTCTATATCAGAGATATAGCAACTCATATGGACATCATATTTCATGATTTTTTAACATATATAAAGTCCTATCAAAAGACACGCATATACGCACATATGTGCCTGTCTTTTTTGCTTTAGCCTAAGAAGGAATCAAGACTAAATTCAACAATTTCAGAAAGCGGTATTTGTTTCCCGTCTCGTAGTAAATAAGAGTTTTCTGTACTATCTTTTTGCTTTAAATAACGCTTAACGATGACATCAACATATTTTTCATCAAGTTCCATTAGATAAGCGGTTCTTTTAATTTGCTCACAAGCAATAAGTGTCGTTCCGCTTCCACCAAAGAGATCAAGCACGAGTTCGCCACGTCGACTACTGTTTTGAATAAGTTTAGTCACAAGCGGAATCGGCTTCATGGTTGGATGAAGGTCAGAAACTTGTGGACGGTCATATTCAAGAACGGTTGTTTGCGTTCTATCATTTACAAAGTAATGAGCCGCGCCTTCACGCCATCCAAATAGGATTGGTTCATGGATGTAGTGATAAGGAAGTCTTCCTAAAACGAAATTGTTCTTCTTCCACACTAGACATTCCGATAGTTTAAAACCAGCTTCCTTAAAAGCAGACCTAAAATTAAGCCCTTCAGTATCTGCGTGAAATACATAAATTGATCCACCAGGCTTAATGTTGTTATAGAAATTAACCATCACCTTTTTTAGAAATTCTCGGAATGAGGTGTCATCCATATCATCATTAAGAATTGTGCGGTCAGTCATACCGGTGTTATATCCGCCTCTTTCTTTATATTGCTTCCCCTTTGTGCCAATTGCGACGTTATATGGTGGATCAGTTTCAATAAGGTCGGCAACTCTACCATTCATCAAGATATCGACATCTTCTTTTAAGGTTGAATCACCACACATCACACGATGCTCACCAAGAACATACACATCACCACGTTTTGAATACGGGTTTTCTGGTAGTTCTTCATCAAAATCGAAGTCATCATCTTTAGTTTCCGTTTGTAAAATGGCATCGAGATCATCAAATCCGAACTGCACCATATCGACTTCATCTAACGCTAGAAGTTCTTCTCGTAATAAGTCAAAGTCCCAGTCCGATAGTTCAGCTGTTTTGTTATCGACGATACGAAATTGGCGGATTTGCTCTTCACTTAAATCATCCGCGATAATACACGGTACTTCTTCAAGCCCCAACTTTTTAGCCGCTTTTAATCTTGTGTGACCCGTAACGACAACATTATCGCTACTAATCACGATTGGTACTTTAAAACCGTAAGCCTTAATGGAATTAGCAACAGCATCAACGCCTTTATCGTTTTTGCGCGGATTTTTCTCATACGGAATTAAATCACTTGTTTTCACCATCGTTATCGTTAGTGCCATTACTCCATTCCTCCTTATTGTTTTCCATTTTTTGGCGTGCTAGTTCAAGTTCTTCACGCTTATCTGAATACTGTCTTCCAAAGCGCTGTGTTAATAGATAGACAAGCGCACCTAAATTAGGTTCCGTTTCTCGCTTAACACGGTGAACTTTCTTCCTTGGTTTACTACCGTCTTGCTTATCTTCAAGCCAAGTGTCTTCCGTCACATATGTAGAGCCGAATGCCACTTTGTATAAGGCAGTAAAAGCAGCATCTAAAACATAGTCATCAGCGTCAATAAAAGCCTGCTCTATCTCAGGGTGTTTCTTTTTTAACCTCGAAAAGTACGCCTCACTCAACTTAAGGCGTTCACAGATTTGACGTTGCGTATATCCCTTTTTAGATAAATCAGTCAATAATTCTCGAACCTTTGGCCATGAATTGATACCGGTTGAAGCTTTCCACTTTTCAAAGGCATCGAGTTTCTTCGCCATCGTCTTTCCTCCGAATTGTGTATAAATAAAAGAACCCATGATTCCTCACAGGCTCTCCTTTTAGCTTTCGCCAATTTTACAATACTACAACTCTTGACAGATTACAACAGTCCAAAGCGGTTCATTGCGGTTCATCGTGGTTCAATATTTAATATCGCCTCAAATTCCGCTAGTGCATCCTCGTGCCAACGCTTTATTGTGCTTCTACTCACATATATTTTTGTAGCAATGTCATCCCAATTCCGATGGTTGAAATATCGCTCAATAAGAATACATTTATAGTCTTCACTGTTCATTGCTTCAATTTTAAGGAGTGCTTCTGCTTTGAGATTTTTCAGTTCTTCTTCTTTATTCTTGATTTCAATTTCGATATCAAACTTTTTATTAAGCCACTTTACAAACGGTGCTTGGAGATTCTTATTAGGACTAAGCACCTCTCTATCAAGACATGGTCCAGGAATTGATAAACTCATCTCATCATAATACTCGCACCGCATTTTCATGTATCTTATTTCCGTTTCTAGCGTTTTAATTCGTTCTAAGTATTCTCTAGCATTCATAGCCACCTCCTTTAAGTTCAGCTTTAAGCGCATCAACCAGTCGTGATTGTGTTGCGTCTTTTCTTTGTAGCGCCTTTAGCACTCTTTCATCCATCGTCCCTTTTGTAACAAGATGAATAATTACCACGGTTTTCTCTTTTTGCCCCTGGCGATAAATCCTAGCGATAGTTTGCTGATATAACTCTAAACTCCACGTTAGCCCAAACCACACAAGCGTGTTCCCACCACTTTGAAGGTTAAGACCGTGACCAGCGGAAGCAGGATGCACTAACCCTACTTCTAACTCTTTAGCGTTCCACTTTCGTATTGCTTCTGGTTTATCTAGTGTTTCGTATATAACGCCTAATTTATTAAGCCTTCGTTTAATCCGCTCTAAATCATGCTTGAACCAATAAGCGACAAGTAGCGGTTTGCCATTAGCCCCTTCGATAACATCTTCCAAGGCATCAAGTTTTTGTTCATGTACCTCGACAACATCACCGTTATCGGAATAAATTGCTCCATTTGCCATTTGTAGTAATTTCCCAGTCAGCACAGCCGCATTCGCGGAAGTGATTTCCTTATGTTCGATTTCAGCAATCATTTCTTCTTGTAGTTCTTTATACAACTCTTTTTCCTCATCCGCTAAATCGACTGCGTGCTCAACTTCAATTAACCCTGGCATTTTTAGGTGGTCAATTGCTTTCATTGATATCGTGATGTCCGAAATCTTTTTATAAATGCGCTCTTCCGCTCCGATTTGTGGTTTATAGGAGAAGACAACCATACCGTTACGCTTATCAGGGAGAAAGTATTCTTCACGATAGCGGGTGATAAAGCGCCCAAGTCTTGCCCCATTATCAAGGCACTTAAACTCCGCGAATAAATCCATTAATCCGTTAGAAGCTGGCGTTCCCGTTAAGCCAACAATGCGCTTAATATAAGGTCTAACTTGCATCAACGCTTTGTGCCGTTTTGATTTAGCATTTTTGAAACTTGATAATTCATCGATAACGACGGTGTCAAAGTCGAAGGTATATCCGCTTTTTCGTACAAGCCAATCAAGATTCTCCCGATTGATAATGTAAATATCGGCTTTTTCCGCTAAGGCACGTAAGCGCTCCGCTTCACTCCCAATAACAACGCTAGATTTAAGAAATTGAAGATGATCCCATTTAGCAAGTTCATCGGGCCACGAGATAAGCCCGACTCGAAGCGGAGCAACCACCAACACTTTATGAATTAAGAAGGAATCAAACAAAAGATTCAAAAGGGCAGTAAGTGTAATAACCGTCTTCCCTAACCCCATATCAACGAGGAGTGCACTAATCGGGTGCGTTTCAATGTAGTTAGTGGCAAATGTTTGATATTCATGTGGTTCGTATTGCATCGATAATCCCCCCTATTTCTTTTTCATCATCAAGTACATAAGTTTTAAACCCAAGTTTTTGTAGTTCCTTATGACGCCTCATTTGTATCTTGCGTGGTTTTTGATTAGGTGCTTTTACTTCGACAAAGCCAATCTTGCCAAACGCTATTAGAATTAAGCGGTCAGGAACACCTACATATCCTGGACTAACGAGTTTTAAGGCTAAACCACCAGCCTTTTTAACTTCTTGCACCAATTTCTTCTCAATTTTCGTCTCTTTTCCCATGCGACCTCTTTCCAATACTTTAGTATTGATGAGATCGATGAAGTCGTTTCCGTACTTTTCTATATATAATTTTTATTATTATTTTTTTCCTTATATGAATAAGTTAGGATATGACCTCATCGACCTCATTGTTTTGAACTTTTTACTTTAGTAACTCCTCAAAATCTTCGGCTGCAGAGGAGAGGTCGATTGGCAAAATTGATATCCCTTTAATGTAAAATCGGCTGTTTTTCTTTACTTTTATAAACCCGTTTTTACTAAGCACCACATTAAAATCTGTTGTGCTCCGCGCCTTTTCACCCATTTCATAGCAATAGGCACGATACTTGGCGTAAAGTTCTCCGCTTGGGCATTCAGCCTTTTTATCACTCGTATCGCATTTCTCTTGGAGAAACATGGTAATGGTATCGCTTTGCTCTTTATAGCCTTTAATGGCGTCTATTACCTCTGCTGGCGGTTCAATATGAAACTTATTATCAATCGCTTTTTTGGCGCCTTCAATTAACCAATAAAGGATATATTCGCCCGCCTCTTCCACTAGCACTTCCGCATAGTTTTTAATGTCTTCTGTGCCAGTAAATTTATGCTTAAACGGAATAACAATAATCCTTCGCCAAGTGCCGTCATCAATCGTATTTACTTTCGGTAAATTGTTCGTGTAGACGACTAGCGTATGACTTGGCACAAAATCAAATGGATCCTTATATTTTTTACAAGCGTTTATTTTATCGGTCGAACACATGCGCTTAATGGTTGATTCATCAAGACTGTCGCCAACTTTCGTTTCTGCCGCAATTACAAACCTTTTGCCGCGTAATTCTGCTAAATCAGCTTGTTTATCACGTTTAATTCCTGTCGTTAATACGTCACTTGCGATTGACCCATGGTAGTCACCTATTACGTGCGAGATAGAATTAAAAAACGTCGATTTCCCGTTCCCACCATCACCATAAGCAATGATGAACGCTTCAACATAGACTTTACCGATTAAAGTAATACCGCACATTTCTTGTACATAATCAATGAGATTTTGATTACCACCAAACACCGTATGTAGAAATTTATCCCACACCCCTTTCCCTTTAAGGGAAGGTGCCACGGTTGTCATCTTCGTAATTAAATCTTCTGCTCGATGTTCTCTTAGCCCTTTGACGCCTTTACGAAGGTCATAAGTCCCGCCTGGTGTGTTAAGTAAAAAGGGATTAGCGTCCAGCATTGTTGAATCGATTTCTACCATTGGTCGAACTTCTTTTAAAGAGGCGGAAATAGCATGACTCGCTCTTCGCTTAATAACATACTCTTTATACTTTTTAGCATCTAAGTAGCCGTAATATGCCTCTTTTTGTTTATCGTTTAAACTGCCATCAATTTCCTTTTTCTTACTATTTGCGACAATTCCAAAAACACCAAGAACTTTACACTTTTGAAAATATTCAATAATAAGCCGCTCTGCTTCTCGCAGTTGCCGCTCCGTTAGTTCTTGGGCTATGGCTTGCGCTCCTGACTCACTTTCTTCCCACTTATTATTGCGATACACGATATTTAAAGTCGCAGCGCTGTACTTAAGTTCATTTGCGAAATATTTATCAATTAAGCGTGCTTGGGCTACATCGCTATAATCCGTTGGAGCGTAAGAATTCGTATCAATATATTCATCAGGATTTTTATATGATGGATCAACCACTACTACTTTTTGATAAAAGCGCACTGCACTCTTCCAAATGGTTTCAAGTTCATTGTCTTCTAAAAGCGGATTACACGAAGTTGCTTTTTCGTCATATAGAATGCGAGCATTTTCACTATCACCATAACGCTTTAGCACCTTTGTGGCGTATAGATACATCGTCGCATTTCTTTCACCTTCTGGAATCTCTTTATTTTCGACGGCATTATCAAATTCCATCTCATCAAGCAGTTCGTTTAAAGGCATATAGCCATCAAATAACTCAGCCTTTGGATGCTCCGTCCCAAAGAAGAAATGTGCCGCGTCTTTCGCCTTTTTATCGATGAATGGGAATAAGGAAGCAAAGCGAGTAAGCAACACATCGAAATCTTCCTTTGACGTTATCTCGTTTGTCGCAATAATTAAATGAAACTTTGGTCGCTTTTGCCGAATCTCAAGTGTCCCATTTGCTTTTGTAACTTGTTTGTCTTTCATGTGGTTTCGTGAATAGTGGATGATAAAAGGTACGCCACGCAAGGCACTTTTTACATCCTCTGCCGTAAACCACTCACTCTCTTTTTCGCTATGATCATTATCGATATCGGCCATGATGCAGTTTGCTTTAATAAAATTATCATTTGACCGATAGTTCCCCTTATACAAAGCACTTACATAATCGTTTTCAAATATAGAAGCATCAAGTTTCTGCTTAGTGTCGATATTTATCTCGTGCGGATAGAGAACATTCTTCTCGTCCCCACGGCCGTTAGCGGTGTAGATTGTTATTTTCATGATATATTTAATCCTCCATTAATCTTTCTTATAAAATTCGCATTCAAAAGCATCGGCATTTAGAATCAACCCTTTCCCCCATGAGGGAACAATACTCATCGTTTGCATGACACTTTCAAGCGTTACGTGAGGCGCCACTTCCACTACAATTTCGTCATGGATATGCATCACTATCGGTAAGTTCATATTTTTCATCGCAAATACGAGTAAGTCCCGAGCTGTCGCTTGCACAATGTTTTCGACAAACTTTGGGCCATACGACTCAATACGAACAAACTTCTTATTGTCGCCAATCCCGTAATAAGTGATTTGTCCCTCTCTTATTTCCGGTTTAACGTATGAGAGTTTCCTACCACTTGGCAAATGGATAAAAAGCATCTTGGCACGATACTCGAATATTAACTTTCCAAGTCTTATTACTTTGCCTTCGTTAATTACCTTTTTAATGGCTTTATCTACTTTCCACCAAAATTCAACGATACGAGGATTAGTCGACCGCCAGGCGTTTACAAGCGCTTGTAACTCTTCTTCTTTAAGACCGTAATCAATCGCCCCCATTGCTACTAACGCCCCCACAGCGCCCCCATAACCGAGCGCTAACTCGGCAATCTTCCCTTTAGGACGAAGGTCACTATTGACACCATTCTTTAGGACGGGAACACCAAACATCTGACTCGCACTAGCGCAATAAATATCTTCGTTATTCCGAAACGCTTCTAAGCGCCATTCTTCTTCGGCGTACCACGCAATAACTCGTGCTTCAATCGCTGAGAAGTCGCTAACGATAAACTTATGGCCAGGAGCAGGAATGAATGCTGTTCTAATAAGCTGCGATAAAACATCAGTAACGTCACCATAAAGCATTTCCAGTGCTGGTAGATTATTTGCTTTAACTAAAGCACGAGCAGCCTCTAAGTCTTCAAGCGAGTTTCGTGGTAAGTTTTGTAGTTGCACGATTTTACTAGAGAAACGACCCGTACGATTTGCACCATAGAACTGAAACATACCGCGCACCCTGTTATCCTTACATTTAGAATTAATAATCGCTTCATACTTTTTAACGGATGACTTTGAAATTAATTGGCGTAAAAGTAATACTTCTTGCACATTTTCATCAGTCGTATCTTTAAGTAATTCGATTACTTCTTTCTTACCTAATGAAGGAGCATCAATATCATTTTCACTTAACCAATCTTTTAGTTGAGCGACCGAGTTAGGGTTTTCTAATTCAGTGATATTTTGCAGTGTTTTTAGGTATTTTCCCCGACAAATCCCGTTTATTTTAATCGCATTCCTCGATAACATAGTATCAACTAAAACACCGCGATCATTGATTAATTCGCACATCCAATACTCCTCCCATAAAGACTCAGACATCGGATGATTTGCTAATCGTTCTTGAATCGCCATTTCCGCTTCAACGTCTCGCTTGTTATAAAACTTAAATTGTTCCCACTTTTCTTTATCGTGATAATAGTAATTACGTAAGCGATGCCCGTTTTGTTTTATCGGCTTACACGGAAGACAAAAATATCGTATTAAGTCTTTCCCTTCTTCAATCTTCTTCTTATCGATGTTTAAGACTTTCCCTACATCCTTTAATGAAAAAGGGAGACCAAGACTAGCCGCCCATGTCATTGAGCATTTCCAGCCCTGTGGAGATAAATAAGTATTATCAGGTAAGCCTAGAAAGCGAGAGAGACATATCCTTTCAAACTGAGCGTTAAAAGCCCATTTAGTGATGTTAGGATTAATTAAAGCATCAAGAACAATTTGTGGTACTTTGTCGCCCATCGCTAAATCCACTACTTCTACAGGTCCGTCATTTATTGAATAAGCAAATAGTAATATTTCAAACGCTGGATCTTCGGTGTATTTATAAACACCAGCATTTAATGATGTCGCGGAGTATGTCTCTAAGTCGATAGATAGTTTACTAATCATAGACATACCTCCAAAAAGGAGAGCAGCGTAGTGCCGCTCCCCAAGTTATTCTTGTTAGTCAAGAAATCCTTCGTTGTCACCGAAGTCGGATTCAGCTGTTGCTTTGGAGCCTAATGGTTCACCATCACGGATCTTTTGAAGGTGATTTAAGCCACATGCAATGCCTTTATTTCCGTTGCTGTTAAAAGCGTAGAATGTAATTGAGGCACGCCCATAAATGCCGCTATAAATTTCGCTAGTTTCAATAATTGGATTAAGCGCTGCGTCGACTACTTCAGGTTTACTCGTCGAGTTTGCGTTTACAAAGTAACTACCTTTATAAGCAGGGTCATCTGGTCTTTCTAAATCGCCGTCACGAAGTGGATTTTTAATTGCTGTTAATGGCGGGACACTTTTACTAGCGCCACGAAGTTTGAATTCACCTTCTTTATAGGCGGCTTCAATCGCATCATGAATGCGTTTCACTAAATCCGTATCGGTTTTAGGAATAATAAGTGAAACAGAATACTTTGGTACTGCGCCTTCTGTTGTGGCACGTGGTTCATTTGCGTTTAAGTAGCTGAATCGCACTACTGATGTAATTACCTTACATGGGTTTGTTTTTGACATGATTTCCTATTCCTCCATAAAATCAATTCTTGCCAAGTTTATTACGGGTCTCTTGTCTGTTTCTTCTACGAGAGTTGGCTTCCCGGCTGGTTTGTAGACATATTTGTCCACGAGTTCAGTAAACTTCTTCTTACCAAGGCGTTTCGTTAGTTCGGTGATGGATAATAACTTTTTCTCGAATGGATCAAGTCCTGCTTCTTCGACCGCTTTAACGACATCTTCTTCGGATGTGTACCTACGATTTGAGCGCCCTTCCACGAGTTTGAATCCTGGTATTTGCTTTCCGCTTAATGCTTCAGTTAGGGCAAACTCTTTGATGTCATTGCCCCAACTTATGAAGTCATCAATTTTCCCAAGAATTTCAGCGATTTCTTCAATGGTTAGTAGTGCTTTATCTTTAACACGATAGCCTTCGATTTTAAGCATCTCTTCTGCTCGATGTCGACAGTCTCGTCGTGCCTTACAAAACTTACACCACGGACCACATTTGAATTCGCCTTTGCCTTCGTATGCGAGCGCTGTTTTCGGCTTAACTTCATTCACTGCCCAGTCCACTAATTCATCTTTAGTACATGACCATTCTGAGATGTTATTAAGGCGCGGCTGGATAATCACCATGTTGATGTCAACCGTGTCATAGAGCGCTTCAAACATGCGCATACTTCCGTAGGCATAAATCATCAATTGTGGGTTATTTTCACAGCTGACTTCTACACCTCTTCCGTGCTTATAGTCGATAACATAAATGCCACCATCATAAACAATCACAACGTCCGATGACCCGCTTCCTTCAGGGACAACATCCGAGAAATCGACGAGTACTTCACTAGCGATAAATGGATGCTTGCCTTCTTCCACTAACTTTTCATAAACTTCACTTATAAAGTTAAGTGCTATATCAGTCGTTTCTTCCATTTCTTCGCTATAGTATTCAAGTTCTTCATTACTTTCTTCAAAGGGAATTCCGTATCGCCTTTTTACCTTCTTTTCTAGTAATAAGTGCGCAGAAGTCCCCTCTTTTGCATAAATCGAACTTTCATCATCATAGTGTTCCGTTAGGCGCACACTGGGCGGACATTCCATTGCCCGACTTAGCGAACTACCACCTATTAATGCGTGTCCGTTATCTCTTGCCATGATCAATTTCCACCGCCGCATCCATAATTGCTGGATAGTGTTTTGGGTCAATTTCGGACAACTTCGACGCTCCGAATTTCTCGATTAAGGCACGTACTTGATTCGTCTTCCCATCTCGCGATAATTCAGCAAGTCTTGTGCGTACCTCTACGAGCGTAATCGGTACTAATTCGACGGCTTGTTCAGGAACTGTTTCCGTGCCTTTTGTTTCGGGCGCATACAGTTCTTTTAACTCTTTACGCCACGCATTAATCTCGTCGATGAGTTTTACTAGTAATTTGTCTACTTGTTCAAAATTACTCATGATTCGTTTCCTCCTTTTTCTCTTGTTTCAATCGAATTACTTTTTTGGCTAACTCTTCTGTAACCATGCTGATGAGTACCAGGGCTTCGATTAATTCCTTATACTCTTCACTGTTCTTCTCTTTCTTATCGCCGATACTACCTCCCTCCTTTGAGGTTTTTAGCCTCTTACCTTTAAAAGGAGAAATAGTCGGCGTTTGAGTAGTTAAATTAGTAATTTTTCAATTTTTCTTTCAAGAGTTCGACGCACTTACGAATGCGAAGGTTTACCGCCTTTTGACTTAGACCTACTTCTTTAGCAATTTCCCGTTCCGTAAATTCTTCGTTATATAGCGTCAATATTTTTTGATCTAACTTATCTAGTTTTGAAACTTCTTCCCATAACTTGTCACGCAGTTCGTCATACTCATGTTCGACACGCATATCAAAAGAATCTGGAAGTTCATTTCCAGTATTTTCAATAATTGCGTCATATGAAATATGGTTGCCAGTCCGCGCTAAAGGGCATTGAGCGCAATCTTCTCGGCAACGCTTATACATTCCTCGTTCAGCAATAATTAAACACCGTGAGGCGTCTATTCTTGCTTTCCATTCTCTATTAACAATCCTGCTATAGTTTTGATAATCTTCTTTATTAACCCAAATGCGACCACCGCCACCTTCTAGGTCAATGTAGTAACATCGCTCTTCCGTGCGAACTCGATAATTTTCATCATCTAATAAATACTTGTCTCTTTTTGTCATGTGCGGTTCTCCGTTCTAGCGGAGTAAGGCAGCATGAAAAGAGTTCAATTAAGTATTTGTCCGCTTTCAAGCTGGATTAATCCGCTCGTTTGCAGACAGTCCTCACAAATGAACTGTTATGCGTCGATGATGCTATATTGTGTTGCTAGCATTCGGCAGTCATCAACATAGTTTTTAACTACAGGGACACTTTAGCAAATCTAATTTTGGATATGGTATTACATTCCAATAGGAGACAAATAAAAAAAAGCCCTTTTTCACCAATTTAGATGAAAAAAGGCTAAATTAACGACTAAAAATTTGGAAGCAGTTCCTAATGTTTAGGGGATTGTTGCATTAGGAATTCCTAGTGCTTTTAATTTCTTATTCCAAAATCTTAAACCACGTTCCCAGCACTGGTTTAGTAAATGCTCATATGCATAGTGTAAATCGTTAGGCATTACACCCAGACTTAAGCCACTGATTGCAATTAAAGTGCTAGACAATTTCGGTTCAAGACATAGGCCACCACAAATGGCGAGAACTTTTTTGATATTATCTGGTTTAGTTTTACCGTTACGGTAATTGCTGATAGTCTTGTTATCTAGTAATGTTAAGTCAGATATCGCATAGTCGCTGTAATCATCGAGATTTTTGTATACTAAAAGGGCATTGAAAAATGGTGTAAAAGTGTCTAGTCTATGCGAAGATAAAAATTCATCTATCTCTTTAGCGTCTTCAATTACCTCTGCTAAATCTACAGACCTACCCAGTACTTCTTCATTAACCACGTCATTTGCGTTAAAATCGCCATAATGTGAGTCGTCTTTATCAATTTTGGCCATGAAGAAAAGGGAATAAAATCTATCATCAAATTTTCTAGTATAAGTCTTTTTAATATCAAATACTAAACAACACTCATCCATATTATTAAGAGCGTAATCAGAGAGTATTACTATATTTTGATTGCTTTGTCTATACACATATTTCTGGTTATTTATAACAAAGACGCCATCAACATAAATTATTTGTTTTTTATCTAGCGCTTCCCTTAATCTTCTGTTTGAATAACTAAGTCTCACTGCATCTTTAAAGTCAACATGGAATGTTTGGGATATACCAATTCGAGGATTTTCAGACTTAAATGGCGGTATTCTATCTCCGTCAACGTAATTACCAATTCCATATACGGATTTAATTCCTAGTTGGGATAAACGTATTTTTGCCGAAGTTTTGGATACCTTGAAATAATCTGCGACTTGCTCTATTGTTCTTTCTAGCGCCCATAATTCATAATCATTATATGCTTTAAGATTTTCAGGATATACTTTATTATAATACTCTAATGTCGTTTTTGCGGGCATTAAAATGCGTGGTGCAAGGGCATTTGCTTGCCATTCCATCCACTTGAAATTTTCAGTGCTCATATTAGGATTTCTAATATCTTGTTCAATAGTCGGGCAAACTATCGATTTAATTTCTGGATTTAAAAAATGCATTAAATCGAAATATTTTTTATGAAAAAACCAGTGAACACATTCATGAATTATTGTGTTATTAATTGAACCTGCGCCTTCGATAAAACTCTTATCTGGATCATATATTATAGTGCCTGAAGAAATATTTTCATTGTGGTCTGGTAAAAAATATGTACTACCAAAAACACCGTTTGGTAATTTTTTACTACGTGCCCCTAAATCTAACCGATCCAAGACTTCAGTTATTGGTAATGCCATAGGTTTTTCAAGAGCTTCAGGATAAACTTCTCTTAAAAACTTGGTAGCATATTCTTCGATATTACCTTCGCTTATATATGGAATGAAATCACTAGTAGATGATTCATCTAAATTAAATTTTTCTTTATTATCTAATAGTGACTTATGAACAATTCTGATATTTCTAAATTTACGATTAAACTTGGCTACAATAACCATTTGTAAATAAAAGTCCCTAGTTTCTGTTTCTACATCATTCCGTCTACTACCATATTCATATCCCTTAAATGCAAGTCTTGCTCGAACAGAAGCATATAATTTTACGTCATCATCTTTTAATACTTTGGTGTACAAACTTGTGACTTCGACTTCTTCTAACCACCTCGCTAAAGGATCTGGAACCCGATTAGTAGCAATTTCATCGTCACTAATATTGTTCTTAATAAAATTTGTTGCATGATTAAAAATGTAGTCGTACCATTCATCGTTAATGTAACTTTTTAAATCTCTATATGTTTTCAATTTTCGACTCCTAAAAAAATCTATGCTATTGCATGATATTATAAATGACGTTATTAACTAATTGTAGACTAAAAACAATGCTTTGCGTTTGTCTAAAAACCATTACTAACAATCACTATAATTAGTGTATCACTTTTTTATATGAATTTATATTTTAATTGTTGTCGCTGAATTTCTTTCTCCTGCATTTTTTAGTTGACAATTACAGCATAATACTCGGCCTTATTTATTGCGTCTTTCGTAGCCAATTTCATGCGCCCTTTGTTTTATTCTTTCAAACTTCTAAAAAAACGCTCTATATTTTTGCTTATATACCAAAACATTACGGGAGGAATTGCATTTCCCAAAGCCCTATACTGTGCTGTATCTGACCCAACTAGTCTGAATTCTTCTGGGAAGGATTGTATTCTAGCAACCTCTCTAGGTGTAAATCTACGATATCTTCCGTTTTCAAACAATACTGGATCCGTACTATTTAGGGACATCTTCGCTAGGTGAGCACCAACAGTATTACATGGTTGATTTATATCTTGAGCTCTACCTTTGTTCATATTAGGCTTAGCTCTCAACATCCCTTCTACGGCACGTTCTGAAAAATAATATTTTTCGTCAATATTCTCCTCTAAAAAGTACTTTAATGGAATGTATTCCGATTCCTTTAACACTGGCTCAGGAAATTCATATCCTTTTTTCAAATCATTTCTAATGCCGCAAATTATTACTCGCTCTCTTTTTTGAGGAACTCCATAATCTGCTGCATACATCAATGAGAAAAACAGGACTTATATTACTGAGAGATATTACAAAAAATAGACATAGTGTTGTTAGAAAACAGTTTGACCATTTATTAGATGGAGATAAAATACAAACAATAAAAATGATTTTTGAACTTAATAATAATGTAAAACCCAAACCTGATGATGATATCAATGTATCAATCGACCAGACTCAAAATCTAATAAATGCTATTAGTAATGGTATTGAGTATCCACAATTATTAGAAGGTCGTGTGCAATATGAAGACTTGGTTGACTTCTTGTTTAAACTTAGACATATCTTTAAATGGAACATTTATGAACCTGAAACATTAGGTAATGGTGAGAAATACAAATATTATGCAGTTATTTTAGCAAGATGGATGAACGGCTATGGTTTGGCCTTATTGTTAAAAGACACCATTGATAATGTAGCAAATAACAACCGTAACATTTCTAAAAATTATCAAACTATCCCATATGATGGATCACAGGAACATAAGAACATTGTTATCGGAGATACACTTCAAATCATAGAAAATGTAATTTTATTTAGCATAGCCAATTATTTTCTTAGATTCTCTACCGAATACAAGAAACTCAAAACTAATGATCAGCCATTTGATAATGACTGGTATGAGTATGTAGAATATGGATCAACTAATCCACTCACTATATTCTTCCAAAGA
>Ga0209718_1002181_pt1 | contig 19842 bp, 18 predicted proteins | sample AD_JPNAS1_MetaG_FD_184420 | JGI IMG/M metagenome (GOLD analysis project Ga0209718, IMG submission 184420) | Active sludge microbial communities of municipal wastewater-treating anaerobic digesters from Japan - AD_JPNAS1_MetaG (SPAdes) (version 2) | ecosystem: Engineered > Bioreactor > Anaerobic... | reverse complement strand
GGCTTTTTCGTATTCTTCTCTGCTCTTAAATTTTCTTCCTTTTTCTGAATATTGCATTAGCAATTCATCTGCCTCTACTATGCCTGAGAAGCTAATACCTCCTTCAAATGATCTCAATGCAGCTAATATCCTATGCCTCCATCGAAAACTTGTTTTTAAGCAAATACCTACTTCATCAGCACAAGCTCTTAAGCTTTTACCCTCGAGCATACAGCGTAAATAATCTAACATCAATGGATATTTACGCATGCGATATACAAAGGTGCGTGCTGTTTCACTGAATTGATATCTACAATTTTTGCATCTATATATCTGTCTGCCTTTGCGAGTACCAGCTTTGATTACGTTTTCACTTTTACAGTTTGGACAGATGGCTGCTGTAGATTGGATTTTTAGCTTTTGATAATCTACTACTGTAGCATGGTCATCTATTAGAAATTGATAAAGCTGATCTAAAAAATCACGTTTGTGGTCTTTAGGTAGTGAGAGGTATTCTTTTGAATTTTTTAATAATTTTTCCATAATAAAAAAATTTTGACAAAAATAATAAAATATTTTTAAATAATATATAATCAATAAGTCTAACATATTTTATGTTTCATAAGCCCTTGCTCATACTCTGATAACACCTTATTTTTATCCAATATCACTATTCATCAAGTTCAACTTAATCCCATTGCAATAACTAAACATATATCTGGTGCGTCTTTGATAAAATAATCATCGACACACTAACTTGATGTGTTTTATAAAATTATCCTTTTTAGCTATACCTACAATAAAAATTATAGAACCAAAATTATTAATCTTCAATGACTCTTTTGTGAGGGATATCTAACTTTTTATAATATCCACTGTCTAATTTACTTTTAACTTCTTTAAATGCTTTAATAGTAATATTAATATCATCTAAAGAATGTGCAGCAGATGGGATGATACGTATGAGAAAGATACCTTTAGGTACTACTGGATAAGTAACTATAGAGCAGAAAATACTATAATTTTCACGTAAATCTACGATTAAATTTGTAGCTTCACTATCACCACCTTTTAGAAATACAGGAGTAACAGGAGATTGAGTTTTGCCAATATCAAAACCAGCCTCTCTCAAACCATTTTGTATAGTATGTACATTATTCCAAAGCTTTTCACGCAATTCTGGCATAGTTTTTATCATTTCTAATCTTTTTTGAATACCTATAACCATAGGCATAGGTAAAGCTTTAGCATATATTTGAGATCTCATGTTATAGCGTAAATAGTTAATAACATTTTTAGGACCAGCAATAAATCCACCAATTCCAGCAAAAGCTTTTGCAAAAGTTCCAAAATACAAGTCTACCTTTGACTGTAAACCAAAATGTTCGTCTGTACCAGCACCTGTTGGCCCCATAGTTCCTATACCATGAGCATCATCGATTAATAAACGAAAGTTATATTTGTCTTTCAAAGCCACAATACCTGGCAAATTACCCAACTCTGCAGTCATACCATACACTCCTTCTGTAATAACTAAAATACCACCACCAGTTTCTTTAGTAACAGCCTCAGCATGTTGCAATTGCTTTTCTAAACTTTCCATATCATTATGCTTATAAGTAAAACGCTTGCCTATATGTAGACGCATACCATCGATTATACAAGCATGAGCCTCCTCATCATAAACTATTACATCTTTTCTACAAACAAGAGTATCAATTATAGAAATCATACCTTGGTATCCATAATTTAGTACAAAAGCATCCTCACGTTTTACAAAATCAGCTAATTGTTTTTCTAATTTTCTATGTTCTTTAGTATGTCCACTCATCATTCTAGCACCCATTGGATATGCTAAACCATACTGAGCAGCTGCCTCAGCATCTACTTTTCTCACCTCTGGATGATTTGCTAATCCTAAATAATTATTCAAACTCCATACTATCATTTCTTTACCCATAAATTTCATATGAGGCCCTATTTCTCCCTCTAACTGCGGGTACATGAAATAGCCATGTGCGAATTCATAATATTTACCCAATGGAGTGTCATCTAAATTAAACTTTTCGAAAATATCCATAATTTTTTTTGCAAAATTGTATATTTTTTTTTAAATGATTTATAAAAGATGTAAAAATACATTATTTTATTTGTTTTTGTTTAATAAAGCATTCTATATATAACAATTATAATGTTTCTTTATCAAAGATCCATTTTAATATATTTATATCAATCGAAGATAAGACCTTGTCTCTGCGAGACATCATATTTGTAGCTGTCAGTATAGCTTTATTAAAATCATATATTTGCCAACCACTTGCCCCGCCCCATCTGAAAGACGGTATAAATGTTCGTGGAAATCCTGCACCATATATATTACAAGAGCAACCTATTACAGTTCCAGTATTGAGCATAGTATTAATTCCTAATTTAGTATGATCGCCCATAATCAAACCAGCAAATTGTAAACCAGTATTTTCATAAGTATTTAAAGCATAATTCCACATTTTTATTTTTTCATAAGTATTTTTTAAATTGCTGTTATTACTGTCTGCACCTATATTACACCATTCACCTATATATGCATTGCCTATGAATCCTTCATGAGCTTTATTGCTATATGCCTGCAATACTACATTATTTAATTCTCCTGCTATTTTACAATGAGGTCCAATGGTAGTATTACCATAAATCTTTGCTCCAGCTTTTATTTGTGAATGTTCGCCGAGTGCTACAGGACCTTTGATAGTAGCGAAATCCATAATTTCAGAATTTTCGCCTAAATATATGCTACCTTCCTCTGCATCTAATGAACATGGTGATAATCGAACACCTTTTTCTATGAAAATATTATCCCGTCTTTTAGCATATACATAGTCTGGAATATTTTCTGATTGTCTATTGTGCGTTAATAATTCAAAATCTTTAATGATTTCTTCTCCATTAAATGAAAATATATCCCAGGTTCTTTTAATAAGTTTAATGTCTTCATTATAGATTTTACAATTTATATTATTGTGAATTTGTGAATTAATATTATTTTCTGAATAATTTTTAGATCTTACAGCTATAAAATTATTATTATAAATCAAAATTTGATTTATTTCTAATTTCAGAATTTCATTTACTAAATCTTTGCTTGGTAAAGTTCGTGCATCTATCCACAAGGTTTCATCTGTTGTCTGTGGGAGTGTATACTTATTTTGTAAATATTCCGCAGTTTTTAAGTTAATAGCAGCATTTGTGTGTTTTTCCCATTTTTCTTTAATAGTTAAAATACCAATTCTAATATCAGCTATAGATCTAGTAAATACTACCGGCAGTAAGTGTTCTCGCTCTCTATCTAATAAAATAATTTGTTGCATAATATTAATTTTACACGAAAATAGCAATTAGTTATTTATTAGCAAAATTTTTTGGAAAAATATTTGTACTATAAATATTGATAATAAAAAAATAAATATCGATCAATATTGTACTGACCGATATTTATTAATATAATTTGTCTTTAAGAAAATTTTTAATTATTTTTCGTTTTCTTTACTTGGATTATAATTTTTGTATCTATTTCTAAACTTATCTACACGACCTGCAGTATCTACCAGCTGCATTTTACCAGTAAAAAATGGATGTGATGTATTAGAAATTTCTACTTTTATTAATGGATATTCATTACCATCTTCCCACACAATGGTTTCTTTTGACTGAGCAGTACTACGAGTGAGAAACATATAATCATTAGACATGTCCTTGAAAACTACAAATCTGTATTCTTTTGGATGAATTCCTTTTTTCATTTTTACTTAATTTTTGGTTTGCAAAATTAATAATATTTTTTATAATAAAAAAGTTTTAATACTAAAAATTTGGTTTTTTAATTTTACTGATATAATTTTGCATAATACAAACATAATCATTATGGCAAATATTATAGAAGAATTAGAATTACATAAAAAAATGATTAATTACTATATAGATTTAATAAATGAAAATGAAAATATCTCTAATCTCAAACTATTATTACAAGAAATAGAAACTTTACATAATATTATTCTTAAAGAATATTTAAATCATTTACCCATAACGCTAAATAACGCTCAATCTGATAACAAAAATATAATAGAAGAGGATTTGCATATTAATAATATAGCAAAACAAGAAATAGAAATTAATGAAAAACATAATGAGAGCATAAATGATTTAAATACTAAAATAGAAGAAAATATCGATGAAATAAAAGATCATAATAAACCTATAGATATTTTTATAAATGATGTTGCTATTGTGCAAGATGAAATTACTGAAAAGTATGATGAAAAAACAGAACCCAAATTAATAAACACCGAAAAAACATCTCTTGATTTTGAATTAACTAATGATGAAAAAGATAATATTAATTTTGTAGAGAATATTTACCAAGATAAAAATACACAAACAGAAAGTTTCTTTAACGAAAAAATAAAAGAGCAAAATGAAACTACTGAAATGTCTGATGAAAAAACAGAACCAACATTTATCACTACTGAGGAACTCCCCCTTGACTTTGACATTACTAATAAAAATGAAGGACATTCTAATAATATAAAAACACACACTAAAGAGAAGCAGACAATTTTAGAATCTTTTATCAATGAAGCAGACAATGATTTTGAAACCATCAATAATCCACTAATCAATAATAAAATAGATGATTTACATAAAGCTTTTAGCATATCAGACAGATATTTTATCACAAATAAACTTTTTAATAATAATCCTGTAGCTTATTCTATGGCTATAGAGTCTATTAATCAATGTGCTACAATAGAGCAAGCGAATATAATCTTAAAAGAATTACAAAATAAATATCAATGGGATATTAAGTCATACGAATATAATTATTTCTACTCAATAATACAGCAAAAATTTAATTAAAAAAATGAAATATTTTACTAAAATTCTTTTTTTTCTACTAATTCTTTTATTTTATATCCCATCAAAAGGGCAAGACATACAATATGCACGTATGTTATTAAAACAATTAACTAGTGAAGAATTTGCTGGTCGTAGCATAGCAGATAGTGGTATATTCAAAGCAGCAAAATTTATCGAGGATCAAATGCAGTCTAATGGTATTATGCCATTAGCTCAATTAAATAATACTTATAGACAATGCTTCCCCATGTCGGCTTCTCTACTCATAAAAGAAGTAAATGTAAAACTAGATGATAGAGAACTACAGCTGGGAAAAGAGTATTTGGCATGGTCTACAGCTAAATCAGTACAAGGAAGCTTTGACATTAAATATATTTTAATAAATGAAAAATCTGATCCAGAAAAAATCATCAAGAAAATAACTAAAGCACCCAATTATTTTTATTTTTTAGATTACTCTAAAGCATACTTACTAAAAGCGAAAAATAAAGAAAACTACAATAAACTAAAAAGTTTATATTACTTATCTGAACCTTCACCAATAGGATATATTTTGCTGGACTCATCTTCATTTTTTTACACTGCTAAATCTTTTTCTAATATTAATCACCAAATCATTGTTCTTAATGCAAAAAAATTGCAATTTGAAAAACCACCTCAAAAAATATATACGAAATACACTGTTTCCACACAACCTAATACTGAAATTTGTAATATTATTGGCTATATTCCAGGTAAGCTATATCCAGATAGTTTTATAGTGATAGGAGCACATTATGACCATTTAGGTAAAATAGCTGACCAACATTTCCCAGGAGCTAATGATAATGCTAGTGGAGTGACTATGCTATTAGATCTTGCTAGAGAGTTTGCTAAAAGTGATATTAAACCAGATTATTCTTTGATTTTTATAAGTTTTGCTGGAGAAGAGATAGGTTTATTAGGATCTAAATATTTTACTACTTATTCACCAATTGAACTGAAAAAAATAAAATTAATGATTAACCTCGACATGGTAGGTAGTGGCAAAGAAGGTATTTCTGTAGTAAATGCTAAAGCCAATCCAACAATATTTCAAAAATTACAACAAATAAATGACGAAAAAAAATATATAGTCGATATGCGAGCAGGCGGCTCATCATGTAATTCTGACCATTGTCCCTTTGATCAACTTGGAATACCTGCTATTTTTATTTTTTCACGTGATAAAGACTATCCATATTATCACATACCAGATGACGATTTTGATAAATTACCATTAGATGGTTATGAAGGTATTTTTAAATTAATTTATGATTATATAATGCTATTAAATAAATAGTAAATTACATCCACGCAGGGCAGAATAATCGAAACGTCCTAATATCTCAAATAAGCCATTATCATATTTTTTGCCAATATCATCAGTTAGTATAAATGGTAGAGAATATAAATTTGCTAAATCTATGATACCAATTTTGCCATTTACTTGATTTGGTAAAGTATGCAAAAAATTATACCTATCTTTAATTAAAATTTTCATCCAAGACGGTGTAGAAAATTCTCCATTAGATAATGAATAAGCTTGCGATAATAATTCTGTCATACCATATTCACTTGCAATATTATCAAGACCAAAAGCAGATTTTAGTTTATTGTGTAACTCGCTTCTAGTGATTTCTTCCCTTCTCCCTTTCATACCACCAGTTTCTATAATAATAGCATTCTCAAGTTTCATTGGATATTTTTCAGCAAATTCTAAAAGTGCAAAACTAACTCCCCATAATATGATTTTAGATTTCTCTTTTTGCCATTTTTCAATAGTTTCCCTTAGATAAGTATAATCCCATTTAAAAAATTTTGATTCTTTTGACTTATTTGCTAAAATCTGAGCCATATAGACTAAAGATGAATGAGGTTGCTCTAAATAATTTGGCAATAAAAAAGCAAACTTATACTGATCTGGTGAACCGAAAAATTTTTCAAAAGTTTTTAATAAACTATTCTCATACACTATAAGAGAAGAAACATAATGTTTACCTTTATTCATAGCAGTAGTTCCACTTGTTTCGAAAACAGCTTCTACAGGTAAATTTTGTAATATTACTTTTTGAGTTTTAAATATATCCACTGGTAATAAAGGTATCTCATCAATACTCGAAACATTATTAGGATTTTTATTTATAAAATCACAATATTTATTATACACTTCATTATGATGATAATGTAATTCAAATAATTTTAAAGTTATATTATCAAAATTCAAATTTTCATTAAAAATATCACGCTCTATGTCATGAAGCATATTAACAAGATTCATAAAAAATTAGTAATTTTACACAAAATTAAAAAAATTATAATGAAAATATCGATTTTAAATTATATAATTGTATTTTCTATAATAATAATATCACTAAGCAGTTGTATAGAAAATCCCGAGTATCCAGTAATTCCTGAAATTAAATTTAAAGATTTCCAAATAATGAAATCTCAACAAGGTAAAGATAGCCTAGGGATATTAATATTCACATTTACTGATGGAGATGGAGATATAGGATTAGATGAGAGTGATACTTTCCCACCTTTTAATAGTGAGAGTGAATATTATTACAATTTTTATCTATATTTTGTAGAGTATAATGACAATGGAGATAGCATAAAACAAATAGTACCACCATATACAGCACGTATACCACGAATTAATAGGTACTCAGAGAGTGTAAAAGGGGAGATATATGTAGAGATAGATGTATATTTTTTGCCATTAGTTGTGCAATATCATAACATAAATATGAGATTTTTTATTTATGACAGGGCACTTAATAAGAGTAATGTAGAGAGGACACCGATTTACAAGTTTAATTTTTAATACAAATATAAAGGGTAATAAAAGTAGACAACATTTATGTTTAAAATTAAGTATTATATATTTTTATTAATTTTGCAAAAAACATAATTTTATGGAATTTACAGCAGAAAACATAGCAGCAATACTGGCTCTGACCAAAGAAGGTAAGCGTGAATTTTTAGATAATCTTTACCAATTCCTCAATAGTAATAGATTGACAGCATTAGACTATCAGAGAATCAAGATTCTATCTACTGCTCCCATTTGTCCACGATGCAGATGTGAATATGTTACTAAAGCAGGTGTTCACAATGGTAGGCAAGTATATAAATGCAAAAATTGCAAATATCAATTTCGAGAAACTGCTAAATCTCTTGTTTATCATCTGCATAAATATCCTCTGATACTTGATTATCTAAAATGCATGCTAGAAGGTAAAAGCTTAAGAGCTTGTGCTAGAGAAGTTGGCATTAGCTTACCCACAAGTTTCAGATGGAGGCACAAAATTCTCTCTGCTATCCAAGGGTTAGAAGGAGGAATAAACTTTTCTGGCATAACAGAAGCAGACGAACTATTAATGCAATATTCAGAAAAAGGACGCAGGTACAAAAGTCCAGAAGAAAAAGAGCAAGCCATGAAAACAGTTCATCCTAATGTAGCTGTATTAGTGATGACAGATAGAGAGGGTAATTTGCTTTTCAAATACACAGGAGAAAATAAGGTTCAGAACAGTCAGATAAAGGAAGAGTTGAAACGTAGAGTATCAGAAAACAATCTAATATGTTTTAAGCCAAATGATGAGTTCAAACAAGCAGTGATGGAATCACTAAGCAAAAAGGTAATAGTGAGGCGTAAAACCAAAGGGTTAGCAATTTACAGTGTTAATGTAGCAGAGAAAAAGATTACTAATTTTTTAGTTTGGATGATGAGATTTAGAGGAGTAGCTACAAAGTATCTACAGAACTATTTAATGTGGTTTGTAGTTATAAATAAGTACTTAAAAGATAAGGTAGAATCAGATATTGGACGACTATTAAACTTATCATCGCACGATAGATGGGCGTGGGAGCGGTATTGGACTTTGATAAAGCTGAAATATTGATATAATACTTAATTTTAAACAAATTAAAATTGTTATTACTTTCAAATCCTTATTTCCCAAATTCCTCCTTAAAAATTAAAAAAAGGGGTTAAAAATATTTTTAACCCCCTTTATATCAAAATTTTATTTCAACTAACGTTTATTGCTCGTTTGTTTCTTCAGTTTCTTTATTTTCTTTTAATTTTAGAAAATCATCATATGTTATATCTTTTTCGACGATTTTACACTTATCTAAAATCAAGTTAGCAATTTTTTTAGCTAATATATTAACCCTGGCCTCTTCAAATGATCTCTGATCTTCAAACAAATGCTCTAAAGCATGATGTACCATTTCATGTTTTGATTCATCAGATTCCAATTCTTCATGAGTAAAGTTATACATAGATGCTACATGATCTTCATAATCATCCATTTCTACTTTAATATCATATTTTTTAGCTAATAAATTCGTAAAATGTTCGCGTTTTATATTCTCGATAAAAGAATCTAAATTAGCAGTTATTTGCTCCTCACTCAGACCATCTTTTTTATCTTTGTTTGCTTTCACTATTTGATTAAATAATATATCTTTCGGTAAATCTATAGAATATTGGGAAAGAAAATAGTCAGTTAGTTGATCTACCATATTTGTTAGGCTAGCATCATAATAATTTTTAGCTAATAATTCAGTGATTACACTTCTAAACTCTTCTTCTGATTGAATATTTTTATTGGGGAAAACTTTATCAAATAATTCCTTATTTAGCTCTGGAAGTTTATTATTAAAAGCCATTAAAAGGCTAACTTTTATTTTTTTATCTCCATCAACAATTTGAGGATCATTAGGGAATAAATAATTATTTGCCTCTTCTACAGAATTAAATAGATCTAATAAATTAATTTCTAAAGGGTTTTCATTAGTTAAATCTTTGATCGCATCTATCTTTAAATTAGTTTCTTTATTAGGTTCAATATTAATAAATTTTTTAACTTCAGGATCATCTAATTCAATATTAATAAAAGCAAAATCAGCACCATCTAGAGCATTAGTATCTTTCATCTCAGCAAATTCTTTTCTCATATTTTCAATAACTCTATTTAGTTGCTCATCAGTGATAATAAAATTATATTTTGTTATTTCTAAATCTTCAGGGAAATCAATATCTAAATTAGGAAGTTCAATAAATTGAAAATTAATAGTAAAATTAGTATCTTTTTCGAAATCTGCATTATTAGGATTAATAATGGGTTCACCAACATATGAAATGCTATTTTCTTTTAAAAAATCTTCAAATAATTTATAGGCTTTTTGCAAAACTTCTTCACTCAATACGCTAGCTTTGTAACGTTTTTCTAGTAAAGATATAGGAGCTTTTCCAGGTCTAAATCCTGGTATATTTGTAGATTGTCCTAATTGTTTAATTTTTTTAATATATTCATCTTTATAATCTTCAGGTTCCAGATTGATAGTTACATCAGATAGATTATTTTCTTTTTGTGTTTTTTCTATTTTCATTTTTTATAATTAAAAAATTAATAATTCGAATTTTAAAAAAATGCGGATGAAGGGACTCGAACCCCCACGCCTTGCGGCACCAGATCCTAAGTCTGGTGCGTCTACCAATTCCGCCACATCCGCTTTAAAAAATATTTTGCAAAATTAAAATATTTTTTTGATATAATAAAAATTAGTTAACGAATTTTATTAATTATTGAAGGAATATTATGTGTATAAACAAATAGCTTTAACTTTATAATATTGTTAAATATTTTATTAATGTTGTTTGATGCTTGATTTTTAGTTTTATCAGTTTTATATCTTATCAAATAATAATAAAAACATATTTTATATTTAATATTCTCATCTAATAATGAATCTTTAATGAACAATATATAATTACTTAATAATTTTTAACATTACAATTAAAGAAATCTAAAAATAATTAAAATAATTGATTTATGCGTTTAAGTAATAATTGACTTTCCTTTGTGAACTCTGTGATTTCTTTGTGATATTTGTGGTTAATTTTCAATGTATAACTTCTAATTATTTTTTTTAACACAAAGGCCACAAAGTTTTACATGCAAAGAGCACAGAGAGAGCTATTTTGAGGTTATTATCTAAACGCCTAATTCAATAAAATAAAATTAGCATATATTTTTTTAGACCATTTTTATAAAAAATATATTCATTTTTTTGTTTTTAAAAATAAATTCTTACATTTGCATAATATTTCTTTATGAATTTAACAACCATAATAATTATTATAATAGCTGGCTTATTGTTGCTATTACTTGAACTCATAGTGCCTGGTGGCATTATAGGTACTATAGGCGGTATAACTACTATTGTCGGTATAGTTTTGATGTATAATCATTATGGGAATTTATATGGAACGATTGCTCTATTAGTATCTTTAATCGTTTGTGCTGTAGGATTATTTTTTTTCTTTAGAGATAAAACTTGGAAGCGTGTCGCTTTGAATGATTCAATAGATGTTAAATTAAACAAAGAAGATACGGATTATTTGAAAATTGGAATGCAAGGAGAAACTATAACTAAATGTTTACCTTCTGGTAAGGCTAGATTTGATGATAAAATAGTAGAAGTACATTCTCTCTCTGAAGTTATAGATCCTAACACTCCTGTAGAAATAATAAAAATCGAAGGAAATAAAATTATTGTAAAACCCATTAAATCATAAATATATGTTTACATTGAATAATATTTTACTGAATACTGGCACTAATGTTATAATTGGTGTAGTAATATTTATACTATTATGGTTAATATTGTATTTTGTGCCAATAGGTTTATGGTTTACAGCCTTATTAAGTGGTGTCAGAATAAATTTATTGCAATTAATTCTAATGAGATGGAGGAAAGTACCTCCTAAAGTCATTGTAAATAGTATGATAACTGCTACAAAAGCTGGATTACAGTTAACAAGAGACCAACTGGAGGCTCATTATTTAGCTGGTGGTAGAGTAAACTCTGTAGTGAAAGCATTAATTTCTGCTGATAAAGCAAATATACCTTTAGATTTCAAATCTGCAGCAGCTATTGATTTAGCTGGTAGAGATGTCTTCGAGGCTGTGCAAATGAGTGTAAATCCTAAAGTTATCACTACTCCTGCTATAGCTGCTGTCGCAAAAGATGGAATACAATTGATTGTTACTGCTCGCGTTACTGTGAGAGCAAATATTAAACAATTAGTTGGTGGTGCAGGTGAGGAAACTATCATTGCTCGAGTAGGCGAAGGTATCGTAACAGCCATAGGTAGTGCACTAAATCATAAAGAAGTCCTTGAAAATCCAGATGTGATTTCTAAAACAGTTTTAGCTCGTGGCCTAGATGCTGGTACAGCTTTCGAAATTTTATCCATAGATATTGCAGATATAGATGTTGGTAAAAATATCGGCGCACAGCTACAAATGGATCAAGCTCAAGCAGATAAAAATATCGCTCAGGCTAAAGCTGAAGAGCGTAGAGCTATGGCTGTAGCATTAGAGCAAGAAATGAAAGCTAAAGCTCAAGAAGCTCGTGCTAAAGTCATCGAAGCAGAAGCTCAAATACCCCTAGCCATTGCAGAAGCATTCAGAATGGGTAATCTCGGTATTATGGATTATTATCGTATGCAAAATATAAAAGCAGACACTGAAATGAGAGAAAATATAGTAAAGCCCCCTCATGATAATAAAAAAGATTAAATAAATTTTTTATTACTTAGTTGTTTTACGTATTTATCTAATTAACTATGGTAATACAAATATAATAGGTATTATATAAAAAGATCTCACTGGTATGCCTTTTTGTTTTGCAGGTATCCAGTTAGGCATTTTTGATATTACTCTTACAGCCTCTTCATCACAGCCACCACCTATGCCTCTTAAAACTTTAACATCAGATATTGAGCCATCTTTTTCTATAATTATTTGCACAAATACAGTACCTGATATCTTATCTTGAATAGCTTGCGTAGGATATTCTATATTTTCATCTATAAATTTTTTTAAAGCTTCATCTCCCCCTCGATATTTTGCCGGCTCTTCTACTGTTGTGAATATAGGCTCATTATCTTTTTTTATAGTATCAGTAGTGTCTATATTCTGAGCATAATTATTAATTGAAATTGTTAACACAATTAATATTGCAAAAAAATACTTCTTCATAATTTTTTTTTGTAAAAATAATAAAATTTATAATTATTAATAATTTTATCATTTAAATTGCTATTAAATAATGGTTCTAGCACTATTAGTGAAGGTTGAAAAATTTTTGCTTTACTAACTAAAAACAAAAATATTTTGTTTTACAATGTAACATAACGGTTGGCGATATGTTTTTGTTGCTGATTGAAACAGGCACTCACTTGGCAATAAAATATACTGCGTGTTAAATGTATATGTTTTTTCATTTCAATATAATTTGAATTTAAAGTCATTTTCTATAGTCGTATCAACACATTTTTTGCTATATTTCTTAGAAAGATCACTTAATATTTTCATTGCGTCAATTGCTGCTTGGTCACATTCAGGTGATAAACTTTGAATAATCGTAATATTATCAATTGAACAATCATTATTTATATGATATCTGATTCTTACAGTCCCTTGTATTCCGTTTTCTCGTGCAATGTCTGGATAAGGGATAACAATACTTATGATTGGTTCAAGTTGAATATTATTGTCATAGTCATAGCGTTCTATAACTCTCCCATTTTCTTTATATGTATTCCAAATCCCGACTCTTTTTCCATTTGAGTAACTACCTGTTCTCTTTTCTGTTTTATTTACATATTCAATCCAAATTCCATCTTTTTTACCATAATAAAAATTCCCTTTTTCTTTAATAAAGTCCTCTATTTTTTTAATTCCATTCTTAATAAGTTTTTCATCAATGTCTGAGTAACGAAAATATGAGATATATTCACCATGTTTTATATTTTTGTCAGATTTTAAGACATAATATGATTCTGAAATTTGTTTTGAATTGTCAAATTTCTTAACAACTTTCTTAACATCTTGGCAAAAACAGTATGATGTAAAAAGAATCAATAATATTGTCAGTATTTTTCTGTTCATTGCATTATAAATAGATTGTTTATACTCGTACTCAAAGTTAACTTATCCATACCTTTTTTGGTGTATAACCGTACCTTTGGGTTAGGTTTATTTATACAAATATACAAAATATTTTATAAATCATCAAATTGCATTTTATAAAAGTAATATTACACCTTTATTACACCTTTCGAAGCAAACATTATTTAAAACAATAAATTATTTTGTCTGTAGGGTTCTTACGCTTGCTGGTAACGACCGTAGCTATATGCAATGGCGGGTTTCAGAGCACTAAACTTAAATAAAAGTACAAAGATACAAGTTTGTTTGTCCCCACTCTTAAAGCAAAAACCAGTGTTATAAAGTATTTTTCTCATCCTGTCTTTGGTTTAAAATTATTCATTTGTACAATTAACCACCTTCTTGTTTGCTCACTTTTTGGAACTTCTCTTATTCCATAACCTTGAATTTTACCATACAAATCGCGTCTTAAATTTGGATATACAGATTCATAAAACATTTTTATACCACGAGAGTAGTCATTGTCAATTGAAGCCTTAAGTATAGAACTAAATGCTCCTGAAATATAGTCTGCTATCTGAATGCCAACTGTTGTTGTGAATTGCTAACCTTTTGATAACTTTGCAAAAGCGTTTGCAGCTTCTTGTCCATCATATTCATTGTCTGTAAAGTGGTTTATACTTTATAAATTCTATTTTAAAAAATCTTATTGTGAAATAAACAATGAATCCAACGATAAGCCCATATAAAACATAAGGAACACCTTGCTTATATATTTTTCTGTAATTGTCGCTTATTATTAAAAAAGTTGTAGAAGTTCCAACAACAAAACTTATTGATATTAGTGTCATTGAAACGATATAACCAATTGCTGCAAAAAGAGTTTTTTTATTTTTCGGTATTCTGTAGAATATTTTATAAAACGAAACGGTGTCGTTAAAGAATAAATATGAAGCAAATTGTTTGATATTCAAATTTTTCTCACGTGGTAAGTCTGTTTTAAATTTAAAAAGATAAAAGTACAAGAGAAAAAGTATCAATACAATGAGTGTGCTTTGAATAATAGCAAAACTTGTCCACCCGGCACCAAATAGTTTCACTAATACGTTCGTTTCATTAGTCAAGTCAGGAGTATATAAATAAGTTGTTGTTGCGTCATAAAGTCTGCCAATAATTACAAACAATGCGAGAATAATAAACTTTATTTTAATATGTCTCTTTTCTTTATTATTCAACAATACAATGTGTTTTTTTATGATTTGCTCGTTTATCTAATCCTTTTAAAGTTATTAAATTTACAGTCCAATATACTGAAAAAGCAACAATTCCAGTCAGAGAAACTAAAAATAATTCTTTAATTCCATAGCTTTGTTCCCAAAACAACAATCCAAAAGATAGACCTGATACTATACAAAGTAATGCTGTGAATTGAAAGAGGGTTAACCCAATCACTTTCTTTTGTAATTTGAATTTTTCCCAAAAGTGAAGTACTAATGTGAACTGAATTGTTAGTGCAATAATTGTTGCTATTGGCACAAACAGCTTAAAAAAACTATTGTCAGGAGAACTAAAAGCATCTCCATTGTGCACAATAATATTAAACAATGCCAAAAGTCCAAGAACAGTTAAAATTCCAAATAATGTCGGAAAAATTGTTTTAATGATTTTAGTTTTCATACTTCTTTTTTTGTTTCTTTTAAAACGTTAAACTCATTAAAATATTTTGTTTTTTTACAATGCACCATAAAGCATGGTGACATTTTTTGTTGCCGTTTAAGAAGCACTTCAGGTTCAAGATACACTTAACATGATACGCGCAATAAATTTCGCTTACTATTGAGCCACGTTTTGGCTATATTGCTTGAGCGTTTTGGCCTTTTTATTTTCTATTTTGTTCATTTGTCAAATAAGTTTTGCTAAGTCCTCAGGTAATATTGTTTTGAAGCAATAGTCAGCGCTGAGCCAAGCCAAATTGGCAGCACTTAAAACAGATTTATTGCCAGCACCTTTCGCTTGATCTCTTGTGCAAAAATAGTCACAGCCGAGAGCGATTGAAATTGCAACGGAATCTCCGTCTGCCCACTCTGCTGCTGCTTTAGCAATTTTGTTCCTGTCAGATTCAGGTGCACTTTTTAAGCCTTTCAACCAATCAGAATTTCCATACTGTTCACCAATTTCTTTAATTTGTGTAATACCTGCACCTGCATTCTCTATTTTTATAACTACTTCAAATACTTTTTCAATATAAGCAGAAAGCGAAGCTTTGTCTTGCTTGTATCTTACAGCGTCAACCTTTGGATTTACTAAACCGCCAATTCTTGGAAGTCTTACGATATTAAATCCTAATTTTATTGCTGCGTCAAAATATTTTTTAAGTATAGGTCTTTCTGAAAAGTCAATAGCGTCTTTTTCATTTGGTCCTATAGTAAAGCTAAGTGAAATACCATTGTCAGTTGCTTTTTCTTCCTTTATGATTTTTGCTGATGTTGATGAAAAGAAATCTTGTCTTTCAACTTTTCTAATAGCTTCAATCGTAAATATCGTTTCCGATAAAAAAGGTTCAATTTTCTTGTCAATGATAGCTTGATTGATTTTGATAAAGTCAGCAATTAAAGGCTCGTTCGGGAAATCCGAGGGAAGTGTTACTATTTGCCAAACATTACTGTCAAAAATTATTTTCATCGGTAATATAATTTTTAAATTATTAATAATAAAAGTGAAATTTGAGGAATATATTCATTTACATTGAGTATGATTTTTAACATTATGTATATATCATACTTCGTAAATTTTTAAGTGGTAGGTTGTCTTAAGCTGATCGCCTAACTTGTTTATACAATCACATTTTATGAACAAAGCCTGAAATAATTTCGGACTTTGTTCATGTTTGTGCATTTCTATTTTATAAATCAAAATCATCTCAACAATCAAAAATACAAAAAAATATTTTTCAAAAAATAAAGATACAAAATTATTTTTTTAATTTTTTAGTTATCTTTTTTACAATACACCATAACGGTTGGTGGTGTGAAACTTTAGAGAGTACGGGCTGTGTCCGTATCCACTGTTACAAATGTTGATGCGAGGCAGTACGCATGAATAATCACTTAAACCCTTATTTGCTTTACTGCGTGTTGGGCACCGGCGTTATTTATAATTCATCGTCTTCAATTGAGTTATCTACAAATTTGCCTTCTTCTTCTATTAATTGATCCCTAGGAATTTGTTTGCCGATAGCTTTCTCAATTCTTTGTAATATCTGTTCTTTTCTATTATTAAAAAATCCATAGAAATCATCTTTATACATATAATCCGGACTTACTACATGAGAACGCAATATATCATTAAATTCACTATCGCTAACGCCAGCACGTTTTTTTAATCTTTCCAAGTATTTACTTGGAGCGTCTCCACTGACAATTCTATTTGTTCGTCCTGAAAGTGGAGTTTTATTAATAATACAATCAAAATCATTGCGTGGAATATTATTTTTCTCACACCATGCCACAGGGAAAATATGATGAATATCAATTGATTCGGAAAAATAAGTACTAAAATCAATTTTTGTTGCAGATAGCCAATCTTTTGTATTTTCATCCATCATCAAAGCATAAACTCCTTTGTATGCAGCACTATTTCTTGTACGTAACGTATTTAAACGTGATGGTGAAAAATTAGCGTCATAAATTGTCTTTGGTTCTTCTGCGTTGTTCTCAATCCAATCAGTTACTTGAATCATGTCCAATGCATAACGTGTTTCATTTGCTGAGCCATAGAGTTCACCAAAAACGCCACACCAAAACCATCGCATTAATTTATTCTTATTACCAACATTGTCTATCTTATCTCCGAGTTTGGCCAAAATTGCTGCCATTGGGACAAGTTGAGTACTATAGGGTAAATCACGAGAATTAAAAATATGATTTTCAACTAGAATTTTTGATGATTTAATAAATCCTTCGACTATTTCATCTCTGTACTTAAGATATTCTGAAAGAGTTAAATTTAACATCTCCTTTCGTTTAGCACTCACAGAAGGGATGTTTTCAGTTAATCCAGAAGTAATTGCAGCCAATCTTTTATTGAATGTTGAATAAAGAGTAATAGCCTGAATTATATCTGTATTGCTTGTATTATTAAGTATTTTATAAGGTTTAAATTTATTTTTGATATCCTCCCAGTCGGCCTTTAAATCAAATTCATCAGAAGCAAATGATGCTGTTAATAGTTCAAAAACAGTTAGCGAAACACCTCCTGTATTAACTTTCTCAAATACTTGACAAACTGCTTCTTTCGTGTTTTCTTTCTTCATTACAATAACTGGCAAATTATAGCCATTAAACCCTTTTATTATTTTCTTCTCAAATTCGTTCCAAAATTTAATTTTATCTCTATCATAATCCCAATATTCGATAAACTTTGTGCGCCACTCATCATAATTATCAACCATGCTAACTGGATACATTAGATTCTTAAACTCATTTTCTTCAGTGGATAAATCCAATATAATATCACGTCCAATATTCTCTGTTATTATCTTGTTTTCATTAATTGAGAAAATTGCTTCTTCCAAATCAGAATTGGTATCTAAAGCTTTTACCATATCAATGTAATACCATCGTTTAATCTCGTATCCTTTAGAATTCCTTGTATTTACAACTCTATTCGTTATAATCGCTTGATATAATGAAGTTATTCGTTGTTGTCCATCTAAAATCAACATTTCAGGTTTAGTTCCATTTAATCCTACAACTCCTTCAACTGGTTTAGTTTTAAATCTGATGTTCTCATTACCAGTCTCTAAAAGCATAACTGCACCAATTGGAAATGATTTAGCTACTGATGCAATAATACCTTTAATTCTATCATCATCCCAAACCCAACCTCTTTGAAAATCTGGCAATTGTATCTTTCCTGAATTTACATCTTTAAGTATTTCGTAAAGATTTCGTTTTGTTGAATCAAAAGACTCCATTTTTTATTTTTTTTTGTTATTAATGTCAATGTGCTGGTTCTTTTTTTCGCTTGTGCCCAACTTATTTATACAATCACATTTTATGAACAGAGCCTGAAATAATATCGGGCCTTGTTCAGGTTTGTGCGTTTCTATATAATAAATCAAAATCATCTCAAAAAGCAAAGATACGAAAAAATATTTTTAAAAACAAAGATACAAAATTTTTTTAACTATTACAAAAAAAGTATTTTTTTAATTTTTTTTACAAAACTTTTTTATCTATTTATCAATTATTTAGTATTAAATAAATTAAAACTAACTACTTATTGATAACTAATGTGTTTTTCAATATTTCAAAATTTATAATTTGTTCATTCCTATAATCTCCTTCATGCCTGTTGTGAATTGCTAACATTTTGATAACTTTGCAAAAGCGTTTGCAACCAATGCTGTTATTTGCTTTTGTGAGAGTGGGTTGTGAATTGCTAACATTTTGATAACTTTGCAAAAGCGTTTGCAACCTGCTATTAGTATTAGTAAGTTGTGAGAAAGTTGTGAATTGCTAACATTTTGATAACTTTGCAAAAGCGTTTGCAACTTAATTTATAGGAGGTAATATTATGGCAATGTTGTGAATTGCTAACATTTTGATAACTTTGCAAAAGCGTTTGCAACTAAACAGTTACAACGTAGCTATTACATATAGTTGTGAATTGCTAACATTTTGATAACTTTGCAAAAGCGTTTGCAACTGTGAGCACCTATACAGCTTGTTCCAAGTGGTTGTGAATTGCTAACATTTTGATAACTTTGCAAAAGCGTTTGCAACTTTCGTTTTCTAAAAACCAAGAGCAAGAAGGTTGTGAATTGCTAACATTTTGATAACTTTGCAAAAGCGTTTGCAACTGAGCTTGCATATAGATTAGTGAAAAAAGAGTTGTGAATTGCTAACATTTTGATAACTTTGCAAAAGCGTTTGCAGCAAGCGAGCGTTGTAGA
>Ga0209718_1002174_pt1 | contig 19881 bp, 13 predicted proteins | sample AD_JPNAS1_MetaG_FD_184420 | JGI IMG/M metagenome (GOLD analysis project Ga0209718, IMG submission 184420) | Active sludge microbial communities of municipal wastewater-treating anaerobic digesters from Japan - AD_JPNAS1_MetaG (SPAdes) (version 2) | ecosystem: Engineered > Bioreactor > Anaerobic... | reverse complement strand
CCCGACGGCATCCACCACCTGCTGGTACGCGCACGCGACGGGAAATCGCTCTGGTCGCACCCCGCAGACCTGCCCTTCATGCTCGACCGCGCGCAACCGCAGGTCACGCATGCGATCAACGCCGTCGAAAAATACAACGGCAGCAGCCTCACGCTCTCGTTGACCGATCCCGTCTCGCCGCCGGTGCCCAACACCATCCGCCTGACTTGCCTGGGAACGCCGCTTGATATCGCCACCGACAACGGTTTCTGCGCCATCGGGCACGGCACGCTTTCCTATGAATTTGACTGGATCTGGCTGCTGCGCAAGCAACTCGCTAGCGCCAAGCACGGCGACGTCTTGCCGATCACCGTCGACGGCATCACCGACGCCGCCGGTAACGGCGCGCCGCCGCTGCGCATCGACATCAAGCTGGACTTGGAATCCGACAAGCGCCCGCCCACCGTGTTCCCCGCGCCGCCCACCAAAAACATCCTCTGGATGCAGCCGACACTCACCGCGCTGGAGCCCCTCTTCCCGGCTAACCGCAACCTCACCGCTGCTACCGTGGCCACGCCGGACGGCCATGTGCTCGAAATCGCGCCCAACGGCGAAAGAAACTCCTTTATCCAACACGCCTTCTCTCCGGCCTGGGATCCGGACAAACACCCGTGGATCGCTGTGTCGTTCCGGATGCTCGACATCCCGGAAGGGCTGCGCCCCTTCACGCTCTCCTTCAACACCGGCCCACGCCGTCCGCGCGGCATCAAAGACGCCCATACACTCGACCTGACCAACACCAATCATCTCACCTACGTGATCGGTGCGACGTCCTGCACCACCGGCGTCTGGCACGATATCCTGATCAACGCGCGCGACTTCCTGCGCGACGAGACCGAAGAACACAAAGACACGCCGGACCTGACCTACCTCTCGCTCTTCTTCCCGCCCCGTGCCAAAGGCGGCAAGATTCAGATCCGCTCGTTCGCCATTCTGGCTCCTTGGACCTCGGACCACCTGATCCCGCTTAAGGCCTACGACCTGAGCAGTATCAAGGGGCTCGTCTGGCAAGGCGGCGAAGCCGAGCAGACCGGCATTCGCCCCGCTAATCTCGAACGACCCCAAAACGATCCTCACTGGTTCCGCTTCCGGATCAGCGACCGGCGCGGCAATCTTACCGATACTTGGATGATCCCGATTCCACCGGGCTCCGAAAACACCAAACCCACACTCGCCGGTCTCGAACCGGTCAGTTATTAGTTGTTAGTTATTCACTATTAACTCTTAGTTATTAATTCCTATGACACGCATCATCATTCCCCAATTCGACGTCAACCTCGTCGATGTCACCGTCACCCGCTGGCGCAAACAGCCGGGCGAACGTGTGGAAACCGGCGAGTGCCTGGCTGAACTCACGACCGACAAGGCCGTCTATGAACTCGAGTCCCCCGCCACCGGTACCCTGCTCGCCGTCTACGCGACCGAGAAGAGCGTCGTGCCCACCGGCTTCATTGTCGGCCTGATCGGCGAGCCCGGCGAGGAAGACCCCGCAATCGCCGCCGACAACGAGGCTCTGATGACCGCCTACCGCGGTCCCGCCGCCGCACCGACCCCGGTGCGCGACCGTCCGGCGCGCGTACGCGCCACGCCGCGCGTGCGCCGCATCGCGCAGGAGAAGGGACTCGACCTCGCCGAGATCCAAGCCGCGACCGGCGCCGAGATCATCGACGAAACCGTTCTTGAAACCTACCTCGCTTCCCGCTCATAACACCATGCGCACCGCTCTCGTCACAGGTTCCGGCAAAGGCATCGGACGCGCCATCGCCCTCGCGCTGGCGCGCGACGGCTTCCGCGTGGCCGTCCACTACCGCTCATCGCAAGCCGACGCGCAGGCCACCGTCGCCGCCATCCGCGCGGACGGCGGCGAGGCCGAACTGTTCGCGGCTGATCTGGCGGATGCGGCGCAGGCCGCAGAACTTGCCAAGGCGGTTGAGCTGCAATGCGGCCCGATTCACACGCTGGTTTGCAATGCGGGGATCATCAAAAGCCAGTTGCTGGCGTTCACGACCTATGAAGAGTGGCGTGAGGTCATGGCCGCCAACCTCGATGCCGCCTTCCTGCTCACCAAGGCAGTCGCGCGTCCGATGGCACGCCGCAAGGCCGGGCGCATCATCTACATCTCCTCCGCCGCCGGCCTGATGGGCGACCTGATGCGCGCCGCCTACAGCGCCTCCAAAGCCGGCCTGCTCGGACTCGCCAAAACCGCCGCGCGCGAACTGGCCGCCTCCAACGTCACGGTCAACGCCGTCGCGCCCGGCATCATCACCACCGACATGACCGCCGACATCCCCGAAACCCGCCGCGTCAAACAGCTTGATGCCATCCCGCTCGCCCGCTTCGGCACCCCCGAAGAGGTCGCCGGTTGTGTCAGCTTCCTGGCTTCCGACGCCGCAGGCTGGATCACCGGCCAGACCCTCTGCGTCGACGGCGGTCTTTACATGAAAGGTTGAGCGTTTTTTCTCACACAAAGGCACGAAGAATTTGGGATTTGAGATTTGAGATTTAGGAGCCGCCAGCCGCAGATCGCAGGTCGAACGTCGCGGGTCAACCTCTCCTGTTGCGGCCACGCAGTGGCTCGCAACCGTGAGAGTAAAAGCACTGCTCTGTGTTCATTTTTGTGGCCACTAAGCGCAACCAGTGTGTGTTCCGTGTACAGTGCGGCTCTTGTCACCGCATTCCCAAATGCATTCCCCCTGTCGCTAGCCGATTACGCTAGCTATAATTCCACCACTCGTTGTGAATAAAGGCGAGGGCGAAAACCAAGGACGTGGCTGAAACACCCGGCTTCAATAGCACGCTCCACTCCATTTTAGACGGCTCCACGCGCACCCATACACTGGGCACACCGTCTGCATCGCCCCAGAAAAAGACTGTGAACAAAGTGAGTCTGAATGTCCATGTGCCAACATCATGGATGCAAATCCTGTAACGGCTACGCAAGATACTGCACAGCGAAAGGGTTCCTCTGGGCTGGTCTGATTCTATAATGGAGAAGCGTGAGGGCAGAAAGGATTCACGTCGAATGAGGCAAACGTCTTTCTCCGAGGCGTCCGCCACCACAAAGTCAGGTTTACCGAATGGGTTCCGTGTAGAGATTGGAGTTGGGTTGTCGGATCGCCGGTAGTGCCAGAGCCGATGTCCTTCGGCATCGAGTATGTCACCCGCGCTGTGCCGGTCCAACTCCCTGTCGATGACGAAGAAGACCTGTTGTCCCTTTTGCACGTACTCATCGTCAGGCACCGGATACCTCAGCATGTTTAACGACTTCCTTCCTTACCAACGCGGGCCAAGCCAGCAACCCAAATTCTTACCACGAAATACTCGAAAAGGCACAGCACTGCTTCTTCGTTTGCAAGTGCTTCGCGTAAAGGTTACGAACTGATTCGGTGAAGTCGTATTCTTCTCTCATAGACGGCTCCCGTGTTGTTTGTGGCCACTGTATTTCTTATGGCGCTATGCCTCAAGGATATTTTGCTACGCAGAGCGACCGGTTAGTGGCAGGGGGCATGCGAGTTGAGCGCGTGTTTTGCGCGGTGCTAGGTTCGGGGGCACGGGCGTCCTCGCCCGCTTTTCTTGAGCGTTGAAGGTTGAGCTTTTTTTAACGCAGAGGCGCGGAGACGCAGAGGTTTTGTTGGGTGGCGGCATGACCGCCGCCGGGCAAGTGACACTTGTCCCCGATTTAACGTTCAAGTTATGCGGCTCGCGGGGACACCCGTCCAAGCTTCGCGCCTTCGCGCCTTCGCGCGAAATAACCGAGCAGTGCTTTTACTCTCACGATTGCGAGCCACTGCGTGGTCGCAATAAGAAAGGTTGACTCGTGACCCGCGACTTGCGTCTTGCGGCCAGCACTGCCCCCCAAAAAAACTCTGTGCCCCGTAGAGTTGTTAGGGTCGTGGTTTGACACTAGCCTTTTCGTGTTTCTTCCGCCCAAAAAACACCGCGCCGCCTCTCGTGATTTTGATGATGTGCCTGCCAGACTCGAGCGACATCACGACACTCGATTCTGGGGTGTCGTCCGAAATCGGATGGTACTGAATCTGCCGCCAATCGATTCCGTTCTGTTTCAGCTTCGCAATGGTCGTTTCGTCAAGCACCTCCGAAAGCGTACGTGGCCATGCGTGCTTTTGACCCATTGGCTCCGTTTTAGTGTTCGCGTCGACGAGAGCTATATAGACTTCCTTAAGGCAGCGCATCTGCACGGTCAACCGGTGTCTGTCCCACTTGTCTCTGACAACCGGATACAAGGCAAGTGCCAAGAGACATGCGCCAATCAGCAGAACGGTGTTTCTCTTTCGCAAGTGTTTCGCGCAAGGGTTGCGAACTGATTCGGTGAAGTCGTATTCTTCTCTCATAACGGCTCCCGTGTTGCTTGTGACTACTGTATTTCTTATGGCGTTATGCCGCAAGGATATTTTGGATACTAAATCCGTATGGCGCGCACCATGCGCTTGAACCGCACCGTTCTGAGTGATAAGATCAAGTCATCAATAAAGGAACCCCGATATGAGTCGAGTCATCGCGATTGACGGCCCCTCCGGCGCAGGCAAGTCGTCTGTGTCCAGGCGCGTCGGCCAACACCTTGGTTTTTTGCATGTCGATTCCGGCGCGCTCTACCGCATCATGACCTGGCAGTGCCTGCAGAACGGCATTGACACGTCCGATCCAGAAGCGGTTGCCGCCTTCGCGCAGAAGGTCGAAGTCGAGTGCGAACCGCGCGACGGCGCGATCATCTACCGCGTGCAGGGCCAAGAGCCGGGCGATGCCATCCGCACACCGGAGATCAACCGCCACGCCAGCCCAGTCGCCACGGTCAAGGCTGTGCGCGACCGCATAACCGACTGGTTGCGCGGCATGACACGCTTCGGCGACCTGATCGTGGAGGGGCGCGACATCACGACCGCCGTATTCCCGGAATCGCCGGCGCGCTTCTATCTCGTGGCCAGCGCCGAGGCGCGCGCCGAACGCCGCCGCAAAGAGGAAGTCGAGAAAGGCATCGCCAACCAGTCGGCGGAGGAGGTTAAGCGTTCGTTGTTGGCGCGCGACGCGATCGATTCCACACGCCAGCACGCTCCGCTGCGCAAAGCCGATGGCGCACTGGAGATCGACAGCACTTACTTGACGCTCGACCAAGTGGTACAGACCGTGCTTGACGCACTGCCAGCCGCATGGAAAGAGGGTAACGCATGACCATCGCCGGTTGGATCACAATGATACTCTGCTGGAGTTTTGTCACCGGCTTCAGCGTGTTCCTGATTGTCCGGACACTGCGCGATCCCCGCCACTCCGACGAGCACCCCCCGCAAAACACGTGATGCCGGACGGTCCGTCCGCGCCATGATCAGGAATGAACTGATATGGCATGAACGCCACAAATACTGCCGCGCAGAGGCGACGTTGCTAACTTTTTTCTAACACTTTGGTGGGCGGTTGTGATACGCTCTATGACTGCAACCTAGAGTTGAGGAGCGCGTGTGTTCAAAAGGGGCAGACAAACCAGTCGGGATCTGGTGACGCGGTATGAGGCGAAATACATCATTCCGCGCTCACTCATCCCTGAAATCCGGGCGTTTATCCGCCCGTTCTGCCGACCTGACCCCTACGCCCACGGTGACCCGCCGGAATACACGATCACCACGCTGCAGTTGGATGATTCCCGCTATTCGCTTCACAACGCGAAGGAGTTCGGGGCGCTGAATCGTTTCAAGCTGCGTGCGCGGACCTACGGAACGATCGGTTCGACGCCGATCTTCGCGGAGATCAAAGCGAAGCTGGAAGACACGATCATCAAATCCCGTGCGGTGATACCCTTCGAGGCATGGAACAGAGAACTGGTGTTCGGGGTGTATCTGCCCGATTTCTTCCGCAGCGAGCGGCAGGAGATCGACTTCTTGCAGTTCAGGCGTTTGGCGCGGGAGATCGGAGCCGAACCCAAGGCTCTGGTGCGTTATATCCGTGAATCTTACGTGGGGACGCTCGACAGCTATGCGCGGGTGACGTTCGACCGTAACCTGCAATATCAGATAACCGCCTCTTGGACCGACTTCGGGCGCAGCGGTCTCTGGCGCAGCATGGATTCGGCTGAAGCGCAGGGATTCGGACTGCCCTACTCAGGTGTGGTGATGGAGGTGAAAACGCTCTCCCAAATGCCAGTTTGGGTGGTGGATTTGGTGGAACGGTTCGAACTGAGTAAGCGAGGGAACTGCAAGTATTCGACCGCCATCTGGCGCGAGGGGGTCTTCACAGGATACCCCGGAACGAACTCTGAAACTGAAGAAGCGTTGATGAGCCTGTAAAGGAGCGGTGCAAACCGTGAACGTGAACGATTATCTGGCCCTGTTTTTCGGGACGCAAGAGCCGCTAAGCCCGGCCCTCGTGGCGGGGGCGATCGTGCTGAGCTTCTTGCTGGCCACCCTCTTCGCGGCCGTGTACCAGTTCACTTTCCGCGGTTTCACCTACTCGCGCTCATACATCCACACCATGGTACTGGGCAGTATGGTGACCTGCATGCTGATCATGGCGGTCGGCAACAACCTCGCACGCGGCATGGGCATCCTGGGCACGTTGGCGATCATCCGTTTCCGCACACCGGTGCGTGATCCGCGCGACGCCATGTTTCTGTTTGCCTGCCTCGGCGTCGGCATCGCCTGCGGTGCCGGTATGCCGATGGTCGCGGTGATCGGCACTTTCCTGATCTGCGCCGCGGCACTGCTGCTGCACTGGATGCCGTTCGCCTCGCGCCGCGATTACGAAGGCCTGCTGCGCTTCATCATGTCCACCGATGACGCGGAGACCGCGCAAACTGCGCAAGACATTCTCAAACGCTACTGCTCCTCGTTCTATCTGCTCGGCATGCGCGACGCCGAGCAGGGCGACGCTATGGAGTTTTCGTATCAGGTGCGGTTACTGGATCCGGCCTACCAGCAAGATCTCGTCGCCGCCTTCAAAAACGCGAGCGGCTTTTCGGACCCCGTGCTGCTGCTGCAACGTACGACGGTAGAACTGTAAGGACAGTGAATCAGTATGATGACCTCATATACACGACGATCCATGCGGCCGCCCTTCAGGCTGATTCTGAAACGCCTGATGCGGGCCTGCTTCATGCTGCTCGTGGTGGGCTTGATTCCCTTCTTCCTCTGGTTCCAGATGCAGGACCCGAAGGCGTACCGTTTCAACGGCGTGGTCGAAAGCGAAGCCGAGACCGTGGGCCCCGTCGAGACCGCGCGTATTCTGGCGATCGATGTCCTGCCCGGACAGTCCGTGAAGGCCGGCGACGTGCTGGTGCGCCTAGACCCCGCCGACCGCGCGATGGATCTGGCCATGAACGAGGCGCGCCTCAAGAATTACGAGCAGGACCTGCTGCGTTATGAGCAGGACATCGCCCGGCAACGGCAGGACCTGCAGGACTCCGAACGCCGCTGCCGCCAAGCCGTGCGCGATGCGGAAATCGCCATCGAAACCGAGCGGATGAACCGTACCCGCGACGCGGCTGAACTGGCCGGTCTGCAAGCCGAGATCAAACGCCTGCAGCCCTTGGTCGACCGGCGACTGGTCAGCGAAACCGAGTTGTCGCGCCTGCGCCCCGCCGCCGAGGCACTCGCCACTACGGTCGCCGAATACACGCCCCTACTCGCCACCCTGAAAAAACAGCACGCGCACGCCATTGAAGACTTAAACGAGGTCAAGGCATTACTGGGCAAAATGGAGACGAAAGGCACCGACGCCGACCCGATCCTCACCACCTTGCGCCAAGCGGTGGAGGCCTGCCGCAAGGCCGCCGCCAGTGACCCCTCCGTGCTGCGCGCCTCGCGTTCCGGCGTGGTGTCGTGTATCCTGCGCCAGCCCGGTGACGTGGTGGCAGGCGGCGAGCCCGTGGTGCGTGTAACTGTATCGAGCGCACTCTACATCACCGGGATGCTGACACAACGCCAGCTCCAAGATCTGAAGGTCGGCGACACACTACGTGTCACGCGCGCAGTGACCGGCCAGCGCGCAACGCTCAAGGCGCAGGTCGAGGTCATCGCACCCGAGGTGATGGACCTGCTGGATCCTTTCAATCCGGTACCGCGCTTCCCGTTGCGTGGCCGGCGCGTACGCATGCGCGTTCTGGACGAGAACAATGGTCTGATTCCCGGTGAGACCGTGACCTTGGAGTCGGGACGCCGCGAGACCTGGTTGGAGGGGGTCAGGCGCATCTGTTTTTTTCCGAGCCCCCGTCAGTAACGCCATGAACGCGCGCTGAGCGGGCATCGGGTTGAACAAGACACGCGGCCGCGCCGCGATGGATCAAAAGGAACAATTTTTAACGTTCAAGTTGCAGGCACACCATGGTGATGAGGCGAGTATGGCACACCGCAAAACGGTGCGTAGCCGGAACAGTCGTTCTGGCTGCTGCGGGCTGCTCGACGGTCGATGAGCAGACACTCGCCGCGTCCGGCCCCGTAACCCAAGCGGATGCAGCGTCCTCCACCCCGGAAACAGCGCCAGTCGAGCAACCGGCTGAGGGCTACGACTGGAACACCTTGGCCCGCATGGCGGCGGCCAACTGTGGCGAGGCACGCGCCCTGCTGTTGGATGCGCAGGCAGAACGCAGCAAGACAGCGGTGGATACCGGCTGGCGTAACCCTCAGCTCCGCCTGGGGCACGGCTGGAGCGATCGAGACGACGACACAGCAGGACGAACCGGTATGCGGACCTATCCCGACGAGGTGGACACACCGCAACGACCGTTCAGACGGTACCCCGAATGGGATGACCGCTCGTTCACGGAGCGATCCGTGGGGCTGCGCGTCTACACGGCCAACCCCTTCGTGAACCGCTGGCTACGTAAACGCGGCGAAGCCGCAGCGCGCGCAATCGAGAAAGAGTCAGAGGAGGAGGCCTACGCGATCTTCTGCGAAGTCAAGACGCTCTGTCTGGAGGCGGAGCTACTACGCGAGGAGATCGGTCTGTTAGAACGGATGGCCGAGATCCGCACAAAACTGCGCGACCTGCGCCGCGAACAGTCTGAAGCGGGTGTGACCAGTCCGCTCGACCTGATCCACGCCGAGACGAAGTTAGCGTCACAACGCTCTGAGCTTTTCGGCAAGCGGATGGCGCGGCAACAACTCGTGCGGCGCATTGCCGTACTCGCCGGCGTACCGGCCGAAGGGCTCCGCCTGCGACCGCGCACAACGGACTGGGTGCCGGTGCCCGCGCATCTAGACGCCGCCGCGCTCACTGATCTCGCCTTCATGCGGCGTCCCGACCTCGCACGGCTGGAGCAGGAGAAGGAGGCCGCAACGTACGCGCTGCGTGCCGCGCGCGCCGGACAGATTCCCTGGTTTGAGTATGTCGAGGGCTCGGTTGAAGATACACACGGCGACATCTACTCGCGCGAGGCACTCCTCTCCGGACGCGACCACACAACGCGTGACGAGACCGAGTGGCAGGTACGGGTCGCCATGACCCTGCCGGTCTTCAACTGGCTGGGCGACGAGATCCGCCTGACACGCACGCAACTGGCCGCCGCTGAAACGCGCGTGCGCGGACAGTACGACTTGGTCCGATCGGAAGTCAGCGGTGTCTTGGAGGACTACCGGGCGGCGCAGGCCGAGTGGACACGCCTGGACAGCGAAGGCGATCGGTTGCGCACCGAGATGTATGCCCGCGTCGAGAGCCTAGCCAAAGAACCGACCATCAAACGTGAAGAGGTGCTCGCCGTGCACGAGGAGTTGCTGGCCTTTCAGCGTGTCTGCCTCAAGGCCGAACGCGAATGTCTGTTTATCGAGCAGTGTCTGGAGACCGTAAGCGGCGGAGCGCTGCCGACAGAATAGGAGGAACACCATGAACATACCGACCACAAACACCAGCCGTCACAACCGCCTTCTGAGCTTGACCGTTTTCGTACTCGCAATGTGCATGAGCGCCCGTGGCGCACTCGTCGTTAACGAGGTCTGCTACGACAACTCGATGGTACCCGACGATACCGGCGATACCTCCTCGGACTGGATCGAGTTGTACAACACGGGCCCGGCAGCGGTGAACATCCTAAACTACGGACTGGGCGATGCCAACCCGTATGACGATAACAAAGGGGTGCGGCTGCCCAACTACACCATTCCGCCCGGCGGATTCCTCGTGGTCTTTGCCAGTTCGGACCTGCCCGAATACACAGTCTGGACCAACGCGCCGGACATCGCCGCAATTCCCGCCAACTCCGCCTGGCGCTACAACACGCCGGCCAGCGCACCGCCCTCAACCTGGAAAGACAGCACTTTCGATGACGCCGCATGGGCAAGCGGGATCACGCCGTTGGGCTATAACGACGCAACCCTCAACATGGATTGCGCGACGATCCTGCCATACGGTTCCAACCCCGCAAACCGCTACCCGACCGCTTACTTCCGCAAGACCTTCAAGATCGTGAACCCGTCCGTCGTGACCGGCCTCGTCGTCCGCGCACGCATCAACGACGGCATGGTCCTCTATCTCAACGGAGTGGAGCAGAAGCGCATCTACATGCCGGACGGTGCGATCGCTTACTCAACGCTTGCCACGGTGAGTGTACCGCCGACATTCTGGACCAACATCCTGCTTTCAGCCTCTGGCCTTGTGGCCGGCGATAACGTGCTGGCCGTTGAGACGCACCAAGCCGCAACAGACAGCGTCGACTTGATCATGGACATGACCGTCACCGCGCTCGTCGAGGAACAGGTGCCGATCGTTCACGGCCAGTTCGGGCTCAAAAAGACCGGCGAGAACGTCCACCTCTTCGATGCCGGATTGACACGCATCCACAAGTTCGACTCGCCATCCTCAGAGCCTGGCGAGAACAAGACCTACGGACTCGCAGTTGATGGCGTGACCGGCGTTTGTAAAATCTACGACCGCCCGACTCCCGGTCTGCCCAACGCGACGTATGCGCAGAAATACTCGGTCGCGCTTTACTCCGAAACGCCGACTTTTTCGGTCGCGCCCGGTTTCTATGCTGCCAACCAGTCCGTCGTGCTAAGCACGCCCACGGCCGGCCACAAAATTTACTACACGCTGGACGGCAGTGATCCTTGGGACAGCAGCACGTATGTGTTCAGCGGCGCGGCGATCCTGATTGCCGCCGAGGCACCGGCCACCTCCGGCCTCGCGTGGCTACGCACCAACCCGATTGAGATCGACGGCCGTGTGCCCGGCACCGCCTGGCTGCCACCAATCGGCAGCATCCCCAAAGCAGTGGTGCTCCGTGCGATCGCCGTCGATAGTATGACTGGCACCACCTGTTCGCCTGAGACGCGCGGCACCTACTTCATCGGCCCCTCCTTCACCGCCCGCACCCTGCCCACGGTGTCGCTCATCACCGACACGAACAATCTGTTCGGCTTCACCTCGGGCATCTACGTGCCGGGTAAGTACTACGCCGACTCACCGACAGGCTACGGCTCGAACAAGTGGGGCAAGCCCAACGCGAACTACCACCAGGACGCTGACGATCTGACCTGGGAGCGCCCGGTGCAGGTCGAGCTTTTCGAAACCGCGCAGAACACCGCTGCCTTCTCCCACACGATCGGCATGGCCATGCACGGCGGTGGTACGCGCGCCATCCCGCAAAAGACGCTCTATCTCATCTCCCGTCTCGGCACATACGGCACCAGCTACATCGACTATCCACTCTTCCCTGACGAGAGCGGCACGAGCTACAAGCGCTTCCTGCTGCGCAACAGCGGCAACGACTGGTACGGCCCGATGTCCGGCGGCATCGCCACGATGCTCAAAGACGCGGTCTTACACCGCATCGTCAAAAACCTGAACACCTCGGTCATGGCCTACCGCCCCGTCGCCGCCTACATCAACGGCGAGTATTGGGGCATCCACAACCTGCGTGAGAGTTTCGATAAGCACTACCTCGCTACGCGTTACGGACTGGACGCCGACAACATGGACATCCTGATGCACGAAGAAGACGCGGACGACAAGGTCCAGATCACGCGCATCGACGGCGACAAAAACAGCGACGAAGAGTATGAGGAGCTGATCGACTGGATTCAGGAAAATCCGCTCTCGCAGGATGCCAACTACCAGCGCGTGCAAACGGCCACCGTGTTCACCAATGCGCTCGACATTGTGATCACTGGCATCGACGCCACCAACCACGCCGACTACATCATCGCAGAGACGTTCTTCGCCAACACCGACTGGCCGATCAACAACTGCGACTTCTGGCGGGCACACACCAATCAGACCGCCACCTGCGGCGCATTCGGTGACACCCGCTGGCGCTGGATGCTCTACGACCTCGATGTCGCCGGCGAAAAAGGCGTGGAATTCGACATGTTCACTTACCTCTCTTCCAACAAAATGACCGGAGGTCGCGAACCCGGATTCTTGATCAACCAGCTTTGGGCGAACTCGAATTTCCGTAACTACTTCGTGATGCGCTACGCCAATCTGCTCAACACCACCTTCCGCCCTGAACGTATGGCCGCGATCATCGCCGATGCCGCCGATATGATCGCTCCCGAGATTGAGCGCCACTTCCGGCGCTGGGGCCGCACCTTCACAGAGGCGCAGTGGCGCGCCGCCGTGACCAACGTACTGATCAACTTCACCGCCACGCGCCATGCGGTCTCTTGGCAGCATCTCAGCGACCACTTCGGACTGGGCGGAACCGGCATCATCACGGTGAACAACCTCGATGCCGCAGGCACCGGCGGACGCTTCATTGTCAACGGGATCGACATCACGACCGACACCGAGGGCGTCACCACGCGCGCCTCTTGGAGCGGCACCTTCTTCCGTAGCCTGCCGATCACCGTCGAAGCCGTGCCCGATGAGGGCTACGCTTTCGACGGCTGGGTCGGCACCGCCGTAATGAACCCCGCCCCCAGCCTCTTCGTCGGCGATGCGCCGATCATCCTGACCGCACGCTTCCGTCCGCTTGCCGCGCCGGCCTACCAGCCGACCGGCTACGAGCAGTGGCAACTCGCCAACTACATGGAACAACAGATCTTGGGTTCCGGCGAAGCCGCCCCAGACGCGCCGTCAGGTTACGCCGGCATGAGCAACCTCGCGTTGTATGCCTTCGGCATGAGCCGTTCCGACGGCTTGACCGATGAACAGCGGATCGCCCGCGCCCGTCTCTCCATCCACGCTCAGGACAGTGCGCTCTGGGTAGGCTACACCCGCCTCAACGACAACTTCAACGATGTGCGCTACACCCTTAAAGTCGCCCCTTCGCTCACCGCGCCTGTGACTTGGAGCGACGCCGTCACCGGCCTCGATCTCGACCCCGTGGCGCTGACCAACATTCTGGACACCTCGACCTGGTTCTACGAAGTGCGTCTGCCGCAGGTCACGCCGGAGCGGGCCAAGCGTTTCTTCAAGTTGGAAGCCGAACTACAGTAGGCCTACGGTTTACGGGACGGCTAAGAGGTCCAGCCAGAAGGAGCGTTTGATGCGCAGAGCCCTTAGCTCCGGGCTGGTTTCCGTCAGCAGATAGTATCCCATCCCGTCTGGCAATCTGGCAAAATCCGGATGACGCACCTGAGTCACCACGCCTGCAAACGGGGCTTTCACCGACTTGTGCATCAACCTCCCGCCGCTGTCGTAATCGTAATACTGATTGAACCTGCCTTTATAGATGCCGGTCATGGGCGAGTAACTCAATGTCGCAAGCGAGCTATTGGCTCCCGTGTAGACGTAGACGTCGCCATCCCTCACCGGCTTGACCCCCTTCTCAATCGCAAGGCGTGCTCCTGTCGATATCACCGGAACCGCATACGGTAGCGCCCCATATTGCGGCGGCACCGCACCATTGGCCAGATGGTAGGCAACATCGTTAGGTTGCGCATTCAACCAGTATTCAGCGGCCGGCAACGCCATACCTTTGCCGAAGTATCCACCACACGGCATGAGGAGCGCTTCAAAACCATCTAGCCCGCTGCCGGGCTTGTCCCAACGCACGTACCACTCCTCCGACCAGTCCGTATCCACAACACGCGTGTTGGGGTCGATCCAGAGCATGGCACCGACTCCCCCCTGCCGCCTGTACAACGGCTGAAAAAACGGCACACTCGCCATGCTGCCGTAATCACCGAATAGCAATAACGTTGATGCCTGCGACACCTTGGCACCGTCCGCCAACACACCAGCGATCCTGACCTTTCCTCCAAGCCCGACAGTCATCGTCAGGTACCCGCTGCCCTGCGGTTCCTCTTTCGCGGCCCCGCGCGACAGTGTACCATAAGGGAATAGCGAGACCGTGTAATATCCCCGCAGTCGCGCTAGATCGGCCTGCGCGTAATTGTCCGCACGATCAGCGAACACATGATAGGCCGCATCGATGAGTATTTCTTCGTTGCCCAGCGAACCGCCCGACAGATGGCCGAACGCCGTAACCCAGTCGGCCACAAGCTTAAGGACCTCCCCACCTGAACTTTGCATGCGAACATAGTAAATACCGTCCTCTGTCACGTCCTGCCAGTTCGACGCCTTAAAACTCAGCGAACGTTCTTGCAACACAACCTTCGCCGTGATCCGTCCGCGCTTGGTCACATTCATCGAGAAGGTTCCGCACACATTCGGCAAAGGAGATCCGGCCCCGAATCTTTTATTACGGTAGACCACACCGGGGTAAGCACCGAATGGCCCGGTGAGTTCCGGCTGCGGTATCTCGCCTTTACCGGTGAGCCAGCCCTCAATATCCTTATACGTGACATCGAAGCGCCCGAAGGCATCAACCCCGCCGCCAGCCTCGCACGATGAACTTCCGCCGACGAGCTGCCCGATCAACTTCCCCGCCGCATCAAAGAGCGGCGCGCCGCTGCTGCCCGGCTCCGTCACTCCGTCCGTGAAATTCACAAACCAGTAATCCCTATCGGTCGCGTCCAACTTGCCGAAGCTGATCCGCTTGTAAGCGCCGTCCGGATGATGGATACAGGTGAGCTTTTCGGAGTACGACGGTTTGTCCGTCGACCACCCGACATAGGTGGCGCCATCTGGCGACGGCGAACGCAGGCGCAGCAACGCGAAGTCATTGCCCGCCTCAAAAGACTGCCCCGCAAGATAATCGGCGCCGCCCTCCGTAACCGTCACGATGGACGGCGGCGCGCCGTTGCAAGTCGCCGTCTGGAAAAACCAGTAGAACTCGGCGTCGCTGGCCTCGCTCTGGTTGGCGATGCAGTGCGTCCCCGTCAAAAAGAAGTCAACCCACGTACTATCATCCAGATCGTTCAGCAGGCACCCCGTGCAATAGAGATAGCTCTCCGCATAAAAAACCCCGATGCCCGCGACACCCCGGGAAACAGTCGCCCACTCCGGGTAGCAGCTCACATCATTGTGGCAACTCCCTTCTTTAAGCGTCATCATGCCGGGCGCCCGGTAGAGGTGAACCACCTTTCCAATCGAAAATGCGACACGCGCAGGGTCAACCCCCCGCGGCACCCAACACTCTACTGTCACCGTCTGCGTAAAAAGCGCCCCGGACCAGAACGCCTCGCGATCTCTCACGCTGGCGCTGCCATACGGTCCCCGTACAACCGTCGGATCCTCGGTGTCAAACACCCTGATCTCGCAGCCGTCCGGCAACTCAACATCCTCGAAATGAACGCGTATCCCCCGCGCGCCATCGGAACGGAGGGTCGTACACCACACACGCGAGCCATCCGCCAGTACCGACCAGCCGCCGCGCGGTGCCGAAGCTGCTGAACCCCGTACCATGATACGGCTCGGCAACTTGCGCACCACGCCGATCCGCAACGCCTTCTCGCCCGCTGCGACTGCCTCGGCATCCTCCACCGCAAGCGCCTGCAAGTCCAGCGCCTCAAGTACCACTTGGGGCTCGTGCTCCCACAGCCCAGCAGCAAAAGAGTGCGGAAGCGATGGCAAGGCCTTCGGCACCATCGCCGCCGGTCGTACAGCCGACGGTACGGTGATCCCGGACTCGTCCGCCCCGCTGCCCAGAACCACCGACAGCGCCACAAGCCCCGCAATTCCGTTCCTCATCCACCACCGCATCTTCATTTGTTTATCCTTTCCACGACGGCACTCCGCGTGCCCGTCCCTCAATTTCCCGGCCTCGGGAACAAACAGGTTCGCATGGCCCCAAGTATGCCACTGCACAGTAATAACGTCAACCCGCGCGGTTTATTGTTTGGGCTTTTGGGCTGATCAGTCGGATCTTCTTTGGCGACAAGCGACAGAAAGCGGGATTGTCATGCCCTTTCAGTGCTGATACCATTTCTCGCGGTCTGTGAACCCTTTGTAAACGTCATGAGTAACGCCGTCCTCAGTTCCATCCTGCCCGTCTGCCTGCTGATGTTGCTGGGCGCGGCACTGCGTCAATTCGGCTTCCTGCCGGATCTTTTTTTCGCACAACTGAACCGTCTGGGTTTCTGGATACTCCTGCCCTCGCTGCTGTTCTGCACCATCCAACGGGCACCGCAGACCGCCAGCGGCGACGGCATGCAGGTCGGACTTCTGCTCTGCGCCTGCTCGCTGGCCGTGACAGCGGCGGCCTGGCTGGCAGCCCGCGCCATGCGCCTCCCCGGAGCCTCGGCGCGCGCACTGATGCAGGCATCCATGCGCGGCAATCTGGCTTACACCGCCCTGCCGGTCATCCTGTACGCCTTCGGCGAAAACAGCCGGATGGCGGCGGTCGCCACATTCGCGCTCGCGCCGGCCATCCCCTTTTACAACTTTTGGGCGGTGGTGATCCTCACCTCGGCCCCGACGGACACCGCGCGCGGAAGTCGAAGAGTGCGCGCACTGTTCGCGGTACTGAGGAACCCGCTGATCATCGGTTGCCTGCTCGGTGCGCTGGCGTGGAAAAGCGGCGTCCCACTGCCGCAGAGCATCCTGAAAGCCGTCACCGCGCTCGGCAACGCTGCCTTGCCGTGCGCACTGCTGGCGCTGGGTGCCGGGCTGACCCCCGCACGCATGCGTGCCCAATTCCGTCCGGCTTTGGTCGGCACAGCGCTGAAACTCCTCCTGATGCCTGCCTTCGGTTACCTGTTCGCATACGCCGCAGGTTTCAACCGCGATCTGACTTTGGTCGCCTTGCTCTTTCTGGCCAGCCCCTGCGCGGTCACCTCCTACGTGATGGCCGACCAGATGGGAGCGGACAAAGAACTCGCTGGCTCAGCCGTCGTCCTCAGCACACTGCTGTGCCTGCCCGTCATGGCTGTTCTGTTGCTGGTGTTTTAGTCTACAGATCGCGCAACGCATCGGGATCGAAGCGCCGTGCGGCGGCGCACGCCGCGCCCCAGACGCAGCCGGCGGCGCAAAGCACAAGCACAATGATCGCGACCGCCATCGTCCGCCATGGCAACGCGCCGCCCAGCGAACGCGCCGCCGGTTGAATCGCCACCAAGGCCGGCAGGATACCGGACACCAGCCCCGCCGCTACCAACACCCCGTATTCTGCGGCCAGTAGGCGCACCACATTTCGCCGCGCCACGCCGACCGCCGCCAGCAGGGCAAACTCGCTGCGGCGCTCCTCCACACCGCGCAGGATCACCAGCGACAACCCGGCCGTGCCCAGCAACAGTCCGAGCGCGCCCAGCACCAGAAACAGATCCAGATAGCTCGCCTCCATCGCGCCCAACATACGCAGCCGCTCCTCCGCGGTTTCAATCGTCACTCCCGGTGCCGGGTGTCGCAATACGGCGGCTTGCGCGCGCTGTTCGGCAGTCGGATGCCGGGAAATGTCCGTCGCTTCGCGCAAAGCGTAAGGCGCGTAGTCGCAGAGCCACATCCGATATCCTTCTTCAGGGAACATCTGTACGAAGAACCGCTCGTCGATGAGCAGCGCGCCCTGCAGGATGCCGCTGCGCACCGGCAACGCGCCCACGATCCGCACACGCCACGGCGTGCCGTCGCTCCCGGCGTAGGTGATGACCGCGCCGTCGGTGACTCCCGCCCGAGTTTTGAGACTGTATTGCAGCATCGCCCGGTCGGCTGCCAGCGCCGGGATCGTGCCGTCCGGTAGCAGGTGTTCGAGCGGCGACCAGACGCCGCCCGCCTCGCGCGGCTCGAATGCCCGCGCACGCGCCATGACGCGCGCCTCGAGGCCCAGCAACTGCGGCGTTTGCGGCGCGTTCATGTTGAGGCATCCGGCCTCGTCGCCCACCCGCACACGCACTGGAACAATGCCTTCCGCACCGCTTATTGCATGCGCCAGTTCTAGGCCGCGTGTGCGATCCAGCGACACTGCCGAGGTGACGATCGCACGGAAACCGCCGCTGCCAGACCACGGATGCTCGCTACCGGCTGCAGGATCATGCCGCATCGCGAAAATCCCGACCGACAAAAAGAGCCCCACTGCCAACAAAATCACCACCGGCGCACTGCGGCGCGGCACAGCCAGTGCCCGCGCCACGCCCGCCGCCACCGGCGACTGCACCGCCGACCGTCCGGCAGCGGCGCGCCGCCATGCCTCGCCCATCGAGACCAAGAACAGCATGATTGACACCATCAGCAGGAACCCGGCACCGAAGAACGCCCCGTTCGCAGCCGCCCCCTCCGGACCCCATACCACGATCGCGATCACCGCCAGCGCCAACACACCGCCGACGACGCTCTTAGCAGACGCCGACACCCGATTAGCGACAAGGCGCATGCGCGTCGAGCGCTTGAGGCTTTTGCAAAACCCCTCGTGGCATGGGCGTCCCGCCCATGAAACACGGGCAAGATGCCCGTGCCACACCTGCTCCCGACTCTCTGCCCCCCCTTTCACCAGAAACGCATTGTCTTCGCACCGCCACACCGCCGTGGGTAAGCTCGACGCATAGCGCCGTGTGACATGCAGCAGAACCAACAGAGTCAAGCCAGCACTGATCGCGGCGGCCAGCAGCGCCACCGGCAGGGAGAAGATGAAGAGCGGTTCGGCTCCGGCGAAGGCATCGCGCCAGAAACGCCCCAGGCTCCACACAAGTGCGCGGGCGAGCAACGCCCCACCCGCAGCCCCCACCGCGGTGCCCACGCAAAGCGGCACGCTCCACTCCGCCGCCAAGACCAGCACCACACGATTGCGACACCACCCCAGCGCACGAAAGAGTGCGATCTCACTCTTACGCGTTTCGAGCGCCAACGCCAGCGATAGCCCGACCAACAACAGCGACGCGGCCATCACGATAAAAGCCATGCCGACAAAGAGCAGCCGAAAATCGGTGGTGCCGCGTGCGGCGGCGAGCCCCTCTTCCCAGATGGGACGCACCTGAAATCCGAGTCGCGTCGGCGGGACGCCTTTGAGAGCCGTGCGCACCGCCACTTCGTCCGCCGCCACGCTTAGGCTCATGGCGTCGCCGAAGACGGTGCCGAACGCTGCCTTGCCGGTCACGTGCGTGAAAAAGAGTTTCGGCGTTTCGCGCCACGCCTTCCAATAGGCCTCGTTCGCGGCATCGTTCAGTTGCTCCTCATCCAACGGCAGGCCGACATCCCAATCCGCACAACTGTCCACGTTCTCAAGTCCCGGAAACACGGGCATCGCGCGGCGCGCTGTCGTGGCTGTCTCCATCGGGATCACGCCACGCACGCGGAAGGTATCTTGCGTCTCGACCAGCCGACCGCCCGCTTCAAAACGACGCCAACTCACCGTCACCTCCGCATCGGTGGTGACGCCCAGCGTCTCGGCCAGCCACGCGTTGATCACAATCTCGTCGTCACGCAAATCGCGCGGAACGAGCGTACTATCCGGCGTGATCGCCGCTACAAAGCCATACGGCGTGCCGCGTTCCCCCGCCGTGAACGCATCTGCCAGATGATAGGTCGCGGCACTGACCTTCAGCCCCGCCTGCTCCAACGTCTCGCGCAGACCGGGCGGCAGAAACACGCGGCGGCTCCTGATCGCTGTGACTGTCTCTCCCGCCTCGGATT
>Ga0209718_1002171_pt1 | contig 19911 bp, 18 predicted proteins | sample AD_JPNAS1_MetaG_FD_184420 | JGI IMG/M metagenome (GOLD analysis project Ga0209718, IMG submission 184420) | Active sludge microbial communities of municipal wastewater-treating anaerobic digesters from Japan - AD_JPNAS1_MetaG (SPAdes) (version 2) | ecosystem: Engineered > Bioreactor > Anaerobic... | reverse complement strand
GTGTAAGCCTATGGCGTTCTACAACGACGAATACTACATGCCTGCCGAGTACTATGCTCCAGCCGAATACTACATGCCCGCCGAATACTATGCTCCGTTTGAGACGTACAGCGAGCAGTGGCCGGGGCAGTGGGGTTGGGGCCAACCATGGTGGGGCAGGCCGTGGTGGGGTAGGCCAGGGTGGGGCCAGCCATGGTGGGGCCAGCCATGGTGGGGCCAGCCAGGGTGGGGCCAGCCATGGTGGGGTAGGCCAGGGTGGGGCGGCCCCGGGTTCCCAGGAGCACCCGGCGCCCCAGGAGTACCTGGAGGTCCTGGAGTTCCCGGCTTCCCCGGAACCCCTGGTGGAGGGGGTTTCCCCGGGGGCCCTGGAGCACCTGGAGGCGCAGGGAACACCAGCGGTTCTTGAGCCTGCCAAAATCGAGTAGGCCACTGTGCACGCAGTGGCCTACTCCTCGTAAAGCTTCCATGTCATGCATGCGCGGGTACTCGCGCCGCCATGGCGCACCTCAGCCTGTACTCCACATCGGCCCAGTTGACCACATTCCACCATGCGCGGATGTAGTCGGGGCGCCTATTCTGATAGTCAATGTAGTAGGCATGTTCCCACACGTCCAACACAAGTATGGGGATCGAGCCCCATTGCGTCAGATTCTCATGCCGGCCGGCAGTGAGAATCTCCAACCTCCCCCACTGGGGCTGCCACACCAATATGGCCCAGCCCGAGCCACGCGCAGATTCGGCAGCCGCAGTGAATTGCGATCGGAACTCCTCGAAACTCCCAAAGGACTCATTGATCTGCTCAGCTGCCATGCCGCTGGGCTGGCCCCCGCCCCAGGGGCTCATGTTCGTCCAATAGATGCTGTGCAGGATATGACCCGATCCATTGAACGCCAGGTCTTGGGCTCGTGCCCAGTTCCGGCCGGTCGCGAGTTCCGCCCTGTTCAGTCCTTCAACGTACGCTACATGATGCTTGGTATAGTGGATCTCGAGCTGGTTACGGCTGATGTACGGCTCCAAGGCGCAGAACGGATAGGGCAGCGGAGGAAGCGTGTGACCCCCCCGGGGGACCACATGCACAGCAGGCAGAGAAGCCGACGAATCCTGCTCGTACAGCAATTGCGTCACCTCCTCCTCCATACTATGCGTGGGCCGGAGGGAAAACCCATCCTACACAGTCTCCGAAATGCTCTTGGCCTGCGTGAATAGGAGCAAGTAATCAGGCCCGCCCGCCTTGCTGTCAGTGCCGCTCATGTTGAAGCCGCCGAAGGGATGGAGCCCCACCAGAGCGCCGGTGCAGCCTCGGTTCACGTAAAGATTCCCCACGTGTACTCTGTCCTTCGCACGCTCTATGTGGAGCCTGGATTTCGAGCATACTGACGCTGTCAGTCCATATTCAGTATCGTTGGCCATCTCGAGAGCGTGATCAAAGTCCCTTGCGCGCATGAAAGCCAGAACCGGGCCGAACACCTCCTCCTGAGCAATGCGCGCTCGCGGGTCGACGTCGGCGATGATCGTAGGTTCGATGTTGTACCCCAGCGAAGCGTCGCCGCGCCCTCCAGCCGCTAACCGTCCCTCGCGCGAACCTATCTCGATGTACTGCATAATGCTGCGGTAGCCTTTCTCGTCGATCACACTGGCAACATCAGGGTTGTCGGCGGCAGGCCCCAGTGACAGCCGCTCTGTCAGGGCTCTCACACGCTCCAGCATCTCATCGTACGCCGCGTCGACCACAATCGCCCTTGAGCAAGCCGAACACTTCTGCCCTTGGAAGCCGTATGCTGATGCCACAATGCCCGTGGCTGCCGACTCGAGGTCAGCAGCGTCGTCCACGATGATGCAGTTCTTCCCTCCCATTTCGGCAACTACGCGCTTGATCCAGATCTGCCCCGGCTGGCCCGAAGCGGCCACTTGGTTAATGTGCAACCCCACGTCCTTGGAGCCTGTGAAGTTGATAAACCTGGTTCGCGGGTTCTGAACAAGATAGTCGCCTATGCTCGCCCCACTCCCAGGGAGGTAGTTCACGACGCCGTCAGGTATTCCGGCTTCCTCCACCATCTCCATGAACTTGGCGGCTATTACTCCGGCGGTGTTCGCAGGCTTGATGACGACGGTATTGCCGGTCACTACCGCCGCCATAGTCATGCCGGTCAGAATGGCCAGCGGGAAGTTCCATGGGCTGATGATCACCCCCACGCCCAGCGGGATGTACAACTGTACGTTGATCTCGGACGGGTGCGGATGGACCGCATTCATCTGGCTGTATCTGATCGCCTCTCGGGCATAGAACTCGCAGAAATCTATGGCTTCCGCCACATCAGCGTCCGCCTCCCGCCAGTTCTTCGATACCTCCAACACCAACCAGGCCACGAGTTCCAGCCTTCGTCGCCTCATCACCGCGGCAAGCTTCATCACGCTCAACGCACGCGCCTCAGCGGGCACACGGCTCCACATGCCAAATGAGTCCCACGCAACGTCGATAGCCGCATCCGCCTCAGCCCTCTCGGCCTGCGCTACATGACCCACCACCTGTTCGTGCCTCGACGGGTTGACTGATCCAACCTCCCGCCGAGTGTCGATCCTCCTGGACCCGATGATCAAGGGATAATGCCTACCAAGCTGTGCCTGCACCTCTGCCAGTGCTTCCTCGATAGCCGCGCGGTTGGCAGCAGCGGAGTAGTCCATCACCGGCTCATTCGAAAACTGTCTCATACACCTGACCCCTTTCTCGGGCGGACCCTCGGGGTCGGAGGCAGATTTCGGGAATCTCCCGCACGGAACGAAAAGGGCCACATAACGCAAATACGCCCGCGTGACCGCGAGCGCATAGCAAAGCCACCGTCTGCCATTGTGAGGCAGTCGGAAACCCACTAGCGCTCCTTTCCAAGCACGGGAGGCTCAACCGTTTCCAGCCGAACCCTCGGGCAACCGCCAGGTTGCCACCGGCCCGCACCCCTGCAGCACGACCTGATCAGGAGTGAAGGCTCGGAGACGCTCCTTGGCAATTCGTCGGCAATTCGGGAAATCCTTCGGGTCTACCGTGCCACACGCCTATCCTCGTCCGCGGCACAGCTATCGTGAGCGCCATCCGCCCGACTCCGGAGACCGCCGTCAAGGTTCTCGTACACGACCGGTGACGAGAGCCTTTCGCTTTCGACGTGCAGCAGTAGGAGTCCCTCTTGGCCCCGGAAGATGGCGTTGGCAACCCGCATCACCTGGTCATAGTCAGAACAGCGCGCGATCCTCGGCACTGCGAAAGCAACGTTCTCAACGCGGGCTATGGAGACTTTTCGGCAGCGACTGCGATCCAATCGCCACCTTCAGCAAACGCACTCCCCGTCAGGTCATTCCAAACATGTGTGGTCACAAATCCTGACGCCGTGAGTGCGCTGCTGAGGACATCCAGAGAATAGTCGTGAAACCAGTTTCGGTAGATAGTGGCGCTCCGGTCATCGATAACGATGAACTGATCCAGCCAGACCGAGGCGGTCGGGTAGTCATACCCTTGCTCTAGAACCAGATGCCTGCCGGGGCGCCAGAATCCGCCGTTGCTCACATACCAACCACTCCGTAGTCCTGCTCGCATTCTCAGCGCTCGGGTGGTTACATCGAAGATAAGCTGGCCTTTCTTTCTCAAGGCCCTGTGAATCAGCCGCAACAAGGTGTCGCGCTTCTCATCGGAGAAGGTGCAGAGCTCGCCATATACTTGAATCACGGCATCAAAGGCGTCGACGTATTCCATCGTCAAGAAATCCATGCAGCGGTACTCAACCGGCAATTGTGCCTCTGCCGCGCGCCCTCTGGCATATTCCAGGGAACGTTCCGAAATGTCCAGTCCAACGACTAAGGCCCCGGCTCGGCACAATCGCTCGGCATAGAGGCCAGGGCCGCACCCTAGATCAAGCACCTTCATTCCGGGCTTGAGCAAGCCCTCCCTGAACCAGTAGGCGACCGTCCTGTCAATCGTCTCCGGACACCGGCTGGCCACGTCATTGGTGGGGTCAAGGTGCGCCCGCAGCATGCTAGAGGAGATGTGTGGATCATTCCAGAATGCGGGCTCCCCAGGTTCAAAAAGCGGCGGCGCGACAGAACTCGCTGCCACGAGGTCCAATAGCTTCTGGTACATCACGATTCTACACCACCCCAACTAGTGCTGAACGCGCCTGCTATAGGCGCGCCTCTGGAGCCGCCTACTGCAGGCAACCAATGTAGCTATGAACACTCAGGATTCGATAGTGAGCAGTGGATATGCGCCGTACGCTGCATGTATGCCGTCAAATGCCTATCTGCCTGGCCTTTTGTGATGTGTTCATATTCCGAACGGGTTTTCTCCGATATGTCGCGAATCCGGACGATGACTGATGTATAACCGAACGCATATCCGCATAAAAGCGAACGGCGCGATGATCCGGTGGCTGCAACGGCAGATGATGGAATGCTATGACTGGCATATGGGATCAGATGTCAGTACATGTCACTTCCAACTAGGTAATATGGTTGTATATGTTAGGTGTTCTCCGTCTCCGGCGGCCCATACATCTATACGTTCGATTATGCATCACCCATCGTCCGTTTTGTCGACATGTCGTCGAAAATGCGTTCATATAATCGACACCTAGATTTTTCCATCCGCTCTGGAGTTGGCCGCTGCGACTCTCCTGCTGCCTTCGCCATCGGGGACTCTCACACCTCAGGCAACGATCATGCCAGGCGCACTACGAAGACAGCAGGGCCCGGAGCCCTGCCTCAAACCGTTGTTTATCTGGTGCCGGAGGCGGGATTCGAACCCGCACGCCCTCATCGAGCAAAGGATTTTAAGTCCCCTGCGTCTGCCATTCCGCCACTCCGGCATGTGTCAGCTGCATCTGTAGAGGTATCCATCAGGAGTATACCACGTCTGCACCCGGTTACGCCATGCGCTCACCCTGCCGGGGCTATCTCACCAGGGATGCGCCGCCGGCACGCATCGGCCGTCGGCGCATTCGAGTCCTGGCCCTGCGCCATGCTCGGTCAGCTTCTGCACGCATAGTTCTCCCACGGGGTTGGCATTGCCGGCCATGTAGTCCGCTACGTTCATATGCAGGCATTTCACACCCGTCCATTCCGCCGCGCCGCCTACCCCGGATTCCTTGATTACGCGCAGCATGCCTGCGCCCGGCCCGTCCTTCTGCGCGTCGAGCTGCAGTCTAGCGCGATCGGCCTCATCCAGCAACCGTATTCGCTGCGACGCGTATCTGGCGTTGGCCTCTTCGTACTCCAGCCGGAACTGGACATCCTCGCGCATGATGCGTCGAACATCCTCTATCACGCCCCGGCCTTCGAGAGTCGCCACCGCGCTCCGCAGATGGGGGCACGTAAGCCAGAAGACTGTGGGGAACGGGGCCCACGTCGGCGGAACGCCAGGGGTCGGTTCACAGCATGGCCCGGCACCGCCGGCACGCGTCGCCACGTTGTGCTCTGCCACGTCGTGCTCCGCGGCCTTGAGCAGCGGGTAAGTCACAAGCACTTGCGGTTGCCCATGTGAACAGCGCTTAGCCACGGCTAAAGCACGGCCCGCAAGAGGCCTGCCTAGCTGCCGTGCGGCCACTGCCAGGTCGCAAGCCTCAACCCGATCCAACGCTCCACTGATCACGCCGGCGCCCCCTTTTCATCCCGTGTCACATCTTTTCGCAACCCGGGCCCAAAGAAAAGCACTCCGTCTCAGGGAGTGCTGCAGTCATGTCGATGCCGGTTCTCAAACCATTCTGGAAAGACGGGTTCCCCTTCCTCCGCGCTTGGAGTCCTGGTTGCGCTTGAGGTCCTGATGGCGTTCGTCGCTGTCCTTGAGGAACTTGGTGAGTTTGTCCTCAAAAGACTGTTGGTACGCCCGGTCGCGGCGAGCCCTCTGAGCGAGATAGTTGGGATCCGCCTGCTTGATGGACAGCCCGACCTTGCCGCTTTCAACAGCTATGACTTTGACTCTTACTATGTCATTGTGCTTCAGGTAGTCGTTGACATCATGAACAAAAGCGTCGGCTATCTCAGAAATGTGGACAAGGCCCGTCCTCCCTTCACCAATATCGATGAATGCTCCGAATCTGGTGATTCCTGTGACGCGGCCTTCCAAGACTGAGCCGACCTCAATTGACGACATGCTAAGACAGATCCTCCTGTTTTGATGATCCGGGATTTCACCCCGACCAATGTTGTTTTCATTATACACGAGCGCTTGTCACAGTGTCAATCAATGGAACACGGCTGGAACACGATTTGCAGCCTGGTTTCAGTCGTTGATCTCTATGGTTTTCCCCGGGCGCTTCTGCACCGGAACGAACCCGCTCGCATCGGGCTGAGTGACTACATATAGAGTCTCCCCCGGCTTGACAAGGCCAAGTTTCTCTCGGGCGGCCCTTTCCACGTATTCATTGGTGCTGGCCGCGTCTATCTCTTTCTTGAGCTCATCAAGTCTAAGCTCCCACCCCCTGCATTCCTCGAGCAACTCTTGGGTCTCACGCTCCAGAGCCGCGCGCCTCATCCGCCCACCAACGTACGTCAGGCCCACGCACACTGTGAGTAACACCGCAAGCACGACAGTGAGCTTCGAAGACATACAGCGGCCTCCTTTGCAGCACAGGCCCATCATCCGTCCTGGCGGCCTTGCCCGGATCGGGGTCTTGGGCTGTGTAACTGCGATAGTGTTCGCCGCGTTTTCAGAAATCCCTTCTGAACTGCGCGACTCATTCCGCCCGCAGCTCTGCGTCCCCACCGGGAACTGCGCCTCGCCCAGTGCCCGGTTCGTCGTATCGCTGCCTCACACCATAGCAGAACGGGAAACACGCCATGCCGGATGGTCATGGAGTAGATCCAGAAACCCCCTGCTATCCCCGCTATCACAAACAACCGGACCTCTCCGCGATTGGCCTGCATGAGCATGGCGAATGTCATGGCAGCCGAGAACAGCCAGAAGGACAGGTCGGCACAGGCCGTCGCCAGCCTGCCCGAACCCATTAGCCGCCTGCAGAATGTGGAGATGTCAAAGACCAGTCCCATCAGCATCCCGGCTGCCAGAGACGCGAGCATCGCCCGCAGTTGCCATGCCAGGGTCTCCACCGGCGTAATCCTCCCTCTGCTCTGGCTGTTGGCTTGATGCTTGGCCGCGTACCTCTGAAGGTTGATCGACGTTGGGATATCTCACGGCAGCCCACACACACAGCAAACACAAGATCCCAATGGCCGCCCATCCTGCCCATGAACGAATTGACGCCGCCGTCACGACTTGATCGGCCCAAACCCGTCCCTGCTCGCCACGGTAGTTGATCCACGCCTGGATGATGCTCCTGACATAACCCTGCGGCCTGTCGGCGGAACTCCGACCCGTCGCCTCGCGAACGCCATCCGGCTCGCCGCCGTGGTCGCCGAGTTCGTTGTAGTCGTCGCTGCCGCTGTGGTCGTCGCTCGGGTCGCTGAAACCGCTGTAGCCGGCGGGCTGGCCTGCGCTGTATGCCGACAGCGCTGCCACTATGTCGCCCTGGTTCGCGTCTATCAGCCAGCGCAGGTAGGCGGCGCCCACACGCAGATTGGCGTCCACGCTGAAGATGCACATCTCGGAGCACGCGGGCGGTGCATGATCGCCCAGGCACTCTGCCTCAGGCATGAACTCCTTCCACACTGCCGGCATCAACTGCATCAGGCCGCGCGCTCCGCGCCACGATACTGCGTCTGTCTGAAACCCGCTGCTCTGCGACATGATCGCTGCCAGGAGCGATGGGTCGACCCCGTTGCGCAGTCCTTCGAAGTTCACCTTCTCGGCGAACGGAAGATCCCGAACCCGGACCCGGGCCGAGTTGTAGGCGCCCATCACTCTCACGGCATCGGCAGACCATCGTTCGATCTTCGACGCGGCCGCAAATGCCACACAGACGCAAATGGCGGTGAGCACCACGGTGGAGATCACCCACTGCTTGCCAACTCGCATGTTTGGGCGGAGAATTGACACAAGCAAGACTATTGGGCTGATCAGGACTCCCAGGATGCCGGTCAAAACGGCAAAGCCCAGCCCCGGACCGGTCCGTCGTCGGACAGGCGGCTTACGGGGCCTGCTTCGACGCGGCGCTGCGCGCTCCGGACCCCGCTGCGTCTCCTGCGGTACGTGAAGTGACATCTAGCGTCCTCCGTCTATCTGAACAACCTCGCCAAAATCCCCTTGGACCTTCCGGGGTTTTCGTCCGTGTAGTCGCACGACTCCACGTACCCGTCAATCTCAATGACGCCTTCCTCCAGGCTAAGCTGCCTGATGTGGAGATCATGGCCTAGCACGGTCAGCACGCCGGCGTTGGTTTCGAGAACGATCTCCTCGTCGTCGAAACTTTCGACGTTCATGACGCCTTCAACAGTCATGCTCTCACGGTCCACCAGCACCAGCTTGTGCTGGAGCCCCGGACGCTTTCGTCTGATTTCCTCTGGCACATCCGGCCCTTTGGCGGCCATAGACAGCACCCCCTTGGACAATGGTCCTATGGATGTCTATGCCGACCCGGGGCACATGATGCGAATAAGTGATGCACATGAGCAACAATGCCCGCAGACGTGCGCGTACTCGTACTCCTACAGCCCCGCCTTCTTGGCCTCGTTCCACACAGCGTCCATCTCGCCGAGAGTCATGTCCTCAAGACGCACGCCACGCTCGTCAGCCCAACGCTCAATGAAGCGAAACCTGTTGACGAACCGGGCGTTCGCACGCCGCAGGGCTTCCTCTGCATCCATATCCAGCAGGCGCGCCACATTGACCACTGCGAACAGGACGTCCCCCATCTCATCCTGAATCCGATCGCGCCTGCCCGATGCCAGCGCCTCTCGGAATTCGTCGGTCTCCTCCCACACCTTGGCTGCCGCTTGCTCTGCGTATTGCCAGTCGAAGCCAACTCGGCTTGCCTTGTCCTGGATCTTGGCAGCCTGCATCAGAGCCGGAAGGTAACCGGGGATCTCGTCCAAAATCGACGCGGGCGCGCCGCTGTCCGATTCTTTTTCTTTCTGCTTGATGCGCTCCCAGTTGCGCAGCACTGTGCCTGCATCATCGGCCTCCACGTCAGCGAACACATGCGGATGCCGCCTGATGAGCTTCTCGCAGATGGCATCCACGACATCGTTGAAGCTGAACGCGGCTTGCTCGCTTGCGATCTGGCAGTGGAACGCTATTTGCAGTAGGAGGTCGCCCAGCTCCTCGCAGAGCTTGCCCGGATCCCTGCTGTCTATTGCTTCGACGACCTCGTACGCTTCCTCAATCACGTACGGCTTCAGCGACGATGACGTCTGCTTTCGGTCCCACGGGCAGCCGTCAACTCCGCGAAGCCGCATCATGATGTCGATGAGCCGGTCGGCAGGATATCTGCACTGATCTGCCATAGCGCCGGCGCCTCCTGTCCGTGTCGCGTCGGCTCTATCGCTACTCAACCTGCCGACCGATGTATCCTGCTGCCGTAACCACCAGCGACTCCTCGAGATCGCCTACCGTCTTCTGCTGAGACGGTGTACCGATGATCACAGCGCCGACGGGATCGCCGTCTGCTATTATGGGAGCTATGGCCGCCGAGATCAGCGCGAACTCGCTGCCGTCGTCCACCAGAATCGAGGATGACTCGCTTCCACCGCTGAAGTGAACTAGCAGAACCTGCCGTTCCACCATGGACTTCTCAACTGCCCGCCCCACAGCACGGTCGACCAAATTGTGCTCGCCTGCGCCGGCGCACGCTATCACCATGTCCCTGTCGCATATCAGAGCTACCTCGCCCGACGACCTCGCCAGTGCCTCCGCCATGTCGGTCGCCATCTCCTTGAGCTGCCCGACAGCCGAATACTTCTTCAGCACGATGCTGCCGTCCGGATCAACGAATATCTCGACCGAGTCTCCCTCGTGTATTCGCAGACTCCGCCTGAGCTCTTTGGGCACCACGATTCTTCCGAGTTCATCGATGCGCCTTACAATACCGGTTGGTCTCATCCGTCAATCGCCTCCTGTGTAGTAGTCGCCCGATCCACTGCTGCTGCTCTCTGCCTCATCTCTGTAAGCACTCCAACCAACGTATCTAGTATCTCCCTGTCCGGCATCCCTTGTGTCTTGACTCGAATAGTCTGCGTCCTTCCTGCGCCCAGCATAACCTTACCCTTGAACGGCCTCGCAATCCTGATGATATCCTGGCTTGCGTATCGCACGCCCTCCGGGAACCTGACGATCACCGAATTGCGCTCGCCTGCGATCGCCATGACGCCCAGCTCGCGCGCGAGCACTCTGATAGCAGCAATCGTTATGAGGTTAGATACCGGAGCGGGCAGGGGGCCGAACCTGTCGACAAACTCACGCGTAAGGTCGGCTGCGTCTTCCATGGCATCGACGCCGTTGATCTTCTTGTACACATCAATCTTCTGCCGCGAGTCGGACACATAGCTATCCGGCACGAACGCATCGACCGGCAGATCAATCAACACCTGGGCAGGTTCAGGCCTCTTCGCCTCGCCCTTCAGCTCCCTGATCTCTTCTTCCAGGAGTCGGCAGTACATCTCGAAACCGACGGCCGCTATATGCCCATGCTGTTCGGCGCCGAGTAGGTTTCCTGCTCCCCTTATTTCCAGGTCGCGCAGAGCTATCTTGTAGCCCGACCCCAGGCTCGTAAACTCGCGTATGGCCGCGAGCCTCTTCTCCGCAAGCTCAGTGAGCACCATATCCCGCCTGAAGAGAAGATAGGCATAGGCCACCCTGTTCGTGCGACCCACCCGGCCGCGGAGCTGGTAGAGCTGAGCCAGCCCGAAGTTCTGAGCGTCGTTGATCACAATAGTGTTGACGTTAGGAATATCGATACCAGATTCTATTATAGCCGTACAGGCGAGAACATCAAACTCACCCGCGAGAAATTCCAACATGACTCGCTCCAGCCGGTCTTCGGGCATCTGCCCGTGGGCTACGCCTATGGAGACTTCCGGAACCAGTCGCGCAAGAACCGCCGCCGCCTCATCAATGGTCTGAACCCTGTTATGCACAAAATAGACCTGCCCGCCCCGGTCCACTTCCCTGAGCACGGCCTCCCTTATCAGCGTCTCATTCTGCTCCAGAACATAAGTCCTGATAGGGAACCGGTTTTCCGGAGGAGTCTCGATCAGGCTCATGTCGCGGACGCCAACCATGGCCATGTGCAATGTCCGCGGAATGGGTGTTGCCGTCAACGTAAGAACATCGACTTCCTTGCGAAGCTCCTTGATCCGCTCCTTCTGAACTACGCCGAATCGCTGTTCTTCATCTACCACGAGAAGGCCCAGATCACGGAAGGCTATGTCCTGCGAAAGCAGTCGGTGCGTTCCGATCACAACGTCCACTGAACCCAGCCTAATGCCCCGCACTATCTCGCGTTGCTCGGCTTCGGTCTGAAACCTCGACAGCATGGCTACTCTCATGGGAAAGCCCCGGAAACGCTCGGCGAAGGTGTTGTAGTGCTGCTGGGCAAGGATTGTAGTGGGAGTCAACACCGCCACCTGTTTGCCGTCGGCCGCGGCCTTGAAAGCCGCGCGCAGGGCTACCTCGGTCTTTCCAAAGCCCACATCACCGCAGAGCAGCCTATCCATGGGCGCCGGTTTCTCCATGTCGCGCTTGACGTCTACGATAGCGCGCCACTGATCGGGCGTCTCTTCGTACTGAAAGGAGTCCTCGAATTCCTGTTGCCATACAGTATCGCGCGAGAAGGAGTAGCCCTTGACGCTGCCGCGCGCCGCGTACAGTTTCAGCAGGCTCTGAGCCATGTCCCGAACAGACTCCTTGGCCCGGTTCTTGGCCCTCGTCCATTCGCCGCCGCCCAGCTTGTTCAGCCTGGGAGCCGCGTCCTCCATGCCGATGTACTTCTGGAGCATGGCCACCTGGTCGGTGGGCACGTATACCCGGTCTTCGCCTGCGTACTGCACTAGCAGGTAGTCGCGCTGCACTCCGCCCACTTCCAGCCTGTGTACTCCCGAATACCGACCTACTCCGTGATTGACGTGCACTACATAGTCGCCGGGAGTGAGATCGGTGTAGCTGGCGATTCTAGCTCCCTCTTCAGCCGCCGCGAACAACCGCCTCTTCTTCTGCCTGCCATAGATCTCCGCATCAGTGAGCAGCAGAAGCTTCATGTCTGGATACTGGAAACCGGATGTCATCTCGGCGGTGACGACGCTGATACTGCCGCTATCAGGCACCTCGTCGAGTGTCGCGAGTTTTGCCACAGGCGCCCCGTTGTGTTCCAGAGTCTCGGCGAGCCTATCGCGACGATCGACTGTGGACACTGCACACACAACACGGTACTGCCGTTTCCGGTACTTCTTGATATCGTGAACCAGATCCTCGAAGCGACCTGCGTATAAGTCGGCCTGCTTGACAGGGGCGATCACAGACGCGTCCTCATCTTCAGCTGTCGCCCCCGTCTCCCGCGACAGGAGCGATAGCGACACAGCTTGCCTTCTATCAATGGACGCGACGATGTCCTGGCCGCTAAGGTACGACTCAGCCTGCGACGGCAAAACCATGCCCGCCTGAAGCAGGTTCGCATATGTCTCCCGCACATCAGCCTCGTACCCGTCGAGCGCCTCCTTCACACGTACGGGCTCGTCGATGATGAAGAGCGCGTCGGGAGCCCAATCGGCCACCGAGATCTTCTCGGGGTAGAAGAACGGCAGATACTGCTCCTCATTGTCAAAACGAGCACGATTCTCGAGGCGTTCCAGATGGTGCATTGCTCGCTCTCGCAGCGGTGAACGGCCTACATGCTCAAGCTCTCCCCGGATGGCCGTGCATGCACGTCTCAGCCGTTCAGAGTCGTAGAGGAACTCGCGGGCCGGGGTTATCACTGCCTGGTCCAGAAGTCCAGTTGAGCGCTGTGTATTAACATCAAATGACCTTATCGAGTCGATCTCGTCGCCGAACAGCTCTATCCGGGCCGGCGAATCGGCGTCGTGCGGGAATACGTCAACTATGCCGCCGCGCACACTGGCCTGACCGCGCGCCTCCACCTTTGCCGTAATGTCGTAACCCCCAGCAACAAGACGGTCGGCCAGCTCGCCCAGGTCACAGGCATCACCCTGGCGAATACGGAATATGTGTTCCCGGAATACCGAAATCGGAACGATCCGCTTGCCCAAGGAGCGCGCGGGAGCAACAAAAGCGCACTGGCGCCCGACGTCCATGAGCGACACCAGCGCTCTTGTGCGGGCGGCCGAAAGATCCGCGCTGAGCGGCGCCTCTTCATACGGCATCATGTCGACAGGGGGAAAGACAAATGCGCGGTTCGGCCCGGTCAAAGCCGTCAAGTCGCCCGCGATCGCGTCCGCCTCCAGCTGGTTCGAAGTCACAATAAACACGGTTCTTCGAGTATGCCAAAGCAGGCCCGCTATGAACAATGACTTACGTGAGCCGGATAGACCGGCAATGTAGGTCCTGTTTGCACCGCGGGCGATTCTTCTCAGCACATCCGAGAACGTCTTGGATTCAGGCAGCATGTTCAGAATCCCGGTCAAGCCTACACCTCCAAGGCAATCAGACAGGCGACCGAGGGAATTGCAGCATAGCCCAGCCCGGCCTCAGCTGGGAACGCACTTGGTGACGACATGCTCAGTTGAAGCGGGTCTGCGCGATGTCCACGCCCTCTTCAACAGTACATAGTATGGCACGGACTGCCCACATAATCGCATCCGACATAACAGGAAGCTCATCCCTGCCGAAGAACCCGGTTACGTAGTTCACGGGGTCATCCCACGGGTCAGGACGCCCAATGCCCAATCGCAGCCGGACAATCTCCTCGGTTCCCATATGCTCCACAATGGACTTCATCCCGTTATGACCGCCGGCGCTGCCCCTGGCGCGTATGCGCAACCGTCCCACATCGAGATCCATGTCGTCGTACACGATAATCAGCGACTCGGGGCCGACCTTGTGCCACCGCGCCGCTCCTAGAGCAGCGATACCGCTGTTGTTCATATAGGTTTGGGGCTTTATGAGGACCAAATCACGCCCGGCTACCCTGGCACGAGCCGCGAAGCTGTGGTAAGGCGCCTTTCGGAAGGCGACTCCTAGTTCGCGCCCAAGGCGATCGAGAACCATGAACCCCACATTATGGCGTGTGAACTCGTACCGAGATCCGGGGTTCCCAAGCCCGATTATAAGAAACATCTCACTACCTGCCGCCTGCAGACTGCAGCCTACAGCGCGCATCGCATCCTGCCGCGTCCGTCCTGCGGCCTGCTACTCAAAGAGTATGCTCACCGAGAGCTCTTCGTATATCCGCCGGATGGCTTCAGCAAACAGAGGCGCCACCGACAGAACCGTGATTTTGTCGATGTTATCGTGGGCGCTCACCGGAATCGTGTTTGTGATCACCAGTTCCTTGATGACCGACGACTTCAGACGCTCAATCGCCGGGCCGGAAAGCACTCCGTGAGTGCAGCACGCCCTGACCTCCGTCGCTCCAGCGTCGAGCAATGCGGCAGCAGCCTGCACTATAGTTCCTGCCGTATCGACCAGATCGTCTACTATCACGCACGGTTTGCCGCTGACTTCGCCTATGATGTTCATTACTTCTGATACATTAGGCCGCGGTCGACGCTTGTCCACAATCGCCAGGGTCGCATCCAGATGCTCGGCGATCACCCGCGCGCGAGTGACACCGCCCACATCCGGCGACACTATCACGCATCCGCGCAGTCCGCGCGCGTCCAGATGCTGCGCAAGTATGGGCGCCGCCTTCAAGTGATCCACCGGAATATCGAAAAAGCCCTGAATCTGGGGAGCATGCAGGTCTATGGTAAGCACCCTCGTAGCGCCGGCCGCCGTAATCAGGTTGGCCAAGAGCTTTGCCGCAATGGGCTCCCTGGGCTGCGCCTTGCGGTCCTGCCGCGCATACGCGTAATACGGCACGACTGCCGTAATAGAGCGGGCAGACGCCCGCCTCAGTGCATCGCACACTATGAGCAGTTCCATAATGTTGTCGTGAACCGGTCGGCAAAGAGACTGGAGCACGAACACATCTGCGCCTCTGATACTCTCGTGTATCTGCACACGTATCTCGCCGTCGCTGAACCTTCCCACACACGATTTCACGAGCGTAGTGCCCAGGTTGACCGCGATCTCCTCCGCCATCTCCGGATTGGAGTTGCACGCGAAGACCTTCAGTTTCCGGTGGCAAGAAAGCATTACTCCTTCTCCTCCCTGGCAGCCTGGGCCGCTTTTCGCCGCGCGACCCACCCGTCCTTGTTCTCCTGACGCGCCCGGGCTATGGCAAGCGCCTCGGCCGGAACATCGGTCGTCACCGTGGAACCGGTCGCAATGTAAGCATTCTGCCCCACCCGCACAGGAGCAACCAAGTTAGAGTTTGCTCCGACAAAAGCGCCGTCATCGATTACAGTCGTATGCTTAGCCACTCCATCGTAGTTGCAGGTAATGGCGCCGGCGCCGATGTTGATGCCCGCCCCGAGCACCGCGTCTCCGATGTAGCTGAGGTGCGGGATCTTGGTGCCCTCCCCTACCTGGCTGTTTTTGACCTCTACGAAATCGCCCACCTTGACCCGGTCGCCCAGTACAGTGCCAGGGCGCATGAAGGCAAATGGGCCAATATTGCATCCATTGCCTACGCTCGAGTCGCGAATACACACATATGGGCCGATACTGCATGATTCGCCGATGGAAGTATTGCCGGATATGACAGTGAACGGCATGATCACCGTGTCCTGCCCGATCTTGACCTGCATGTCGACGAACGTGCTCGCCGGATCTACCAGCGTTACACCGTCTTCCATGAGCTCCCGCCGTTTTCGGTCACGCATGGCCTGTTCGGCGCGGGCCAACTCCGCCCGGGAGTTTATGCCCATCCCTTCAGACGCATCGTCCAATGTAACAGCTCCGACAGGAAGCCCTTTGGATATCAGCACAGATATCACATCGGTAAGGTAGTACTCACCCTGCTGATTGTGATTTGATAGCAAAGGAAGGGCGTCGAACAGATCATGGCAGCTGAAGCAGTAAACGCTGGTGTTGACCTCGCGGACAGCACGAATCTCATCCGACGCGTCGCGGTACTCTACTATGGAGCTCACATGTCCTGACGGATCCCGTATGACCCTACCGTACTCGCTGGGATCATCCACAATCATAGTGAGGACCGTGGCGGAGTATCCGTGAGCTTCATGTTCCTCAACAAGATTTTGAACGGCAGATGCTGACAGCAACGGGATGTCGCCGGGGACGACGACAATATTCCCAATGTAACCAGCAAGCGCCGGCTCTGCCTGTACTGTGGCGTGGCCGGTGCCCAATTGCTCGTGTTGCCATACTATTTCAGATCGCCCTGCCAGGTGCTCTTGGAGGATGTGGCCTTCATGGCCAACTACAGTGATCACTCGCGAGGCGCCGGACTCGATAAGCGTACCGACTACATGGTCAATCATGGGCTGCCCGGCAACTTGGTGAAGCGCTTTGGGCAAGGATGACTTCATTCGCTTGCCAAGCCCTGCCGCAAGTACAAGCCCAACGAAAGACATCATAAAGTTCACTCCACCCAGATGGAACTAGGTTAATGAAGCCATAGGCACTTTGAGCATATACCAAGCATGCAGGTTCGTCAACTTTTCACGCAGGTGGAAGGAAGCGTTGTGGTCGCCTCGCGTTAACTAACATATGCCTGATGGCCTGTGCAAAGAATGTACTCAGAAACCCGAGGGAGGTGAAGGCATGCCAGCGAGTCGCAGAAGCAAACGCACATTGGTGCCGCAGGCTCGGCAGGCTTTGGAGCAGATGAAGTGGGAGGTCGCAAGCGAACTCAACGTCCCCACCCATAACATCCAGGGCGGATACTGGGGCGACATGACCTCTCGCGATTGCGGATCGGTGGGCGGCGGCATGGTCCGCAGAATGATAGAGGCAGCACAGGCGTCACTCGCGGCCACAACCGCGGCCGGAGTGAAGCATGGCTTCTCAGAAGCAGTTGGTCCCTGGGCGACCGCAACGGGCGGGACTGCGCAGTTCAACCCGCTGCAATCCAACCTGGGAGCAGGCGCAAGCACGCCCTTGAATCAATCACTGAACCAACCCCTGAATCAGCCAGCAGGTCAGCAGGCCAATAACCTGGGAGGCAACATCCCCGGGCCCAATTGGCCGGGAAGCACAGTGTAAGAGGCGACTGATCAACCTAGTCGCCCAGGGCCTGGCGAGGCCACACGCCTGAATGCGGGGGATCCGGCTATGTGGCAATTGCCGACCGTAGGGTTTTACGGCAGGTTTTCTGCGGAGCCTGCCGTAAAACCCTACGGTTTCACACGCACACGTTTCGCCAAACGCAGCCGGCTGTGGCACTTCCTTTTCCAGGCAGTTGGCGCCTGGAGAACATGCAGCTAGAGGCACCGGCAGAATATGGTCCTTGGGCAGCGGCCCGCCGAAGGCCGCCATGAGGGCTCTATGATCCCTAGAACACCCTCCCGCTTCGCGCGGCCGTGGTTAACCTGAGGGTTTTCCGGCAGGCGCGTGGAGTCCATGCTAGATGCAGGTTTGGCATCATCCCCCTGCGTGCGGCGGCTTTAGCGCCCAACGAGAACGGCCCGGGGCAAACGGGGACTCGGCGTGGAATCCTCGGCCAAGACCTACTGGAAGAAAGCTGGGATGCCATATCGTAGCGTCAGCGGGGTTCGAACGATCGAACGAGTCAGGAATTGCGCCGTGCCCGGTGTTATGCTAGAATTGTAACGCGCCGCAAGCGCGGCGCTGCGGTGGGGCGTAGCCAAGCGGTAAGGCACGGGACTTTGGATCCTGCATTCGGAGGTTCGAATCCTCCCGCCCCAGCCATATGCCAACTGGAAGCATGACTGGAAGCATAAAATGTTCGGCAGGGCTGCAGCCCTGCCATTTCATTTACTGGCCTAGTGCTTTTGCTGTCCTAATGCTCTTTACTGGCCTTGTGCTTTCGCTGGCCGCGTATGTGTCTCATGTGTCTGCCGCGCGCGACTATCGCCGTCTCTGGCCGATACCTACCCGTACCTACCCGACCCACGCGATAGCCTCGATTTCAACCCGACCGTTCTTCGGAAGCCTCGCCGCCTGGAAGGCTGAACGCGCAGGCGGATCGGCCTTGAAGTACGAGGCGTATACCTGGTTCATCGCGGCAAAGTCATCCATGTTTGCTAGGAACACAGTGGTCTTCACTACCGAATCCATGCCGGCTCCCGCCTGCGTCAGGACTGCTTTGACATTCTCTAGGCACCGTGCTGTCTGCTCCTCGATTCCGCCCTCGACAAATGCTCCGGTAGCAGGGTCCAGAGGCAGTTGCCCCGACACGAATAGCAGATTGCCCACTCGAATGCCCTGAGAGTAAGGTCCGACGGCCGCGGGAGCGGCCTCTGTGCAAACGACGGTCTTCATGTATATCCCTCCACACTATTGGGCTTCAGCCTGTAGATTTGGCCTTTGGCCCTTAGCCTTAGGCCTCTACCTTAGCTCTCAGCGGCTCCCGGCAGAGCGCGGCAGGCCAGTTCATAGTCGCTGGGCTTGTCGACGTCTACTCCGATCTCGGCATAGGGAACGATTACGCCCCTGCCCACGATGTCTAGCCATGTTTTGGCCTTCCGCTCTACATCCGCTATGGCAAGGCGCCCGATCAGGTACTTGATTATGAACGGCAAGCCCAACATCGACAGGAGAGCAAGGGGCTTCTTCCTCATGCCCAGAGCCTGCCTGATTACATCGTGGTTGCGCCTGACGACTTCTGGCTCAACCATAAAGGCGTTCCCCCCGGTTACAACCGCGTCTGCCATGTTTATGTATGTCCGCTGCACTCCGGGAAACCGGGCTTCATTCACTGATTTTGGGACAAGCGCGTAGTGCACTTGCGCCGGCATTTCCTCGCATAGCCGAATGAACCCATCAAGCGCCTCGCCTGTGATGAAAGGTATGTCGGAAGACAGCGCCAGCGCCTTCTTGGAGTTGGGAACCTCTTCGATTCCAGCCATGAGATTGTCGATCATGCTTCCACGCTGCTCAACCAGGACGACTCTGTTGCGCTGGGCATCCGGGAGGCCCTGAATGATGTCGCGCAGGGCGTCGCAAGGACCGACTATCACAATCCGATCCACGCGCTCTGCCTGAAACACGCCCTCAAGTACCCATTCCAACATGGTCTTGCCGTTGATGAGAATCAGCGCCTCGTACTCGGCCTGTGACACCTCGGCAAGACGTCCTTTGTTATCGGCCCCCGCCATGATGACTGCATCCGCTCGCATTGCCATCGTCAATCTCATCTCCCCACAATAGGGACTGGGTTGCTTCGGTCCTGTAGTCATACTATTCGGTCACTCCAGCCTATCAGGATCCGGAGTCGCCGATGCAGGCGACAACTACAGCAGAACCGTGGCGCCCCATGTCAAACCCGCAATTAGCGGCAAGAGATCCAAGTACACCGGCCGCCGCCCCGGCCTGGCCAGGCGAGCCATACATCCCGAACACCGTAGGGCCACTGCCGCTCATCAGTGAGCCGATGGCGCCCACCTGTATCATCAGCCGTTTCATCTGCACGATCTGTCCATATCGCTCGTCGATCAGCGGCTCGAAGTCGTTGCTCATGAGCGAGCAAACGCGCTGCAAATCGCTACTAGCATCAGCGCATTCAGCACGAGATCGGGCCAGAGAGAGCACCTCAGCCAACCTCCGAGCAGTGGATCGCGCCGGCGGGCGAACCGCATCGGGCTCCTGCGCATCACGGCCTTCATGCCCGACGCCCTTCGCAAACCGGGCATCCCACATCGCGTACGCGTCCGACGTGGACACGGCGAAGCCGGGAGTAACGAGCAGTAACCCAACCCCCCGCAGGCCTGGCAGCGGCGTGAGCCGGTCGCCGATGCCCTGCGCGAACGCGGCATGCACCCGTGCGGAACGGTCGGCATCAT
>Ga0209718_1002170_pt1 | contig 19913 bp, 11 predicted proteins | sample AD_JPNAS1_MetaG_FD_184420 | JGI IMG/M metagenome (GOLD analysis project Ga0209718, IMG submission 184420) | Active sludge microbial communities of municipal wastewater-treating anaerobic digesters from Japan - AD_JPNAS1_MetaG (SPAdes) (version 2) | ecosystem: Engineered > Bioreactor > Anaerobic... | reverse complement strand
CCTGTAAAATCAAGTCTGTTATCTTTCTCCATGGCGAGTCTCCTTTCATGTTTATTTTCTTTTTGCCAAACAAAATATAACACTTTGGATGGAGACTTGCTTTGTTATTTTTTATCATAATGTCTCGCATGCTCAGTAACAGTGTCATTCCCGCATGCTCAGTAACAGTGTCATTCCCGCATGCTTCTGGCGGGAATCCACAAGGTGTTATGGTTCCCCGATAGAACCACTCGGGGATGACGGAAAAGCGAAGGGGTCGAGAAGCGAAGGGGTCGAGGATTCAAGGATTCGAGGGGTCAAGTGGAGAAAGATAGAGGACTGGAAGGTTGGAGGGTTGGAGGTGTAGCAAAAAATCTGAGAAGCAAAAGAGCCAAGGATTTGGAAAAGAAAGGGTTCAAGGAGTCGGAAAAGATAAGGGTTCAAGGAGTCAAGGATTCGAGGGGTCAAGTGGAGAAAGATAGAGGGCTGGAAGGTTGGAGGGTTGGAGGGTTGGCTACACCTCTACCCATCCAAACATCTAATCTTCTCAGAGAAAAAAGGGATAGCTATACATCTAACCTTCTAACCCTCCAGCCTTCTACCCACCTACCCATCCAAACATTTGAAAATAAAGGATTCCCCCTCACTCTACTTACTCCACTCACTTTACTCACTCTACTAATTACATGTTTTCAATCCTAAATCCTAAATCCTAAATCCTAAATAATTTTTGTCTCGCTGAGGCCACAGAGAACACAGAGTAAAAATTCCACTTCCGAAGTGGAAATAGGATCAATTTGCACCGTCAGGTGCTGATTGTTTTACCTGATTTGTCGCTTTATCACAAATCAGGTAAAGAAAAATATCCGAATTTATCCGCAGTTATCTGTGACTAAAAAAACAGTCTATGTCTATTTTTTTAATGCATGCTTCCTAATATCATCAATTGTATATACAACGGATGGAACTGTTTGATATAATTATATGACTATGTTATTATGACTATGGTCATATTTGCTTCAAGGGAGGTTCTTGTGGAACGATCAGTCTCAAAATCAAAATTTAAACCACGTTCGCTTGAATACTTTCGAGAAATCGAGTCAACCGGAGAGGCGCTCATAATAACGGATCATGGAAAACCAGTATTGAAAATAGTGCCTTTTTCAAATGATTTCGACAAAATCATGGAGAAACTAGGGAATTCGATTGTTAAATACGATGATCCAGAGGAACCAGTGGCTATAAATGACTGGGAGTCTCTGAAATGATTGTCATTGATACCCACATCTGGTTATGGTGGTTGAGCAACCCCGAGAAGCTATCAAAATTAGCCTCTGAGCATATTGATAATGAGATAAAAAATAGTCAAATCATCATATCTACCATCAGTACATGGGAAATGGCAATGCTTATTGCAAAAGGCAGATTAAAAATGTCTATTGGGATATCTGATTGGATTGCGGCAACTGAATCATTGCCTTTTGTAAAGTTTAGTCGAGTGGATAATAAGATTGCGCTCCAATCTGTACAACTGCCAGGCAAATTACATAATGACCCAGCCGATAGAATTATTATAGCTACAGCAATTACGATGAACGCATCGGTAGTTACCTCGGATAGAAAGATTATTGCTTATCCTGTTGTCAGAAGCATATGGTAAAGGCGGCAAAACGAATGAAATGCTTTATCTCTTACAGAACCCATCACGATTAATCTTTCTTTAAATAAGGGTTCGAGGATTCGGGAAAGCGAAGGGGTCGAGAAGCGAAGGGGTCGAGGATTCAAGGGGTCAAGTGGAGAAAGGCAGAAGACAGAATACAGAAGTCAGGAGGCAGGAGACAGAAAGCTCAACAACACTGTCATTCCTCTATGTAAAAAAGCAAGCCCCTTTTTTTATATTAATGAAAATAACGAGTAATTATTTTATCATCATTTTTATCACCTTTTTTTTGACAACCTTTTTTTAAAAACCAGGTGTAAGGCAACCTTTAAAATCAATCTTCTATCAGCAGACAGACCACAGAAAAGTCGCTGCATTATCTTGGTCAGGTTTTAAAGAGTGGGCACGCAGTCTCGCAAATAGCAGACTTAAACAACAAGCTGCAGGAATGACAAAGCGTTGCCCACAAAGCCATGATTATATAATTGCCCCCACACCCCCTAACTAATTCACTTTTGCCAAAACATACTGTCGCTGGTTTTTCAAAACAAATCGGATACGATTTAAAAGCTTTCTTGCAATATGCACAATAGCTTGAGTTTTTTTCATTCTCAAAGACAGTTTGTTGAAAACCATCATCAAAGCTGGGTCCTTACGGACGGCAACCCATGCAGATTCGATTAGCAAAGCTCTGAGAGCTGGATTTCGCCGGTAGGTAATGCCTTTGGAATATTCTGTTTCGCCGCTGGATCTGATGTCCGGAACCATCCCTGCATAACTGGCCAGTTTATCCAGGGAAGAAAAACGTAAAATGTCGCCAATCTCCGTCAGCAAAATCATTGCCGTCAGTGTGCTGATGCCGGGAATGGATTTTAAAAGAATAACTCGCTCACGATATTCCTCAGTTCTGGACAGGCTTAAAATTGCCCTGTTCAAATTGGCAATAAGCTGACGAAGGTGCTTGAGCTCTTCAAGATGCGTCTTCAGGGTGAAATCACCGCTGGTTCTTACCATTTTAATAGATTCTAACCAATTGAGAAATTGCTTAGACCACCGACTTTCTTCAGGAATTATAATACCGTAAAAGAACAGGATGGATTTAATCTGGTTCTTGCACCGAGTTTGCTTTCTCACCATGCTCTGACGGGTTCGCACCAGACTCCGATCTTCCACCTGATTCCTCGAAGGAACGTAGATGCCCTTTAGTTCACCGTTACAAAGACCACGGGCAAGTTTACGGCAATCAATCCGGTCTGTCTTGCCAGTTCTTTCCTTGTCTTTTGTTGGAACATCTGCTGGATTGACAACCATGCAATCAACACCTTTTTCCTTTAATCGGTCATGAAGCCAAAAACCACTGAACCCGGCTTCGTAAACTGCGTGATATGTAGCCTTCGGAAATGTCTTTACTAAATAATTTGTTAGTTTCTCAACCTCTGGAGGTTGGGTAAATGTTTTGTGCTCAAACTGCTTTGTTCGCAAACTCACGCTCCAGCTCTTCTTATGAACGTCTAAACCTACGTAAATGTGTTGACCTGTAAAATCAAGTCTGTTATCTTTCTCCATGGCGAGTCTCCTTTCATGTTTATTTTCTTTTTGCCAAACAAAATATAACACTTTGGATGGAGACTTGCTTTGTTATTTTTTATCATAATGTCTCGTATGCCCCAAAATACTGTCATTCCCGCATGCCCTTAGCGGGAATCCATTATTTTTAACCATCTTCCGGATGCCGGGTTACGCCCGGCATGACAAGATAGGCCGTTTTTCAAAAGTCTTAGGCTGGCTATCAGTAGCCTGTATAGCTTAACAGAAACATGATAGATTCATCCAGGATAAACAGATAAGATTTCGAGCATATCGACATATTTGGCGTCAAACATTGGTTTAACAACAATATATGCCAAACTATTTATGCCTTTGCATCGGCTATCTTTGCCCTCTTGCGCTGCGTTACGTCAAGAATCGTCTTGCGAAGCCTTATGGAACGAGGTGTTATTTCGACGAGTTCATCTTCATTTATATAAGAAATACAATCCTCCAGACTCATCTTTCTGAAAGGTGTAAGGATAACGGCATCATCAGAGCCGGCAGCCCTCATGTTCGTTAGTTTTTTTCCTTTTGCCGGGTTTATCACTATGTCATTTTCACGGCTATGTTCACCGATGATCTGGCCGCCATAAACCTTTTCACCTGGGCCAAGAAACAATTGACCTCTTTCCTGGAGGTTGAATAGCGCATACGCTACAGTAATACATTCTTCCATTACAACGAGACCGCCGTTATTTCTGTTTCTCATTTCTCCGGCATACCTATCGTAACCATCAAATATATAACTCATTGTACCCATGCCTTTTGTCTCGGTCATGAATTCAGACCGAAAACCGATGAGTCCTCTTGTTGGAATTCTATACAGCATTTTTACCATGCCGTTGTGCTGATGCATTTCTATCATCAGACCTTTTCTTTTGCCAAGGTTTTCTATCACCTTTCCTGAATATTGCTCATCAACATCAATGGTTAATTCTTCATATGGTTCAAGCTTTCCTTGTTCGCTTTCTTTAAATATAACCCTTGGTCTTGTAACCTGGAATTCATAACCTTCTCTGCGCATCTTTTCGATGAGAATGGAAAGATGGAGTTCTCCTCTTCCGGATACCTTGTATCCGATTGTATCGGTCAGTTCTTCAAGAACAAGGGCAACATCAGAGAGGGTTTCTCGTATAAGCCTTTCACGGATGTGTCTTGACGTGAGAAATTTACCTTCTTTTCCTGCGAATGGCGAATCATTAGGAATAAAATTCATTGATATTGTCGGGGGATCTATCTCTATACCAGGAAGCGGCATTGGATTGTCAGGGTCAGTTAATGTTTCACCGACCGTAATGGCGTCCATGCCGGCAACCGCCACTATTTCACCTACACCGGCGGTCTCCAACTCTTCTTTGCCACTGCCCTTAAAGCGATATATTTTTGTGATGCGGGCAGGCATAATTGAGCCGTCTGCCCTTGAAACGATAACCTCTTTATTGATGTTGAATAATCCGGATGTGATTTTTCCTATAGCGAGTCTACCAAGGAAAGGGGAGTAGGCAAGAGAGCTTACGAGCATTTGTAACGGGGCGTTTGGATTTCCTACAGGGGGTGGAACGGCGTCGACAATCAGATCAAAAAGGGGGATCATCGTTCCATTTTTTATATTATAATCGAAAGTTGCGTAGCCTGCCTTTGCAGATGTATATATGAATGGAAAATCGAGTATATCATCGGGGGCGTCTAATTTTACAAAGAGGTCAAATATTTGGTCCAAGACCCATTCACATCTTGCCGCGGGTTTATCTATTTTATTGATCACCACAATCACAGGCATTTTCAAAGCAAGCGCCTTTTTTAAGACAAAACGTGTTTGCGGCATAGGTCCTTCCGCTGCATCAACAAGAAGAAGAACGCCATCAGCCATCTTTAGCACACGCTCTACCTGGCCTCCGAAGTCAGCATGCCCTGGCGTATCGATAATGTTTATAAAAAAGTCCTTATATATGAATGAACCATTCTTGGATGTAATTGTTATCCCACGCTCCTTTTCGAGATCCATGGAATCCATAAGACGTTCTTCCACCACTTCGTTATCTCGGAACATGCCGCTCTGTCTGAAGAATTGGTCTACGAGCGTTGTTTTTCCATGGTCAACATGTGCGATGATTGCTATATTTCTAATATTGCTCTGTTTCATGCTCCCTCGTATCATTTTATGGTATGAATGGTTCAATGAAGCTTGTGACTATCTTTGATATAATACATCAAAAGTCTTGATAAATCAATAGGATGATGGTTTGGGTAATGTATTTTTGGGACATTTCGAATACCTGATAAGGAATAGTGATGTAATTTTAAAGCATTTTTCATGTTTCAAACAAAGAAGCTATTTTGGAAAATGATGCTATTGTTAAACCGTTTAATGGTATGATAAAACTTTCATTATGAAATCAAACAAACATCTGTTTTTTTTTAAATGTAGTGTCATTGTTGCAGTGATATTAACATTAGCATCATTGTCTTATGCTGAAAGCGAATCTTTAAGTATTGCGATAGATGGGTTATCCAGTGAGTTACTGAAAAACACAGAATCTGTCCTTAAACTACCAGAGAACATAATAAAAGACGGAAAAATTGATATGGTATGGCTTAGGCGTTTTATACGTCAGGTGCCCCAAAAGGTCAGCGGTGCGCTTCAGCCGTTAGGTTTTTACAAATCGGAAACAACAACATCACTTGATAAAACAGGTGAAGGTTCATATGTCATACATGTCAGTGTTAAGGCAGGTGAACCAATACTTATAAAGGCTACAAACATAGTCATCGATGGTCCAGGTGAAAGTGAAGGTGAACTAAAGGATATCATATCTCACCTTCCGTTTTCTGAAGGCGACATCCTTCGTCATGACAAATATGAACTAATAAAGAATAGGCTTCACGATAAGGCTATTGAACTTGGTTATCTCGACTCAGATTTTTCTACACATGTCATAGATATAACATTAAGCTCTTTGTCAGCTTATATTAAGCTCGTGTTTAGAACAGGACCTAAATATCATTTTGGTGATGTTACCTTTGTCGGTGCTCAGATTTATCCTGTACGTTTTCTTAAAAGGTACCTCGATTTTAAACCTGGCGATGTTTTTTCATACGCAAAGATTGCTAAAACACAATATAATCTTGTCGGGGCAGATCGTTTCAAAGAAGTTATAGTAAATCCCAAAAAGGAAGATGCACAGAAAGATAGTGTTCCTATAGAGGTGAAACTTGTGCCTTCCCCGCCTAAGCGCCTCAGATTTGGGATTGGATATGGCACAGATACTGGTGTAAGAGGTACCGTAAAGTATCAGGATGTCAATTTTTTTAATTCGGGGCATCAGTTGAGTACGGAGCTACAGGCAAGTCAGACACTTCAAGGCCTGGCAGCGAGGTATGTCTTTCCTGACGAAAAGGATTTCAGGAGTTTCACGGCTTTTACTATGGGGCTTCAACATGAAGATGTTTCGGATAAAACAACGAATGTTTTTTCTCTGGAAGGTGAACATACCAGAAGTTTTGGGATCGAACAAATCGGATCTTTATATGTGCGTTTGCAAAAGGAACACTCCACGGCAGGGAATGAACGCACAAATACATTTCTTATGATGCCGGGTATCAGATATTCAGATAGAAAGTATGACAGTATCATCCATCCGACAAAGGGTTATTATTATGATTTAGAGTTCAGGGGTGCGCATAAAACGATTGGTTCAGATTCAAATTTTATTCAATTTATTACAAATGCTGAAATCATGCTAAAGCTTCCTGCGCGCATGTCGTTTTTGACAAGGGGCCGTTTTGGTACATCTTCAATAGACGGTGCATCTGAAGAACTGCCTATTTCAATACGCTTTTTTGCGGGTGGCAGTAGAAGCGTGAGGGGTTACAGCTACCAGTCTTTAGGACCAACAGACAAAGACGGGAATGTGGTGGGTGGTAAAAACATGCTTGTATTAAATTTTGAACTGGAAAGGGCAATAGGCGATGATTGGGGGGTAGTAGCCTTTTATGATTCGGGAAATGCATTTAATAAATATACCAATATGGATCTAATGCAGGGCGCTGGAGTGGGTATCCGTTATTATACACCTATAGGCTCGCTTAATCTGGATATTGCAAGGCAGCTAAACGTCAGTAACCCTGACTTTAAAGTGCATTTTACTATAGGAATAAGAATATGATAATGAGGCGATGGGTTATCCTTTCAGCAATTGCTGTTGCATTGCTTTTTACCGCATCAGTAATTGGCTGGATGGTTGGCACGGAAAGGGGTAACCGTTTTATAATTGAAACAACGCTGAAACTTGTACCTGCAAAAATCGATATCACAAAGACGAGCGGTATACTTATTGATAAACTTAGCATTGAAGGTATATCGGTTAGTTTTCCCAAGTGTGAGATTAAAATCAAAAAAATGGATGTTTCACTGAAGCTGTCCTATCTGACAGTCGGTATGGTTGTATTCAAAAGCGTTATCTTTAATGATGTTTCAATAATCAGCCTTAATCCTGATGAGCCTGTTAATATTGAGTGGCCGAGCGTCCCTACATGGTTATCCTGGGTGAATGGGGGCATCAAAAAACTTTTAATTGACAGATTGATGATCTATTCGAAAGACGAGAAGTTTTTCGACGCGAATAATTTTGATGGTGAAATGTTCTGGCGTTTCGGTGTTTTAGGCGCGAAGAATGCAACGATTGAAATGCCGTTTGGCAACCTTGAGGGTAATGCGTCGGCGGGATTTATCAAGCCCTCATTGAAAGCCAGTATAGGCTTAGTCATGAGGGAGAAGTTATTGAATGTAGACCGCATTCTCGTTGACATGCATCTGAAGCATTCAGTTAAACCCGAACACGTCTCCGGGGTTGTTACTGCAAAGGCATTGTCGGGTAAAAATACGCCATTTTCAATTAAGGGCAATATTGCATTGACCAATAATGATATTAAATTCAAAGAAATGGTTTTAACGGAAAAGGGAAGGGAAGGTAAAGCGTTTATAAATGGTAAAATGGATTTTTCATACAAAACAAAGTTTGATTTAAACATTAAGCTATCCGGTGTTGATCTCAAAAGGGAATTGAAATTAAAAACATCTTTTTCAGGTACGATCGGCGTGATTGGCAACCCGTGGCATTATAATGGCAGTGTCTATATACAAAATGAGGGTAAAGAATGGAAGAATATTCACCTCAAAGGCGTATTCAATGGAGACATGCAGTATATTCATGTAACTGCAATAAAAGGTGAATTTCTGGAGGGGAAATTGGATGGTTCTGTCCGTATGTCATGGGCAGATGATTTTTTTCTCGTGGCTGATGTCAAAGGCAGAAACATGGATCCATCAAGGTTGGTTGGTGGATGGAAAGGAAAAATAAATACAGATGCCACAGGATCGTTCAAATGGACAAAGAAAAATGTTTTAAATGGTGAAATAAGGGCTGAATTTCTGAAAAGCACATTACGCAACAAGGCATTGACAGGTCTTCTAAATGCAAGATGGGCATCAGACATTTTACAGATAAGCGCCTTCATTGTCCGTGGAGATGGATTTGACATTTCAGCCAGCGGTTTTCTTGATGAGCGCCTCAACTATATTGCAAGGGTAAGCAATCTCTCTGGGCTTTTACCGAATTCAAAAGGTAGGATTTCAATAAGCGGTTGGACAAGATTAAGGGATAGAAAGATAGCAGGTACACTGAAAGGAAATGCGTCAACGCTATCTTTTAGCGATTTGCATGTTGATTCTGCAAATATTGATGTTGGTATTGATGAAGACAAGGATATCATAAATGCAAAAATAAATGCATCCAATCTGGGCTATGGCATCTATAGATTAAATTCGCTTGTAATGACAATTAACGGCAAGCTTATACAGCATAATATGCAGGTGCTGCTTAATTCAAAAGAAGGTAATATGCATGCTTTATTGTCAGGTAGTTATAAAAATGCTTTATGGTCTGGGAATGTTCACCAGTTTTCTTTTACAGACAAAAATTATGGTGTACTAAGTATTATTAAACCATATTCTTTTGAAATCAGTCCCGGTTATCTTAGTATAGGGAATATTATGATGAGCGGTAAGGGATCGGAAAGACTCGAGGCTGATGCCAAACTCGACCTTGTTCAAATGAAGGGTCATGCTAAATTGAATTGGCATGATGTGAATGCTGCAAGGATAAACCCTTATCTATCGGAAACTAAAATTTTTGGCAATACCTCTGGTACATTTGAAAACGAGTGGATTTCACAAAACAGGATAAGAATGATAGGTGCAGCATCAATGAAGGGAAGCTTCATTAAAGGGTCTATTAAATCCCCTATTATGAGATCTTCTGCCTCTTTAAGGTGGGACGAGAAGGGTCTTGTTTCATCGGGAAGTGTTGACCTAGAGAATGGCGGAAACATGTTTTTACAATTTTTATCTACTCAACCGGCTTATGCAAAGATGCCAGATTATGGTCAATTAAAATGCTCGTGGAATGAGGTAGATGCCCATCTATTCAACCCATTCTTACATGATAACCTTGAATTTAAGGGTAAAATATCGGGTAAAATAACAGGTAGACTGATCCACGACATGCAGTTCGATATTTCAGGTCAAACATTTATGACAGGTGGACGTTTTGCCTGGAAAAGAGATGAAGGCAGAATATCTTTCGCAACAGAAAAGGCAAATCTTTTTTTTACGTGGAGAGATTCTTTTCTGACAGGTGGTCTCGATTTTGTATTACCCAGTTATGGCCAGATGAAAGGTTCTTTTAAGTTGCCAATTTCAGCACGTTTGCCATTGAAGCATGAACCGCATGGCCAGATTTTACTCGAAAGTCATGGCAAAATGCGTGAAAAAGGTATGGTCAGCGCAATCTTTCCAGGTCTGGTTGAGGAAACGGGCGGTCAAGTGGACTTTCATGTATCAGCAACAGGTACATGGTTGAACCCTGATTATAAAGGTTGGTTGACGCTTGATAAGGCTAGTGCGTTTTTTCCTGTAGCAGGCGTGTTTATTAAAGATATAGGTATGAAGGCGGAATTAAATAACGACAAAATACAGATCAATTCTTTTAATGCAACCTCTGGCAAGGGTAATGTAGAAGGTTCTGCGATGGTTTGGGTAAAAGACTGGAGGATTGACCGATTTAAAGGAAAGATATTCGGTAAAAGATTTCAGGCTGTTTATGTTCCAGAGATTCAACTGGAGGTCAATCCGGATGTTGCGTTTGAAGGCAATGAAAAGGTAATTTCAATAAATGGGTCTGTTGAGGTTCCGGAAGCTATTATCAATCAGGGTGAGTCGAAAAAAGGAGCTGTACACACAAGTCCTGATATAAATATAATAGATGCACCAGTAAAAGAGAAAAAAAAGATAAAGGGATTGAATTTTGATGCACGTATAATGGTTTTGCTCGGCAACAATGTGGTAATCAAGTCTCCTGGCGTTGATGCGCGTCTCGAGGGAAAGGTGCTTCTTACTGGAAAAAACATTGAAAAGATCAACGGTGAGGGGCAGATAAAAATTGTCAGGGGTCAGTACAGTGGATATGGGACAAAACTTGATGTTACGAGGGGTAACATCGTCTTTAATGGAAAGCCTGTTGAGCTTGCATCGCTTGATATTATGGCGCTTCGTACGATAAATACTGGCAGATTTAATGAGGTCAAGGCTGGTGTAATTATAACGGGTACACCTCAATCGCCCCTGATCAGTCTATATTCTGAACCTTCGATGTCTGAGGCTGATGTTCTTTCATATATTGTGCTTGGCAGACCTATCAGGGTCGAAGGAGAGACAAGTCAGTCTGCTCTTCTATTACGTAGTGCGAGTGCCTTTCTTTCAGGAGGTAAAACAGGTTCTCTTCAAAGCAGGCTGATGCAAAAAATTGGAATCGATACGCTTGATGTTGAAACGAGTAACGTCTCTGGATTTGGAACCGGAACTCTTGGTACATCAATCAAAACAGGCACACCTGGTAAGACTCATGGAAGTCCTGCAGGTACAAGTCAAGGAGGTGCGACTGTTGAAAGGTCGCTTGTAACGATCGGAAAATATCTTGCACCAGGACTTTATGTCGCATATGGACGGTCTTTGTTCACCGAGGAATACCTTTTGACTACAAGGTATTCCTTTACAAAAAAGATAGAAATTGAGAGTAAAACAGGCATTGAAACAGGTGTAGACCTTTATTACAAGATAGAGTTTGATTAAGATAGGCAACCAAGGGGTATTTGATATGCATTTTTTTAATAATGTTTTTTGGCTTGAGTATAGAAAGGTTTTTATTTCTATTTTCATGCTGTTCTTCATTTTTTGCATTAACAAGGGTCAGGCTTATGCACAAAAGACCAGTTATGAAAATATCCTTTTTCTTTCAGGGATACCTATACAAAGTCCTGAAAAGATTAAGGAAAGAATTAAAGGCATAGAAGATGATAAAGAATTGGATCAAACCCTGAAAACTAAAATGTTAACCCAATATAGACAGACGCTTAATTCACTTGATCTGTCAGGTTTGTATGATAACCGCTCGCAGATGTTTTCTAAATTTTTAAATGAAGCATCTGCCGAATTAGAAAGGATAAAGTCTCATATCCAACAGATAAACATTGAAAAAAAAGGTTTAACCCAAAAAACAGATGTGTCAGCCCTCACAACGCCAGAATTAGATAGGCGATACGCTATACTGCAATCTGAAATTTTATTGCTGAAGGAATCGATAGGTTTGCTCGATAAACAGATTGAATGGCAAAAATCGAGACCTGCGGGTATAAAGGAAGAACTTGCAAACGCAAGAAAGATGCTTCATGATGTTGACGAAGAGTTGAAAACAGGCAAAACGGTAAAAGAAAATACGCTTTTAATCGAGGCGCGCAGGACTGCATTAATGGCTTTAAGGCAAGCCAGGATAAAAGAGATACAAATGTTGAACAATGAACTCGCGTGCTATGGCCATCAGCTTCGAATCTTGGATGCCCAAAGAGAACTTGAAAACGGTAAACTTGAAAAGACACAATTGGAAACAAAACCCTATGAAAAGACAATTAATGAGAGACTTAAAATTGAAATGGAAAAATCTCGCGCATCGACTGCCCTTGAGGAAAACGTAAGAAAAAAAATACCCATAATCAGAAGTATAGCGGAGAAAAACATAGGATTGGGCAAAGAAATAGAAGAGGCAAACAAAGACATAAAACAGACAACATCATATAAAGATAGTACCCAGACGTTACTAAAACAAATCGAACAAAATATCAGTGATATGAAAAAAAAGACCGAAGTTGCGGGATTGGGCAAAGCGGTAGGACATATTATTCTTGAACAGTTGAGAAATCTGCCTGATGTAAAGATTTATGAAAAGAGTAATAAAAAACTGGAAAAAAAGATACGCGATGTTTGGTTTCAGCAGACAAAAGTCGATGAATTGATGAGGCCTTTATATGATATCAATAAAGAAGTAAAACGGACGATAGCTGAAAGTGTCAACACTGATATGAATAAAGAAAACCTCATAGATATAGAGGATGAGATTAGAGGCCTTTTGAATGAAAGAAAAGAACTTTTAATTAAACTTTCTGATATTCTTGCAGCATATCTTGGCCTGCTTGGCGAACTCGAAGAAACCCAGAAACAGCTTATAACATCAATTGATGGATACAGCGATTTCCTTGAAAGTAAGGTGCTATGGATACCGAATGCTCAACCTATTGGGAAAAAGGTTTTTGAAGATTTTAAGGACACTGTGACTGATATCCTTACTTTATCAAATTTTGCGGACATCCCAAAAACCCTTTTTGAAGATACAAAAAGAAATCCAATGTTGGTACTGCTCTTTTTTATCGTTATTGTGCCAATTTTCTGGAGTCGTAAACATCTACTTGTTTTGATTGAATCAATTGGGAAAAAGGTTATTGACCCTGTTACGGATAATTTCATGCTTACTATAGAGACTTTATTTTTTGTTTTAATTGCAGTCCTTCCATTACCATTGGTTTTGGGTTTTATGGGCTGGAGATTTCTTGATGGGTTAGAGGCAACGGTTTTTACCCGTGCATTAGGTAGTGCGCTTTTGGTTTTAAGCTGTGGTATTTTCTATTTTCGCTTTGTTTATCTTGTCTGTAGCAAAAAAGGTTTGGCTGAAGTTCATTTTAACTGGGATGCTGAGATGTTGGCAAGGCTCAGGATCGAGCTGAATTGGTATTTTTCAATACTCTTAATCTCAATATTTTTATTTGTTTTTTTCTGGTCAATACCGCATGTCGAAAAAGGGGGGCCAGGAAGATTTTTCATGATCATTCCAATGATAGCTACCGCGATACTATTATATCGTTTATTGAATCCAAATTACGGACTTTTTAGAAAATACCTGAATAATCATAGAAGCGACTGGCTATACAAGCTTCGATATGTCTGGTATCCATTAGCAATAGCTATACCTCTCGTACTTGCCTATATGGTTTCGGCAGGATACATATATACTGCAATAAAGCTTATCAGCCATTCATTCGATACATTTTGGCTAATCATCGGGGTCGTTATCCTCCATAGCCTTGTCATCAGATGGATTAGCATCACAAACCGAAGGATGGTGTTGCGAAAAAGGGATAACGTTGATGAAAAGCAAGGTATAGAGGTGCCAATTATAAACTTACAAACAAAGAAACTTCTAAATATCTTTATCGGGACAGTTTTTATTGTTGGGCTTCTTTTGATATGGGCAAAGATATTCCCTGCGCTTTCAGTTCTTGAACAGGTCTCGTTGTGGCATAACACAACTTTAGTTGGGAGCAAAGAAGTACAGCAATCAGTTACTCTGTTAGATCTCATGCTTGCAATAATATTTACAATAGCCACCATAATTATTGCCCGTAACATACCTGGAGCACTCGATATAATATTATTACGTAATCTACCTATATCGGCAGGAAGTAGTTATGCGATTACACATTTGGCACGATATACGATTGTTATGATTGGTGTTATAGCGGTGTTTAAAACCATGGGCGTTGGTTGGTCGAATATCCATTGGCTTGTCGCTGCCCTCGGTGTTGGTCTTGGCTTTGGCCTCCAGGAGATTTTTGGAAACCTAATTTCAGGCATTATCATACTGTTCGAAAAACCAATAAGGCTTGGCGACACCGTTACTATTGGTGATGTAACCGGTACGGTATCACGTATAAACGTGAGGGCTACAACTATTGTTGACTGGGACTACAAAGAGCTTATCATTCCAAACAAGTCTTTTATAACAGGCCAGCTTGTGAACTGGACATTGACAAGCCCGATAACACGTATAAAGATAAAGGTGGGCATCGCTTATGGTTCTGACACAAAACTTGCACATAAAATTATTCTTGATACGGTAAAGGCAAATCCTCTTGTGCTTGAAAATCCAGGACCAAGCGTCGGTTTGCTTGGTTTTGGCGATAGCTCGCTTGAGTTTACTGCTTTTGCATATGCAAGACAGTTATCCGATCGCTTCCAGCTTACCCATGAACTCCACATTGACATAGAAAGGGCATTGCAAGAAAACGGTATTGCGATTCCCTTCCCGCAACGCGATATACATATAAAGGAATAATTTTCTTAAAACAAAAAGTCATATCTGATGTTGTGATGCTAATGTTTAAGTCTCAAGTTTTTTTATGATCCTTGCATCTACTGCGCAGGCACCTTTTCCCTGTTCAAATACAATAAGTGGATTGATCTCAAGATTGGATATTTCAGGATGTTCCATCATAAGTTTACCTATATTTACAATTGCTGAAACGAGGGCATTTCTGTCTGGTAAGGTGAGTCCCCTGAAACCCTTTAAGAGTACCGATCCTTTAAGTCTATCAATCATCGCCTCTGCATCTTTTTCAAAAATTGGCAGTACGTGTATGATGGTATCGTGTAACACCTCGACAAATATGCCACCGAAACCGATTAGAACAACAGGGCCAAACTCACTGTCCTGCCTGCCACCTATAATCATTTCAATACCAATTGGATACATTTTTTGAATAAGGTATTGTTTTCCTGGTATATCGTTGAAAGCCGAATCCAGCTCATCAGGGGTATTGATATTGAGCTTTACACCGCCGACCTCTGTTTTGTGGATAATATCTGGGGACACTGATTTAAGCACAACTGGATAACCTATTTTAATGGCCACTTCTCTGCCTTGTATGGGATTTTCAACAATTTCACATTCTGCAACAGGGATTTTATAGTTGCGCAGAAGATCGAATGTTTCGAGCACACCCATCATTTCTTTCGACTCTGTTCTTCTCGTTTTAATCGTTCCTGGTCTATTTATATTGCTGTATTTTTGTTTGACATCCAATTGTTTTGTTTTGAAGTGTCTGAAAGAAGCTGACAGGGACTTTATTGCAGTACCAACATCTGTGAAAATTGGAATATCTGCCGCCATCTTTATACTGAACCACTCTTCTCTGTTTGTTAAGAGCGAGATCGCAATAGGTTTGTTATATAATTTTGAAACTTGTGCTGTGAATTTAATAAAATTGTGCATTTTAGAGCTATCACTCTCAGAACTGAATGTTACCACAAAGACAACGCCATCGACTGTACTTTCCTGAAGGGCCATCTCGAGGATATATTGGTAATCAGAAATATCGTAGATATCACCTATATCAAGAGGGTTTGTTGCCCTGATTACGTTTAGTTTTTTCTTTTTCACACCGTCAAAAAAGGTGGATGATAATTTGGCAAGTTCAAATCCATTTCTGAAAACTGCATCAGCCGACACCACTCCATGACCGCCTGAGCGTGAAATGACTGCAAGGCGATTGCCTTTTAGTGTTGGCAGAGAAAACACCTTAAACAGATCTATCATATCTTGAAAACTGTCTACCCTATGGATGCCTGCCTGTTTTATTGCGGCATCTGCTACATCGTCATTGCCGGCAAGAGCTGTTGTGTGAAATCGTGCAATCTCTTCTCCTGCAGGGCTTCTATTTGCTTTGAGCAGGAGAATAGGTTTGTCGGTACCAAGGGCAAGGTCCATCAGTTCTCTCGCATCTGAAAAATTTTCGAGGTAGATGCCTATTGTATGCGTTCCTGCATCGGAAATTAAGAAACGAAGTGCATCATTTTCATGTGTAAGAAGTTTGTTTCCAATACTTATAAGTTTATTGAGCCCTATGTTTTCGCAGGAACACAACATACAGGTATCGTAGAAGATCCCTCCGCTCTGGGATATAAGAGATATATTTCCACGACGTATATATTCAGGATTTATGATGAAAAATGGGAGAGCAACACCCAACTCCATGTTTATTACCCCGAAGCAGTTTGGGCCGATGACCCTCATGTTAAAATGATTTGCCAGGTTGATGACTTGATTTTCAAGGTCATAGCGTCCATCATCAAACTCAGTAAAACCACCGGACTCTATGATGACATTACGGATTCCTTTTTCACCGCATGACTTTAATGCGTAAGGAATTAAGTTTGAAGGTATAAGCAAAACTGCCAGTTCAGGTACAACATCAATATGAGAAAGATTAGAAAAGACCTTTTTCCCGCAGACTGTACCATACTCTTTTCCAATAGGATAGATTTGTCCTTTATAATTGAAGTTTATGAGGTTTTCCACGATAATACGAGCGAGATTTTTCGGAGAGTCAGATACACCGAAGACGGCAACGCTCTCTGGCTTGAAAATATTTTCCATATACATGCCCCAAGATTGTTTTAAGAAATTGCGAAAATATAACTTTTTGATTGATGAAAAACAAGTATTACCCGTGCGGCAATCTAATAAGCTCTATTGATGAATTTATATCTTTGTGATATTAAATGGTGTGTTTAGGTGTAAGATGGAATTTTTACGAAGATTGTTTGTCGTAATCTTTGTGTGCTCTGCGGTCTGGTTTTTATTTTATACTCCACTTTATCCTCTTGTGAGGGTCAAGTTGGTTGATTTTGCAGAAGAATACAAAAAGGAAGCCCGTCGCCAAAAAATAACACCTGATTCCTTGTTGCCTTATAGTTCAAATGTTCCGATAGGCTATGAACATTATATTGCTAAAAAAATCAAAGGCAAAACGATCGAAGTGAAAGGTAGTGAATGGGAATCGCTTTTTCTAAAAATTGGAAGTGCAATCGATCAAGCTTCTATTCCAGAAGAGATGCAAAGAAGGACAAGTCCGCAATACAAACAGGCAGGTTTTTATTTTTATGCATCAGAACCCCCGTTCAATATATTGAAAGACAGACTGAGTAAATACTTTGATAGTGTTTATCTTGAGTATCGAGAAGGAAAATATTTAAAGATTGAATATAAAGCATATACAGATAACAGTTTTCATATAGGCAGCGGTCTTACTGATTACCCGAAACCCCCTGCATGGCTGATGTACCCATACAGGAAATACAGTCTATGGTTGATGATCGCCTCGATAGCATTATTATTATTGCCCACGAGAAGGCATGAAAAAGATTCTATTCATTTCAAAACTTGGTTTATAACCGGCAACGATGTCTGTTTTGCAATTCTACTTGTAGCACTGCCATTTGCTGCGCCTATGGCAATAATGGGAGGTGCAACGCAGGTATTTTTTACGGAAGGGATATTTTTACTTCCTATTTTCTGGTTGCTTGCGGCAATAGGTGTTTGGGGAATTATCTTTATAATGCCGAGATTTGCATCTTTTGAAATAGAAATAAAAAATGATGGTATTAAATCTCATGATTTAAGGGGCGTGAATTTCTATAAATTCAAGGATATGCAATATTTTCAATGGGTGACATTCAAAAGACCCAGATGGCTGATATTTTTTGCATGGATATTTCTCTTGGCGGGCAGGAGAGGAGGTACAAATCTTTTTATCCTTAGCACGCTTACTCATGCTGGTATTGGGATAAGATTAAGGGATGATGTTCTGTTTTATCTCAATGCGTCAAACCCTATGGGTCACTCTGTATTAAATCAAAATGCAGTAAAAATTGTTGAAATCTTACAAGAAAAAGGGGTTGTGGAGAAAAAGGAAGAAATTATAATAAGAAGTATGGGACTTGAACCATCAGGAACAAAAAGGTTGTGATGTCGAACAAAAAAGTTTGCCTTTTTGTATGTGTTTTTTTGTTTCAATTGTTCTATTGTAATATTTATGATGATTAAAACAAATCACACAACGATGTGCTAAAATAACGAATATGGATATAAGTTACATGAAATATCACATTAAGGTAATGCTGTTATTGGCGGTTTTTATTTTACAGGGATGTGCGTTGTCTTATGTGGTAAAAGTGGATGGCTTCCTTGACCCTGTTGCGCCGTCGAATATCAAACTCGGTACGACTATTCATATAGTAGAGGATAAAGAAGCAAAAAATCCACTGTTTGACAAAGAGGTTATAGTTAAATTCGATAATATGCTGAAACAAAAGGGATTCAGGGTGGTATCTGAATTTGATAATCCAACCTATTACATGCTTTATGGTTATGGTATAGGACATGAGAGGACTATAACACGCACAATGCGTGTGTATAAGCCAGGAGGAACCGCAACCGTAACAAAAACAGGACGAACAGGGACCACATATTCGACAATCCAGTTTCCAGGAACGACTACATATGTACCATACACAAGTACTGTAACGGATAAGTGGCTCTCATTAAAGGTGTACGATGGAGAAGACTATAGAAAATCAGAAAAAAACACAGTTATCTGGATAGGCGAGGCGTCTGTTACCAACGAAAGCAGTGATCTCAGGGATATAATGAATTATTTGATTGCAGGCATTTCCTTTTATTTTGGTGAAAACACTGGACGAGAAATCAATGTAAACATACGTGAGGATGACCCTGTTTTAAAAAGTATGGCAAACCAATAGGCTAACTGATATTTTTCAAACTTCTAATTATTTAAAACAGACTCTAAAACATCAAGCATCTTCTGGTTGGTAAAGGGTTTGTCAAGAAAATGTTTTACCCCAAGCATCTTTACCTTATCTCTTTGGTCCTCGCTCATATATCCACTTGATATAATTACGTTTGCATCTATTCTCATTTGACGGATATCGGCAAGCAATTCATCGCCTTTTTTGCCAGGCATTATTATATCAAGAACAATACAATCGAATTTATTGTCTTTGATATACCCTAAAGCATCATGCCCATTATTACAATAGACAACATCTACACCTATTTTTTCTGCTACAATGGTAAACATTTCTCCTATAAATTCCTCATCATCTACAACGAGTATCCTCTTTCTGTACATTTGTGTTTTAACTTCTTTCTTTTTCTCTCCGACAGTTACAATGCTGTCCTTTAATTCGTTGTTACGCGGCAAATAAACGAAAAATTTTGTCCCCTTATTTTTTTCACTTTCTACCTCAATAAAACCACCATATTTTTTTGTTGTCTTCTCGATACGGTAGAGCCCGATCCCGAGATTTGACCTTGTCCCTTTTGTAGAACAATGGGGCTTAAACAGATTTGCCCTGGTTGCCTCATCTATGCCTTTACCTGTGTCCTCCACAATTACTTGAATATATTCCTTATTTCCAATAGATAAATTTTTAGTTGATACCCGAAGAATACCTTTTCCTTCCATTGCCTCTTTTGAGTTAATGAACAGATTCAAGAAAATATGCTGAAGTTCCGACTCTTCCCCTTTCATCAAAACCTGGGATGCGGACAGGTCTTTTTCTATTTCAATGCCTTTTAGGCTTTCACAAAAAAGTAACAGA
>Ga0209718_1002168_pt1 | contig 19914 bp, 14 predicted proteins | sample AD_JPNAS1_MetaG_FD_184420 | JGI IMG/M metagenome (GOLD analysis project Ga0209718, IMG submission 184420) | Active sludge microbial communities of municipal wastewater-treating anaerobic digesters from Japan - AD_JPNAS1_MetaG (SPAdes) (version 2) | ecosystem: Engineered > Bioreactor > Anaerobic... | reverse complement strand
CATTTTCAATTGGCGGCTAAACACTTGCCAAAAGAACTAGAAACTGATAATTGGGCACAAGGGATAAAACAAATTGAAAAACAGTTTGAAAATATCTTGTTTGAAAATGGGCTAGCGCGAATCGATTCCGTAGGTCAGGAATTTAATCCGCAGATTCATGAGGCGGTTGAAGAAATTGAGTCAGACAAACCTGCGGGGACTGTTGTCGAAGAAATACTTTCCGGGTATAGATATGCAGGTGAGGTTCTTCGGCCGGCAAAAGTCAAAGTGGCCAAATAAAAAATCGCCCCACTGGGCGATTTTTTATTTTCTAGATTATCTATTTCATTGAGTACTCTGAAGTCTCACTTTCCTCAATCACCGCTTGGGCTGCAGCCAAGCAGGCGATCGGTACTCGGTATGGTGAGCAAGAAACATAATCCATTTTAGCGCGGTGGCAGAATTTAACTGAATCCGGATCGCCGCCGTGTTCGCCACAGATACCGATTTTTAGATCGCCTTTTGTTTCGCGACCCTTGTCAATGCCGATTTCAACAAATTTTCCGACTCCTTCTTGGTCCAGGGTCTGGAATGGATCAGAAGTAAAAATCTTTTTATCAATATAAATCTTAATGAATTTACCGGCATCGTCTCTGGAAAAGCCCATCGACATTTGGGTCAAGTCATTTGTGCCGAATGAGAAAAACTCAGCAACTTCAGCGATCTCATCAGCGGTAACGGCGGCGCGCGGAACTTCAATCATTGTACCAACCAAGTATTTAATTTTTGTACTGTAAGAATTCATGGTTTCTTCCGCGATGCGGTCGATAATCTCTCTTTGATCGCGTAGTTCGGCGACACTACCAACGAGCGGGACCATAATTTCCGGCACTACTTTAATTTTGTCTTTCTTGGCCAATTCGCAAGCGGCAGAGATAATTGCCCTGGTTTGCATCTCGGTAATTTCTGGGTAAGTGATCCCTAGGCGGCAACCTCGATGTCCAAGCATCGGGTTGAATTCATGCAAATCTTGCGTTTTTGTCCAAATTACACTTGTATCAATACCGATTTTCTTTGAAAGTTCTTTGGCCTCTTCTTTAGTTTTTGGTAAAAACTCATGCAAAGGCGGGTCTAGAAGCCGGACGGTGACTGAGTACCCCTTCATTTCTTTATAAAGGCCTTTGAAATCCTCTTTTTGGAACGGCAGAAGTTTATCAAGGGCTTTGCGACGATCCGCTTCGGTATCGGCTAAAATCATTTTTTGCATAAAAGGTAGACGATCGGATTCAAAGAACATGTGCTCCGTTCGACAAAGACCGATGCCTTCGGCGCCGAACTCTCTGGCAACCTTCGCATCCCTTGGAATGTCGGCATTTGCCCTGACTTTCAGTCGTCTAATCTTGTTGACCCATTTCATTATTGTGCCGAAATCACCAGAAAGTGACGGTTCGACGGTTGGAACCTGTCCGATTATAACCTCGCCAGTTGAGCCGTTGATTGAGATATAATCGCCTTCTTTGATAACTTTGCCGGACATAGTTAGCTTTTTGTTTTTTTCATCGACTTTAATATCCTCACATCCGGCAACGCAGCATTTACCCATTCCTCGGGCGACAACCGCAGCGTGAGAGGTCATTCCACCTCTGGCGGTCAAAATACCAGCAGAAACTTCCATACCATGAATATCATCGGGGCAAGTTTCGGTTCTTACCAGTATGACTTTATCTTTTTCTGATTTCTCTACTGCATCTTCGGAGCTAAAGACTACTCGGCCGACTGCGGCTCCTGGAGATGCTGGAAGCCCGGTTGCTGCTGCCTCATATTTTACTTTCGGATCAAAAACCGGATGCAAAAGTTGATTCAAGCTTTCGGGTTCAATCCGGCTTATCGCTTCCTTTTCCGAGATCATTTTTTCTTTAACCATGTCGACAGCAATCTTTACTGCTGCATGGGCAGTGCGCTTGCCGGTTCTGGTTTGCAACATATAGAGTTTTCCTTGCTCAATAGTAAATTCGAAGTCTTGGATATCTCTGTAATGTTTCTCGAGATTATCGGTAATTTCTTTGAGCTCCTTGAATGCTTTTGGCATCTCTTTTTTGAGCTCTAATATCGGTTTCGGTGTTCTAATACCAGCAACAACATCTTCTCCCTGAGCGTTGGTAAGATATTCGCCGTAAAATTCTGCGTCTCCGGTTGACGGGTTTCTGGTGAAGCCAACACCGGTTGCCGAGTCGTTGCCCATATTGCCAAAAACCATTGCTTGAACGTTGACAGCGGTTCCGAGATCATCAGCGATTTTGTTCATTCGGCGGTAGGTTATTGCTCGTGGATTATTCCAGCTCTGAAAGACCGCGTCTCTTGCCATTGCAAGCTGGGTCATTGGATCGGTCGGAAATTCTTTTCCGTAATGTTTTTTCACCAGCTCTTTATATTTTTTGATCAGAATTTCAAGGTCTTCTTCTTTGAGTTCGGTATCAAGTTTTACCTTGGCTGTCTCTTTTACATTTTCCAAGATCTCCTCGAACATCGTTTTTTTGATCTCAAGAACAACATCGGAAAACATCTGGATAAAACGACGATATGCGTCAAGTGCAAAGCGGCGATTGTTGGCCTTTGTCGCCAGTGCTTCGACAGTTTTATCGTTAAGGCCGAGGTTTAGAATTGTATCCATCATACCTGGCATTGAGAATTTAGCACCACTACGGACAGAAACTAAAAGAGGGTTTGATTCATCGGCAAATTTCTTGCCGGCGGCACGCTCCATTTTCTCGATCGCTTCTTTGTATTCTTTGTCAAAATTTGCCGGCATTTTCCCTTTGCTGTCTGAAAAATAATTGCAAACTTTAGTAGTGATGGTAAAACCAGGTGGTACCGGAACTCCAGAATTGACCATCTCTGCTAAGTTTGCCCCTTTGCCCCCAAGTAGATCTTTCATCTTCCCATTTCCTTCGGCTTTTTTGCCACCGAAGAAATAAACCATTTTTTCCTTCGCCATATTTCTCCTTGAAAATAAAAATAGAAACTTGCAAATTTCTAAGCAATCTCAATCTAACAAAAAAAATAGCTAAAATCAAACAGCGGAATAGTTTTTTGAATTCGATATGCGCAGGTTGAGATACATCGGTAACAAATCTGGTATGATTGAAGGTCTCAATCAACTGGATAATTTAACCAAGGTTACCAATGACTCAAACATTTCTGATTAAGGCTCCGTGTGTGTATGATCCGCCAGTAAATGGTATTAAGATTTTTAAACAAAAACCATTACATCTAATGGATAATGTTTCTCGTTGGCGAAGCATGGCAAAGGATGCAGAACTATCAACTGGGGCTATGCTACGGCTAGAATGGATGATATTCTATGAAACTATTGGGAGTCGTAATGCCGACATCACTGCTAGACACTTTAACATTGCTCCAAAAACATTTTACAAATGGTTTAAGCGGTTTGATAGTGGTAAGGTAAAACTTCTGGAAGAAAAGTCTCGGGCTCCGATTAATCGACGAAAACCGGAAGTTACATTTAAAGAAGAGTGTCGTATCAGAAAACTAAGAGAAGATCATCTCCATTGGGGGAAAAGAAAGATCGCTAAACTCTACAAAGATGAATATGAAGAAGAAGTCTCCAGCCATAAAGTTCAATTAGTTATCAACAAGTTTGACCTCTACCCGGATAAAATTAAGCACGATAAAGTCAAAAAGAAGTTAAAATCTCAGAAACAAAAGAATCGAATTCAGAAACTAAAAATCAAAGAAGAACATTGGTTTCTGTTCCATTTGGATACGATTGTACTCTATTGGAATGGAACTAAAAGATATGTTTTAACGGCAATTGATCATCACGGAAAGATCGCATATGCCAGAATGTATAAAAACAAATCCAGTAAATCAGCCAAAGATTTCCTTTACCGGCTTCATTATTTAATTGATGCCAAAATCACTAACATACAAACTGACAATGGATCAGAGTTCTATGATCAATTTGAAGATGCGCTAAAACAGCTAGAGATACTCCACTGGTTTTCCAGACCCAGAACACCACAGGACAATTCAGTTGTTGAGAGATTCAATCAAACAATACAAGATGAATGGATTAATGATGGCCACTTTACCACTGATGTTGATAAGTTCAATAGAAACTTAACCTACTGGTTGGAAGAGTACAATTTCCTTAGGCCACATGAATCGCTGGACTACAAAAATCCTTTTGAGTATTATTTAGAAACATTAGAAAACAAAAACTTGTTACCGATGTACTCAGCCTGTACATTTTGTTGACAAATAAAATAGAAATGTTATCTTGTAATCGGTAGTACACGCGGGCACCGAGGCAACCGACTGGCCAGGGGGATCGAAAATCCCCGGATCGCCCCAAAAGGGCATTACCAAAAGGCCTCCCGCGTCTTGGGATCCGTTCAGGCCCCTGATTGCCCCCACTCCTGGGGAAACGTCGACTAGCGATCAGGAATGATCGGCTCTCCCAAGCAATCTTGCGCGGTTCATCTATCTCGTTCATCCCCCGCGCATATCCCACTGCCGTTTTTCTTCCACATTTGCCGGCACTGCCGGCAGTCTCACTCCACCCGTACCCCGGCTCACCACGAGCCGGGGCTTTTCATTTTAGAGATCAAATTTAATCCTATGCTGCCGGCGCCGGTTCTGTTACCGGCGGAGTTGCACTTGGATCAGGAGTAACTTCTGGTGCCGGGGCCGGGGCCGGGCCAACAAGCCAAATTTCTGGGAGGGCAACATATTTTGAGAGAAAATCGGTTTCCTGTAAGGTCTTCCCATCACGGGTAACTTTGTAATGGAACTTCGCTGATGCTCCCTGATGAGATTTCTGCACCTGTTTTCTTTCACCTGGCTGCAATGAATCGTCCGGGGTTTCTACCGGTGCCGGCGGCTCAACATAATCAAATCCAACCGCTTGACCAATTTCTACCTGCCGGGAATCTTTCGTCCCGTAAAATTCAAAGGTGATTTTGGTGCCAACAATTTTTGATTGAACAAAAATATAGCTTGAATAATTATTTTTAAAGCGAAAATCTGGTGCTGGGTCAAAGATTGTTGCATCCATACCAATCGGCGGTTCGTAATAAGAGACTCGATATGAATGATTGCGACGCTCAAGTATCTCCATTCCGGCATTGAGTGCCGACCGAAACAATGTCGTTGAAACCTGGCACAAGCCACCTCCGTAGTCGGGAACAGTTTTGTTATTCTTAATAACTAATTCAGGTAGATAACCAGTAGAGGCATCAATTTTCCCCAGACGCTTTAGGGTCGAAAACTCCTCACCCGGTTTAATCAACGCTCCATTGATCGCTTTGGCCCCGACAGAGATATTGTGTACGCGGTTTCCAGGTGATCCATAAAAACTGGTGGTACCGGTTGAGACTAATTCCAGAAGGCCGTATTCGGCCAATTTAGCAGAATCTATCTCAGGCTGAATTAGGTTCACCTTGAGCTCAATTTTTTTGCTGTCAACCTTCGATGTTTCAGCTAAAATTCTGGCCATAATCGTATTTTCAATATCAATAGAAGTTTGCGCTTGGTCGAGCTCTCGTCCGGCTTGTGACTCACTAGAAACGACTACTTTGCCACCTGATACTGAAAGTACCGCATCTCCGGCCGGGCGATCGACTGAGTCAGCGATCGCTTTCGACTGCTTGTCGCTTCGCTCTTTGATAACAAAAATCTCCATCTGATCTTTTTTCGGTCTCGATCCGATCAGACCAGCGATAGTGTCGACATCCAAGGTGAAACTTTTCTCAGCGAATGTTAGCTCGATATCGCCAGCCGCCAGTATTTTGTTTGCCTGCTCTAGCCCTATTTGTGCATTCTCCTCTGTAATCTGAGGCTGAAAAACCTGCGATTCGAATATTATCTCCTTTTTTTTGATCACTTTGGTTTGTAAATCGATAATTTCCAGCAACTTTTCTTGATCAATCCTTCGACCATCCTGCCTCTCTGTCGAAAGCTCAAAAATCCCATCACCCCTATAGACCAACGAGTAATCCTTTTCCGGCTGGTCAATCTCCAGGGCAATTTCAGCAAGCTGTTTTTTTAAGGCTTCATTATTGACTGTATATACCGCGTCAACTTTATAGGGCAGAAAAAGGGTTTTGAATTGTTGATAAAAACTTCGCCAGGCGCCGCCTTGACGACCAACGGCATAAACCTCCTCAGCTGTTTTTGTTACATCATAATTTAGGCCAACATCATCAGTTTTGATCACAAATTCTCGGGCTTCGCCTTCTTTGGCGTTGTATTTTAGCATGAAATCGCTGCTAACGAACTCCTCTGTTTTTGGTTTTAAAATTTCTGAGATCTGATCTTTATTCTTGCCACCAAGGTTGAGATCGCCAATAAAAATGTTGCGATAAGATTTTTTAGCAAAAGAAACAGAATAAACACCAAAAATAAACAGGAAAAGAATTATCACACCCGCCAAAATCACCACCGGCAATTTTATTCTTCGCCAAACTCTAACCCTGCGGGATAGTTCCTTTTTATCCTTGTCCTTTTTTGCCATATAAAAATATGATAATTATTTCAACTCAATAATACTAGTTGAGTGTGATAATATCAACAATTAAATTATTCTTTGGGCTTTAATATTTCGTTTAAGATCTCTCTAGCCGTCGCTTGACCCTTCTCTGCTTCAGATTCTGGGTCGAGGACATTTAGAACAAATTTGTCCCCGACTTTAGCACCTTTGGGTAGAACATTTTTCGGAATTATCGCCTCACCTTCACCAGATAAATGCACACTCTCACCGTCAATTTTTCTTAGTTCAAATTGATTATTTGGAGTCAGCTTTTTCATTCTATGCCCGCTTTTTTGCAAACTTTGGCTGTAGCCAAATGAAGAGATAATAAAGAACTACGATCACAAAGATTGAACCGGCAACTATCGCCCTGATTTTAAAACTATATTGAACGACAACCAGCGGCGCGATCAGGAAGGCAACGATCGACATCAATTTAATTAAAATATTTAGCGATGGGCCAGAGGTATCTTTGAGCGGATCACCAACGGTGTCACCGATAACCGCTGCTTTGTGAGCATCGCTTCCCTTGCCACCGAGATGGCCGGATTCAATATATTTTTTCGCATTATCCCAAGCACCGCCAGCATTAGCCATGAAAAGTGCTAAAACAAAACCGGTGGCAACTCCGCCGCCTAAAAGTCCACCGAGTGCTTCCGGCCCAAGAGTGAAACCAACAGCGATCGGCACCGAAACCGCCATAATCGCCGGCGTAATCATTTTTCTCAGGGCTGAATCAGTCGAAATCTTAATACAATTTTTATAGTCCGGAGAAGATTTACCAGTCATAATACCGGGAATAGTCCGAAATTGGCGACGGACTTCGTCGACAATCGACTTTGCCGCTTCACCAACCGCATGAATTGTTAGTGAGGAAAAGATAAATGGCAACATCGCACCGATCAACATTCCGGCGATAACTCTTGGTTCTAGTAAATTAATTGATCCCAGGCCAACCGCTTGAGTATAGCCGGCGAAAAGTGCTAGGGCGGTGAGAGCAGCCGAACCGATAGCAAAACCTTTACCAACAGCGGCAGTGGTATTACCAACAGCATCGAGCTCTTCAGAATTTTTCCTCGCTTCCGGATCAAGACCAGCCATCTCCGAGATGCCGGCGGCATTGTCAGCCACCGGGCCATAAGTATCGGTCGCCAGCGTAATTCCCAGCGTTGAAAGCATACCGACAGCGGCGATCGCGATGCCATAAAGATCCGATAATTTATAAGCAACGAGAATAGCTACGGCGATGATAACCACCGGGTAAGCGGTCGAAACCATACCCAGCGCCAATCCGGAAATGATATTTGGTCCGGCACCACCCTCGGAAGAAGCAGCCAGCTTTCTGGTCGGTAAATTGTGATCGGAGGTGTAGTACTCGGTGATCATTCCGATCGCGACTCCGGCAACAAGACCAATGAGAGTCAAAAAGAATACTTTGATATCAGCAACATAATATTTCGAAATCAAATAAGAAAAACCGGCCATAAGCAGCGCGCTAGCATAAATTCCAATGTTTAGAGTCATCTGCGGTTTGGTTTTTTTCAATATTCGAATCAAAAAGCTACCCAAAATCGAAGCAGCGATTCCTGCTGAAGCCAAAACCAGCGGCAGATAAATTCCCTTATCATCAGAAAAAAGGCCAACACCGATCGCCATCGCAACAACAATCGAATCGACATAACTTTCATAAAGATCAGCGCCCATACCGGCAACATCACCGACATTATCACCAACATTGTCAGCGATTACCGCTGGATTGCGCGGATCATCCTCAGGAATTCCGGCTTCAACTTTGCCGCAGAGATCGGCGCCAACATCAGCTGCCTTGGTAAATATTCCGCCGCCGACACGAGCGAACAAGGCGACTAGTGAGCCACCAAAACCGAGAGCGATCAAGGCTCCAGTATCTTTGGTAATCACCCAGAAAAGAGCCGAGGCCAGAAGGCCGAGGCCGACAACCATTAAACTCATCACCATGCCGGAATCAAAGGCGATATTTAGCGCTTTATGCAAATTGCTTTTTGCTGCCTCTGCTGTTCGGACATTAGCTCGAACGGCAATGCTCATGCCGACGTAACCGGCAAGAGCAGAAAGAGACGCTCCGATCAAAAATCCTAAGGCGGTTTTCCAACCAAGGAGATAGAGCAATGCGGTAAAAATAACAATTACTGTGAGAGCGATCTTCGAATACTGTCTGGAGAGATAAGTGGAAGCTCCAGTCTTGATAGCCCTAGCAATATCAGCCATCTTTTTTGAACCCTTTGGCCGATCTTTAATCGTTTTTACCAGAATCATACTGTAAATAATCGCCACGACCGAAGCACTGATCGCTAAGATGATACCGATATTGCCCATGTTTCACCTCATAAGTTTATTATTTTGTGCCCTAAATCTAGCAGGAGAAGAGGTATTTTTCAATATTGACTTTTTAAGCACAAAATTGTATATTATACGGGCTGGAAAAATCAGGGAGGTGCGACCGATTTGAAGACTACTGCCTTAGCCTCTATCGTGGTCGTTGCTGTCATGGTCATTGCCGGCTGCGGGCTCAACTACGACCGCCTTGATTTGGAAGATATGCACGGTCTTGTGCATGATTGCCAGCATCGTCTTCCTCGCGCGGCTATAGGCCACGCACGATGCAAACATACGGCGCCCCGCGGATGCGGGGCGCTTTTTCAATCCTTTGAGTTTATTATCCCCTACTTCTTATTTCTTACTGCTAACTCCCATTGAATCACTTTCAATGTCTTTTTAGCGTTTTCCTCCCAAGTATAGAGTTTTATGCGCTCAAATCCTTTACGCTGTAGATTTATCCGTAATTTCGAATCATTAACGATTTTATCGATCTTATCAGCGATATCCTCAATGCTCTCCGGCTCAAAATACTCCGCTGCGTCGCCAAGAATTTCTGGTGTTGCCGAGACATTTGAAGCAATTACCGGCGTGCCACAAGCCATCGCTTCAAGCGGTGGCAAACCAAATCCTTCATTCAGTGAAGGCTGAACATAGGCCAACGCTCCGGCATAAGCCGAGGGTAAAAGCTCCTCCGGCACGAACCCAGCAACGAATACCGGATCAGAATTGGATACGGCATCAATGATGTGACCGTTAATTTGCTCGATCTCCCTGACTATCTCCGGCTGATTTCGATCAATTTTTCCAGCCAAAACCAGCTGAATACTCCTCCTGTTTTCGACTTCCTGTTTTCGACTTTCGACTTTTTGAAACGCCTCAAGGAGACGCAATAGATTTTTATGCTTCTTCCACATGCCGGTATAAAGCAGATAATCACCTGGAAGCTCATAGCTTTCGCTAAATTTTTTTCCTAATTTATAACGGTCCCCAGCTGCCATCTTCGAAATTCGCAGATAATTACGATCAATTCCGGGATAAATCACCTCGACCTTCCGTTTATGGATCGGATAATGATCTAATATCTCATCCTTGGTTGTATTGGAGATACTAATAACCTTTTTTGAGTTAAAAGCCGCCGACTTCATCACCCGACGAAACATCGCCACCTTGAACGGATTTTCATAGTGAAAATAGCCAAAGGTCGTCAGATCGTGAATATTGATGATAAATGGCTTACGATAAAGAATCGGGTGATTGAATTGGGTAAAATAGACCAGATCAAAATGACGCTTATTTAGCCAGATTAAAAGTTTTGTTTGCTCCTCGAAGGAGTAGTGCGCGACATCAAAAACATGAACATGCAAATTGTCCGCATCCCAAAGCCCGTTTTCCTTGACCGTTTTGACACCGGCCGGACGAATCAAAAGCGAATAATCATTCTCTTTGTCAATTTCTAGTAAATGCGAAAGGACACCCAAAGTATAGCGGCTGATAGAATCGCCGACACCAATAAAACGACCATCAATCAAAATTTTTTTAGACATCACTTAGCCCGCTACTGGTTGATATCTGCGTCTCTTTTTTTGCGTCTTCAACATTTAAAACTACCGCTATCAGCACAAAGATAGTTACCGACATCGCCGGATTATCGGAAAAAATGTGAAGGAAAAGCGCATTAATTAAAAGGGCGACAAAAGCAAAAAAGAGTGTTTTTGAAGCGACGAAAAGTTTTTTAACCATACTAGCAATAAAGGCCGAAAACACTATCAGACCCAAAACACCGGTTTCAAAAACAATCTGCAGATAATAATTTTCCGAAATTGTTCCACCAAGTTTTAATGCTGCTGGACCAGCCGAGCCAACTCCATGGCCGAAAAGCAGAGATAAAATTCCAGAGGAGGTAATTTTGGAGATGGCGTCCTTCAGGGCATTAAGATGCTGCGAAAAAGAGCTGCCATGCAAGAGTATATCGTGAAGAAATTCCCCATTGTACATCGCAAACATTACAGCTGAGGAAATCGCAACGGCTAGAAAAAGAACCGATTGCGCAATCTTTTCTCGAAGTTGGCGACCAAAATAAATAAACATAAAAATTAAGGCTACCGCAAGTCCAAGGAGTGCCGATCGAGAATAAGTCAGACCGATACATAGCGCAACTAAGACCAAAAACAGATTTTCATATTGCAGAATGATTAATTTTTGGGAGATGAAAAAGCGATGCATCAGATAAAAGAAAGCCAAAATCAGATAAGACGCCAATTGATTTGGCCCAGCAAGCAGCGACGTTGCCTGCGACGTGGCAACTAGTGAATTTTCGCCATAACCAAAACCAGATATTCCTAAATATCCGGCCCAATAGCCCGGGGTCAGGAAGAAAAATTCAAAAACTCCGATCGCCGCCAGGAAGATGGCGATAATGAGATAAATTTTAATTAGTGTTTTGGGATTTTTGTAGTCGGAGAGTCGAGCAAGAAAATAAACACCAAATGGCAAAAGCAAAAATCTTAAACCCTCGAGACTACGCGCGAGCTCTGATGAGCGAACAAGAGAAAGAATTATTGCCAAAGCAATAAATACCGAAATAAAGAGATTGCCCCGAAAAAAACTCCTAAATTCTTTTTTGATCAGAAGTTTTATCAGGTAAAAAATGATGACGAGTAATAAAATTGGTTCATAAAAGTGAATGATCCAAAAAATCATCCCGACAGACAGTGAGGTTTTGCTCTCTAGAAAATGAAGCAGAAGTTCAGAAAACGGCAGATAGATCAGAATAAAATAGATAAAAATGACGGCGATTTTGTGAAAAATCTTTTCAATTTGTTCCAATTTCTTTACTCCTTTTTTTCTTAATTTCCAGCAAAAGGCTTAGGGCCATTATTAGCCAAAAGATCGCTGACAGATCATTTTTAAAATATGTCGTATCAATTAAACCATGGATTAAAATCGCCGTCATTGCGGCAAAGAGTCCAGCTGACAAGGCAACATCGCTTTTACTTCGGCCAAGACGAACAAAAAAGTTGATAATCAATATTATAAAGGCGGCCAGTCCGAGAATTCCGAGACTAAGCCAATAACTCAAGAACAAATTGTGTGGGTGAAGAGCGTAAGAAAGACCGTAAAGTTGGAAACCAAGATTATCAAGCGATATTGCTCGAGCTGCTGCTTGAAATTGGCCGAGGCCAATGCCGAATATCGGATGATTCTTTGCTAAATCCCAAGCATAACGGTAGATATCGATACGCATACTCCGACTGTAGGTTTCTGAACCGATTGAAGAAAATGTCAAAGCAAAGATGGCAGCAACAACAATTAACGCAAGAACCAAGCCAGTCATCTTCCAACTTGAATTAAGAATTTTGAGCCGATGAATTTTGGCTGTTTGAAAAGCAAAATAAACAATCGATGCGAAGCCGAAAGCCAAAAGTCCTCCCAATGAGTGGGAGGCATACAGGGCGTAGAGAGGAAAAATGTAGAGAGTAGAAAGCAGAAGTTTGTTCGTTGCCCCCTTGAAATAACCAAAAATCGGCAACGATAGGAATATTGATGGAACAACAAACATCGCTAAGTAATTAGGCGACTCAAATGGCCCAAATGCTCGAAATCTCGAGAGATAATCAGCAAAACCGGGATCGCCAACCTGATAAAACAAAGTGGAAATTACTCCGATTTTTTGTAACGTCGCCCAAATTGAAACAATTATTAATGAGATAAATATCGCCAGAGAAAGATCCTTCGTGCGCTCCTTGGGATAATAATTAATCACCAGAAGATATAATATCACCGGAACGATAAACCAGCCCTTTAATATCCCAAGAGCAGTGCTTTTATCAGCGGAAAAATAAATGCTGATCGCCGCAGCCAGAATCAGTAAATATGTTGCCAGATAACCAAAATTACATTTTACCGCTTTGCCTGATAAATAATTTGAGAGCCAGACAATGAGAAATGTCAGGCCAGCAAGCAGTACTGAGAATTCAAAAACATTGGTCGGAATCGAAAAAATCGTAAAACGAAAGATATAAGTCGGAATCAAAAGGATTGGAACAAGAACCAAGTATTTGATCATATTCTAATTTTATCATATTTTCACTTTTGTCTGATTCCAAGCGAGTGCCAAATAAGCCCAGATCGGCAAGATGTAGAGTGAAGAGAAGGAAGTTGCTTGGGCGAAAATTGCCACTCCGATTACCAGATAGATAAGTGCCGAAAAATTTTTCTCTTTTATTTTTGCTGACAAACTTTTAACTAAAAGTACAACGAAAGAGATGAAAATCAGAAAACCAACAATTCCCTCTTCGACTAAGATCTCAAGATAGAGATTATTTACCGTTTGGTAATCTCCAACAACTGCCTTTTCAGTGAACTCCGGTAATGCGCCAAAAGCCCCGGCACCGATACCCCACGGTCTCTGGAGGAATTGCTGCCAAGCAATTTTCATTAGATAAAATCGATCAAGGGTCGACTCCCCAGTCGAAACATCAGCCACTCCGGCATGATTTACGAAAAGATCGAAGCTTTCCCTGGGTGCGGAAAATTTGATAATTAAAATTGCACAAATTACCGCTAACACAACGACCAACAAAGAAAAAAGAACTTTCTTAAAATATTGCTTATAGAAACTGACGGTTAAAACAAAAAACAAAATTAGAGACAAAAGAAGTCCAATATATGCTCCTCTCGAGAGAGAAAGAACGATCGCGACGGAAACTAGAAACAGAGAAATAACGGATAGAACATCCCTGTTTTTTGATTTTAAAAAACGACCGATAGACAGAAAGAACGGGAGAAACAAATAGTTGGCAAGATAAAGTGGCTCTAAAAAAGTCGCCTGCGGTCGGGGAAAACCAAAAACTGTTTTTTTATAATTTTCTCGTAAGAATGTCAGATCAGAAAGTCCATAAAGATCAGCAAAATATTGCCAAAGGGCAAAAACAGCCAACCAAATGCCCGACCAGATTATAATTTTTTCAATCAAGTCAAAATTTTCTTTTTTGATCAATTTTTTTAGAGTGATAAAGCCCAGAAAGGTTGCTAAAAAAATCGTCGAAATCGTCAGCGACCGATATTGGTCGATAGACCAGATAATTGAAAGAAAAGACAGAAAGGAAAAAAGAAGTAGTAGCTTATCTTCAATTTCTAGGCGATATTTGTGTATGCCAGACAAGAAAAAAAGAACGAGAACCATCAAAATAGCAAAGGAAATCTTGAGCGTAAAACCAAAAATTTCCATGGTTAGTAAGCGCTCAAAAGGTAAAAATAGGAAAAAAAGGACAACCAAAATCAAAGTTAATTTAGTCTGAAACTTGCTGCCCATCTTTTCCTCTGATAATTAATGTTGTTTCCGCAAGATATAGTGAGATAAAAATTACAGAAAGTGTGATTAAAATCATCCTTGTGGGCGTCAAATCGAGATGACCATCCCAATATTTAACTATCATCAACCAAAGAACAGATACTGATGACAGAAGTGCAAAAAACATCATGATTATTGCCACAAACTTTCTCACTCTTTCGCTAAGAACCCTGAGACCATTATATAACAACCAAGATATTGGTAGAAGAGCAGGAAAAAGATGCCTGCCTTGAGGAGAGAAATCTAGGAGATTCTTTTTGGCAAAAACAAAGAAAATAAAAACGATAAAAAAGATTATAATTAGATTTATTTTCAGATCATCTCCGCCCTTATTCCCCCTAAATTTCTTCGCCGACTGATTGACAGCGGCAATAATCAAAAATGCTAAAAATAAATAAAAGACGACATAAAATGGCCCGGAGAGAAAAATATCAAGCTTTCCGATAGCAGCAAAAAAACCAAGAAAAGTGTTACGAAAAAAATCAGGTTGGAAAACGATTGTCAAAGCATTGTATCCTGCCTCCCCAGGAGGCAAAAACCAATCCGGCCGCGAAGAATTAATTTTATTTTGAATGTGGTTTATTATTAGCGGATCTTTATACAAGATAATGTTTCGATACCACCAATAAATGTTGAGCAATACTATCGGGAAAACCAAAGAAAAAAACGACAATACCCTCTGCTTTTCTTTCCGAAAAATTATCAGTGAGGCAAAAACTAAAACCAAACCAGCTAAAGAGAGATAATTTGCCTTACATAAAACCAAAAGACCTAAAATCGTTCCCAAAAACAGGAAATTATTAACTGTAGGTTTTTCCCGAATACTAAGCAAAATCAAAGTTGAAATCCCGGCTAAAAGCAATGGAATGATTTCGATATTGACATATGAAGAAGAAAAAATTAGCTGAGGCATAAAAGCAACAAAAAAAGCCAGTGTAGAAGAGATCGCTAAATTGCCCCTATCTATTTTGATAAAAAATAAAAATAGGACTAAGGCAAAAAGCGCTGCGATAAAAGAATTAGTTAAGCGCATTGCAAGCACACTACCACGAGACTCAATATCACGTTCAATTAAATAAACAGGCAAGAAAGGAAGGTATGAGAGAGGAGAATTATAGGCCATGGAATAGTATGCGCCTGTTCGGAACTTTTCATTCCATAATTGTTTTTCAAATACTAGATTTTGCAAGCCATTCTCAGAGTCAAATACTGGGATTCTTTTTTCTTCTGCCAAAAATTTAATCATCTGCAGGTGGGCTGTCTCGTCAGGCCCAAAGTCTCCAATCGGCAAAATAAAAGACCAAACTGTAGAGGCAAAAAAAACCGAGAAAAACAGAAATAGTCCAAGTTTAAATTTATTTGATAACTTTCTGACCATAATTTACAAAAATTTAATTGAATTAGGAGTGAAAATCAGCTATCATAATGATGTTTGAATCTAAGTCATTAAACACACATCATTATATGTCAGACAAGAATGAAAGTAAAAAAAAGATCGGCCTAATCTCACTCGACAAGGTCGGGAAAAAAATGGCCGGACCGGGCATTAGATACCTGGAGCTTGGGAGACATTTGTCCGAAAAGTTTGACGCTACTCTTTTTGTTCCCGACGAAACCGATATAAAGGAAAAAAAACTTAAGGTTGTTTGTTACAATTCAACAAAATCAAGTCGCGATCTCGGATCGAAAATTCGTGGTTGTGACGTGATAATCGCCCAAAGCTTACGCCCACCTCTAATCAAAAAAATAAAATCATTGGGGATAAAGTATGTCGCCGATCTTTATGATCCACTGGCGATTGAGGTTTTGGAATACACAAAAGACGACAATCAAAAACTTCAACAATCAACCTTCGAATTTAATTATTATTCATTAATAATCTCTCTGCTCTCCGCTGACCATATGCTCTGTGCTAGCGACAAACAAAAGGATTATTATACCGGCTTTCTCTCCGGGCAAAAAATTCTAAATCCAGATTTTTATCACAAAACACCGAATCTGAGTAAATTTATATCCATTGCTCCCTTTGGCTTGCCGGGAGGAAAAGCGGCGCCAATTGACAGGGAGATATTTTTTTCCAAATTTCCGGGAATCAGCAAGAAAGACAAAATTATCTATTGGGGTGGCGGTATTTGGAACTGGTTTGATCCGATCTCAGTAATCAAAGCGGTCGAACAACTGTCGAAGGAACGCGATGATATCAAACTCTTTTTTCTCGGCACCAAACACCCAAATCCAAAAATAAAGACGATGAAAATGGCGAGCGAAGCGCTGGAATATTCGAAAAAACACGACCTGCTCAATAAATCGGTGTTCTTTAATTTTGACTGGACCCCCTACGACGAAAGAGTAAATTATCTTGGAATGTCTGCGATCGGCATCTCAACTCATTTTGACAATACTGAAACTCGCTTCTCTTTTAGAACCAGGATTCTCGACTATCTCTGGGCTGAACTGCCGATGATTTTGACTCGTGGGGACTCCATGGCCGATCTTTGCGAAAAAAACGATCTCGGGGTGGTTGTCGACTTTGAAAGCCCTGCGGAGATCAAAAAAGCGATAGAGACGATTGTTAATAATGAATCTGTCGCCAAAAAGATGTCTGAAAATATTAGAGGGGTCAAATCAGAATATCGCTGGCAAAAAGTTGCCGATACAATCGGAAAAATTATCTCTGAAGATAAGTGGCTCGAAAGAGATTTTGACTCGATCAAATTTGCGACCAAAACTTTTGATTTCTATTTTGCCGGACTAAAGAAAAAAATGGCTAAATAATCATGGAAGAAAAAGAAAGCAACCTGATCGCCTCAAATGTTATTGTCCAAACAGTTGGTAGAGTAATTGTTCTCGCCCTCGCTCTTATTTCTGTCAAGCTGATAACAAACTACCTCGGGCCAGAGGGTACGGGAAATTACAATACGATTGTCACCTATCTCTCATTTTTTATTACTTTCGCTGATTTTGGTCTTTTTTCAATCGGTGTCAGAGAGATATCTAAGCGACCAGAGGACTCAAAAAAAATTCTCGGTAACATTTTCTACATTCGCTTCGTTAGCGCACTTATCGCTTCGATTATAGCCTGTTTGATCGCTTTTAATACTGGATATTCCAGTGAGATTAAATATGGTGTCGCCATTGCCTCAGTGTTTTTATTTTTTAACCTTGTAAGCAGTGTTTACGATATGCTCTTCCAGGTCCACCTGGAAATGGGCAAAGTCGCTATCGCCGAAGTCGTCTCAAGAGCGCTAGCAGTTGCAACCATTATCATCGCCACTCAACTTAATCTTGGTTTTTATGTCATTGTTGCCTCAGTTTCATTTGCCGCAGTAATAAATTTTTTGATCAAATATTTGTATTCACGAAAAAAACTGGTTTTTGGTCCAGTTTACGATTCACAAACAGCAAAATGGATATTGAGACTTAGTATCCCACTGGGTGTCGTCTTTGTTGTAAATAATTTCTACTTTAAAGTTGACACTCTGATTCTTTTTTATTTCAAGGGTGCCGGTGATGTTGGTATCTACTCGGTCGCCTATCGGATTTTAGAAACGACAATTTTTATCGCTGCATTTCTGGCCAATTCCCTCAAACCGTTGCTCTCAAGAAATGTCATCAGCGACACCGCAAAGGCAGCGCGCGCGGCTTCTCGCGGTTTCACCATGCTCTTTTTTATGTCACTGCCAATTGTCATCGCGGCGATTCCCTTCTCCAAAGAGATAATAATTTTTTTGAGCAACAGTGAATTTATCGGCGGTGCCCCGATCTTAGTCATTCTCTCAATCGCCAGCATTTTTATCTATTTGAACATTTTGCTTGGAGAGATAATGATCGCCAAAGACCTCCGTCGCTATCTGATTGTTGTGGCAATCTTAACGCTGCTCTTTAACATCACTGCAAATATAATTTTAATCCCAAAGTACTCCTATGTTGCCGCTGCATACGTTACGATGGCCTCCGAACTCCTGCTTTTCATTCTCGGACTCTCAAAAGTCATGAGTTTTATGCCAATTAAATTCGATTTCTGGCGAATGACTAAAATTTCCGTATCCGCGCTCGTAGCAGTCTTTATCGGTCTAATTATTAAAAACAGTAGCTTAAATTTTTCCATTGGGATTTTAGCCAGCTTTGTGTTCTACGGCTCTTTCGCCTATTTGATCGACGCAATACCAAAAATGATGATCTCGGAATATTTATATTCAATCAAAAATAAATGGGTAAATTAGAGCTTTCAATAATTATTGTCGATTACAAAAGCAGTGATTTTACTATTGAACTAATAAAAAATTTACAGGACAAGCTCTCTGATCTGCAATACGAAATTATTGTTGTCGACAATAACCCGAACGGCGAAGCGGATAAAAAAATTAGAGAAGCCTACAAAAATTTCAGTAATTTAAAAGTTTTGAAAGCGAAAAAAAATCTCGGCTTCGGTGCCGGAAACAATTTGGGAGCCAAGGAAGCCAGAGGGGAATATCTCTTGCTTCTTAACCCCGATACTAAGATTGTTGATAATTCAATTCAAAAAATGCTTGATTTTCTCTCCAAGCACCCGGAAGTTGGAGCTCTAACACCACTCCTCTATCAGAAAGATCAAAAAACTCTACAAAAACATTTTTATGGCGACTTTCAGAGCTTGGCTTTCGTTACCATCAAACGCTGGAAAGGCAATATCCCGAAAAAGATTGAGGATAATTTTTTCTATGTTGATATGGTCTCTGGTGCCGCGCTGATGATTCGTCACCTGCTTTTCAAAAAAATTGATGGTTTCGACGAAAATTTCTTTATGTATATCGAAGATGATGATTTGTGCCGACGCGTCGCCGAACTCGGTTTGAAGAATGCGGTAATAACCTCAGCAAAAATTATCCACTTCGAAGGACAAAGTTCAACATCAATGGAAAAGAAAAAGTTTTACTATAAAAGCCAGGATTATTACTGGCAAAAGCACTATGGGCTGGCGATGACCCAATTGATGAAAGTCCTTCGAGCCCCGTATATCTGGTGGCAAATATTAACGCCTAAATAGCTTTTCGAAGAACTAATAATTTGACAGGGCGTTTTTTTCTAGTGTACGATCTCTTTGCTTGCAGTCATCACAAAATGGGAAGGGGGTAGACCCCTTGGATGTTGTAACCCTGGATGAACAGCGCAGCATAGAGGTCTTCTCACAAGTTACCGACCTCTGGGAAAAGGGCCTACCACCCTTTGACCGCTACACTTCGCCGGAAGTCTTCCACCTGCCCGATATTGTTGAAGTGGGTAGCAGGATGCATGCCTGTTGGCTTTTCTTCTACGGTTTTCTCAATCGCTTCGGTCGAACGGCCGAGGAACTGGGCGTTGACGCCCGAGAGATCGTCGAGGAAAGTCCTTGCCTGATCGATCCGCTTGACCCCCTAAGCCATGATATCTCGCTCTACAAACCGCTGGTGAATGTCATCCCCTTGGCGGTCGGCGAGACCCATCGAGTCGACTGGTGGATTGAGGCAATGGGCAGGTTACGACAGCAGTACAACGGTGATCCGAGACAGATCTTCTTCCCGTCGAACTTTGCATTGCCACTTTTTGAGCAGCGAGACATGCTGATCGATCGGATGTGCCAGTTCCCCGGCATCAAGCACAAGATCGGCCAGATGATTCTTGGCTGGATGCAGGAGACCGAATGGACAGATGCTCC